>Ga0316576_10000534_pt1 | contig 17828 bp, 12 predicted proteins | sample S0NA_FD_203075 | JGI IMG/M metagenome (GOLD analysis project Ga0316576, IMG submission 203075) | Rhizosphere microbial communities from salt marsh grasses in Alabama, United States - S0-2_050615r3r5 | ecosystem: Host-associated > Plants > Roots > Rhizosphere | place: USA: Alabama | collected... | reverse complement strand
GACTGGGTGGAGGGCGTCACCGGCCGGCGTTTACGAAGGTGTCATCTTTTTTACCATGGTTTCGATTTGGAGGTTGTATTTTTCAATTTTGGCGTGCAGCGTCGGCCTGGAGAGCCCCAGAATTTTAGCGGCCTGGGAACGGTTTCCCTGGGTTATGGTCAGAACTTCATTGAGCACGATGCCGGCGAATTTATCCATGCTGCTTTCAAAAATGGGCTGGCGGTCGCCCCGCTTGACAGCTTCCTGGACCCATATTCTGATTTCGTTTTCCAGGCTGCTGTTCTGAGCGGCTTCGGCAGCCGGCTGCATTCCGCTCGAAGCAAGGACGACATCCTCTTTATCTATGGGGGCACCGCGATTGAAGATGAGCATTTTTTGAATCATGTTGGCAAGCTCGCGGATGTTGCCCTGCCAGGCACCGGCAGACAGCAGGTCCAGGGCCTTTTCGGTGATCCCGGGATTTTTCAGACCCAACTCGGCAGCGTAGCGCGTCAGGTAGTAATTGGTCAACAGGAGAATGTCGGCGGCCCTTTCCCGCAGCGGCGGCAGCCATATGGTAATCACCTTGAGGCGGTAGTAGAGGTCTTCCCTGAACGTTCCCTCCGCTATGGATGCCTCCAGGTCCCTGTTGGTGGCCGCGATGATGCGGACGTCCACCGGAATGGTTTGTCTGCCGCCGAGGCGCTCGATGCTCTTTTCCTGAAGCAGCCGCAATATCTTGGCTTGCAGGCTCAAGGGCATGTCGCCGATTTCATCCAGGAAAATGGTTCCACCGTTGGCCTGCTCTATTTTGCCGATACGCCGGTGAGCCGCACCCGTAAAGGCTCCTTTTTCATAGCCGAACAGTTCGCTTTCCAGGAGGGTTTCGGGAATGGCCACGCAGTTGATCACCAGGAAGGGCCTTTCCGCCCTTCGGCTGTATTGATACACGGCTCTGGCGATCAGTTCTTTGCCGGTGCCGGATTCTCCCCGGATGAGAACGGTGGCATCGGTAACCGCCACGCGCCCGATAGCCTTGTAGACTGCCTGCATTGCTTCGCTGCGGCCGATGATGGCATCCTTTTCGATCTGCCCCGGAGCGGCGTCCATATCCACGGCATAGCGCATGAAGCGCCCGGCATCCAAGGCCTGCCTGATGATTCGTAGCATTTCGTCGATATCGAAGGGTTTGAGCACGTAGTCGAAAGCTCCCTGGCGTGTGGCCTCGATGGCGGTCTCCGTGGAGCCGTAAGCCGTCATGATGATGACCGGCAGCTTGGCTTCAATCTCTTTGATAGTCCTGAATGTTTCCAGCCCGTTGATGCCCGGGAGGCGAACATCGACGATAACGAGATCCGGACAGGCCTCCTCGATCATGCGGATTCCGGTTTCCCCCGACGGGGCGCTGCTGACCTTGTAGCCTTCTTCACGCAACAACCTTTCGAAGCTTTTGCGCAGTTGATCGTCATCATCGATGATTAAAATTTTATTCAACGAATGCCTCCTTCGACAGGGATGTCGATGGTGAAAGTCGTCCCGCCTCCCTCGCTGGAGACAAGGGATACACTGCCCCCGTGCTCTTCGATGATGCGTTTGACAATGCTGAGACCCAGGCCCGTACCTTCCTCCTTGGTGGTGAAAAAGGGGTCGAACACCTTTTCGCTGACCGCGGCGGGCATGCCCGGACCATCGTCGGTCAGATGAATCACCGCCGATTGTTCCCCGGGCTCTCCGACGGCCTCCTCGCAAATGGTTATCGAGCCGCCGGCGTTCATTACTTCACACGCGTTGATGATGATGTTGATAAGCACTTCCTTGATCTGCTCGGAATCGGCCTGGACCTTCGGAAGGGGCTCCTCACGGGTCAATTTAACCGTGACATCATAGGAATTGAGGCGATGTTTCAAGAGCTGCAGGGTGTTGTCGACGATGGTGGAGGGACTGACGGTTTGGATTTTCATTTTAGGCGTTCGGGAAAATTCGAGAAAATTCTGCACGATGGTATCGATATGCTGAATTTCTTCGGCGATGACGTCGAAGTCCTCCTGTTGCACCGGGTCCATTTCCAAAGAGCGCTTCAATGAAAAAAGGCGCATCTGGACCGATGTAAAGGGATTGCGGATACTGTGCGCCATTCCCGCGGCGAGCTTTCCGACCATGGCCATTTTTTCGGCCTGGAGGAGGTGGGCACGGCTTTTCTCAAGGTGGACGGAGGTTTGATTGTAATCCTGCACCAGGTCGTGAATCCTGAGACTCAAGCTCTGGACAACGTTCTTGGATCCGACGGACTGTTCCGGCTCACCGGTTTCCAGAGCCAGCCTGCGGATGGGCTGCAGAATTTCCCGGATCAGAAAAGCGGCCAGTAAAAACCCCACCAGGAGGAAAGCCATGATGCCGCTCACCGCTGAAATCCGCAGACGGCGGGCAAGTGCCTGATTGGCCTCCTTGGCGCCCATGATTTTTTCTTTTCTGAGGTCCTTGTAAAAGGCGCAGTGTTCCAGAATCTGGAAAAAGTCCTTGCGGGCTTCGTGATGCAGCGTTTCGCCGGCTTTGCGCTGCCCGGCCTCATAATGGGAGATAACGATATCCTGGGTCTGGACGAAACGCCTATTTTCCCTGGCAATGGTGTCCAGAAGGCTCCTTTCGTTTTCATCCTCCGAATAGATTCGGGCTTCCTTGAGACGCCCCTTGAAGATCTGGCGGTATTCTCCCAGCTGTCTGAGCCAGTCCGGGTCCCCGTCCATGAAGTAATAGGAAACGAAACCCTTCTGGTTTACCAGCGACGTCGCCAGTGCTTCGGCGGATTGATAAGCGAGCAGTTCCTTTTCGGTTACCTCCAGGAAAAGATCCTCGATGCGATAGGTGTACCCGATGAGTACCGCTCCCCCCAAAAGGGTCAGGGCCATGAGCGTGCCGAGCATTCCCATTACCTTGCCCCTCAATGTCAGCTTATTCCACATGATTCGTCACCCATATTAGTACTTATTTGTTCAAATCCCGTCATGTTTGCTAAGATTTTGATTTCGGATAATATTATTTCCGGTTTATCCGGGTTAGGTGCCGTGGATGATTTTTTCCAAATCCCGGTGGATCTTGTTTCTGTAATGCTCCACCGTGGCTCCGTTGGCCATGATCATGTCCAACTGACGGGTGTGCAGGGCCAGATACCCCAATATGTTAAGGCGCTCGATCATGAAACTGCGGGTGTCGCCTTCCACCCTGGCCGCCAGATGATCTTCCTTGATTTCGACCCTGAAATGATGCTCCTCGAGAATGTCGCCGATGAAGGCCACCCTGCGGTAGCGGCGGCCCTGGTCCGCCGCGCCGCCCTTGAACTGGAAACTGACATAGTTTTCGGTGATCCGATCACCGACCAGCGCTTCCATGATCGAAAAATGGTATCCCAACCTCGAGTTAAGGCTGCAGAAGTTTTTCGAAATCATGAAATAGTTGCGTTCCGCGTAATTCGATTTCACCCCCGTGGATAGTGCCGGGTTCATGGTGGAGCGGAACATGACCGACATGAGCCCCTTGCCGTCCACCGGCGGCGGTCCGTCCCAGGCCACGGCGGTGTATCCTTCCCAGAAGGCCAGCATGGGAATGGAGCAGATATTTTCCAGCTTGACATATTTACCGTGGACTTCATGCACGAATCCGTCATCCAGATTGAGAATCCACCACTGCATGGGTACGTTGTAGTGCAACTGCTTGCCCGACCGTTCAGAAAAATGGTGGGACTTGCCGAAATTGAACATTTCGTGAACCGACTTTTCATGCACAAAGCGGGTGATGTCATGCAGGCTTTTGCAGTTGTCCGGCGTGAATTCAGGTGCCGAGGGGTCCAGCAGGCTCAAGGGCACGATAAGGCGGCTGATTTTTTGCAACGTGGTATAGACCGGTGAACTAACAATTCGACTCGGGTTTTTCCCCGGTCTATCCGGCATGACCTCGGGTTTGCCCGGATATATGCTTCTGCGGTCTGCATCCACGGTGACCAGGCGTCCGTTGGCCAAGCGGTCCATGGCTCCGCTGACGCCAAAGAGAGCGGGCACACCGAACTCGCGGGCAACATTGGCCAGGTGTCCCGCAAAGCCGCCTGTTTCGGTAATCACCGCGGCGGCCCGGTTCAACAGGGGGGCCCAGGCGGGCAGTGCCTGCCTCGTCACCAGAACCGCACCTTGGGGGAATTGGAGCATGTCCATGTTTTTGTTCACCTGAAAAACCGTTCCGCCGGCCACACCGCAGCTGGCGGTAACCCCTGTTCCGCTGAAAAGGGCATTTCCCCCGCTGGTAAAAGCAGACGGCAAGGGCGCCGATGGCGCCATCTGCATTTGCTGAAGGGGGCGGCATTGGAGAATGAAGACGGCGCCTTCGGCGGTGATGGCCCACTCGACATCCTGGGGGGCCTGGTAGTAGGATTCTATTTCCATCGCTATTTCAGCCAGCTGCAAAGCCTGCTCAGGGGTTAGGGACAAATTGTCTGCAAGACGGTCCGGTAATTTGACCCGGCGCAGGCCCTCTTCCGGGAAGGAGACCAGCTTGTGGGTCTTGTGGCCCGGTTCCATGCGAAGAATGGATAGGGAGGGTCTCCTGGAAACGACGATGGCATCGAAACCGCCGCTGCCGTCCACCACGGATTTGGGCAATCCCCAGGCCGCGTTGATAAAAATGGAATCATCTTCCACGCTGACCGGGCTGCGGCTGTAGACGACCCCTCCGCAAAACGCATTTACCATTTCGAGGCAGCCGACACTCATGGAAACATCTTCATCGCGAATGCCCAGATTCAATCGGTACGCCATGGCTTGCAGGGTGTATTTGCTTGCCAACACCTCCTTGTAGGCATCCAGCAGGCTGTTGGCGCCGACATTGAGAACACTGCGGTACTGTCCGGCAAAGGCGGTTCCCTCCGAATCCTCACCCATGGCACTGCTGCGAAGTGCCACGGTCGTGGCAGGGCCTCGTCGGCGCAGGAGGTCGGCATGGGCGTTGATGACGGCTTCGCGAATCTCATCGGGCACGCGGGAGCGGATGATCAGTTGCTGCAACTCCGAGCTCAGGGCGTGGAGGCGGTCCATGTGGGCGGTATCCGCCGATTGGCAGCGCCGATCGATTTCGGCCTGGAGGTCGTTTGCATGGACCAAGCGTTCATACGCCGCCGCCGTGATGATGAAGCCTTCCGGGGTCGGCAAATCGAGATGATTTTTAATTTCGATCAGATGGGCCATTTTATTGCCGACAACGTCGGCCGCCGCTGCATCCATGTCTTGAAAATCCACGATAAGGCGTGTGTCGGAGGGCCGTTTACGGCTGGTCATCAGTCCCTGGATCTGATTGTTGATTTCCTCGAAGCGTGGTTTCAATCCGGGAAACTTTCCTGGAGACAGCTCTGCGAGAAGGCGGATCATTTTAAGAACATTGACGGAAACGCCGGTCGCGCTGCCGCGCACAAAAGACATGCCAAACGGGTGGTCGGCGGCCAGGCGCAATTCGATATCCGCCATGATGTCCATGGCCTTTCGGTTGGACGCCAGCAGGCGTTTGAAGGCGTTATAGCGGGTCTTGAAAGCGATGCGCAGCGCTTCGACATCGCTTTGCGGCTTGCGCTTCGGCTCGCCTGTGATCCGCCGGTATAGTCTGTTCAAGAAGGTCATGGCATCGTTTTGGCCCGTTCGAGTCCGGCGATCTTGGATTCCTGAAGGCTTTTTTTCTGATGGGCATCCTGGAGTTTGTAGAGCAGTTCATCGAGATCCACGGGTTTCATGAGATAGTCGAAGGCGCCCATTTCCATACCTTCTTTGGCCACGGCCAGGTTGGCATGCCCACTCAGCATGATCACTTCTATCAAAGGATGGCGCTTTTTGACCTCTTTCAGTACGGCCAGGCCGTCCATGCCCGGCATGCGTACGTCCAGGACGATGACATCGATCTCCCGGTGCTTGTCCGCCAGCAGGGTGAGGGCGGCCTCGCCGCTTCCGGCGCCATAGGCTTGGATGTTGCGCCGGCGCATCCGCTTGATGAGCGATTCCACATAATCGGCTTCGTCGTCCACGAAAACAACGGTAAAAGGTTCCATATTGATCGGTCTCCTTCTCTGAAACGTGACAACGGTTGCTGCTTTGGTCAACAAGGAAGCAATAAGCATGCCTTAATTGGGAAAGAGAGGCCGATTTGAGGGTTACTTCCTTTTGTTTCAACAGGATAGCCTATTGATACCCCTGTTGGCAATGGTTACCGAACATGACCGGGAAGTGACTGGTCGGCTTGCCATTCATCCGGATTTTATATATACGTTTAGAAAAATTTCAAAACGATGCCATTCATTTTATAAAATTAATCAAAGCGGCCGCATCTTTGGAAAGGGTCGAACCTTATCGCATGGCAATGAACGTATCAAAAATCGAGCACCTGAATGACGCCCTTAGAACCATCCGAAAAATCAATCGGTTGCTGATCCGGGAGGAGGCGCTTGGCCCGATGCTGAAGGCCGTCTGCCGTGAGCTGATCAGGAGCCGCACCTACGACAAGGCCTGGATCATCCTGCTGAATGATGACGGAGAACCCGAATCCTGTGCCGAAGCGGGGATCGGCAGTGACTTCGAAGCCGCCGTAACTTCCGGCAGCCCGAAAGAGACGATTCCCTGTATCCGCAAGGCCTTGTCCCGGCAGGAGATGGTGTGGGTGGAGAATCCGTCCAAAGCCTGCGGTGTCTGTCCGTTGTCAAAGGCCCACAGCGGGTGGGGGGTGGCCACGGTGCGCTTGATGCACGGGGGGGGGGTATATGGTCTGCTGTGTATCTCGATTCCCAAGGAGCTGGTTTCGGACGATGTGGAGCGGGCGCTTATCGATGAAATAGCGGGTGATGTCGCCTTTGGCATTCACAGGCTCAAGCGGGAAGAGGCCCATCGCAGGGCGGATGCCGCCCTTGAAAAACGGGTCAATGAGTTGAATTATCTGTTTTCCTTTTCCAAGCTTGTGGAAAAACCAAAGATCGGTTTGGAGGAGATCCTGAGCGGCGGCGTCGACATGCTGCCGGAGGCCATGCAGTATCCCGAGATTGCCTGGGCCAGAATCCAGTTGGAAGATTTTACCTATCAGACGAAAAACTATTGTCGCACCGACTGGCATCTTTCCCGGGCTATCCATGTCGACGATCAAGCCATCGGCCTTTTGGAGGTGGGCTACCTGGAGGAGCGTCCGTTCGATACCATCGGCGTCTTTCATAAAGAAGAGGCGCAGCTTCTGCAAGCGGCAGCTCTGCGCATGGGAAAAATTATCGAACGTAAAAGAGACCGCAGGGCGCTCGAGAACAGCGAGCGGCGCTTCCGCAACCTGGTGGAAAATTCACTGACGTGCATTTCCATTGTGCAGAACGGCCGGATCGTCTACAGCAACCCGGAATACGAACGGATTTTCGGTTCAGACGTGAACCTGTTGATTCCGCCGAATTCGGAACTGATCCACCCGGATGACCTCGGGCGTGTCGAGCGCACGATATCCGATTTTACAAGGGAGTGCCTGCCGAGGACCGACATCGAATTCAGGTTCGGCCGCCGGGGGGACACCGATGCCGCCTTCGATTTCAGATGGCTTCACTGCCGGGTTTGCAGGATCGAACACCGTGAAAAAGAGGCCATCCTATTGAACTTGATGGACATTTCACGCGCCAAGGAACTCGAGCAGCTGCTAAGGATCAAGGACAAGATGACGTCGCTGGGTCGGGTGGCGGCCGGAATTGCCCACGAGATCCGGAATCCGCTATCGGGAATTAATATCTATCTGAAAACGCTGAATAAATTGTGCTCAAACACTGAGCATGCCGAGGAGTCCACCGGTATTTTGTCTCAACTTCAACTGGCCTCCAACAAGATCGAAGCCGTAATCAAACGGGTCATGGACTTTTCCCGACCGGGGGAGCCGGCATTTGTTTTGACGGAAATCAATTTGCCTGTGAAGGAAGCCGTCGATCTTTCATCGCTGACGCTCAATAAAAAGGGCATTCGCATCGAAGCGGATCTGGATCCGAATCTGCCTCCCTGTCGCTCGGATCCTCACATGATCGAACAGGTCATCCTCAATCTGATCGCCAATGCATCGGAAGCCATGGCCTCCATGACGGCAGAGAAAAAGATCAAAATCACCACGCGGCCGGCAGGGGATTCCATCTGTATTACCGTAAGCGATTCCGGCCCGGGGATCGCCGAACAGATCATGGCCAACATTTTCGACCCCTTCTACACCACCAAAGACAACAGCTCCGGCATCGGACTCAGCATCTGTCACCGCATTATTACGGATCACGGCGGATCGCTGGATGCCGGGACCAGTGAATGGGGGGGGGCCGTTTTTACGGTCAAAATACCTATCCGTCAGCGGCAATATGACCGCACGGATTCCATGTAAAGGAAGCGTTAATGAAGCCTTATTCGCTGTTTGTCGTCGATGACGAAGAGATCATCTGCAAAGGCCTGGCATCGGCTCTTGAAAGCGATTATCGGGTGGCGACGTTTTGTGATGCCGAAAGCGCGCTGGCAGCCCTTCCCGGTGAACTGCCCGACCTGGTTCTGCTGGATATCGGTCTTCCGGGTATGGGTGGTATAGAAGCGCTCAAGATCATGAAGCGCCTGCACCCGGACCTGCTGGCCATTATGATTACCGCCTACGAAGGGGTCGACACCGTTATTTCCGCCATGAAAACCGGCGCCTATGACTACATTGTCAAACCGATCCAGATGGATGCCCTGGAGGTGACAATCAAAAACGCCCTGGACACCATCCGTCTGCGCAAGGAGGTCAGGGACCTTCAGGAACGCTATATCGAGGAGAACCTGCCCTGCTTTATCGGTGAAAGCGATGAAATTCAGGACATGATGAGTTTTTTGGGCCGGGTGGCGAAAAGCCCGGATACGCCCGTCATGATTCTTGGCGAAACCGGGACGGGAAAAGAGCTGCTGGCCGAGGCACTGCACTACCGCAGCCCCAACTACAGGGGGCGGTTGGTGACGGTCAACTGCGCAGCCATACCCAGGGATCTCATCGAAAGTGAAATTTTCGGCTATGAGAAAGGCGCTTTCAGCGGTGCGGGCCCTGCAGGGAAAAAGGGCCTGATTGAAGACGCCGCCAACGGCACCCTGTTTTTGGATGAAGTCGGGGACTTGAATCTCGAGGCCCAGGCAAAACTCCTGCGCTTTCTTGAAAACGGAGAATACTACCGGGTCGGCGGCACCCGGAAACAGGTCATCCAGACCCGGGTCATCTCTGCCACCAACAAGCATATCGACGCCATGATCGAGCAGGGAACCTTCAGAAGCGACCTCTATTTCAGGTTGGGCGTCATCAAGCTGGAAGTGCCGGCCCTCAAGGCACGCCCCGGGGACATCATGCCCCTGGCCAAGCATTTTTTGGAGCACTACGGCCACAAGTTCGACAAGCGGTTTACCGGGATCGATTCCGAGGCGGAACAGGCCCTGGTCGGCTACCGGTGGACAGGCAATGTCCGCGAGCTGAAAAACATGATCGAACGGGGCGCCCTCATCGGGCAGGGGCCGGAACTGTCGCTTCAGGACCTGGGGATGGAGACCGCCGGCAGCCAACCCACCCCGGCGGAAACCCCCGATCCCTACCCACCGATTCCTGAAGAAGGCATTGATTTCCCGGAGCTTCAGCGAGCCTTCGAGGAGCACTATCTCAAAACGGCCCTTGCCATGGCCGAAGGCAATGAAAGCCAGGCGGCCAGACTCCTGAACATGAACCTGCACACCTTTCGCTATCGGTTGAAAAAATTCTAGCCCGCCACCTTCCAATCGAATGTTGAAGCGGAACATATATATGGCAAATGCGCTAGGTTCTAAATTTTTCCAAATGCATTTCTAAATCTTTCCAAATCCGGGCGCGTTCGAAAATCCACGCGCCTTTCTCACCCCGATAACCGCCTTGACGATCACATAAATTAACCTATCGATATCAAGAGGGAAAATACCATCATCCCTGTTGTGCTCCTGGTTGGCATGCAATCTGCTATTTGATTGGCTGCAGGCTGTCTTCAACTCACGGAGCGGGATGGGTGATGAAAACGAGAAACGAGGGTGAAGCGGTTGAAAACAAGGAAGGGACGGTTGCCGCTCCCGGTGGTTCACTGGAGGATCGCTATTTCAAGAAGATGCGCATCCGGTTGATCGCCGGATTGATCGCCATCTTCATTGTGCCCCACGCGCTTTTTACCCTCTACTTTCACATCCAGTTCACCGACTCACTTACAAAAACGGACAAGCTCAATCTGGCGGCTCTTTCCGAAAGCCAGGGCAACACCATCGATCTGTTTCTTCAGGAAAGAGTGGTAAACCTCTTCAACCTGTTTCACAGCCGGGAGTTCAGCATCCATCCCGGCAGCCTCGAGATGGGCAACTATCTTCAGCTTTTGCGCCAGGTCAGCGACGCTTTCATGGACGTGGGGTTTCTCAGTGCCGACGGGATTCAAATAGGCTATGCCGGTCCGTTTCCTTATCTGCAGGGCAAGGATTACAGCAGGGAGCAGTGGTTTCAAACCCTCATGGGCCAGGCGGGCGACTACTACATCAGTGACATCTACCTGGGATTCAGGAACAAACCTCATTTCACCATCGCTACCAAGCAACTTATCGACGGAAGGTGGCACGTCATGCGCTCCACGCTGGATCCCGATAAGTTCTACATGTTTCTGAGAACCTTGAGTCATGGCAAAGGGGTTGAATCCACACTGATCAACGCCGATGGCCGCTACCAGATTGTGGATCCCGACCGGGGGCCGCTTTTGGGCATGAGCGCCTTCATCCCTCCGAAAAACAGCGGCGCCGGCGTCACTGAAATGAAAATCGAGGGCGACGACATCCTGATCGCCTACACCTGGCTCAAGGAAGCCGATTGGGCGCTTCTGGTCCGGCAGCCTTTTGCCATCGCCCATGAACAGATGTATCAGGCACGTAAAATCATGATGACCAGTTTGGTCATTCTACTGGGTGTCACCGGTTTCATTATCGTGCTGCTGACGAAAAAGCAGGTGGACCGCCATCGTGTGCTCCTGGAGAAAAGTCAGAACCTGCAGTCACAGCTCCTCCATGCCTCCAAACTGGCCTCTATCGGTGAACTGGCCACAGGCGTGGCGCATGAAATCAACAATCCCTTGGCCATCATCACTTCCACCAGCGGCGTGATCCGGGATATGCTCGATCCGGAATTCGGTATGGACGCTGAACCGGAGAAGATCATCAAGGAGATCGACATCATCGAGTCGGCCGCTTTCAGGGCAGGTAAAATTACGCGGCAATTGCTCGATTTCGGGCATGACTACAAACCCAGCCTGTCACTCTGCAATGTCAACGCCATCCTGGACGAGGTCATCGACGGTGTCAAGGCGTGCGAATTCAAGGTCGCCAACATCGAAATCGTTCGCGACTACGATCCCGACCTTCCCCAGACACTCCTGGATGCAGATCAGATTCGACAGGTTTTCTTGAACATCATCAACAATGCCGGCGATGCCATCGGAGATACCGGAAAAATCACGATCGTGACCCATTCCCGGGAGGATAAGATTGAGATTACCATCCGTGATTCCGGCACGGGGATGTCCGAGTCGGACATAAAAAAAGTATTCGATCCCTTTTTTACGACCAAGGAGGTCGGCAGGGGAACCGGCCTGGGGCTGAGTGTTTCCTTGAGTATTGTCGAGGCCCTGGGCGGGTCGATCGTGGCCCAAAGCATGAAGGGACAAGGAAGTTCATTCACTATATCTCTTCCGATCCGCGACAACGGAGAATCGGCTTAGAGGGTAGTCACGGTAAGCGCGAAAGGAGCAGAAAGCGATGAATTTTTTAAAACAGTGGGGTAAGTTCATGATGATGGGGGCACGCGCCCATGCCCGATGGGAAATCGACACGGCCTTCACCATTTTGCGTGACCGCAAGCGGTTGCTCATCCTGGGCCTGTTGACGCTTCCGATCATCCTGGGCGGGTTCGTCCTGGCCGGCGATGCCGGCGGTGTGCTTCCGGAGGTTCTCGGGGGGAAAAAGGCGTACAGCCCGGCATTCTACACCAATGCCATCTTTCTGGTGTCCATCCTGATCGGCCTCGGCGCCGGTCTGATAACCGGCTGTATCGGTGCCGGCGGCGGCTTCATTATCGCGCCGGCATTGATGAGTGCGGGCATCAAGGGTATCCTGGCCGTAGGGACGGACCTGTTTCATATTTTTGCAAAAGCGATCATGGGCAGTGTCATCCATCGCAAACTGGGCAATGTATCGGTGCCGCTGGCGGCCGTCTTTTTAATCGGGGCGATTATCGGGGCCACCGTCGGCGGGATCATCAATCGAGTGCTTTATGAAATCAATCCCGTTTTAAGCGATGCCTTCATTACCACCATCTATTCCCTGATGCTCGGCTTTTTGGGCCTTTACGCCATGATCGATTTTCTCAAGGCACGCAAGTCCAGCGACAGCGGCGACTTCCACGGTGCCAAATCGGAAGGGGCCGAAATCGGCAGCCTGCCTAAAAAGCTGCAGGCCCTCAATCTCCCCCCCATGATCAGGTTCGATTTCGATCTGACGCCTCAGGGGCGCAAAATCTCGTGGGTTTTTCTAGTGCTTTCCGGAGCTCTGGTGGGGCTGGCAGCCGGTATCATGGGGGTCGGCGGCGGCTTTCTGACGTTCCCGATCTTCGTTTATGTGCTCGGGGTGTCATCCATGACCACCGTGGGCACCGACATCTTTCAGATTGTTTTTACCGCCGGCTATGCGGCCATCAGCCAGTATGCCGTTTACGGGTTCATATTTTACACCCTGGCGATCGGAATGCTGCTGGGATCGTTGCTGGGCATTCAGATAGGGGCCATGGTTACCAAGGTCGTTCCCGGCATCACCATTCGCGGTTTTTACGCCATGGCGGTGCTGGCGGGCTTCATGAATCGAATCTTCGCCCTGCCCGCAAAGCTGACCGATATGGGCGTCATTCCACTTTCCAAACAGACGGGCGCCGTTCTCGAAACCATCGGTGTGTGGGCCTTTTTTGTGGTCATCGGCGGCTTCGGTGTCTGGGTCGTCGGCACGTTTTTCAAAAACATCAACGTCCTGAAGGGAGAGGGGGTGGACGCATGATTGCCAATAAAAAAGAATTCTACACGGGCCTGGCCATGATGGTGGGATTCATCGCGGTGCTGATTGTCATTTTTCTGCCTGTTTTTAAAGGGAACAACGGATTGGAGTACCTGGATGCGCTGTACAATTCCATTTCAAAGGGGTCGGCCTACTACATTCCCGAAGTGCGGGAAGCCAACAGCGCCTTTGCCGGGAAAACGGTAGATCTCACGCTGCCAATGCCTTCGGACCGGGCGGCCGCCCAAAGCGCGAAGCTGTACGAGGCAGCCGGAGCCCGGGTGAAAATCAACGGTGAATCCTTACACGTAGCGGGTGATCTGGGCCGCATTATCGAAAGCTGCCTGGACGATGCCGACGCCATGTACGGCAATGATTCCGAGACGCTTCAGCAAAAATACGGTTACAGCGGCAAGCAGGTGATCTACAACTGGTGGAGCGCCTTCAAGCTGATGGACAAGGGTCTCAAAGCCGGAAAGCAGTTCAAGGAAGCTAAAATGGTCGCCCTGGTGGAGAAAAAAGCGCTGGAATGTTCCTATAACTACTTCGGCATCGAGGCCAAAAAAATAGGCGGCAGCATGGGGGTGGTCACCCTTTCCCTGGTATTCTATGTGGTGTACACCCTGTGGTATGGATTTGCCGTCATGTTCATGTTCGAAGGCTGGGGGTTGAAGCTGGAGCACTGATTCACCCTGAGGAAGGTTGCCGGGTGATGGTGAAACCCAACTGACAAGGAGCATTACAATGAACGAAAAACTCATAAACCTGCTGATTGTTGACGATGAGGAGCAATTCCTCAATTCCATCTCCAAACGCCTGAATGTACGCGGGTTCAATGTGATTGCAGTGGATCGGGGAGAAAAAGCGATTGCCGCCGCCAAGGAACAGCCGATCGACATTGCCCTGGTGGATCTGAAAATGCCGGGCATTAACGGCGAGGAAACTCTGCAGCGGTTGAAGGAGGCCTACCAGTGGATGGAGATCGTGATCCTCACCGGCCACGGTTCGGTCGAATCGGCGGCGGACTGTACGCGTAAAGGCGCCTATTCCTATCTCCAGAAGCCGTGTGAGCTGGACAAACTTTTGGAGGTGCTCGTCAGCGCCTATAAGAAAAAGGTTATGAACCGTCGCAATATCGATGAGAAAAAAATCGAATCCCTGATGAAGGTGGCTATCGGAGAGTCGCCGCGTGAAATTCTGCAGAGTCTGAAAAAACTTGACGTGGGAGATTGATCGACGACCGAACAGCCCCCGGCTTGAAAAGGAGAGCCGCCTGAGATACAAGTTTAACGGTATGCGAGCTCTCACAGGGTTGTGTGGTTAGAGTGGTTGCCGGAAAATATAAGGGACGACCTCTTCAGCCCGGAACAGACTTAAGGCAATCGATATGACGGCAGCATCACCTTCAAGCAGGAGGTGACCCCAACGCTGGGGAATCTGTGTGCCCTAAATGCGCAATGCCGCATGGGAAAGAGACGATGGAAGATCCGGACGGCGTTCTGAAGAACAGCATCGACCGACTGACCCAACGGAACAAAGAGCTGAATTGTCTGTTTGCGATTTCCAAGATTGTCGAACAGCAGGATCTTTCCCTGGAAAGAACGATACAGGATATTGTCGACATTCTTCCCGGGGCATGGCTGCGGTCTGAAGATATCCGGGTCAGGATTCTGCTCGACGGCAGGGCCTTCACGACCCGGGATTTTGCAGAAACCGCCCACAGGCAGATGTGTGATCTGACGACGGACGGCCTGGCCGTCGGGTCGTTGGAGGTTTTCTATGAATCTCCTGAAATCGCCAATGAACCCAAGGGCTATTTTCAGGAGGAGGCCGATTTTTTAGAAGCGGTGGCCGAGCGCCTATGCAAGATGATCAGACGTCACAGGACCGAGGAGGCCCTGCAGAGAAGCGAGCAGCGCTTCAGGAATCTGGTGGAAAACACCATCACCGGTATCTCCATCATTCAGGGCAACCGGATCGTCTATCAAAACCGGGAGCAGGAAAAGTTGCTGGGGCCTCTGCCCAGAACCTCGCTGCTCGGCGATTATGACCACATTCATCCCGACGATGTCGAGACGGTGATGCAGGCAAGCCGGGCCATCCAATCGGGCCAGCGTACCAAATTCGATCTCGATTTCCGGTTGATCAAAGCCGGCGATGGTGAAGAACTTCTCCTCAAACGGGTTTTTTGCCGGGTTTTACCGATGGAGTATCAGGGCCGGGAATCGATCCTGGTGAATGTGATCGACATGACCAAGATCATGGAACTGGAACAGTTGCTTTTCAGGCAGGACAAAATGGCCTCCCTGGGAAGGGTGGCCGCAGGCATCGCCCACGAAATCCGCAATCCCCTTTCCGGCATCAATATCTACCTGACGGCACTGCAGAAAATGGTGGATCAGCCTGGCAGCCGGGACAAGGTGGCTCAGATTATCGCCCAGTTGAAGTCGGCCTCCCGGAAAATCGAGTCGGTCATCAAGAAGGTCATGGATTTCGCCAAACCCAGCGAGCCTAAATTTTCCCGGATCGATCCCAACAAACCGGTCGAGGACGCCATGAACCTGACCGCCGTCACACTGAGAAAAAGCGGCATTCGGATGGAAAATCGCCTGGATAAAGGCATAGCGCCCTGCTATGCCGATGCCAATCTGATAGAGGTGGCTGTGCTAAATTTGTTGAACAATGCGGCCGAGGCCATGCGCAACGTTGATAAAGATAAAAAAATTGTGGTGTCATCCGGCTCTTCCGGGAAGCACATATTTATCAGGGTGTCGGATTCAGGCCCGGGTGTATCTGCGGAGATTGGCGACAAGGTGTTCGATCCCTTTTTCACGACCAAGCGGGATGGCACGGGTATCGGTCTCAGCCTTTGTCACCGGATCGCCAGCGACCATCACGGGATTTTGCGCCTGGGAAAAAGCCGGCTGGGCGGTGCGGCTTTTACGATCGAAATCCCGGTCAAAAAGGAAAGCCCTTCCAATGCCTGATTATTCCATTGCCGTTGTCGACGATGAAGAGGCCATTCGGGACAGCATCCTGATGAGCCTGGAGGATCGGTACCGGATGATCGCCTATGCGACCGCGGAAAAGGCGTTTTCCGCGATGAGGAAGGCGCCCCCGGATCTGATTCTCATGGATATCGGCCTGCCGGGCATGTCCGGCCTGGAAGCACTGAAAAAGATCAAGCGCGAACATCCCGAAGTGCTGGTCATCATGATCACGGCGTACGAGGATATCGACACGGTTATATCCGCAATGAAGGCCGGTGCCCACGACTATGTGGTCAAGCCTCTGCACATGGAGGGCCTGGAGATCAGCATCGGCAATGCCCTGGAAACCATTCGCCTGCGAAAGGAAGTGAAGGCACTCCAAAGCAGGTACCTGGAGGAGCACATCCCCTGTTTCATCGGTGAAAGCAAAGCCATACGGGAGGTGATGGAATTCATCAAAACCGTTGCCCGGAGCCAGGACACGCCGGTGTTGATTCAAGGGGAGACGGGTACCGGGAAAGAACTGATTGCCGCCGCCATTCACTACAACAGTCCCCATTGGAAGGCTCCTTTTGCCACCGTCAACTGCGCCGCCATCCCCAAGGATCTCATCGAGAGCGAGCTTTTCGGCTACGCCAGGGGGGCCTTCAGCGGCGCCTCGGCGGACGGAAAGCAGGGGCTGGTGGAGGCGGCTGCCAACGGCACCCTGTTTCTGGATGAGGTCGGTGACCTGAGCCCGCAGGCCCAGGCCAAGTTGCTGCGCTTTTTGGAGTCGGGTGAATTTTACCGCCTGGGCGGCTCCCAACGGATGGAGATTAAAACCCGGGTGGTATCGGCAACTAACCGGGACCTTGTCAAGATGATGGCAGCGGGTGATTTCAGAAAAGACCTCTACTTCAGACTGGGGGTTGTCCGGGTCAAGATTCCTTCCCTGAACGAGCGCCCTGATGATGTCCTTCCTCTGGCAAAGCATTTCCTGAAGGAATTTTCAGAAAGGTTCGGAAAGAAATTTTCCGGCATTTCGACGGAAGCGCAACAGGCCCTGTTGCATTACAACTGGACGGGGAATGTCCGCGAACTGAAGAATGTGATGGAGGCGGCCGTTTTGGTAGCCAGGGGGCCGGAACTCCTGCGGGCGGACCTGGAACCGGCTTTTCCGGACGGTGGGGGGGATGCCGTGGCTGCCGACTGGCCTGACTGCAAAGAAGAATTCCCGGAAGAAGGCTTTTGCCTCACATCCAGACTTGCAGGCATCGAAAAACGCTATATTCAGAAAGCCCTCAGGGTGGCTGGAGGAAACGAAAGTCAGGCTGCCAGGCTTCTGGGCATGAATCATCACACCTTCCGCTACCGCCGTAAAAAATTGTCTACCCACTAGCCCCTTTTGGGATATTTCCAAACTACGCATAGAATTATTGCTACTTCCGGATGCCGATGCGCGTGAGTTCAGATCGCAGATTTAACTATCTCCTTGATTTGATTTTATAAATAAAAAAATATGTTTTTTGGCATACAATATGCTGCTGCGAGGGGCAGGTATGGTAACAAGCAGAGGTCAGAGGTCAGAATTCAGAAACTCAAAGAGAGGATGCATGGCCATGGAAATAAAAAGGATTCTATATGCGACGGACCTGTCGCCGAATTCGGTTTACGCCCTCCGTTTTGCGTTGAGCACCGCAAAAAACCATCATGCCGAAATCATCATATTGCACGTGTTTGAGCAAGTCTACCCGCA
>Ga0316576_10000533_pt1 | contig 17849 bp, 17 predicted proteins | sample S0NA_FD_203075 | JGI IMG/M metagenome (GOLD analysis project Ga0316576, IMG submission 203075) | Rhizosphere microbial communities from salt marsh grasses in Alabama, United States - S0-2_050615r3r5 | ecosystem: Host-associated > Plants > Roots > Rhizosphere | place: USA: Alabama | collected... | reverse complement strand
CGGACCTGAGCCACTTCGGCATCGAGCCCGGACCCGAGGGCGGCGCCTTCGAGACCGCCCGGCTCGCCGCCAACCACGCCGCGTGGGACGTGGCCTCGATCTGCAGCGGGGTGTTCCGGCTCGGGCATTTCGAGCTGGCCGAGGCGCGCGGGGGCGCCCCTCACGGCGTCTGTCTCGCCGGCGACCCGCCCGTGTTGCTGCTCCCGCGCAACTTCCTCCGGCTCCCCATGCCGGACCAGCTGTTCCTCTGCGGACGTCTGCTCGCGCGGATCGCCGTTCACACCGAGGCCCTCGACCCCGGAAGACGCCCGCCGATCCGTGTCCGCGACCTGGAGCTGCTGCAGGTCGGCCTGCTGCACGACGCGGGCCCGCGCGTCAGCGGCGAGCCAACGCCCGGGGCCATCGTCGCCGACATGGCGCGCCGTGTGGAGCGGCAGCTGCCCCCCGACGTGCTGGAGCGTGCGCGGGCGCTCGCCCGGGAGGCGAGCTCCATCGCCAACCGCGAGAGCTGGGCCACCTGGCTGCGCTCCACCGAGATCGGCGCCTGCCGCGCGGGTCTGCTCTGCGCCGGGGGTCTCGACGCCCTCGCGCCGTTCTGGTTCCGGGATGGGCCGATCACCGACGATCTCCGACGCGAGCTGATCCTCTTCGCGCTCTCGCTGGAGCACGCCGAGGGACGCAGCAACCTTGGCCTCGCGCTGCGCGCGAGGGACCCCTGGAGGTGACCGTGACACCGGAGCAGTGCGCCATCTTTCAGCTCTTCTCACACCCGCTGCGTCTGCAGATGCTGACCCTGCTCGGGCAGCGGCCCCACACGCTGCTCGAGCTGACGGACAAGCTGAAGGATCCCCCCTTCAGCGCGACCTACGGCATGGTCTGCTCCCACTTCCAGCTCCTGCGCACAGCGCGCTTGACCGAGACCGTGCGCGTCGAGGAGGAGAGCAAGGTGATCCACTGGCTCGTGCCGGACAAGCTCGTTGACGCGGTGGCCGCCCTCGTCGACGAGGCACGCCTGGAGCTCCCGCGAGCGCGAAAGAGAGCCGCGCGCAAGAAGCCAGCGAAGAAGAAGGTGGCGCGCAAGAAGCGCGGCTGACGCCAAACCGCGGCGCCCGCAGCTCGCCCTGGCGGACGGCGACGGGGGGTGTTTGGGAAACCGCGGCGCCGAGCCGGCCCCCGACGAGCCGCGTTGTCCGTGCAGGCGACGTACAGCTCCCCCCCGCGCCCCCGACGGGCCGCGTTGTCCGTGCAGGCGACGTACAGCTCCCCCCCGCGCCCCCGACGGGCCGCGTTGTCCGTGCAGGCGACGTACAGCTCCCCCCCGCGCCCCCGACGAGCCGCGTTGTCTAGTAGGCCAGCTCCAGGGGCTCGTCCTCACCGCCCGAGCGCGAGCCGATGCAGGCGCCGACCGCGATGGTCTCCTCGGGCGCGGCGGTCAGGGTCGGCGTGCGCTGGAACAGCTGCCCGACCATCCGCTGCACCAGCGGCATCCGGCTCTGTCCGCCCACCATGAGCACGTCGGTGATCTGGTGCAGCCCGATGCCCAGGTGCCGCAGCAGCCCGGCCGAGATGTCGATGGTTTGTTGAATCAACGGCGCCGACATGCGCTCCAGCACGGCCCGCGAGAGCGTCTGGCGCAGCTCGATCGGCTCCCCGTCGGCGTCGACGTGGGCCAGCCGGATCTCGGCCTCCTGCTCCTCGGCCAGGCGGCGCTTGGCCAGCCGGGCGGGCAGGTGCAGGCTCTGCAGGGCGGCGACGCTGGTGCTCAGGTCGATGCCGTGCTCCTCGAGAGTCCGGCTCACGAACCAGCTGACCACGTGGTCGTCGATGTCCGCGCCGCCGAGGAACGCGTCGCCGGCGTTGCCCAGCACCTCGGTGGTCACCGCGCCGATGCTGAGCAGGGCGACCTCGAACGCTCCGCCGCCGAAGTGGTAGACCGCCACGGTGGCGCCGGGCCGGTCCATGTAGCCGTGGGCGTGGGCCGCGGCCACGGTCTGGGGCACGGTGCTGACCTCTCCGAACCCGGCCAGCCGCGCGGCGGTGACCAGCGCGGCCTCCTGGGGCGCGTCGAAGTAGGTCGGCACGGCGAGCACGGCCTGCTTCACCTCGTGCTCCAGGTAGCGCTCGGCCTGCTCGCGCTGCGTCGCGAGGATCATCATGCAGATCTCTTCCGGTCGCGCGTTCCAGCCCGGCAGGCGGATGAACACGGCGTCCTCGGGACCCCGGGCCAAACGGTACGGGACCCGCTTGGCGATGCTCTTGACCACGTCGGCGCTCGCCCGCCGGCCCAGCAGCCGGGTCACGCCGGTGACGGTGTTCTGGGCGTTGGTGACCTCCATGTTCCGGGCCTCGACGCCGACGACCCGGCGACCGTTGGTGGCCACGGCGACCAGCGCCGGCATCGCCGTCCTCCCCTCCGGGGTCAGGAGCACCGTGGGATGCTCGCCCTCCATCACGGCGATGTAGCTGTTTGTTGTGCCGAGATCGATTCCGACGATGGGTTCCATGGATTGAGCAGGGATGACGACTCGACCAGACTACCCGATCACGGGCCCGTTGTCTGCTTTCCTCGCCCCGGCGGGAGGCTCGCCGCTCAGGCGCCGCTGGCGCCCTGCACCCTCCGCTCGAGCTTGTGCAGCTTCTGCTCCATCTGTTGCAGCCGACGCTCCAGGTCCTCCTCGCGCTCGAGAAAGCGGAAGATGCGCCGCGATGGCTGCGCCCGCTTCATCTCGCGCTGGAGCCGCTGCATCGTCCGCTCGAGGCAGCGCGGATCGAAGGGCCCGCCCGGGTGCACGCGCCCCTCGAACCTCACCCCCCCGGGGACCTGGAAGCTCTTGAAGAAGCTACCGACCTCCACCTGCGGCGTCTCCCGGACCTCGAGGGTGGCCTGCAGCGCCCTGGGCTTGCCGCCCCGGATCACCTTGAGCCGCACTCGATCCCCCCTGGCGCGCCGCCGGATCGCCCGGACCACCTCGCCGCGCGAGCCGACCGCCTTGCCGTCCAGCTCCACGAGGAGATCGCCCACCCGGACCCCGGCCCGGGCCGCGGGGCTCCTGGGCTCCACCCGGGCGACCAGCAGCCCGGCGCTGGTCGGCGCGCCGAAGTGCGCGCGCAGCTCGTCGGTCAGGCTGAGCAGCTCGACGCCGAGAAATGCGCGCTGCCGGGTGGGCCAGGACCAGTAGAACCCGCTGCAGTCGGGCTGGTTCGCCTTGCCCTTGTCGCCTGGAGCGTCCTTTTGCTTGCGCGGCTGTCCGGCCGCCGGCCCCGCAGCGCCGACGACCAGCGCCAGCACCACCCACCGCAGACGTCTCGCTTTGCTCATAACGACTCACCTCTGCTCGTGTCGCGCTTCTTCACGCCCGCCCCTTCGCCGACGAAGCGGCGCAGGTCGAGCACGTAGTCCACTCGATCATCCCCTCCGAGGTAGAGCACCGGCTGCTCGCGCCGCAGCCGCGCCCTCAGCTGCCGCAGCTCCTCGCTGAGCCGGGCGTGGTCCCGCCGCAGCTCGGCGATGCGCAGGGCGAGCTCGTCGCGCCCGGCCCGCTCCCGCTCGAGGTGCAGGGCGGCCACGACCACGAGCAGGGCCGCCGCCGCCACGCCCGTCGCCGCGAGCGGGAGCCAGCGCCTCCCTTGGGCGGGCCGCCGATCGATCCGCGAGAGCACGGCGTCCGTGAACCCCCGTCCCGCGCGCTCGCGGGGCAGGGCCGCCAGGAGCCGATCCAGCTCGTCCCCGGTCGTCGCGTCGTTCCTGTCGGTCCTTTCGCCGTCCATCAGACCACCTCTTCGCCTTTGGGCTCGACGAGGGACCGCGCGCCCTGCTCGCGGTCGAGGGTTTGACGCAGCTGCCTCCGGCCCCGGCTGATCCGCGACTTCACCGTGTTCTCGGCGCAGCCCAGCACCCGGGCCACCTCGCCGTAGGACAGGCCCTCGATGGCGTAGAGCACGAGCGGCGCGCGGAAGCGCAGCTTCACCTGGCCAATCGCCCGCAGCAGCTGGGCGTGGGCCTCGCGGGAGAGGAGCTCGGACTCGGGCGTCGAGGGCTCTTGCCCCCCCTCGACCAGGCCCAGGCTCAACACCTGGCGCCGCCGCCGCCGCCGGGCGTCGCTGTAGGCCAGGTTCGTGGCGATGCGGTAGAGCAACGCCCCGAGCTTGCCCTCCTCCCGGTAACGCTCACGGCTGAGGTAGAGCCGGACGAAGCACTCCTGCGCCATCTCCTCTCCCCGCGCACGAGAGCCGCTGAGCCGGGTCAGGTAGTTGACCATGGCGTCCTTGTGGCGCTCGACGATCTGCGCGAAGGCCAAACGATCGCCGCTCTGGACCCGCTCCATCAGCTGGCCATCTGTCAGCCGCTCCAGGGTTACCAATCGAGCCTCCACCGCAAATAACCCCCCGGCGGTGGATGAGGTTCCCATCTTTTTCACGGGGTTTGACGCAGTGCGTTCAAGCCCAACAACCCAGGAGGCGGCGGGGGCGAGCAGAACAAATGTTTGGGAAATCACGGGGGAGGGGGCATGCTCGGCTCCATGGATTCCCAGCAGCTGGCCCTCGACGCGGCCTTGCTCGATGACCCGGATGACCGGGGGACGCTTCTGGTCTACGCCGACTGGCTCCTGGCCCGGGGCGATCCCCGGGGCGAGCTGATCAGCTTGCACGACGCCCTTCGCGACGAGCGCGACCCGCTGCGGGTCAAGGCCCTGCGCGACGCCGAGGCCGCGTTGCGCCAGCGCCACCGCGACCGGCTGCTCCCGCCGGCGCTGGGCCAGCACCCCGGGCACCGTCTCCGCTGGGCCAGCGGGTTCATCCGCGCCCTCGAGCTCGACCTGCCGGGCCAGCTCGGCGACGCCGAGCTCCTGCGACAGGTGCTGGAGCACCCCTCCCTGCGATACCTGACCGAGCTACAGCTCTCCCTGGGCCACATGCCCAGCGAGCCGGTCCTCGGCACGCTGGTCCAGGTCGCCCCTCCCGCGCTCCGCACGTTGCGGCTCGGCCGCGAGGGGCTGGGCCGGCCGGCCTCGATCCGGCTCGGCGAGCTCGACCCGCTCGTCCGCCTCGACTGCCTCGTGCTCCACGAGGGCACACGATGGGAGCGACCGACCCACCCGCAGCTGCGGCGGCTGGAGCTGGTCCAGGCGCCGATGGTGCTGTGGGACGGGGAGCGGCGGGCCAGCGAGCCAGAGCCGGTGCTCCAGATCCTGGAGGATCTGGATCCGGCGCGCCTGCCCGCGCTGCGTGCGCTGCGCGTCAGCGGCCTCGACGGGCGCCGACAGGGCAGGCTGAGCCATGCGCTCTCCTCCCTGAGGCTCGCGCTGGGCGAGCTGGTCCTCGATCGCTGCTCCGCGGTGGACGAGCTGTGCGCCGTTCTGGTCCGGGCGCCCTGGCGCCAGGGGCTGGCCACCCTCGCGCTCTCGGACACGATGACCCTGGCCGGCGCCGAGATCCTGGCCGGAAGCGACCTCGCGCTGGAGCAGCTCGACGTGTCCGGCAACCGACTGCCCGAGGCCGCCCGGGGCAAGCTGGAGCCCCGCTGCAAGCGGCTGGTCTTTGGCTGGCAGCAGCCCTGAACAACTAACCATTTGAAATTAATACGCAACGGCCCCCGCGAATTATCTCCTGAAAACCTTCGTGAGGCCTGCTACTTTTCTCCAAGGAGATCGCCTGGCGGCGCATCTAATCCACTATCGTGCAGCAAAATAGTGTAAATCCACACGAAGTCGCGGCGACCCTGGTCAAGCGGGCCCAGGCCGGAGACCGCGCCGCTTTTGGCGAGCTGGTCCGCCGCTACCGGGAGCGGATCTTCGCCCTCGCCCTGCACCTGACGGGCAACGAGAGCGATGCCGATGACATCGCTCAGGAGGTTTTCCTGCGCGCCTTCAACGCCCTGGACCAGTTCGCCGGCCGGAGCGAGTTCTTCACCTGGGTCTATCGCATCGCGGTCAACCGGGCCCTCAACGCCCGCCGCAACCGCAAGCGACGGGGGGAGATGCCCCTCGACGATCCCCGACTGACCAAGGCCCTCGCCGCGGACGCCTCCGGGGATCCCGTGCTCACCGCCGAGCTGCGTCGGACCTACGGCCGGCTGCTTCAGGCCCTCGACCGGCTGCCCGCCGAGATGCGCACCAGCGTCGTGCTGGTCGCCCTCCAGGGGCTGAGCCACCACGAGGCGGCCGTGGTCCAGGACTGCTCGCCCGGCACCATCGCCTGGCGGATCCACAAGGCGCGCGAGCACCTCCGCCGGGCCCTGACCCGCCCGAGCTACCCAACGCCGGTTCCGCCGCCCTCGCCGCGCCCGATCTCCAACGAGCTCCGCCGCCTGCTCCACGAGTGGGGGCTGCCCGCCGTGGCCCCGAGCTGATCCTCGGGCCGACCTCCGATCACGGCGTGGGCTGGCTCGCCGGCTGACTGGTGGGCTCGTCCGGCAGCGGCTCGTCGGGGCGTTCGCCGTAGAGCGCTTGCTTCTCCTCGAGCAACGCCCGCAGGCCCTGCCGGTCCAGCCCCTCGTCAAGGGCGACCACCGTCGGCGGCGGCTCTCCCGCCGCGCCGCTCTCCAGGAAACGATCGCGCGCCGCCAGCACGGTCTTCGCGTAGCGCTGGACCTGGCTCGAGGCGATGCCCCGCCCCTGGCGCACCCAGCGACGAACGCGCATCGGCCCGGTGTTGTAGCCCGCCAGGGCGAGCTCGACGTCACCGTCGAAGAGCTTCAACAGGTACGCCAGATAGGCGGTCCCGGCCTCGATGTTGAACTCCGGGTCCTCGATGTCGTAGCTCTCGCGCCCCAGCCGCCGGGCGAGAGAGGCCGCCGTGCGCGGCATCAGCTGCATCAGGCCGCGGGCGCCGGCGTGGGAGCAGGCGTCCGGACGAAACGACGACTCCACGTGGATCACGGCGAGCACGAGGGCCTCGGGGACACCGTGCCGCTGCGCCGCCTGCCGTGCGATGGGGAGCACCGCCTGCACCCGCTCGGCCCGCGGCGCGACGAGGCGCCGCGGTCGGACCGACGCTGTCCCCGCCGGGGGCGCCGTGGCGCATCCGCCGAGCAGCAGGAGCAACAGGGCTCGAGCGCGCATCGCCCCATTGTCGCCGCCCGGGCGGCGCGCGCCAAAAAAACGCTGCATCCCGCCGCCGCGCCGTCTAGAATGTTCTGCTCGATGAGAAACCGCGCCCTCCCCGCCGCCCTCCTCTCCCTGACCGTGCTCGCCGCGCTGGGCCTCCCGGCGCTCGCCCAGCGCGACCCCCACGTGCCCACCGAGGAGGAGCTCGACAAGCAGATCAGCGGGATCAAGACCGACGACGAGAGAGGCTACCAGGAGCGCTCGGTGGAGACCGTGCAGTCCTGGAACCGGCGCGCCATCGCCTGGATCAAGGAGCTCCTCGCCTCGATCCACCTCACCCCGGCGCGGCTGGCGTTGATCCTCGGCGCCCTGGGCACCTTCTACACCCTGGGCAAGAACAAGCGCCTGGTGCGCTGGGCCGTGATGGCCGGGATGTCCTACCTGCTGGTGCTGGTCGGCGGCGCCGCGATGTGGTTCGACTGGCCCTACTGGAACTGAGCAACCCAAGATGTCTGTGTCGTGAGCGAAGCAAGCCCGAAAAAGACGCGCTCCCCCTTCCCCCCCCTGTACTGGCTGGTCGTGCTCTTCGAGTTCTTCGAGCGCGGCTCCTACTACGGCATGATGAGCGTGCTCTCGGTCTACATGACCGACGTGCTGCACTTCGCCAAGCAGGACGTGGGGGTGATCAAGGCGACGATCCAGCCCCTGCTCTACTTCCTGCCCATCATCAGCGGGGCCCTGGCCGACCGCTTCGGCTACCGCCGCACGCTGATGGTGGCCTTCGCCCTGCTCGGCGGCGGCTACTTCCTCACCAGCCAGGCCACCGAGTACACCTGGGTCTTCCTCGCCCTGGTGGTCATGGGCCTGGGCGCGGGCACGTTCAAGCCGGTGATCTCCGGCGCCATCGCGCGCTCCACCGACGAGAGCAACAGCACGCTGGGCTTCGGCATCTACTACTGGTCGATCAACCTGGGCGCCTTCCTCTTCCCGCTGATCCTCGTGCCCTACCTCAAGAACAACGTCGGCTGGGACTGGGTCATCATCGCCTCGGCCATCGGCACCGGCTCGATGCTCCTGCCGACGATCTTCGCCTTCCGCGAGCCCCCCGCGCCCGAGGCCGGCGACGCGGGCAAGAAGAAGGCCAGCCTGCTCCAGACCCTGGCCAACGCCTTCGAGATCATCTACAGCCCCTTCGTCCTGCTGCACCACCTGCTGCGGCGCAGCCCCGGCCCCGGCGGCGCCGTGCTGCTCGGCCTGCTCGGGCTGACCTTCGGCTACGGCGGCTGGCTCTTCCTCGGCCCCCGGTCCGGGAGCTACATGTTCTCGGCCCGGGCCCACGACGTGGGCGGCGGCCGGCGGCTGGTGGTCCGGGTCGAGCGCAACCTGAGCAAGGACCCGCCCTTCAAGCTCAAGGACGGCGCGGGCGGCGCGGTGCTCACGATCTACGATCCCGACCACCCGCAGCGCTGGGCCCATGCGGTGTCGCTGGCCCTGCCCGAGGGCGGGGTGCGCTCGGTGTCGCGAGAGGATCTACGCCGCCTCGTCGACGACGCCGGGCGCAAGACCACCCTGGACATCGCCTTCGACCCGCAGCTCGGCGAGCCGTTCCAGCTCCGCGCCGAGGGGGACCGGCGGCACCGGCTGACGCTGCGGGACGCCTCCCCGCCCCTGGACCGCCTGCTCCAGCGCCTGCGATCGCAGCCCGATCTTTCGGGGCTCGAGCGCGACCAGCTCGCCGAGCAGATCGCCAAGGTGAACCAGCGCCCGTTCTTCCTCCCCTTCGTCGGCCTGCTGCTCCTCGGCAGCCTGCTCGCGCTGCGGCTCTCCGGCCGGTTCCAGACCCTCGCCGCCGGCGGCAAGCTCGCGCTGCTCGGCGGCGTCGTGGGCGGGGTGATCGCCCTGCTCTGGGTCCTCGAGCTCGCGGGCTACCTCTCGCTCTTCGGCGCGATCCTCACCACGGTCATCGCCTGCACCCTGGCCGCGCTCTTCGCCATCGACAGCAAGGAGGAGGCGCGCTTCCGCGACCACTTCCGCTTCCTGACGATGATCTTCCTCTACTCCGGCTTCTGGGTCCTCTACTTCCAGATGTTCGACTCGGTGCTGTGGTACGTGCAGGCCTACGTCGACGCCTCGAGCCTGAACCGCTTCGTCAGCGGCGTGATCGGCACGAGCTGGCGCTTCGACGTGGAGCACGTCACGGTGATCAACGCGCTGACGATCATCCTGCTCCAGCTCGTGATCTCCAACATCGTCAAGAACACCCGGGCCCTGCCGACGATGATCGTCGGCATCGGCCTCGGCACCCTGGGCATGGGGATCCTCGCCATCTCCACCGGCATCTGGGTCTTCATGCTGGGCATCGTGATCTTCTCCATCGGCGAGATGACCGCGCACCCCAAGTTCATCAGCTACGTGGGCCAGACCGCGCCCAAGAGCCGGGTGGCGATGTACATGGGCTACATCTTCCTCTACGGCGTGATCGGCTCCAGCATCGGCAGCATGGTCGGAGCCAACCTCTACGTCCGGTTCGTGGACCAGCTGAACCAGCCGCGCACCCTGTGGCTGATCTTCACCGGGATCGGCGTGGCCACCATCGTCGGTCTGCTGATCTACAACGCGGTGGTCGGCCGGCAGGAGACGCGCTGAACCGGCGAGCCGGCGCGTCTCAGGTGGTCGGCGCGGCGAAGATCCGTACCTGGTCGACGACGAGCTCCTCGCCGGTGGCAAAGAGCGTCAGCGTTCCGCCCTGGACCAGTGTGGGCACCGCCGAGCGCAGGTTGTTCGCGGAAGGCGACGCACCGTCGGGGAAGATCCTACACCAGTCGCCGACCTCCGTTGAGGCGTGGCTGCTGTCCAGGGACCAGACCTGCATGACCAGGGGCTTCCCTGGCGTCGCCTGAAGCCAAGACACTCCGGTATCGCAGCCACCTTTGAAGCAGTAGCGCAGGCCCTGCGCCGTCTGCTCCAGCGTGCAGACGCGGGTCGCCGGCGCGCTGAACCCGACCTTCCAGGCGCTGCTATTCGCCACCCCGTAGCTGAACCTGACCTGCACCATGTACTGGGTGCCGGCTTCCTCGGGCACGTCGATCGAGATCGACCCGCCCGGCGGGATGGTGACGGCCGCGCAGGTCCAGGTGGGCGCGCCCTGCAACGTCCATCCCGGCAACCCGGCACGGGTGAAGCCGTCGAGGAACACGATCGGGTTCAGCTGGGAGGGCCAGAAGTCCTGATTCCTGTGGTAGTCGGCGTCGTAGGGTAGCCCGTCGCAGTCCGGATCGTCGGCCGGCAGCGGCGTGGCCGCGCAGGCCGGGTTCTGGTACGGCGTGCTCGGCGTTGCCTGCCATATTCCTTGGTCCTCGACGCAGCCGAGGGTGTCCGGCGGGAGCGTGTCCCAGAGGACCGTGTCCCGGGGAACCGTGGTATCCAGGGGGAGCGTGTCTATCCCGGCCTCGTGGGCGGAGCCCTGGTCAGCGGGGCGCGCCTCCAGGGGGAGAAGGAAGTTGCAGCCCGGCAGAAGCAGCAGCGCCAGGCCCCGCACGATCCACCTGCTCCAGGGAACCTGCATCGCCCATCCTGACCCACCGTTGGATCGGGAACCAGGATAGCGGGAGGTGGGCTCCGGTCAAGCCCGTGGAGGTGGGGGCGTAGGCGAGCCAGACCGATGGTGTCAGGGACGGCCGCAGAGCGCGGCGAGGCTGCAGCTGTGGCACAGCTCCTCGCGCACGCACTCGCCCTCGGGCTGGATCGGGCAGGGCCAGTCCAGCTCCGGCCGCGCGTCGACCTGCGGCGGTCGGGTCCACGCGGTGTAGCTCTTGTCGCGATCGGCGGGGCGGGTCTTCCTCGGCGCGTGGGTCTGCGGCTCCATCTCGATACCCTCTCGCTGGAACCCCTGGATCTTGACCGCCCCGCGGTGGAGATCAAGCCTTTTCGTGCCCTCCGGTGACCTGCTCCAGACCGAGCCCCATGCGCCACATCGTGAGCAGCCCGCTGCCCGTGATGCAGACAAAGAGCATCAGGTGCACGCCGATGGCGTAGGAGAGGGCGAGCTCCTTGTCCACGCCCACGGCGATGAGCGCGCCCGAGCAGGCCGCCTCGTAGACCCCGACGTGGCCCGGCGCGGACGGTACGGCGATGCCGAAGTTGGTCACCGAGAGGGTCAGCGTGGCGACCCAGACCGGCAGGGCGATGCCGAAGCCGCGCATCATCGTGTAGTAGACGACGACCTCCATGGCCCAGATGACGAGCGAGAGGCCAAGCACGCCAAAGAGAAGCGCCGGGCGGCGCAGCGCCCCGGTCCCGTCGACGAAGCGCTCCATGAAGCGGGCCACGCGCTCCCGGGCCCGCAGGGGCACGAAGAGCCCACGGAGCACGGCCTTCATCGCCGCGAGGAGCGAGCGGTGGTGGTAGGCGAGCCAGGCGGCGAAGGCGGCGAGGGCGACGAGCATCACGGTGGTCACGTGCCCGAGCTTGCGCGTCCAGGGCGGGACCTCGAACAGGGCGCCGACCAGGGAGAGCAGGCCGATGAGCACGATGCCGTCGAACAGGCGCTCGATGCCCACGGTGGCCAGCGCGCCCCGTCGGCTGGCGCCAGCCACCTTCCACAGGACCAGCGCCCGGGCGAGCTCGCCGGCCCGCGCCGGGAGCAGGTTGTTGACCATGAAGCCGGTGAGCAAGACGTCGCGGACCTGGCCAAAGGGAAAGCGCCCCATCGGCCGCAGCAGCAGCTGCCAGCGCAGCGAGCGCACCATGTAGCTGCCCAGAAAGACGGCGGCGGCGAGGCCGAGGTGCCCGAGCTTCAGCCGCAGCAGGGAGCGTGAGACCTGGCCCAGGTCAAAGAGCGCAACGAACACCCCCACGGCCAGGGCGCTCAGGACAAACCCTATCCATACCGAAGGCTTACGCCACCAGGGACAAGCGGCTGGCACCTGCTCCACACCCCTCACGCTTCATTCTTCGCATGAATTGCCCATTGATTCCAGAAGGGTGGTGGGTGGGGCTTGCCAAGTGAGAATATGGGCTTAGATTTAGTCTCGGCTAACAATAGAAGTCTCGTATAACAAGCCGGCCCTCAGGGCCGATGAAAGAAAAAAAGGAGAGATACCATGGCTATCCACAAGCTTCCCGAGCTGCCCTACAGCTTCGACGCCCTCGAGCCCCACATCGACGCCCGGACCATGGAGATCCACCACGACAAGCACCACGCCGCCTATGTGAGCAACCTCAACGCCGCCCTGGAGAAGGCGCCCAAGCTGCAGGGCGCCTCCCTCGAGACCCTGGTCTCGGATCTGGCGACGGTGCCGGAAGAGATCCGCGCGGCGGTCCGCAACAACGGCGGCGGACACTTCAACCACTCGTTCTTCTGGCCGCTGATGGGCAAGGGCAAGGGCGGAAGCCCGGTGGGCGAGCTGGCCGCGGCGATCAAGAAGGAGCTCGGCGGGTTCGAGACGTTCCAGGAGCAGTTCGCCAAGGCCGCGGCGACCCGCTTCGGCTCGGGCTGGGCCTGGCTCTCGTTCGGCAAGGACGGAAAGCTCCTCGTGCACTCCACGCCGAACCAGGACACGCCGCTCGCCGACGGGCTGAAGCCGGTGCTCGGCCTCGACGTCTGGGAGCACGCCTACTACCTGAAGTACCAGAACCGCCGGCCCGACTACGTCAAGGCCTGGTGGAGCGTGGTGGACTGGGAGAAGGCCAACGAGAATTTCCTCAAGGCCCGGGGCTAGAGGCCGGCCTGTCGTCGAGCGTGCCAGCGCGTTATCCTCCGGTTCCAACGGAGGTGACGCATGGCACGGATCAGCCGACGTGATTTCGCCCGCGGCTCGCTTGCGCTGTTCGGCGCGCTCGCCGGCTGCGCCCGCGGCGTCCCGGTCAAGGGGCCCCGCCCGCCCTACGGGCCCGGGACCGAGACGCGGTTTCCGCTCCTCGAGGTGCGCGGCGCGCCCTACGACATGGGCCGCGCCATCGGCGAGCGCTTCGCCCGCGAGATCCGCGGCGGCTTCGAGGCCCGCGCCGCCTGGTGGCGCGAGCTCAAGGCCTTCGCCGACGCGCAGCCGGCGCGGATCTACGACACGTTCCTCGCCGCCGCGCGCAAGCACGCGCCGCACATCGTCGAGGAGCTGCGGGGCTGGGCCGACGGCTGCGGCCTGCCCTTGCGCGACCTGCTCGTGCTCAACCTCAAGGCCGAGTACGGCGCGCTCAGGGACCAGCGGAAGCAGAAGGAGCGCCCGGAGCCCCAGCCGGGCTGCTCGACCATCGTCCGCGCCCGCCGTGACGGCTTCGCCCTGGCGCACAACGAGGACGGCGACCAGGCCTACGCCGAGCGGATGTTCATGCTGCGGCTGCGGCCCGAGGGCAAGCCGGCGGTGCTCTGCGCGAGCTACCCCGGCATCCTGCCGGGCAACGCCCCCTGGATCAACGCCGCCGGCGTGATCATGACGACCAACTTCATCTACACCCGCGAGGTGCGGCTCGGCCTCGGGCGCTACTTCCTCGACCGGCTGGCCATGGAGGCCCGCACCCTGGACGAGGCGGTGCCGATCTGCACGCACCCCGAGCGGGCCTACGCCTTCCACCACGTCCTCGCCTCGGCGCGGGAGAGGCGCGCGCTCTCCATCGAGGTCACGCCCACCAAGAAGAGCCAGATCGCCATCGACGGCCTGTTCCTGCACACCAACCACCTGGTGCACCCGGTGATGGCCGGCGAGCCCCAGGACCCGGACTACGTCGGCAGCTCGTCGCTCACGCGCTGGAAGGTGCTCTCGGCCTGGAAGGCCGGGCTCGGCGCCCGGACGGACGTCGCGGCCGAGGAGCTGATCCGCGCGCTGTCCAGCCACGAGGGTCGGCCCTACTCGCCGTGTCGCCACCCCCGGGGCGAGGTGCGGGGCGCGACCCTGCTCACCGCGCTGTTCGAGACGCCGGTGCAGCAGATGCGGGTCTACAAGGGGCAGCCCTGCGGCGGACGGTGGGCGGCCCTCGCCCCGCCCTGAGCCGGCCTCCGCGACACGGTTCAGGTACCGCTACCGTTCGCCGTAGCGCAGCGTGTTGTCGATGGCCGAGCGGGTGAGCTTCACCAGGTCCTTGACGCGACGGGCGGGCGGCACGGCCTGGGAGGCCTCGAGGGTGAAGGCGTAGCGCGCGAGCGTCCCCATGTGCTCCATCATCGAGCCGAGCCCGCCAGGTCCTGGCGCCAGGCCGGGCACGGTGGCCACTCCGGGAGCGGAGAGGTGGTAGCCGAGCTTCTTGGGCTCGTTGGGGTGGACGTAGCGCCCCACCGAGGGCGCCGCGTCGAGCAACGAGTAGCTGCGCATGGCCGACGCGATCCGGCGCGACAGGTTGCCGTAGTCGGCGAGCTGGATCAGGAAGCTGCCCGGGTAGGTGCTGGCGTGCAGGTCGATCGCGAGGTCGATCTTGCCCCGGCCAGCGGCCCGGGCGATGTCGCGCGCCACACGGTTCATCCTGCCCTTCGTCATGATGCGGTTCAGGTTCTTGCCATCAACCGTGTCGCGGGTGCCGAAGCGGTCGATCTTGAGCACGAACCGCAGGTGCTTGTCATCGCGCCAGTCGGGGTGCTTCAGGGCGTAGCGGATCAGCTGCTCGGCGGCCACATGCCCCACCGGCTCGTCGCCGTGGATCCAGGACGAGACCACGACCCTCAGCGGGGGCTTCTTGTCAGAGGCTTTCAACCGGCCGCGGCCCTTCTTCGACCCGGCCAGCGCGGGGAGGTCGACCCTGTAGACGGCGTAGCGCGACCGGGGCGCGCTGACCCGCTTGACCGTGGCCCCGTGGGCCCGGGGATCGGCCCGCAACAGCGTCTCGAGCGCGGCGATGCGCTCGCCGGCCTTGTCCGCGGAGATGGGGACCGATCGCGGCGCATCGTAGCGGAAGCGCTTTCGCTCCTGCCGCGTCCGGCGGCGCCATGTCTGCAGCCGATGCCCGAGCGGTCGTTGCCAGGCGTGGCGGGCCGGCTCGTGCCGTCGAGCCGTCGCCATGTCGGGGTGGGCGAGGATCAGTAGAAGTATGAGCGCTCGCTGCATCAGTCGACGGCGTGGCGTCTCGCCCGGCGGCGCAGGGCGAGCAGCAGCCCCAAGGCGAGGAGCAGCGCGCCGCCGTCCGGCGTGGTTCCGCTCGTCATGGAGCAGCCGCCCACGACCATCCCCGCGTCGCTCTGCAGCCCCTGGCCCCACGACGGGTTGCTCGGAGCCGGCGGCGTCGGCGCCGGCGTCGTGGACCCGTCGCTTCCCGACGCTCCGCTGCCGTTGGGATCGGCGGGCGGCGTGGCCGGCGGCGAGCTCTGCGGCGGTGAGCTCTGCGGCGGCGCCGGGAAGAGCTTGATCGCGTCGACCATGATGTGCTGATCAGGCCCGACCGGCGAGGCGGTGTTGTCGTAGATCGCGACGTGCTGGCCACCGCCCTGGGCGAAGTTGAAGGTCCCCAGCGTGCGCCAGCCGGTCCCGCCGACGGACTGGTCGATGGTCAGGGTCGTCTCCTTCCCGGCGGCGCGGACCACGTAGCGCGTGCCCTTGAACCGGGCGTAGCTATCGACGGCGTAGTACTGGACCGTGTAGCGGCCCGCCGCGGCGAGCTGGATCTTCCAGCGTGCCCAGTCGGCCGGCGTGGCCTGCTGGGTCGCGTCCATCCAGAGCAGGCCGCCCATGTGCCCCTGCCCCTCCACCGAGTGCCAGTACGCCGATGGGCCGTTGAGCTCGAAGCACGACCCGCCCTCGTCGATCACCCCCCCGGCGACGGGCAGCGTGGCGCACGGCTGGGGTGGAGCCGGCGGAGTCGGCGGAGTCGGTGGAGTCGGTGGAGTGGGTGGCGTCGGTGGCGGCGGCTCGGGCGGCGGCTCGGGCGGCGGCTCCGATGGCGGCGGCTCGGGCGGCGGCTCAGACGGGCTCGTCGAGCCCAGCGGCTGCCCGTCCTTGTAGAACTGTGGCTGGTAGCCGAAGTCCTCGAAGGGCGAGTACTTGCACGCCCAGTGCTTGGTCCCGCCCCCCGGCGCGTAGAGCAGGTAGGCCGAGGCGGCGATGTTGGCCTCGGCGTCGAAGGGGCTGGCACCGGCGAAGCCGGCCGCGGCGGCGCGGGCGTCCCAGTACTTCTTCAGGTGCTGGAACAGCCCCGACGCGCCCGAGCTCGCGTTGTAGGCGTTCGGGTTGCCGCTGCTCTCGCACTTGATGATGTTGAGGGCCCAGGTGACGTGCTGGTACTTGAAGTGCTTCTCCACGAGCGAGCGCCACTGCTCCACCGAGAAGGGGCTCGCCGTCCACTCGGTTGGGTCCGGCTCCCCGCCGCAGCCGGCCAGGGCGATCAGCAGCACCAACCCGAGGTGGCGAGAGAGACGGCGATGAGGCCCGCGACACATGCGCCCTTGAATTGCAAGTTGTGGGCCCTTCGTGTCCCCCGTGATCCTCGATGGTTGCGCCTCGGGGGCGTCAGGCCGCGCCAGGACAACAGTCCCCGTCGGCCACTCGGGTTGCCAGCGCCACGACCTCGCCGATGCACCTGGGCTCGGCGGCGTTTCAGCTCACTGGCGCAAGGACGGCTCCAACTGATCACCCGCGCTTGAGTCAGTTGCACTGGGGCATGCTGGCCAGCGCCGCGCTGCCCCAGCGCTCGGGCGTGGTGGCGCAGCGCACCGAGGCGCCGGTGCCGGGCTGCGCCTTGTCCCGCCGCAGGACCTCCAGCCCGTAGGGCGAGCCCTGGAGCTCCGGCTTGCAGTCGCCGGGTCGGGCGACCACGCGCCAGCAGGGGCAGCGGGCGCCGCAGTCGGTGTCGGTCGGATCGTCGAACTTGGCCGGCTCGCAGGCCGGGATCAGCCGTGGGCTCTCGCCCGGGCTGGTCAGCTCGACGATGCAGTCGATGTCCGCGAGGCAGCCCGCCTCACAGCGCCGCTCAAGGCCGCCGGGCAGCGCGCCGAGGAGGTCGCCGGCGTGGCAGGCCAGGCCGCCGCCCCCGGTCAGCGGCGGCGCCGAGATGCACTGCCCCCCGAGGTTGGCGACGATCAGCTCGCCGATGCGCTCCAGCGCGGGGCCGAAGTTGTCGGTGCAGATGGTGGAGAAGTGGCCCTGGCCGCCGAAGCCGTCCACCGCCGCCTTGAGCCGGATCGCCGGCGCGGCCTTGTCCGCGCTCTTGCCCTGGCAGCTCGTCCAGGCCAGGAATGGCTTGCCGCCGTCCATCCCCACCTGGACCCGGTCGGTGTCCCCGGCGATGGCCGAGAGCACGACGCGGCCCGGCGGCTTGAGCCCCTTGAAGTACGAGACGTAGCTCGTGACCGGGAACAGCAGCTGCTTGGAGGCGTCAGGGTCGTCGTAGGGCCTGCAGTCCTTGCGCGGGCCCGGCTTGCTGCTGTCGTTGATGTCGCAGCGCACGCCGTGCTCGAAGCAGCCGAAGCCGTACGCGTCGAGCTGCTTGGGGTCGAAGAGCAGCGCCGGCTTCTGCGCCGAGCAGTCGTCCTCGTCCGTGATGAACACGACCGCCAGCAGCGCGTTCGGGCGCAGGAAGCCCGGGTTGGTCTTGCCGTCCAGCGCGCGGCGCGCCGCCTCCAGCGGGTGCTCGTAGCCACATCCGTCGGTGCCCAGGCGGGCGATACAGGAGAAGGCCTGCTTGACCCGCTCGATGGGGTCGGCGATCGCCGGTGCGTCGACGTTGGTCTTTCCGTCGACGTAGCTGATGTAGGGATCCGAGGGCCCGACACAGCCGCCTCGCGGCTGGCTCAGCAGCCGCGCCCCGTCGCCGGCGCCGGAGCAGCCGTCGATCCCGGCGACCGGCACGCCGAGGTCGGTGCTCACCACCCCGATGCGCACGTTGGGG
>Ga0316576_10000531_pt1 | contig 17862 bp, 14 predicted proteins | sample S0NA_FD_203075 | JGI IMG/M metagenome (GOLD analysis project Ga0316576, IMG submission 203075) | Rhizosphere microbial communities from salt marsh grasses in Alabama, United States - S0-2_050615r3r5 | ecosystem: Host-associated > Plants > Roots > Rhizosphere | place: USA: Alabama | collected... | reverse complement strand
GAGCTCGAAGTCGGGCTTGTAGTGCGCGCCGCGGCATTCGTCCCGGGCGCGGGCGCTGGCGGCGATGACCTGGGCGAGCTTGACCATGTCGCAGACCTGGCGCGCGTGGGCCAGGCTCTGGTTGGCCCAGGGGCTGTCCTCGCCGAGGCCGAGCCGGCCGAAGCACTGCTCCATGCCGCGCAGCTCGTCGACGGCGGCGTCCAGGGTCGCATTGTCGCGCACGACGCCGACCTTGGTGGTCATCAGCGCACCGAGCCGCTCGTGCAGCCGGTAAGGGCTCTCGTCGCCCGTCGAGCGCATGAAGCCCTGGTTGATCTCCGTTTGGCGGCGGACCTCGGCATCGAACGGGGCCGCCGGCAGGCCGTCCGCGCCGGTCGCGAGCCCGGCGAGGTAGGCGTGCACCGCCTCGCCGGCGACACGCCCGGAATAGGACGTGGACAGCAGGGAGTTCGCACCGAGCCGGTTCGCGCCATGATAGGCGTAGTCGCACTCGCCGCAGGCGTACAGGCCCTGGATGCTGGTGGCGTGGTTGCGCGGGCTGCCGGTCTTGATACCGCCGGTGGCCGGATCGCGCTCGTAGTCCACCCAGAGCCCGCCCATCGCGTAGTGGGCCGCCGGGAAGATCTCCATCGGCCGCTCCAGCGGGTCGGTGCCGGCGAACTTGCGGTAGATCGACAGGATCGCGCCGAGCCGGGTCGAGACGAAATCGCGGTCCAGGTGGGTCAGGTCCAGGTAGACCCGGTCGCGGGTTTCGTCAGCGCCGCCGACGCCGAGGCCGAGCTCGCGGGTGATCTTCCAGATGGCGCGCGAGGCGATGTCCCGCGGCACCGTGTTGCCATAGCTCGGATACCACCCCTCCAGGAAATAGAACCGCTCCGTCTCCGGGATGGCGAGCGGGTCGCGCCGGTCGCCGGGGTCCTTCGGCACCCAGACCCGGCCGCCCTCGCCCCGGGCCGCCTCGGACATCAGCCGGGTCTTGTCGGCGCCGAGCATCGCGGTGGGATGGAACTGGAAGAACTCGGCATTGGCAAAGCGCGCCCCCTGCTGGTAGACGCGGCTCGCGGCGGCGCCGGTGGAGTTGGTCGAGCAGGTGGTCTTCGGCGCGTAGATCTGGCCGAGCCCGCCGGTGGCGAGCACCACCGCGTCGGCGCGAAACGCCTGCACCTGCAGGCTGCGCAGGTCCATCGCGACGATCCCGCGGCAGATGCCGTCACTGTCCCGGACCACGCCGAGGAACTCCCACCACTCGTGCTTCTCGACCTTGCCCTCGCTCTCCAGCCGGCGTACCTGCTGATCGACGCCATAGAGCAGCTGCTGGCCGGTGCTGGCGCCGGCGAAGCAGGTGCGCTTGTTCTTGACGCCACCGAACAGGCGTTGGTCCAGCAGCCCCTCCGGCGTGCGCGAGAAGGTCACGCCCATGCGCTCGAAGGTGCGGATCAGCCCGGGTGCCTGCTCGCACATGGACTGGATCGGCGGCTGATTGGCGAGATAGCTGCCGCCCTTGATGGTGTCGACGATGTGCTGACGGACCGTATCGTGCTGACCCTTCTGATCAAGCACCGCGTTGATGCCGCCCTGCGCGCAGACCGAGTGGGAGCGCATGACCTCGAACAGCGAGAACAGCAGCACAGGGTGCCCCGCCTCGGCGATAGTCAGCGTCGCCCACAGGCCGCCGAGGCCGCCGCCGACCACGATCACCCGCCGTGCGCTCACGACACCGCCCCCGCGCCCGGGGCGATCAGGAAGCCGATCAGCCCATGGATGCCGAGCGCGGCGAGCAGCACGCCCAAGCCCGCACAGACCCAGCCGAAGCGGCGCTGCGCCGCGGCGCTGCTGGTCAGCCCCCAGGCGATGGCCGCGGTCGCCAGGCCGTTGGCGAGATGGAATACCGCGAGCAGCAGCCCGATCAGGTACAGCGTGAAGATCGCCGGATTCGAGAGGGCCTGCTGCATGTGACCGAACAGGTCCGCGCGGATGGCCGGCTCCAGCAGCCCGGCGATGCGGGTCAGGCCGACGTGCAAGAGCAGGAACAGGATCAGCCCGATGCCCGAAATGCGCTGGAGCCAGTAGAAGCGGTTGCGTGCATAGGCATAGCGCAGCGGCTCGGCGCGGCCGGTGCCGATGATCGCGAGCCCGTAGCCCGCGTGGAACAGCAGCGGCAGCGCAATCACGACGAGCTCGATGATGGGCAGATAATTCAGCTGCTGCAGCGCGCCGACCACGTCCTGGTTGTAGTGCGCGGCGCCAAGCCGGGATTGGGAGTTTTCCCAGAGGTGGAACACCAGAAAGGCCCCGACCGGCACCAGCCCGAGCAGCGAATGCAGCCGGCGCAGCACGAAATGCGCGTTGTCGATGGAGGCGGACATGGCGACCCCGGGGCAGGAAGTGCTCCTTCAAGCTTAGTCCGTGGCGGCCCGCGGCACGTTGACCGAGCGCAGTTTATGGGAATATTCGAAAGTGGTGGAAGAGCCGTGCCCAGCGCGGCGTGCCAAGCCGTCGCGCGGGGCGGAAGCCCGGCGCCGCTGGCAGGGCCCCGCGCGGCACTTCGCGCGCCGCATGTCGGGCCCGATCCGCTGCGCCGCGCCCCGGGTCATTCCCTCTCAGGGCCGAGTACGCCGCCAGCCGGTCCTTGCCGTAGACTGGATTCGCGCCACGTCCACCCAGCCCTGCGTCGACTTCCCCCAAGAGCGAGAGCGAAGATGAAAACGAGCAGCGACTTCCTGAAGGCGTCACTGCATGCGTCCGCGGTCCTGATTTTGGCGTTCATGGCGGCCCCACCGGGCCATGCCGAAGATCTCGTGATCCCGCTTGAGCTGCCGCAGCTCAGTTTCTTCGGTGCCGGGGTGGGGGCCTATCCCGATTATTTCGGCTCACGTGATTACGACTTGGGCGCGGCCCCGTTCGGGCGGTTCTCGCTGGGCGGGTCGCGATTCGTGCGCCTGCTGGGCAACGAAATCCGGGTGAATCTGGTCGACAGCCCTCACTGGCACCTGGGCCCGGCCGCCCTTTGGCGCTTCGGCCGCAAGGACGTGGAGAATCCGGTCGTCGACAAGGTCCACGAAATCGACGATGCCCTGAGCCTTGGCCTCTTCGGGGGCCACGTCTGGCGGGACCCGCGCGAGCGCCGCAGGATGGCCGGGGTGGGTGGTTGGGTCCTGGGCGATGCCAGCGGTACCTACAACGGCTGGACCGCGGGGCTGAACGCCTACGCGATGCAGCCCGTCGCGCGGATGGTGACCCTGGCCGGCGGCGGCGCGCTCAGCTACGGCAGCGGCAACTACATGGAGCAGTATTTCGGCGTGACGCCGGCGGATGCCGTCGCCAGCGGTCTGCCGGCGTATCAGCCCGGGGCCGGCGTGCGCGATGTCCGTGGCTGGGCGACGGCGGTGCTTTCGTTGAGCCTGCGCTGGCATCTCGCCGCCGGCGTGATGTACGCCCGGCTCGTTGGCGAGGCCGCGGACAGCCCGCTGGTCGCTCTGGAAGGCTCCAAGAATCAGTGGGTCTACGGGGCCGCCGCCTTGTACGCTTGGTAAGGGCTCCGCGTCGTAGCGGGCGCCGACCGCTATCGGGAGAGGCGCTTCGCGGCAACGGCCGTGCGGCGCACCAAGCACTGTCGCGTCACCGCCCGACGGCTTCAGCGCCGCTGCCCCGTCAGGCCACCGGAGCGCAAGCCCGGCCCCGCGTTGGCGCTGTCCCGCCCCGCACTTCGCACTTCGCACCACGCCGCAACTGTGGCAGCATCGATTTCCCTGATCCGCCGCGTGGAGATAGTCCCTGAATGCGACTCGGAATCGACCGCCTGCTTGCCGAGGGTGAGCTGCGCAAACCGCTCCAGGGCCGGCGCGTCGCGCTGCTCGGCCATCCCGCCTCGGTCAATTATATTGGCCGCCACTCGCTGGACGCGCTGATGGGGGTCGTCGGCAGCGGCGGCGGACTCGAGGTCACCGCCGCGTTCGGCCCCCAGCACGGTATGCGCGGCGAAAAACAAGACAACATGGTGGAGTCCGACGACTACACCGACCCGCTGCACGGCATCCCGGTCTTCAGCCTCTACGGCAACGTGCGCTATCCCACCGACGCGATGCTCGACACTTTCGACGTGCTGCTGGTGGACCTGCAGGACATCGGCACCCGGATCTACACCTATGTGACGACGCTGGCCTACGTGCTCGACGCCTGCGCCAAGCGCGGCAAGACCGTGTGGGTGCTCGATCGGCCCAATCCCGCCGGCCGCCCGGTGGAGGGCAGCATTCTGGAGCCGGGCTGGCAGAGCTTCGTCGGCGCCGCGCCGCTGATCATGCGCCACGGCCTGACCTTCGGCGAGCTGGCGCGCTGGCTCGTCGCCGACAAGGGTCTCGACCTGGAGTGCGAAGTAGTCCGGATGGACGGCTACGATCCGGACGCGGCCCCGGGCTACGGCTGGCCGCGGGACGAGATCGCCTGGGTCAACCCGAGTCCGAACGCCTCCAGCCTGAACATGGCCCGCTGCTTCCCCGGCACCGTGCTGCTGGAAGGCACGACGCTCTCGGAAGGCCGCGGCACCACCGTCCCGCTGGAGCTCATGGGCGCGCCCGGCATCGACATCTGCCGGCTGCTCAAGCGCATGGAATCGCTGCAGTCGGACTGGATGCAGGGCGCGCTGGTGCGCTGCTGCGCCTTCGAGCCCACCTTCCACAAGCACCAGGGCCGGCTTTGCCACGGCATCCAGATCCACACCGACAGCAGCTACTACCAGCACGAGCGCTTCACCCCGTACCGGCTCGCGGCCCTGTTCCTGAAGGCCCTGCGGCTCGAATACCCGGACTACGCGATCTGGCGCGACTTCCCCTACGAATACGAGACCGAGCGCCTCGCCATCGACCTGCTCACCGGCGGCACCTATCTCAGAGAATGGATCGACGACCCCAACGCCGTCCCCGCGGACCTCGACGCCCGTCTGACACCCGACGAGGCCGCCTGGCGCGAGCAGCGGCGCGACTACCTGCTCTACTGACCGGAGCCGCCGGCGACCCCGCCCGGGCTGGCCAACGGCCCGGAGCCCGGCGGAGCGATGGCGTGCTTCCAGCCAGATCGCACAAAACCCTTGACGGATCGGGGCCGGACCGCTTTAATACGCGGCTTCGTCGCGGCGCAATCCCGCGGCATCCCGCCCGAGCCCAGGTAGCTCAGTTGGTAGAGCAGGGGATTGAAAATCCCCGTGTCGGCAGTTCGATTCTGTCCCTGGGCACCATTTTTCAGCGACTTGGTTTTGCATGGCGCCACTCCCTGTGGGCCGTTTCGCATCTCCGAGTGTCACCCCAAGTTTCACCTGCCGCGTCCCTCCCGCCGCTTCGCCTGCGCAGCCCGTTCTTCCGTGCTCGCTCGCGTGGGGCTGCGGCTGCGGCGGCATGCCTGCAACCCCGGTTGCTCGCTGAGGCCTGCGCCGATCTGTCGTTTTCGTGGACATATACCGCCGGCGCGGGCTCGGTGGCGGTGTTGCAATGGACCGGGCCGGGCGGTCCCCTCTAGAGAGACGCCCGGGAGGAATCTTGGAAAGCCCGTTCTTCGAGCGGCGATATTGAGCTGGCCCATCACCAATCCGTTTCTGCTCGACAGGGCGCATTGAGTCCCGCGGCCGACGCCGGCCCCCAAGGGCCACCATGGCCAACGCGGCGCGCGGATGCGCATCTGGCTGGAGATCGCTCTATGAAGCTCCAAGAGATCGTCCCCTGGGGCCGCTCGTTCGACGAGTATCGGGCCATGTTTGCGCTGGACGATGCGGATCTCGCCGGCACGATCCTGGGCTGCGGCGACGGCCCCGCCTCGTTCAATGCCGGGGCCGGCGCGCACGGCGCGCGGGTGGTCTCCGTGGACCCGCTCTATGCCTTCTCCGCGGCGGAGATCCGCGCGCGGATCGATGCGGTGCGGGGCGACATCGAGGCGGGGCTGCGCGCCAATCAGGCGCGCTATGTCTGGACGCGCTTCGCCACCGTGGAGGACCTGCTGGCGGCCCGGCTCGCGGCCATGGAGCGTTTCCTGGTGGATTACGCAGGGGCGGCCTCTCGCGGTGCGGACGATCCGGGGAAGGGCGGCCCGGCCGGTTACGTGGCGGCGGCGTTGCCGCGGCTGCCGTTCGCGGACGGGCAGTTCGACCTCGCCTTGGTGTCGCACCTGTTGTTCACCTATTCCGCGCACCTGAGCGCCGACGATCACCGCCGGGCCGTCGCCGAGCTACTGCGGGTGGCGCGGGAGGTGCGCGCCTTTCCGCTGCTGGATCTGGCGGGCGAGCCGTCGCCGCATGTGGATGCGGTCTGCGACGCGGCCGCGGCGGCCGCCGGGCGGCATGCCGTCGTGACGGTGGATTACGAGTTTCAGCGCGGCGGCGACCGCATGCTTCGTCTCTTGGCGCCCCGTTGACCACGCACCGCGGAGTCCCGATGCCGATGACCAGTGACCTGCTCCGCCCGGCGCTCCTGCTCTCGTGCATCGGGATGCTGCTGCTCGGCGCTCTCGGCTGCGCCCGCGGCGACGATCCGACGGCGCCGCAGCCGAAGAAGGTGTACCGGGACGGCTTCGAGACGCCGATCGAGCAGGTGGCGATCGAGGCGGACGGGGGCAGTATCGTCGGCAACTACGATGCGTGGCTGCGCCTGCGGCCGGCGGACTCGCTGACCGCGCGGCTGGAGGGCGAGTACCAGCCGGTGGACTGCGCACCGGTGGTGGCCTATTTCACGCCGAAGCTGGCACTCGACGGGTTGTCGTTGAGCCCCGACCGGCTCGCGTGCCGTGCGTACCGCAACGCGCGGCTGCCGTTCGAGAACGGCCGCTGGCTGGCGGAGGACCAGTCGGATGGGCGGGTCTATTACCGGATCTGGAAGTTTCGCTGATCGGCGCGCCGATAGTCCGCGCCGGGTATCCCGTTACAGCTGTGCCAAGACGCGACCAGCCCGCGGTGCTCGACGCGGCCCCGCCCGGTATCGAAATCGTTATCGAAATCGAAATCGCGATGGGCTTTAATCCGGGGCCCGATTTCGAGTCCGAGTCCGACCTCGACCCCGCTCTTGAGAAAGGGGCATATTTCCCCGCTCGCCGCGCCCCGAGGCCGCCCGAGAGGGCGGCGGCCCGCGCTTACAGCGATCCCCAGGAGCTGCGCCGGCGGCGCAGGCGCAGGTTCGGCAAAATCAGGCCGATCAGGATGCCGCCGGCGACCACGCCGGCACCGATCATGAACCAGCGCTGGTCGCGCTGGTTGGCGAGCTCCCGACTCTGGTATTCGAGGTCGCGCACCTGCTCGGTCAGGGTGGCGACGTCGTTTTGCAGCTGCACGCGCTCGCGGTTGATGCGCAACGCGTCCTTAGAGACCTGGCGCACCTCGGCGAGCTCGCGCTCCAGGGTCTGTTTGTCGCGCTTCAGGGCGCTGTAGTCCGCGGTCAGGGTGTCGTGCTGCTGGCGCAGCTCGGCGAGCTTGGCGGCGAGCGCGTCCGGGGCCTGCTGCAGCTCCGCGAGCTTCGCGCTCATGTCGGCGAGCCGGGTGCGCGCCGCGGGCTCGTCCTGCAGGTAGCGGGTGAGGATGTAGCCGGTCTTGCCGTCCTCGGTGCGCACCTGCGCGTAGCCGGTTTTCTCGTTGATGCCGAGGATCTCCAGCGGCGTCCCGCTCGGCAGGGTGCGGATGATCTTGTAGCGGGTGCTCTCGCCGGCGCGCAGGTTGAAGTCGTATTGATCGGTGACGTAGCGCGTCTCGGCAACGGCGGGCGCGGCGACCAGTAGGGCGGTCAGCAGCAGGGGGGGCAGCAGCGGGTGCGGTGTGCGTGTCACTGCGGGGTACCTCGTGCGCTGGGCGGGTGCCGGCTCGGCCTGCGCCCTTCGGTTGTTATTCTCGCAGCGGTCGGCGGTGTGCGGTCGATTATCGGATCAGCGGGGTACGGGGCGGCGCGATGACCCGGGCTAGTCGGTTTGCGGGGGGCCACCGGCGATCAATAGCTCCAGCAGGGCCTTCTGCGCGTGGAGCCGATTCTCGGCCTCGTCCCAGACGACAGACTGCGGGCCGTCGATGACCTCGGCGCTGACTTCCTCGCCGCGATGGGCGGGCAGGCAGTGCATGAACAGTGCATCGGGCTTGGCCGCGGCCATCACCCTGGCGTCCACCTGATAGGGGGCGAAGACGGCGGCGCGGTCGTCCTGCTCGCTTTCCTGGCCCATGCTGGCCCAGACGTCGGTGACGACCAGGTCGGCGCCGTCCGCGGCGGCGCCGGGGTCGCGCAGCAGCGTGCAGCGCGGCCCGGCGGCGGCGAGCAGCTCGGCCTCCGGGTCGAAGCCCTCCGGGCTCGCGATGCGCAGCTGGAAGTCGAACAGCCGCGCGGCGTTGATGTAGGAGTGGCACATGTTGTTGCCGTCGCCGATGAAGGCGACGGTGCGGCCCTGGATGCCACCGCGATGCTCCAGGTAGGTCTGCATGTCCGCCAGCAGCTGACAGGGGTGGAAGCGGTCGGTCAGACCGTTGATCACCGGCACGCGGGAATGGGCCGCGAAGCGCTCGACCTTGTCGTGGTCGAACGTGCGGATCATTACCGCGTCCACCATTCGCGACAGCACCCGTGCGCTGTCCTCGATGGGCTCGCCGCGCCCGAGCTGGGTGTCCCGCGGCGACAGAAACAGGGCATGGCCGCCGAACTGGGCCATGCCCACCTCGAAAGAGACGCGCGTGCGGGTGGAGGACTTCTCGAACACCATCGCCAGCGTGCGCCGTGCCAGCGGCAGGTAGGTCTCGCCGTCGGCCAGCATCCGTTTCAGCTCGACGGCGCGGTGCAGCAGCGCGCTCGCCTCGCCGGCAGTCAGGTCGAGCAGGGTCAGCAGGTGGCGGGGCGATGGCGGCATTGCGTGGTCGTGTCCGTTCGGGGCCTGTCGGCTTGGGATGGCGGGAGATGCGGGGCGCGCTCAGTCGGCCGCGGCCAGAAACGCGCGGACCAGCCGGGCGACGGCGTCCGCGATGCAGTCCGCCTGCTCATCGTCGATGATCAGCGGTGGCAGCAGCCGCACCACCTGGCCGGCGGTGACGTTGATCAGCAGCCCCTCGGACAACGCGCGCCCGACCAGGTCGCCGCAGGGGCGCTCCAGCTCGATGCCGAGCATCAGGCCCCGGCCGCGCACCTCACGGACGCCGGCGACACCGTCGAGCGCGCGCCGCAGGCCGCCGAGCATGCGCGCGCCGAGCTCGCCGGCGCGCGCGGCCAGATTCTCCGCCTCGAGCACGTCGAGCACGGTGAGGCCGGCACGGCAGGCGAGGGGGTTACCGCCGAAGGTGGAGCCGTGGGAGCCGGGGCCGAGCACGTCGGCGGCGACACCGCGCGCCAGGCAGGCGCCGATGGGTACGCCGTTGCCGAGTCCCTTGGCCAGGGTCATGACGTCCGGGGCGATGCCCGTGTGCTGGTGCGCGAACAGCCGGCCCGTGCGTCCCATGCCGGTCTGGATCTCGTCGAGCATCAGCAGCCAGCCGTGGCGGTCGCAGATGGCGCGCAGCCCAGCCAGGTAGCCGTCCGACGGCACAACGACACCGCCCTCGCCCTGGATCGGCTCCACCAGCACCGCGACGATGTTGGGCCGGTTTGCGGCGGCGGTCTCGACCGCGTCGAGGTCGTCGTAAGGCGCCCGCACGAAGCCCTGTACCAGCGGCTCGAAGCCCGCCTGCGTCTTGCGGTTGCCGGTGGCGGTCAGCGTCGCCAGTGTGCGGCCGTGGAAGCTGTTCTCCATCACCAGCACTTCCGGCTTGTCGATGCCGTTGCGATGGCCGTGCAGCCGCGCCAGCTTGATCGCGGCCTCGTTGGCCTCGGCGCCGGAGTTGCCGAAGAACACCCGGTCCATGGCGGACGCCGCGCAGAGCCGCTCGCCGAGCCGCTCCTGGGCCGGAATCCGGTAGAGATTGGACGTGTGAATCAGCGCGCCTGCCTGCTCGCAGAGGGCGTCACGCAGCATGGGGTGGGCGTGTCCGAGACCGCAGACCGCGATGCCCGCGAGGGCGTCCAGGTAGCGCTTGCCGGCGTCGTCCCAAAGCCAGGCGCCTTCACCACGGGTAAAGGCGACCGGGAGACGGCCGTAGGTTGCCATGAGATGATCCGCCATGGACGAGCTGCCGTTGGTATGTTGCGGGGGGCGCCTGAGAAAGCCTGGGGAAACCGAATCCGGGGAGCAGAAACGCAAAAGGCGGTCCGGAAAGGTCCAGGAAGCCGCCTCAGAATCGCTCGAAAGTCAGCCAGCCTACCCTACGCCCCTCTATTTCTGCAAGTTTTCAAGCGCGGTTGTGGCCTTTCGGTGGTCTCAGCCGCCGGCCTGCGCCTGCAGCAGCGCCGTGAGGCGCGCGAAGGGCATCGGGCGATGTAGCAGAAAGCCCTGGTAGCGGTCACAGCTGCGCGCGTCCAGGAAGTCTTTGATTTCGTCCCGATCGACGCCCTCTGCGACGACCCGCAGTCCGAGCCGGTGGGCCATCTCCATGATCGCCTCGACGATGGCCGCGTCGGACGGGTCCTCCGGGACGTCCTGCACGAAGGAGCGGTCGATCTTCAGCGCGTCCAGCGGCAGGCGCTTCAGGTAGGACAGGGACGAATAGCCGGTGCCGAAGTCGTCGATGGAGAAGTGCACCCCGAGGCCGCGCAGCTGCTCCATCTTGCGGGCGCTGTCGGGAAAATCGGCCACCAGCGTATGTTCGGTGAGCTCCAGCTCGAGCCAGTGGGGGTCGGCCCGCGCGGCGTTCATGCGCCGGGTCAGGGCAGCGACGAAATCGGGCTCCCGGAACTGCGCCGCGCTGACGTTCACCGACAGCCTGCGAAGCGGGAACGGGCCGGGCAATTGCGCCAACGCGCCGATGCGCCGCAGGGCCTCGTCGAACACCCAGTTGCCGAGCTCGTGGATCAGGCCGCATTCCTCGGCCAGCGGCACGAACACCCGCGGTGGCGAGACCATCTCCTCGTCGCCGCGGCCGCGGGGCCAGCGCAGCAGCGCCTCCGCCGCGACGATCTGACCACGCCGGTCGCACTGGGGCTGGAAGTAGAGCGTCAGCGCATTGTCGCGCAGCGCGCGGCGCAGGGCCCGCTCCATCTCCATGCGCGCGATGGCGGCGGCCTGCATCTCGGGCAGGAAGAAGCGGATGCAGTCCCGGCCGGCCTGCTTGGCGCCCCGCACCGCGGACTCGGCCGCGTGCAGCAGGGCCTGCGGCGTGTCCGCATCGCCGGGAAACAGGGCGATGCCGACACTGGCCGACAGCGTCAGGTCCTCGTCGTCGATCCGGCACGGCTCGTTGATCCGGGCGCGCAGCTGCTCGGCACCCTGGCGCGCCCGATGAGCTGCCGCCGGCGTGGAGTCGGCCAGGTCGGGCAGCACCACGACGAACCGGTCGCCATCGATGCGCGCCAGCGTGTCGGCGCCGCCCACCGCCGCCGACAGCCGCTGCGCGAGGGTGCGGATCAGCACGGTGCCCACATCCCGTCCGAGCGAGTCGTTGACGACCTTGAAGCGGTCGAGGTCCACGACCAGCAGCGCCCCCGAGCGCCCGCTCAGATCACTGCGGGCGATCTCGTGACGCAGGCGCTCGTCCAGCAGGCGGCGATTCGGCAGGCCGGTCAGCCCGTCGTGGTAGGCCTGCTGGACGATGGTGGCCTCGGCGCGCTCGCGGGCGTGCCCGACCCGCAGGCTCTCGAGCAGCGTCTCCTGATAGCGGCGGGAGACCATGCAGAGCATGATCAGATAGAGCACGACCAGCAGGCCGAGCCCCATGCCGAGGCTGGCCCGCGCCGACAGCAGCTGGATCGCGAACGGCACCAGCACCAGCGCGAGGAAGGCCCAGGCGCTCCAGACGAACATCGACAGGGTGTTGACCGCGCCGGCGGTGATGCCGGCGAGGACCACGGCGAGCATGGCCTGGCGGGTGGGGTCGCCGACCGGAAACAGCAGGATGCTGGCGCCGCCCCACAGCAGGCCGGACGCGAGGGTGCCGAGCACTGCCCAGCGCATCCGCCAGACCGTGGAAATCGACGAGTCCGGGCCGCGCAGCCAGCGATAGCCGAGCCAGCGCAGCACCGAGAGGGTCAGCGTGAGCGCGAGCCACGCGCCCAGCAGCCGCTGATCGACGCTGCCCGGCAGCACGAAGCCGAGAATCGCCGCGTTCAGCAGCACGGCGAGCAGCGACATCGGCGTGGCGGCGACGTAGAGGTCGACCCGCCGTGCGAGGATCGCCGCCTGCTCGTCGTCCCCGCCTGCTCCGATGAGCGCTGCGGGTGCGTCCGGCGGCCCTACAGTCCGTTGCTCGCGCACCTGATTACTCCGCAGCCCGTGTTCGTGGCAGTCTAACAGCTGACTGTGGGGCGACGCCGGGGCAGCCGATGCTCGTGCCGGTTGACAACCCGGTTCTCTGCTGCTCTTGTTCGGGCTGCGCCCGCGTGGCGACCAGCCGGGGTCTTCGTCATGTCACATCTGCCGATGCGAAACGCTTCGCGCGCGGTGCGCGCCTCCAGTGGTCGGGCTCCCCTTCGCTGGCCTTGCTGCGCGCTGGTCGCGCTGTTGCCGCTCTGTGCCGGCGCGGCACAGGTCGAGGTCGCCGGCGAGCTGGAGCGGCTGGCGTCGGTGCACGGCTTCACCGTGACCGGCGCCGAGCACATTGGCGAGGACGCCATCGGCCGCGCCGACGGGGAGCAGCCCTACCAGCGCCTGCGCGTGCTGCTGGAGGGGTTCGACCACATCATCGTCCAGGGCCCCGAGGGGGGCGTCGAGCGGGTGATCGTGCTCGGGGTCGCCAAGCCCGGCGAGGGACCGCCGAAGACCCAGGTGGAGGTGGCCCCGCCGGATGAGGCCGAGGCCGACGGTGATCCGTCCCGAATCGAGCTGCCGACGGTCCGCAACGGCAATCAGCACGTCGTGCGGGTGTCGCTGGAGACCGCGGACGGAGAGCGCCTGGAGCGTGCGCTGGTGATCGACACCGGCGCCGATATGCTGGTGCTGCCTGCGTCGATGATCGAGCCTCTGGGCGTCGACGAGGACGCGCTGAGCGAGCGTCAGGTCCAGACCGCGAACGGCCGCGTCGAGGCGCGTATCGGCAAGCTGCCGGCAATCTGGCTCGGCGAGCACAGGACGGGTGGGGTCGAGGTGGCGTTCCTCGACGACGACAAGCTCGGCGGCAACGGACTGCTCGGCATGAGCGTGCTCGGGCGCTACCAGCTCACGATCGATGATGAGCATGATCTGGTGACCCTGATCCGGCGCTGAGCGGCGGCGCCACGGGGTCCAGTCTGGCAGCGGGGTCCTGCCGGTAGAAGGCCTCCAGCTGCGCGTAGACGGCCGGATATTCCGCGCGCAGCAGGTGCGGCAGCTCGAAGAATGCTTCGCTGCAGACGGCGAAGAACTCCGCCGGCGACTCGCAGGCATAAGGGTCGATGGGAGGCTCATCCTCGATCCGCCGGGCGGCGTCGGCGCGCCGGCACAGGTCGGCATAGGCGTCGCCCAGATCCCGTGCCCAGGCCGTGTCGCACATGCTGGCATGCAGCGGCGGATGGCCGTTGGCGACGCCGTCGCGCATGTCGAGCTTATGGGTCAGCTCGTGGATGACCACGTTGTAGCCGTCCCGCGCGCGCCCGGCGGCGGCGTCCGCCAGCGACAGGATCACCGGACCCCGGGCCCAGGCCTCGCCGCTCTTCGGTGCATCGTCGACCCAGACCACGCCGTCTTCGCCGACGACCTCGCGGGCGGGCACGAACTCCTCCGGGTACAGGATCAGCGCGTGCCAGCCCCGGTACCAGTGCAGGCCCAGCTCGAGCACCGGCAGGCAGGCCTGCAGCGCGATCTCCAGCTGCATCAGCGCATCGAGGCGCGCGCCGCGAGCGAGCTCCAGCGCCTTGTGCGCGAGGAACAGCGCGGCAAGGTCCTTCAGCCGCGCAAGCGCGGACTCGGGGAGTCCGTCCAGCAGCGGCAGCGCGGCGATCGCGGCGGGCCAGAGGTCGGCATCGATGCGCCCGTGGGCGCGGCGCAGGCGGCACTCGTGCCACCAGCGGCCGATGGGGTTGCTGCTCAGGGTATTCAGGCTCGGTGCTCCCAGTGGGTCTTGCGCGGCACAGGGCGTTGGCGCCGGTCAAGGTCCGCCGCGCGCATCCCTGTATCATAGCGGCACCGACACCGCCGCCTCAGCCACCGCCACCCGAAGCTCGTCATGCCCACGTCTGCCCGCAAGCCCCCGACCGGTGCCGCCGTCCTGTTCGACGCGCTGAGCGACCTCGGCGTCGAGGTCATCTTCGGTCACACCGGCGGCGCCGTCATCCCGCTGCACGTGGAGCTGAACAAGCGCATGCGCCGCGGGGAGCCGGTGCCGCGGTTCGTGCTGTGCCGGCAGGAGGGCGGTGCCGGCCACGCCGCGGAGGGCTATGCCCGCGCCAGCGGCCGTGTCGGCGTCGCGCTCGCCACCAGCGGCCCCGGTGCGACGAACCTGGTCACGCCCATCGCCGACGCCTATAAGGACTCGGTGCCGACGGTGTTCATCACCGGCCAGGTCCCGAGTGCCGCGATCGGCAGTGATGCCTTCCAGGAGGTGGACACGGTCGGCGTGACGCGTCCGATCTCCAAGCACAACTACCTGGTCAAGGACGTCGCGGATCTGGAGTGGGTGCTGCACGAGGCCTTCGCGCTGGCCGCCGGCGGCAGGCCGGGGCCGGTGGTGGTCGATGTCTGCAAGGATGTGCAGCTCGCGCTGCGCGAGCAGGCGAGCCCGCCGCGGGTGCGCCACCGCGAGCCGCTCGACTTCGACACCGCCAAGGCCGATGCGCTGATCGCCGCGGTGGCCGCCGCCGAGCGGCCGGTGATCAAGGCCGGCGGCGGCGTGATCCATGCCGGCGTGGCCGGCGCGCTGTGCGAGCTTGCCGAGCGCCTGGATACGCCGGTGACGACCACCTTCAATGCCCTTGGGTCTGTCCCCTTCGAGCTCCGCTACAACCTCGGCATGCCCGGTATGCACGGCAGCATTCCGGCCAACTACGCGCTGCGCGAGGCGGACCTGATTCTGACCCTGGGCGGACGCTTCGACGACCGGGTCGCGGTCAAGGGCTTCGCCGCCGGCAAGCGGATTGCGCACGTGGACATCGACCCGAGCGAGATCGACAAGGCGGTCAAGACGGACCTCGCGCTGGTGGCGCCGCTGGACCGGTTCCTGGAATACGCGCTGGCCCATCTGGCCCCGGTCCGGCACGCCGCCTGGATGGCGCGCGTGGAGCAGTGGCGCAGGCAGATGCCGCTGCCCTACGCCGCGGGCGACTACATCAAGCCCCAGGCCGTGATCGAGCGTCTCTCGGAGCTGACCGGCGGCAACGCGACCCTGGTCACAGGTGTCGGCCAGCACCAGATGTGGGCGGCGCAGTATTACCGGTTCCGCCGCCCGCGCCAGTGGATCAGCTCCGGCGGGCTGGGCACCATGGGCTACGGGCTGCCGGCGGCGGTGGGTGCCTGGTTCGGCGCGCCGGATCAGCCGCTGCTGCTGATCGACGGCGACGGCAGCTTCCAGATGAACATCCAGGAGCTGGCGACCGTGGTCGCGAACCGCATCCCGCTGAAGATGTTCGTGCTGAACAACAGCTTCCTGGGGATGGTGCGGCAGTGGGAGGACATGATGGACGACGGCCACCACTACGAGACCTGCCTCGCGCGCCAGTACGATTGCGATCCCGCCTGCATGGAGCTCGATCAGGACTGCCGGCGGCAGCTGCCGAATCTGACCGGGCTGCGGATGGTCTATCCGCGGCTGAAGACCCTGCGCGTGCGCCGCCCCGGGGAGCTCGGGGCCGCGCTGGAGGAAGCGTTGGCCCACCCGGGGCCGGTGCTTGCGGACGTCTGGGTGGACAAGGCCGAGAACGTGCTGCCGATGGTCCCGCCGGGTCAGCGGCTGGAGGCGATGATCGAGTCGTGACGGGGCATCCCTGGTTGCAGAAAGCATCCCTTGAGGGATGACCCCGCCTATGTTAATCCTATTTAGTGAGCTGGCCTATGCCGTGGCTGCTCGAATCCCCCTCGGCCGGCCACCCTGACCTACCTGCCACGGCGACCCCGCGGGATCCTCCCGAACGACGAAGATTGCTCCAGAGGAAGTCGTAACATGACTGCGTTCTCGAAACTTCATGCCCAGAACCACAAGATCACCGAGCTGTCCAACGTTTTCCTGTACCTGGTGCAGAGTCGGGAGATGTGCGATACGGAAACCGCCTGCGACGTGTTCTTCGAGTACACGACCAAGGTCAAAGAGCACATCGAGCTGGTGGACCGCGAACTCTGCGGCAAGCTGATCTCCTACCCCGACCAGAGCGTCAAGAACACGGCCGACCGGTTCCTGTCCGGCTCCACCGAGATCAAGCGCATCTTCAACCAGTACCTGAAGGACTGGTGCAGCGAGTCGCGCCACCAGCTCACGATCCGCGACTACAACGAGTTCCTGAAGGAGACCGAGCAGATGTTCGCGCTGGTGCTCGATCGCATCCAGCGAGAGACCGAGCACCTGTACCCGTTGATCCGCAAGCTTGAGGAGAAGGAGAGCGCGGCCGCCTGAGATGGATCGCGCCAGCGGGGATCAGCGTAACCCTTGCCACCACTGCCCTGGGAGCAGGCTGCCATGAACCGCAACAAGCTGGACGATCAGAGCGTCGAACGGTCCCTGAAGGCGCTCAACACCTCCGCCGGCAGTCCCTGGTCGGTGGTCGACGGGAAGCTTCACAAGGAGTTCGTGTTCCGGGACTTCAGCGAGGCCTTCGGCTTCATGGCGCGCGTAGCGCTGGTGGCCGAGTCCATGGATCACCATCCCGAGTGGCTCAACGTCTACAAGACTGTCCGCGTGGACCTCGCCACCCACGACGCGGGCGGGATCACCGAGCTGGATTTCGCCCTCGCGGGGCGGATGGAGACCATCGCCGGCTGAATCGCCGGGGCGCCGGTGGTGCGGCCGTGCGGTACGCCCCCGTCGAGGCGGCGGCCGGCTGCGTCGGCTCGCGTCAGTCGGCGCCGCCGCCGAGACGGCGTCGCACGAACTCCGGCTGCGCAAGCGCCGCCGCATGGATCTCGGCATTGTAATAGCGGGTTTCGAAGTCCCGGGCCTCCACGTCCTGCCGGCGAAAGCCGTCGATCGCCACCCCCTTGCGTGCCATGGTCGCGCTCCACCAGCCGCTCGGGTAGATGGTCTGCGGAAAGAACAGTGTGCGCAGGTCCGCGAAGCCCGCCGCGCCCAGATCCGCGTGCATGCCGGCGATGATATCCATGTGGTAGAGCGGCGACTCGCTCTGCTGGACGACCAGGCCGCCGTCGGCCAGTGCGGCGAGGCAGTTGCGGTAGAACTCCTCGGTGAACAGGCCTTCGGCGGGGCCGACCGGGTCGGTGCTGTCGATGATGATCAGGTCCAGGCTGCCCGGGTCGGCGTCTGCGACCCAGCGGATGCCGTCGTCGAACAGCAGCGTGGCGCGCGGGTCCTCGCTCGCCGCGGTCAGCTCCGGGAAGAACTGCTCGGCGACGCGGGTCACCCGCTCGTCGATGTCGATCTGGACCGCGTGCTCGACCCCGTCGTGCTTGAGCACCTCCCGCAGCGTGCCGCAATCGCCGCCGCCGATGATGCAGACCCGCCTCGGCGCCGGGTGGGTGAACAGCGCCGGGTGCGCGAGCATCTCGTGATAGAGGAAGTTCTCCCGCGTGCTCAGCATCGTGAAGCCGTCGATGACCATCAGGTTGCCGAAGTCGGTGGTCTCGTAGACGGCGATCGTCTGGTAGGGCGTGCGCTCTTCGTGCAGCTTGCGGCGCACGCGCAGCGAAAACGCGCTGCCGGCCGTGTCCACGACCTCGGTGAACCAGTCGTCGCCGAGCATCAGTGGGGGTACCGGTCGTCGA
>Ga0316576_10000530_pt1 | contig 17868 bp, 13 predicted proteins | sample S0NA_FD_203075 | JGI IMG/M metagenome (GOLD analysis project Ga0316576, IMG submission 203075) | Rhizosphere microbial communities from salt marsh grasses in Alabama, United States - S0-2_050615r3r5 | ecosystem: Host-associated > Plants > Roots > Rhizosphere | place: USA: Alabama | collected... | reverse complement strand
GTTCCAGTTGCCGAGCTTGCCCCACTCCCAGTCCTTGGTCCCCGCGAGCGCGCCGTCGGACAGCTCGAAGTCGAGGCTCAGGGGGGCGACCAGCGTGCCCGGGGGGAGGTTGACGCACTGGCCCTGATCGCAGGACTGGGCCGCGGCGCACACCGCCCCGCCACCGACGGTGCCGGTCAGGCTGCCGCAGGAGCACTGTCCGCCGCTGCAGGTCTCACCCGGGCCGCAGGCCACGCCACACGCGCCGCAGGCCAGGGGGCTCGTCGCCTTGTCCACGCAGGTGTCGCTGACCACGCACTTTGTCGCATCGGTGACGGTCCAGCTCGTGCCGCTCGCCGCGGAGTCGCACTTGGCGCACCCCTGGGGGTGCGGGTCGCCGTCCTTGTAGCACGTGCCCGAGATGAGGCAGGTGTTGGCGATCGGGCTCCAGTCGGTCGCGCTCTGGGTCGGATCACACTCGCCGCAGCCGTTTGTGCTCTTGTCGCCCGGCTTGTAGCACGTGCCGGAGATCAGGCAGGTGTTGGGCACCGGCGTCCAGTCGTTGGGGTCCACCGACGGCTTGCACTCGCCGCAGCCGTTGGTGCTCTTGTCGCCCGGCTTGTAGCACATGCCGCTGATGACGCAGACGTCGGTGAGCAGGGTCCAGTCGGTCTGGCTCACCGACACGTCGCAGACCTGGCAGCCCGTGGCGTCCGCGGCGCCGTCCTGGACGCAGCTGCCGTTGATCAGGCACCAGTCGCTGCGCAGGTTGTTGCCCAGGCACCCGCCCTTTCCGTCGCAGACGTCGTCGGTGCACCCGTACTCGTCGGCGCACTGGGTGCCGTAGTAGACCCCCTTGCACGCGCCGGCCTGACAGTAGTCGTCCTTGGTGCAGGCGTCGCCGTCGTCGCAGGCTCCCCCGTTGGCCGGGCTCCACTGGGTCGGGTCGTTGTCCGGATCGCAGATCATGCACGGATCGCCCGGCTTGGCCTCCTCGTCCGTGAAGCACTGGATGATGGTCTTGCCGGAGCCGCCATCCGCAGCGCCGGCGTCGGTGCCCGCCGACCCGGGGACCGGCAGGGCGCAGGTCCCCGCGCGTGGCTGGTGGTCGCACAGCCCCATCCCGGCGCAGACGTCGTCCGTGCACTCCAGACCGTCGTCGCAGTCCTGCATCGAGGTCGGCCGACAGAGCTTGTCCGCGCCGCAGACCGGGTCGATGGCGCAAGGGTTATGAGCGTTGCAGGGTTTGCCGGGCTCCTCGCAGGGCCAGAGCTCGCCCAGGTCGGCGCTGAAGCCGTCCGGATTGGTCGTCCCCTGGTCGGCCGCGTTGTTGTCGTCGTCGCTGCAGCGCGCGAGAACGAGCGCGCAGACAACCACAGCCAGCAGGTGTCCTCGTCTCATTGGCGGATCCTACCATGGCCGCCATGGCGGTCCACCCCACCCCAGTCACGTCCCCACACCCAGCGAAACCATCACCCGATGATCGACGTAGCTCCAGCTCCCCGCCCCCCGTTCGAAGGGCGCCATCCGCAGCTGCAGGTCGTAGTCCAGACCGAGCGAAAGCCAGGGGAGCAACCAGAGCTGGGCCCCGAACCCCAGGGTGGTGAGGAAGTGGTTCAGGTCCCGCCCCACGAGCCACGGCGGCCGGCGGCCCCGGGGTCGACGCCAGCGCGTGGCGAACCCCTGGTGGACAACGAGCAGCCCGTCGGCGACGACGAAGTCCGCCCCGCCGAAGACCGCGTCCTGCACCAGGTAGTCGAGGAGCACGCTCTCGTCGAAGTCGTGGTGGAAGCCGAGCCAGGCGCGCACTCGCCCGGGCAGCAGCCCCCCGACCTCCGTCGACGCGATGGCACCACGGTAGTCGTCGCCGCCGGCGACGAAGCTCGCGCCGTAGCCGAGCTCCAGCGCGGCGTAGAACCACGCGGTCCGCGCGAGCAGCCCCAGGGTGCCGCGGAAGGGCCGAGACTCGTGCTCGGCGAGCTCCTCCCCGTCGCGCAGCCACTGCTGGCTCAGGTTGAGGCTCAGCGCACGGAGAAGCCACAGCGGCCGGTGCCAGCGCAGGCTGATCGCCCCACGGTTCGCGATGCGGTCCTGGTAGGCCGCCGCCCGCTCCTCTGCCCGGCGCAGCATCAGCTGGTACTCGAGGTGGAGGGCCAGGTCCCCCAGCAGGAGCCGGGCTCGGGTCGCGGTGGTGTGCTCGAAAAGGGCGGTGCGGTGGCGGGCGCCGGTGAGGGGCATGGCCGCGGAGCGTGCAAAGGTCTGGCCCAGCTCCAGGCGCAGGACCGGCCCGGCGACGGCGCGGACCAGCAGGTCCCCGTCCAGATCCAGTCCGCCCAGCCCGCCGGTCGGCGCCTCGCCGGCGAAGTGCTCCCGGTATCCGGCGACGAGCCTCAGCCGGGCGCCGAAGGGTGCCCGCCCGGCGATCGTCACCGTCCCATGCCCGAGGGCGCGTAGCACACCGCTGCCCCGCTCACCCTCCTCGACGTTGTCCAGCAGCTGGTTCGAGTCATAGCCCAGGCCGCCGTCCAGACCGCCGCGCAAGACCAGCCCGTCGTCGGCCAGCCGTAGCCCCCCTGCCTCGAGGTAGCGCCCGAGCTTGACAGTGCGGCCGAGCTCCGGCGTGGCCAGAATGCAGTGCTCAAGCCCGCCGTCGACGTCGAAAAATACGCAGCGCAGGCGCCCCGGAGGCGCCAGCGCGCCGAGCTGCCACGAGCGACCGTCCAGCAACGCCTCGCTCTCGGCGATCGAGCCACGAGGCGCGCTCGCCGCGGCCCCGGGGGCGAGGGCCAACAGCGCGAAGATCCATCGGATGATGCGTCCCGTCACCACCGCCAGAGCCTAGCACGTCACATGATCGCCACACAGCCGCCACGACCTCTCCTCGGGCCCTCCACCACCCGGCCTGCGCCCCCTGCTACAACCGTCGTATGAGCCGTTGCTCCAGCACACGACCCCGAACGAGACTCCAGCCCGACCCGGGGGTCCGATGAGGGCAGCGATCATGGCCGCGTGCCTCCTCGTGCTGGCCGGCCGCCCGGCCGGGGGCGAGGTCCGGGTTGTCACCCTGCCCGCCGGGACGCCCTCGCATCGGGCGACCTCGCTGGCCGCCGAACGACGGATCGCCGTCAACGGCTCGCGCCTGTTGGCGCTGCGGCACGTGGTGCCAGCCACCTTCGTCGGCGCGCTCGACGCGGCCTACGAGCGCGCCCAGTCCCGGATGGAGGACATGCCATCCGTGTTGCTCGCCTCCCAGCTCGATCTGCAGAGCCCCGAGGCCTTCGACACCGTGGTCGTCGCGCCCGGGGGCGAGTCGCGGCCGGGGAGCGCGGTGGTCTTCCTTCACGGCTACGCCGGCAACATCGGGCTGATCTGCTGGCTGGTCGCCCGGGCGACCCTGGAGCGCGGTTTGACGACCTACTGTCCGTCCCTCGGCTTCGAGGGCGACTGGTGGAGCGCGCGCGGGAGCCGGACCCTGGCCGCCACCCTGCGCCACGCCCGCCGACGGGGGGCGCGCCGGGTCTTCCTCGTCGGCCTGTCCAACGGCGCGAAGGGGGCGAGCCTGCTCGCGCGCCGATACCGGCGCCAGCTCGCCGGCCTGGTGCTGATCTCTGGCCTCGCCGGCCGGGCGGCGGCGCCGGGCATCCCGACCCTGATCGTGCGCGGTGACCGGGACCCCGCCGTGCCCGCCGCCACGGCGCGACGTTATGTCCGACGAGCGGGGGCGCGGCACGTGGTGGTCCCGGGGGATCACTTCGTGCTGCTCACCCGCGAGGCGCGGGTCCGGGCGGCGATCACCCGCTGGATCACCCGCCGCCTGCGTCAGGCGGGGCGATCGCCCCCGATCACCGCGCAGCCCCAGCCGTCATAGCTCCCCTCGAGCGGCAGCACCACGCCGAGGATCGAAGCCACGTGCTCGTGGATCGCCCCGTCGTCGAGCGCCGTCTCGCCCTGAAACGCGATGCGGAAGCTCCCGTCCTCCTCGGCCTCTGGCTCGGGGATGTCGAAACCCAGGGCCCGCAGCTGCTCGGCCGCGGTCCGGGCGCGCTCGCGATCGGGCAAGAAGACCAGGTGATCCACCGGCCGGGCGCAGGTCGGATCGTCGCCAGCCTGCTCGAGCTGACGCAGCACCCGGTTGTTCAGGATGAACTGGTGCTCGTAGGCGTCCGGCCACAGCACCTCGCGATAGAACTGCCAGCTGATGTCGGGCGCCACGTCCAGGTCCACGTCGTACTCCTCGCGCACACCGTCCACCATCCGACGCAGCTCGTCGATCTGGCCCACGGCGGTCCCGGGGGCGTAGAAGACCAGATCGGCCAGCCCTTGCACCATCACCCTGCCGACCAGCACCCCGCCCAGCCCCTCCCCCACCGCCGCGGCGAGCCGATCCGTCGCCTCGTACAGCCGCGGTCGCTCCTCCGCGGTGACCAGCCCGTCGGCGCCCGGCTCGCGGAGGTGAAGCAGCACCCGGACGCGGACGTTGAGGTCCGGGTCAGGCAGGTGCGGCCCCGCCCCCAGGTCCACCAGCACCGCCACCGGGTCCTTGCCCATCCGGCTCAGGTAGAAGTCGAAGTCCTCTTCCCACGGTCTTTGCATCGGAGATGCTTAGCACGCGAGGACACCGGTTCCAACCCGCTACGCCGGCGGTTTGTAGAAGATCAGCTCGTCAAGGTCCGGGTGGACATAGCCCGGAAGCCGCCCCACCTGGTGGTAACCAAGCCCCTCGTAGAACCTGTGCGCCGCCCTGTTGTCGCTGGTGCTGAGCAGGAGGACGCCGCCGTGCGGCAGGTGGTCCGCCTCGAGCGCCTCCAGCAAGCGCCGCCCCGCGCCGGCGCGGCAGACCGGGTCAACCGCGATCAACCGCAGATAGCCGCTGCGGTCAAAGGCGCCGCGCGGCACGAACCAGGCGAAGCCTTGCACCGCGCCTTGCTCGTCCAGCGCCACCCTCAGGTCCGCCCGCCCCTCGGCGAGCGCCCGCGCCAGCAGTCGCGCCGCCGCGTCGCCGCTCAACCCGTAGCGCCGGAACAGATCAAGCGCGCCCACGATCCGGCCGCAGGCCCCGATGTGTTCCTCGCTCATCCTCGCCGTCGTGATCATCACGTCACTGTATCGGGAACGTCCCCGGGGAAGCCAGCTCCAGCGGCGCACCCGCGGAGTCGAGCAGGCGAACCAGCCGCGGGCGGTCCGGCTGCACGTCGAACCAGAGCTCGGTCACCCCGCCGCGCACGCGTGTGCCGGTCGGCGCGGCTCCGTCGACCAGCGCGCGGACGCCGACGCGGGGCACGAGCAAGGTCAGCCCGCTCACCGGTCGAGGCTCGCCGGTTGCGAGGGACACCCTGAGCTCGCCGCCGGGGAGCGGGTCCAGCTCCACGCGCTCCGCGGACAGCAGGTGATCGCCGAGGGCCTCGACACCGGTGACCCAGATCTCCCCGCTGCGCTGCCGGGCCTGCAGGCGCTGGAACAAGCGGTCCACGTCGGGCCGCAGGCGGTAGCCGCCCATCGCCATCGGCTCGATCAGCGCGCGGCCGCGGAACCGCGGGCGGTTCACGCCGGTGTCCAGATAGACGTGGCCGACGAGCAGCCCCCGCTCCTCGGTCAGGCGGTCCAGCGCCGCGTCGCCGAATCGTCGAAGCAGCCGGCGCCGCCGCTCGAAGAGCAACGCGGTCGAGAAAAACACGAAGTTACCGTGCCGCTCGGGCCCGCCGATCCGCGGGTGACGGAACAGCACCGGCCGCCTCGCGGCTGGGCGCTGCGGCGCGAGGAGGTTGAGGCTCCCCGGGGAGAGCCGCAGATCCCGGCCCGACCAGATGTAGCGAAACCCCAGGTCCTGCAGGTGACCCAGCACGTACCACGGGCCGGTGTGGTCCCAGCCGGAGTTGGTGACCGCCTCACAGTTCGTGTCCGGTTGGTGGTCGATCCAGGTACGGCCGGCGTAGGCGGCCCGGAAACGACTGAGCAACCCGCGCACCTCGTCAGGGCGATCCGCCCGCCCGCTGGGCGAGTGTACCCCGATCTCCACCCCCTTCTGGGCCAGCGCGTCGAGCACGGCGCGATACCGCAGGTCGTCGAACTGCGGCGCGTAGCCGCGGGAGCGCCGGACGAAGACCGACTTCGTGTAGCGCAGCCCCCGATTGACGAGCCCCGGGTGTCCCTCGCCGACCGCGCCGTCCGCCAGGGCGCCGGTTCGCCCGAACGCCAAGGCCTCGGCGCGCTCGGCGTTCGACTGGTCCGCGTGGTCGCTGAGGGCGATGGCCGCCGCGAAGCCCCTGGGGTAGCGCCCGACGAGAATCGGCACCTCGCCCACCAGCCAGTCGATCTGGACCTCACGGCTCGCACCCGCCGCCCGGTAGCCGTCGGCGAGGGACGCCAGCCGCGGGCGACGGGATCGGAAGCTACGGGCGAAGCAGTCCCGCTGGTAGCGCAGCGGGTGGTTGGCGGCGTTGTCGAGCTCCAGGTCCAGCGTGAATCGCCGCCCCGTTCGCGGCAGCACGGCGAGCCCCTGCACTCCCCGGCGGCCAACCAGGCTGACGTCCGGTGCGGCTCCGCGGCCCATGCGAACGCGGTGCGGTGTCAACGGCCCTGTGCGGATCGGCCCACGGACGCGTCGCCAACGATAGGCCCGGTCCAGCATGACGAGCCGATCGAGCGGAGCCGCGCTGAACCTCGCCGACTCGACGGACACGAGAAGCTCCGAGGTGTAGCGCGCGACCAACCCGAGCCGCAGGGCAGGCTTGCCGGGCTGGAAAGAGAGCTTCATCGAAAAGCTTGCCAGTGAGGTCCGGACCATCGCCGTGACGTCCCATCCCCCGTCGGCGTGTCGCAGGAGCTGCGGGCGCGCAAACCGCAGCCAGCGGCCGCGCGGTCTCCTCGACAGGAGGCGGCCCGATCGGTACCGCCGATGGTTGACCATCAGATCCGGTACCAGGTTCACCAGCCGCGTCCCGTCCTCGGCGAGAAGCCAGACCGCGCCCCCGTCGATCTGCACCCTGTGGGGCACTCCGGCAGCCGAGGATGGATGGGGAGCGAGCAGCGCCAAGCCGAGGCCCACTGTGGCGACAAGCAGACCAGGCCGCCTAGTTGGGCTCGCAGTAGCCAACCTGGGTGTAGCCTTGGATCGCTGTGCAGGTTTCGCCGGTGCCGCACTGCGCCGCCTGGGGATCGCAAGTCTTGCGGCACAAGCCCGGGGCGGTGGTGCCCGCGCACACGTTGCCCGGCGCGCACTGGACCGTGGTCGAGCAGGCAGCGCCGGTGGCGGTGGTGCCCGCGGGACAGACGCAGACGATGCCGTTGACCGTGACATAGCACGACCCCGACGGACAGCCGGTGACCAGCACGGGGTCGCAGCTCGTCGGCGTCCCGCCTGGCGAGCAGCCGCTCGCATCCGGGCCAACAACCGGGCCATCGGACGGGGGGCCGTCCTGCCGCGTTTCTCCTCCAGCGTCCGCGGCGACGGCGACCTCGGGGCCACCGGCCTCGGGGTTGAAGTACCGCCCCACGCACCCCGACGCCAGCAACCCCAGGCTCGCGGAAAGGGCGGCCAAACGGAAACCGCGACTCATCGTGGGACTATGGTAGCGCACCCGGGGCCGGCGACGCGACAATCAGCGATCGCAGGCCTCTACCGCAGCACGCGCGGCCGGCTTCAACAAGGTCTCCGAGGGGTTCCGCACCCCCTTCTCCCAAAGGCAGCGGCAGTACTTTTCCGGCTCCGCCCGCTCAGAGAACACCGCCGCGCATTGACGCATGAATTGCCTCGTCGGGACAGGTGGCTGGCCCCTTCCCCACGGCTGGAGGTACAGGACGAGCAGCACGGCGACGATCAAGAGAGATATCAACATCGACTTCATTCCCGCCCTCCATCGTACCCTGACTGGACCACCCACTCCACAGTGGTATGATTCAGGTGCCACCCACCTTTCCCACCTTTCCTGGGGCCGTATGACAACGGCAGCCATCCTTTCAACGCTTGCGGCAATCGAGGCCCTGGTCCTTCTTGCTGCGAGAGCCCGTCCCAGTCTTTTCCGCGTTCTCCCGTCGCTATTCTGGATCTACTTCCTCCCCACCGTCGCCAGCACAGTGGGGCTGATCCCCAACCAGCATCCGATCTACAAAGCAGCAATCGACCACGCGCTTCCTGCCAGCTTGGCTTTGTTGTTCCTGTCAGCGAACGTTCCGGCCATCGCCCGGCTTGGGCCACTGGCCCTGGGCACAATGGCCGTGAGCAGCGCCGGCGTTTTCCTCGGGGGCCCAGCGCTGATGCTCCTCTTTGGCAGCGTCCTGCCACCCGACAGCTGGTCCGGCATCGGCGCGTTGTCGGCCTCCTGGATGGGGGGCAGCATCAACATGGTGGCTGTGAAAGCGAGCATCGGCACACCCGACGCGATATTCGCCCAGGTAGTCGTTGTTGATGTCATCGTGGCCTACGCCTGGATGGCGCTGCTCATGGCGCTGGCGCCACGACAGCACTGGCTGGACAGAGTCACCCGCTCCGCCGCACAGAGCCCCGGCGAGGCCCCCTCCGACACGAAACAAACCGGAACAAGTGGGTGGCACCTGTTCCCCTTGGTGGGAATAGTCGCCATCTCGGCGGGAGGATCCGTACTGTCGACGGTTGTGGGACAGGTGCTGCCGGTCGTGCCTGGCGCGATAACCAGCTTCACTTGGACAGTCGTCGTCGTCACGGCCGTTGGGGTTGGGCTTTCGTTTACTCCTGCCAGGCGACTAGACCAGTTCGGCGCCAGCCGGCTTGGCTATGTGCTTCTCTATTTCGTGTTGGCTTGCATCGGAGCTCAGGCAGATCTCGCCGCGCTTCACCATGCGCCCCTGTTCATCGCCGTGGGGACGGCATGGATCTTCCTCCACGCGGTGGTGTTGCTCGTCGGAGGGCGAATCTTCCGCGTTCCCGCGTTCCTGCTAGCAACGGCGAGTCAGGCCAACATCGGCGGACCGGTGTCTGCCCCCATCGTGGCGGACGCCTACCGGCCGGGCCTCGCGGGAGTGGGTCTGCTTCTCGCCGTTCTTGGGAACATCTACGGCACCTACCTTGGGATCGGCTGCGCCTTGCTGTGCAAGGCTCTCGCAACGTGATGCACAGCTAAGAAGCCCCCGGGGCGGGAAGCACAAACACACCCGGAGGCGGGAAGGAATGTGCTGGGAACACAACGCCGAGGTCTCCGTTGCGATACCTCCTCGAGGCCTCCTTGTACGCGCCGATGAACTCGCGCAAGCAGTGGACAAAGTCATCTCGAGCCGCCTTCGAACGGGTGTGGCACAGCGGAGCCGGGCTCCTCTTGGGGTTCTTGGGTCGGCTGAGCGGGTCCATCTTCTTCACCGCCCTGGGTCCCATGGGCGCGACCTTCTCGCGTTGGAACCGCTTCTTCGTCTCGTCGCGGATGTCCTCCAGAATACCTCGACACAGCTCACGGTATCGTCCCGGAGAGACATCCCTCCAGCACGGAAGTGGTGTTAGCGGCACCTCGTAGCGCTCGGCGAACTGGCTCAGCTTCACCTGTTTCCCTTTGCATCGCGCCCGACAGTACCCGGTCCGGTCGTACACTGTTCCGTGCAGCACCTCACTACGGATCAACGCGGGCAAGCTCTTGGCCCCTGGCCACTGCTCAGGATCCCAGACCAGGTTCTCCTTTGCGCCGTGGGCCATGATGTAGCGCAACCTCTCCACCATCGCGGCCTCATCCAGCACGACAATGCTCCGGTACCGGCGTGCCCAGAGGCGGGCGCGCCAGCCGGCGAGCCGGCCGGCTTCGCGCGCGATCCTGGAGTTGACGTAGTTCATGAACGCCGCAAGCACTCGCCCATTGGGGGTCGTCAACAGCATCGAGTAGTGGTTGGACATGACAACAAATGCGTGGAGAAGCACTGGATACATGGACAACGCCTTGCCCACGATCCCCAAGAAGAGCTCGTTCAGCTCCCTGGAAGGACGCAACAACATTCGATCGTCGATGGTCTTGCTGGTCACCTCAACGGTCGAGCCTGGCGGAACATACTTTGGTTGTCTGGCCATGCCCATCGCCAAAGCAAGGCCCGCGCCAGCTTTGGCCCGTTTAAAATCAGCATCTTATCGGGGCCAATCCGCGCAACGTCCGGCTGGCCGGTCCGGCGCCGGACGGTATCCGGATGGAACAAGTGGGTGGTACCTGCTCCGGTGCATGCGCGATAATCGGGCGGTGGACCTGATCGGAAAACAGCTGGGCAATCACCGCATCGTCTCTTGCCTGGGCGTAGGGGGGATGGGGACGGTCTACCTCGCCGAGCACCTCGTCATCGGGCGAAAGGCCGCGATCAAGGTGCTCCACGAGCGCACTGGCGCCGACGAAAAGACGGTCTCTCGGTTCTTCGACGAGGCGCGTGCCGCGAACAAGGTCCAGCACCGTGGAATCGTGGACATCTACGACTGCGGCCACGACGAGGAAATCGGGCCCTACCTCGTCATGGAGTACCTCGAGGGCGAGCCCCTCGGCGAGTTGCTGCGAAGTGAGGGGTACATCGGCATTCCGGAGGCCGCACGGATCATCGTTGGTGTCGCCGATGTGCTCCAGGCGGTGCACGACCAGGGCATCGTCCACAGGGACCTGAAGCCAGACAACATCTTCCTCGTCAACGACGGCCACATCGAGGTCCTGGACTTTGGAGTGGCCCAGCTCGCGCGCGTGCCTGCGGCGAATGAGGCTCCCGTCTCCCGTGTCATGGGGACCCCACACTACATGTCGCCCGAGCAGTGCACCGGCGCGCCCGGGGTCGATCACCGCACAGACATCTACGCCCTCGGGGTGATTGCGTACGAGATGCTCACCGGGCTGCCGCCCTTCGACAACCGGGACCACCGCAAGATACTCGCCATGCACCTGAGCGAGCCTCCGCCCCCTCCCTCCGCCATCAACCCCATTATCCCGCCCTCTGTGGAGCACGCAATCCTTCAGGCGCTGGCGAAGCAGCCTGATGAACGGTTCCCCTCCGTGTGGGACTTCGCTAGTGAGCTGGCCCGCGTTGCTGGGATCGGCACGCCCGAGCGCACGCTGCCGGCCGTTGCGGCAAAGCGGCTGGCACCAACACCACAAGCCAAGAAACCCAGGGATACTCTTCGAAATCCCGTGCCTCCGACCGCTGCAGCGCCGGTGGAGATCATGCGGCGCAACTGTCCGCAGTGCCAGGGGCACCCAATGCAACCCGTGAAATTTGGCGACGTCGAGCTCGATGTCTGCCCCGAGTGCCGCGGCGTGTGGTTCGACCAGGGCGAAGAGATCGAGATGGCCCACCAGTCGCTCGGGGAAGACCCTCGTGTCCGCGAGCTGGCCAGTGAGCTCGGGGAGCGTGTCCGGGTCACCACCATGCGCTGCCCCTGCTGCGAGGAGCCCCTGGTCTGCTACCGCTTCCCCCAACACGAGGACCTCGAAGTCGAGATCTGCGAGCTGTGCGGCGGGCTGTGGCTGGAGCATGGAGAGGTCGCCCACGTCCAGCGGAGCCGGGCGGAACAGCTGGTGAGGCAGATCGCACCCGGTGGTGACGTGTGACCGTGGGACAAGCGGCTGGCACCTGTGCTGGGGCGATGATGCTCGCCGGCCTGATAACGAGTTGCGGAGATTCATCACTGAGCATCCGCGTCGTGTTCCCGGACGAGCAGGCGCTTCAGCAAGCTCGTCAGCTCGAGCTGGTCGCCATCGAGGACACTGATGGATCGAGCTGCGCCAAAATTCTGGGCAAACGGGTCTCTCAAGTCGATGGCGCCGTGACAAAGCTCGTCATTTCCCTGCCAGCTGACAACCAGGCGCTTGTCCTCCCCGACCTGCCTATGGATCGAATCGGGATCGGTGCCGTTGTGCTCGACTCATCGCTGAAGGTCACCCACGCCGGTTGCGCAACGGTGCAGGCAGCGCCTGGCGACGCGGTGGAGGTGACACTCGCCCTGGTCCCGTGTCCGACCGGAGCCTGCACTGGCTGCACGGACACTTCCGACTGCGCCAGCGGCCTGAGCTGCGTCGCAAACGTATGTCGATGCCAGGAAAGCTCCGATTGCACAGGATGTTGTGACAACAACGTGTGCTATCCGGGAACGAGCTCCGCTCGCTGTGGGAAAGGGGGTGGCACCTGTCAGGCGTGCCCGACCGGTGAGTGCGCGAACGCGGCCTGCGTCGCGGGGAGCTGTCAGGTCGCGGCCCTCCCGGACGGGTCGAGCTGCTCGGGCGGCGTGTGCCGCGGCGGGCAGTGCTGCAGCGGGTGCTGGGACGGGTCTACGTGCCAGAGCGGGAAGACCGCGACGGCCTGCGGCACACGGGGGGCGAGCTGCGAGGACTGCTCCGCCGCCAAGCCCTGCAAGCAGGGCACGTGCCTCGATGGCCAGTGCTACGCGTTGACCAACCTGCCGGACGGCAGCGCCTGCGCCGGTGGGACCTGCAAGTCAGGAGCGTGCTGCACGGGGTGCTGGGCCGCGTCGGTTTGTCGCCCCGGCACGACGCTCACCCAGTGCGGTACGGGAGGCGTCTCGTGCGCTGTATGCAGCCCACCAAACCTCGCCGCCTGTCAGGTCGGGAGCTGCGCCAGCGGTACGTGCCAGGCGGTCAACGCAGCCGACGGGAGCAGCTGCCAGAGCGGCAAGTGCCACCAGGGAGTCTGCTGTACCGGGTGCTGGGACGCGGCATCGCTGGTCTGCCGCCCGGGCAACACCGACGACTACTGCGGTTCCGGGGGGACGGCGTGCTCAGACTGCACACAGGTCGCTGGTGCGTCGTGCCAGGAAAGCAGCTGCAAGTAGCGGGGGGTCAGTAGCGGGCGCTGATGGAGAAGTAGAGCTCGGTTTCGTCCCGGTCCACCCAGTGGAAGCGCCAGACCCCGTCCTCGAAGGTCTTGCGCCCCGAGGCCAGCGTGAGGTAGGCGCCGAGCGAGACCGGCTTGTTCAGGATCTGGTAGCCGGCGAAGACCTCCCAGTAGTATTGCTGGTTCCAGGGCTGGTCATATCCGTCCCGGCTCTCGTACTTGTCGGCCCACTCCTGGCCCCACGTGCCGCCAAGGCTCAACGCGGGGTGGAGGTGGAAGCTGTAGACCAGCTGGATGTCGTAGCCGAGCTGCCACTTGGTGTTGAGGTCGCTGCCCTCCCGCTCGGCGTAGCGGTCCCAGTTCAACCGTCCGTAGGGCCGCACGAAGGCGTAGAGGTTGTATGGCAGCGGCTTGGAAAACGCGAGCAGCACCGTGGGCCTGGAGATGTTGCCTTCCTGGCGCGCGAGCTTGGAGGTGGGAAAGCTCCACATCAGGTAGGGGCGCAGACCGACCTCTTGCCCCTTGATGTCCCACTTCCACTGCTTGCTCCAGTAGAGCAGCATGTCGCCGAACAGAAACCCGCTCTCGTCCGGGTCGGCCACGTAGCGCCTCGAGATGTCGATGCGCACCGTGAACCGGCCCAGCGGAGGCAGGTAACCCATCTCCGGGAAGTCATAATTCCCGCGCAGATACAGCACGTGGTAGGCGTCGTTCGAGTACTCGTTGTCCCGGATCACGGTGAAGTGGGTCTCGAACAACCCGTCCACCGACCAGTAGCGCAGCCCCTTCTTGACGACCTTGGCCTTCTGCTCCTGGTTGGAGTTCGGGTTGACCGCCCACGCCGCGCCCGGGGCGAACGTCAACAACAACAGAACAGGTGCCAGCCACCTTCCCCAGGAGGAAGGTGACAACCACCCTGTCCGGGTCGATCGGTGTCTCATGGAAGCCTCCGTGGCCCGGGCCTAGTTGAAGTAGTGGTAGTAGTCGCTGTAGTACTTGATCTCGAAGTCGTCCGTGGACCCCGACTTGTTGACGTTGATCGACTCGTTCTGGTCCCAGAGGATGCGGAACGCCGTCGGGTTCTTGTCCTTGGACGAGAACAGGTGCTCGTTGCGGTCCGCGATGTAGTAGTAGATCCACTCGGCGCCGGTCTTGTCCTTGAACGTCTGGTACGGGTTGGACGGGCTGGTCGCCTCGGGCAGCGGGTCGAAGCCGAAGTAGTCCACGACGTCCTGCTTGCGCGTGAAGCGCTGCATCTCGATCCACTTCTGCTTCGAGCGGTCGCTGAAGTTGATGTCGCCCGTGTCCTGGGCGAAGAGCAGCACCGCCGTCGGCTTGAACCACGGATAGACGTCGTACTGGCCGCCGATCATCGAGTCGGTGACGTCCGCGCAGTCGGAGTAGAACTGCGAGCTCCCCAGACTGTACTCGTGGAACGCCATGTAGAAGTAGATGTTCTGGTCGTAGTCGTCCACCGGCCAGAGGCCGAGGAAGAGGAACATGGCGTAGTACTTGTCGAGGATGATCCCCTGCTGGGTCACGTCGCCGTAGAAGTTGTCGAACTTGGTGGCGTAGGAGCGCTCGCCAGCCGACTGCTGCAGGATCGCCTTGTAGAAGTTGGCGGTGAGCCGGTTGGCCTGGCCCATCTCGTTGGTGAACTCGTTGCCCAGGTTGTCGAAGAAGTACTCGTCGCCCTTCACGCCGAGCAGCAGCAGTTTGTTCTTGATGTCCGTCGGGAAGAGGTCGATGCCCCACATGTGCAGGAACCGGCGCATGGGGTAGAGCGTGTTGAAGATCGTGTTGCCGTAGGACGCCGTGTTCCAGAACTTGCGGTAGGCGCGGAAGTTGCGGAACTTGTACTGCCACTCGTAGTAGTCGATGGCGTTCTTGATGATCTCGGTGGGCGTGCCGCCGATGTCGTGCGGCGTGCACATCGGGCTGAAGACGGTGTGCTCGTCGGTGCAGAACAGGAAGGGGTTCTCGTCCCCGGCCTGCTTGGGGCAGTCCTTGGCGCAGGTCTGGTACTCCTCGCCCTTTTCGCACTTGCCATCGCCGCAGGTCTTGTCCGCGCCGGCGTAGACGTAGCGCAGCGCGAACATGTCGTAGGGGTGAAACAAGGGCTCGTCAGCCCCTTCGACCAGGGTGAAGGTGTACTCCATGATCGACGAGGTGACCCCCGCCTTCTCCCCCGCGCTGTCCTTGGGGAAATTCGGGCTGTCGAGGCTGCCGTAGAAGTTGTGCCGCAGGCCCAGGCTGTGGCCGAACTCGTGGGTCGAGAAAACCAGCCACCACGAATCGATGACCCGCTTCATCCACTCCTCGGGGGTCTCCCACTTGCCGTTGACGCACTTTCGGCCGTTGCGCACCATCGCCGGGGCGAGCTCCCAGCCCTCGGCCGTGTCCACCATGCGCAGGGCGTTGCGCATGCGCTGGTGCGCCTGGAGCTTGAAGTGGTTGCGGACCCCCTCCTTGAACGCGTTGATATTCTCCACGGCCTTGGCGATGCCGGTTTGGCTGAGCATGCCCTCGCTGCCGAAGGGGCTCTCGCCCCGGTCGATGCCGGCCATCAGCGCCTGGAACTGCCGGTCCTTGACCACGAGGTCGTGGTACTCCTTGCGGCCCTGCTCGCTCGCCCCGTACCAGACGTAGGTGTTCCAGGGCGTGTAGGCGTAGCGCATGTCCGGCAGGAGCATGCGCAGGTACTTGCCGAAGTCCTGGGTGTGCTGGGGCAGCCACTCCTCTGTCTTCTCCCCCATGTAGGTCTCGAGCTTGGCGTAGAGCGAGGTGTTCTTGTGCTTCTCCTCGACCTTGGTCTCGTCGATCTTCACCACGTCGCCGTCCTTGCAGGCGCCGGTCAGGCTCTTCTCGTCGAAGGCGTCGGCGGTGACCTCGCTGATGTAGTCCTTGAGCAGGTTGGCGTAGAGGTGGTCGGGCCACTTGTACATGTTGAACCCGCTGCTCAGCAGCTCGCCGGTCCGCGGATCGCTGTTGAAGTAGGCCATGCCGATGGGGCCGTAGTTCCAGGGCACCTCGTGGTAGGTCAGGAACCCGTAGCGAATGTCGCCGAGCTGGCGGTCCCTGCCGCAGAGCCCGCCGCCGGTGCCGTCGTCCACGCAGACGTAGCCCGTCTTGCAGTCGGCGTCCGAGCCGCAGCTCGGCGCGTTCGCCTCCGGCGCGTTCCAGTCCTTGAACTCGATCCGCAGCTTGACCCCCAGCTCGGTCGCCATGTCGTTGATCTGCTTGGCGACATCGGTCTTGAAGTGGTCCTTGTACTCGGCCGGGAAGCTCCTGTCGAAGTAGAACGTGTGGGTCTTGTTCGGGTCGAGCCTGACCATGTAGGACTTGGCGCCCGTCAGGTCGGTCTTGGGATCGATGAACATGGTCAGCCGATTGTTGATGGCGGTCTCCCAGCCCATCAGCTTCTTGCGCGTCGGGTCCTTCTCCGCGTACTCCAGCGGCTGGTAGTCGCTCTTGGGCACGCGCCAGAACGAGTACTTCAGGTGCACGGTGAACGAGGTGCGATCCAGGTTGGACATCTCTGTGTCGCCGCACCAGTAGGCCCCGTCGATCAACCGGAGCTGATAGGTCAGGGCCACGGTCCAGGAGAGGTAGTCGTCGCCGCCGGCGGCGGCGTCGTCCTCGATCTCCACGCTCCCCGGCACCAGCGAGGTGTTGATCAGCCTGGCGCACTCGTTGATGCGGTCGTTCGCGTACCAGGCCAGGGCGTCGACGTCGGGCCGCACGGCCTTGGTCAGGTCGACCTTGAAGTACTGGCGCTTCTCCCAGTCGCGCTCGCGGTTCTCCTCGATCACGTTGGTCCGCTCGCCATCCAGGTTGGTCTTGAGCTGGATGTCGACGTGGGTCCCGGGCCAGGCGTTCATCACCGCCGCGGTGAGGGACTTCGCGGTGACCTGGGTCGGATCCTTGGAGCTCGTGTCAGTGACCTTCGGGGCCAGCTCGTTGTCGTCCACCATCTCCAGCTTGTCGTTGGTGAGCTGGAAGCGCACGTAGCGAGCCGAGGAGTTGTCGCCGATCATCAAGAACTCGGAGTCGGGCATGCTGGCCTTGACCACGGTGGCCTTCATCAGCCAGGAGTGGTCGTCCGTCCCCGGCTTGTTCGGGTTCTCCCGGGTGAGGAAGTCCTTGGGCAAATACACGTTCTCGTTGAACACCTCGTTGCGCATGGGCCGGTGGTCCACGCAGGAGGCGAGGGAGACGAAGGCAGCGGACAGCGTGACGATGGTTGCGATGCGTTTCATGGTCGTCCTCCTCCTTACTGTCCGGCTTCGGCCCAGTAGTAGGCGCCGTCCATGCGGCCGCCGGTGATGTAGAGCCTCAGGCCCATCTTGATCGCCTCGTCCGGGCTCTCGACGTAGGTCGAGATGGCGGTGATGTACTTGCCGTTCTCGCTGTAGGACAGGATGAAGTCGCAGGTGCTGGGCAGGTTGGGGATCTGCTCGGTGACCTTGTCGTAGAGGCCGAACTGCATGCCGCAGAAGTCGAGCTTGTCGTAGAACGAGCCGCTGTAGATCGCCTTGATCGGCCCGTTCTTGTCCGCGTAGAACGAGGCGGCGACCGCGGAGCCGGGGAAGCCGAAGTAGGCCGTGGGCACGAACTTGTCGCGCTTGCCCTCGATGGGGATGCCGAAGCCGGAGAGCCCGCTCTGGGGCAGGTAGTTCACCAGCGCCTCGACCTGACTCGAGGCGAAATTGACCTTGACCACGGCGTTCTGGGTCGCCGGCATGGTCTTGGAGGGCAGCATCTTCTTGGACAGGCCGATGCGCGGGGAGTTGGCCAGGTTCCAGAGGCGGAAGACGCCGTCGCCCTGGGTCTTGTCGTACTGCGTGTCCTTGGCGTCGGCGAGCAGGGCCTTCTCGGCCCGGCGCGCGCCCTTCTTGAAGTAGAGCTGGATCACCTGGTCGCCCAGGTTGTCGTAGGCGGTGAGCACCGTGTAGTACTCGCCCCCGAGCTGCCGGAACAGCCGGAGCACCAGGACCTGAGCCGACTCGTCGGTGACGTACATGTAGAGCTCGGAGAAGGTGGGCTCCTTGTCGTCGTTGAAGGTCTTGACCAGCTCCCGCATGAAGGGCTCGACGAAGAAGTTCTTCTCGTCCTTGATCG
>Ga0316576_10000529_pt1 | contig 17872 bp, 14 predicted proteins | sample S0NA_FD_203075 | JGI IMG/M metagenome (GOLD analysis project Ga0316576, IMG submission 203075) | Rhizosphere microbial communities from salt marsh grasses in Alabama, United States - S0-2_050615r3r5 | ecosystem: Host-associated > Plants > Roots > Rhizosphere | place: USA: Alabama | collected... | reverse complement strand
GCCCCCGTGCCCCGCCGGGTACTCGCGGACCATCCCGAAGCCGAGCAGGCCGCCGGCGAGGTGTCGCCTCACCGCGCGATGCAGGTCTCGGGAGAGCCCGGGCAGGGCGAAGGCGGTGAAGTAGGCGCAGAGCGCGGTGCCCGACCCTCTCGGGGCATCGAGGCTCGAGCCGCGCTCGGCGTGGACGCGCTGGACAAGCAGCCCCGTGCCGCGCTGGAGGTAGCGCTCCCGCAGTCGTCGCTCCCAGCGCGCGAGGAGCCCGGCGGCTTCCCCCTCGCCGGTGCCCGAGACCCGGGCGTGCAGTCCGATGGACGCCGCGGCGGCGCAGTTGTCGACGGGGTAGACCTCGCCGGGGTAGGACTGCAGCAGGCCGATGGGCGAGCGGCGCAGGCGGGAGGCCAGGGCGCGGCTCACGCGGTCGTGGAGCGCGGCGTGGGGCCCGCGAGGGGCGAGCTCACGCTCGAGGCCGAGCAGCAGGTTGAGGTAGCCCAGGTACGCCGCGTGATCCGCGCCGCGGTCAATCCCCAGGGTTTGCAGCGGATCGTTGCCCCAGGCCTCGCGGTCGAAGGCGCGCAGCCTGGTCGAGATCATCCGCTCGACGCAGCGCTGCACGGCGGGCAGCAGCGCGGCGCGGCGCTCCGGCCGGGCCAGCGCGATCTGTGCCAGGCCGAGCCCGGCCATCATCTGGCTGCCGAAGAGCCACTCGCCGTCGAACTTGCGGTTGCCGGTGGAGAAGCTCTGCCGGCCGAGGTCGCTCTCGATCCAGCGCACCACGCCCCGGGCCAGGCTGTCCTGCAGGTCGGGGTCGCCCCGGAACCAGCTCGGGGCGACGCGCGAGCACCACCAGCAGGGGACGAGGCGGATCGCGACGATCGCGAGCGTCAAGGCGACGAGGTGGCGCAGCGGCCGAATCCGGCGCAGCGCTCGAGCTGCCCCGGCGCTCATAGAACGAGGCTGAGCAGCAACGCGACGCCCATGCCCGAGGCCACGGCGACCACGGTGAGCACGAGCCAGAACAGCACGCGCCGCCCGTCATGGCGGACCACGAGGGAGGCCAGCTCGTCGTCGGAGTGCGGCCGACGACGGCGGCCGTTGACAAGCAGCGTGCTCACCTCGGGCTCGAAGCTCATCTCCTGGGGAAGGCCGGCCTTCGGCGGCGGCTCGACGACCTCGAGTCGGGGCCGCTGGACCGGGGGCTGCGCCACCGGGATGGTGATCAGCGCCGAGTCGGGGACCTTGTGGCGGGCACCGGACGCCTCGATGGGGGAGGGCACTGCCTTGTGGCGGGCACCGGACGCCTCGATGGGGGAAGGCGCCACCTTCGGCTGCGTCACCTGCAGCTCCTCGAGGAGCGCGGCGGAGGGCGCGGGGTTCTTCGTCGTGTCGCCCTCGTCCGGCTCGGCCGGGAGCGGCATCGCGCCCGGCCGGCTCCGCAGAGCGATGAGGGGCGGAAACCCTGCGGAGTCCATCGAGCTCATTGGGATGGTGGCCAGGCCCTCGGGCTTCGGGTTGTCCACCGCCGTCTCGCCGGAGTCCAGCGGGTTGAGCACGCCCATCGGGATCGTGGCCATCACCGAGTCGTCGGGTCGCGTCGTCTGCAGCGGCGCCGACGGTACGGGGGTCTGCTCCGGCGCCCACTGCTCGGTCTTCGGCTCCGGGCTCGGGGCCGCGGACCGCTGGCCCGTGGCGAGGGGGACCGATCTCGAGGTGGTCACGTCGACGACCCAGGGCTGGGGGCTGGGCACGGCCCGACGCAGCTCGTCCAGGAGCGTCCGGGCCGAGGGGAAGCGCTTGCCGGCCTCCTTCTGCAGCGCGGTGAGGATCACCCGCTCGAGCTCGGGGGAGATCGGCACGAGCTGGGACGGCGGGCGCGGTGGCTCGCCCTGCTGCAGCACGAGGATCTTGAACGGCGAGGGGTTGAAGAACGGCTTGCGGCCCGTGATCAGCTCGTAGAGCAGCACGCCCAGGGCGTAGACGTCGGTTCGTTCGTCGACGGGGTCGCCGCGGCACTGCTCCGGCGCCATGTACTCGGGCGTGCCGAGCACCGTGCCCACCTTGGTCTCGAAGCCGGTGGCGCTGCCGCGCAGCTTGGCCAGGCCGAAGTCGAGGATCTTGATGAACGGGTAGGGCGGGCGCCGGAGCACGATGATGTTCGCCGGCTTGAGGTCGCGGTGGACGAAGCCCTTGGCGTGGGCGGCCTCCAGCGCGTCGCAGAGCTGCTCGAAGACCGGCAGGACCTGGCCGGGGCTCAGGCGCCCCACCCGGTCGAGGATCTCGTCGAGCCCGAGGCCGTCCAGGTGCTCCATGATGAAGTAGTTGCGGCCATCGTCCAGCTCGCCGATGGAAAAAATATCGACGATGTTGTGGTGGCCAACCTCGTTCACCGAGCGCGCCTCCAGCACGAAGCGGGCGATGGCCTTGGGGTCCTGGGCGTAGCGGCGGTTGAGCACCTTGATCGCCACGCGCTTGCTGATCACTGGATGGATTGCGGCGTAGATCTTCCCCATCCCACCCTCGCCGATCAGGTGCTCCACGCGGAAGTCGCCGATGATCATCCCCGCGGTAACATCGACCTCCTTGCCGGGATCGGTCTCAATGGTCGGGTCCTGGTCCTTCGGCCCTTCACCCAGCGAGGAGAAGGTCTGGCTCCGGTCGAGGAGGGGCTCGCCGTCGTGGGGACAGAAGCGCGCGTCGCTCTGGAAGACCTGCCGGCACTGGGGGCAGACCCGGCTCGTGATGCTGGAGCTTTGCTTCTCGGCCATCCGTCCGGGGGACAGTAACACGGTGCCCGACGCCGTGCACAGTGCCAGCGGGCGGGCAGGGAGCGTATCGTGGTTATTGCTATGGGCCGTGGCGTGCCCGGGCAAGGGCCAGGGCGGAGCGGAGCAGCTCGCCCGCCATCCGCACCGCGCTCACCGGACGGGGGGGACGAAGCTCGCCGGCGAGCAGGCGGCGACGCGCCTCGGCCCGCCGGATCTTTCCGCTCGAGGTGCGGGGCAGCGTGCCGGGCTCGAGCACCAGCACGCGCCGGGGGACCAGCCCGGTGCGCGAGGCGACCCGCTCCCTGGCGGCCCGCGCGAGAGCCTCGTCGTCCCGCGGGCCGGAGCGCGCCCGCTCGAGCAGCAGCGCGAGCTCCTCGCCGTCGCCCCCCGACGGGACGATCCCCACCGCGGCGCAGCAGCCGGCGCGCATACCCGCGAGCCCCTCCAGCGCGTGCTCCACCGCCTGGGGCGCGTGGTTGCGGCCGTTGATGATCACCACGTCCTTGGCCCGGCCGTGGAGGAAGAGACGAGCATCGAGCAGGAAGCCCAGGTCGCCGGTGTCGAGCCAGCCCTCCGTGTCGAGCACCGCGGCCGTGGCCGCCGACTCCCCGTGGTAGCCCTGCATCACCGACGGCCCCCGAACCAGGATCCGACCGATCCGGCCCTCCGGAAGCTCCACACCGCCCGGCGAGACGACGCGAAGCTGGAAGCCGGGGAGCGGCCGCCCGAGGTCCACCAGCGCCTCGCCATCGGTCCCCTCGTCCGTCGGAGCAGCGACTCCCTCGCCGTTCAGGCGGCGGCGGTCGAAGCGGCGCCAGCGGAATGGGTGCCGCACGTCGGAGAAGGTTACTGCCAGGGTCGCCTCGGCCAGCCCGTAGACCGGGGTCAACGCCTCCGGGCGCAGGCCGTGCTGGGCGAAGCGGCGGATGAAGCGCTCCAGCACCCCGGGAGTCACCGGCTCCGCGCCGTTGAGCGCGAGGCGCCAGCTGCTGAGGTCGACGCCGGTGATCTCCTCGTCGGTGACACGCTCGGCGCACAGGGCGTAGGCGAAGTTGGGGGCCGGGCTGACCGTGCCCTTGAAGCGCGAGATGGCGCGCAGCCAGACGGCCGGACGGGCGACGAACAGCTCGGGGGGGATCAGCGTGAGCTCGCCCGGGTGCAGCAGGGCGACCAGCACGCAGCCGACCAGCCCCATGTCGTGGTACAGCGGCAGCCAGCTCACCCCGCGGTGGACCAGGCCGCCCTCCTCCGGGTAGCTGGTCATGATCTGGTCCAGGATCAGCGAGGCGTTGGCGAGCACCTGGCGATGGGTCAACTGGATCGGCTTCGGTGCGCCGGTGGTGCCGGACGAGAACTGGATGAAGGCCACGTCGTCGATCGCCGCCCGATCGTCCGACGGTTGCCCGTCGGGAAGCTCGGCGACGGTCAGGCAACCGAGCGGCGGCCGTGCGCGCTCCACCGTCGGGCCGAGGATGCGGCGGATTGCCGTCTCCGTGAGCACCAGCCTGGCGCCACAGGCCCGCAGCATCTCCGCCGTGCGCTGGTGATACTCGTCGAGGAGCCCAAGGCGCACGGGCGGGTAGAGCGGTACCGGCACGGCGCCGGCCAGGCTCGCGCCGAAGAAGGCGTGGTAGAACCCGGGGCCGGTCGGGAGGATCAGCGCGACGCGCTCTCCGCGCCGCAGACCGAGCCGCCGCAACCCCGCCGCGACCCGCCGGGCGGCGGCGAGCAGCTCCCGGTAGGGGATCAGCGTGTCCCGCTCGCGCCGGTCGAGGAAGCGCACCCCCAGCCGCGTCGCGGCGGCGCGCTCGAGAGCTCGCCCCAGTGTCAGCCCTTTCGGCGTCTCAGGCCTCGGGTCCACCTGCGGCCTCCAGGCGTTCGCGGATCAACGTCGTCACGTCCCCCAGGGTCGAGACCCCCTCGGCGTCGCCCGCCTCGAAGCAGATCCGAAAGTGGTTCTCCAGCTCGACGATGAGCGTCAGGCGCTGTACGGAGTCCAGGTTGAGGTCGCGCAGCACATCGGTCTCCGGCCGAACGGGGATCTCCAGCCGCAGGTGCCGCCGCATGACGTCTCGAATCCCGTCAAAGATCTGATTGTCGTTCACGGGTCCTCCAGCTTGAGGCGGGGCCAGAAGCGGAAACGGTGCTCGAGGTCCTCGGCGCCCCGGCAGTGGGCGGCGAGGGCCCGCTCCTCGCAGCGGATGCGGACGACGAGGAGCCAGGCGTTGAGCAGGGTGAAGCCGAGCGCGGTGAGCCAGGCACCGTGCACCAGGGGCAGAGCGAAGCCCTCGACCACCACCGCCAGGTAGTTGGGGTGCCGCATGAAACGATAGGGGCCGCCGGTCACCGCCGGCGCGCCCGGCACCACGATGACGCGCACGTTCCAGCTCCGGCCGAGCGAGGCGATGGCCCAGTAGCGCAGCGTCTGCGCCAGGAGCGCGAGGGCGAGCATTGGATAGCCCAGGGCCGGGACGAACGGTCGGTGCGCCAGGACGACCTCGGCGGCGCAGGCGGCGAGGAAGCCGGCGTGCAGCGCCGCCATCGCCGGGAAGTGGCCCCGCCCCAGCTCCACGCCGCCCTGCTGCAGCGCCCGGCGGGCGTTGCGCCTGCTGATCCCGAGCTCCACGAGCCGTTCGAGGGCGACGAGCCCGAGCAGCGCCAGGTAGACCCTCAGCACCGCGTCACCACCGCAACAGCACGAGCTCGGAACAGAAGCCCGGGCCCATGGCGATCATCAGGCCGAGGCTGCCCGCCGGCGGCCGGTGGTCGCTCATCGTGTCGGCCAGCACCATCAGGATCGATGCGCTGGAGAGGTTGCCCAGGCGGGCGAGGGAGTCCCAGGTGACCTGCAGCGCCCGGCGCTCGAGCTCGAGCGCATGCTCGAAGGCCTGGAGCACCCTGGGCCCGCCCGGGTGACAGACGAAGCTCTGGATGTCGCCGAGGGTCAGCCCCTGGTCGGCGAGGAAGCGGTCCACGTCCGGGCGGATGTGGCGCTCGACAATCTCCGGGACGTCGGCCGAGAGCACGACGCGGAACCCGTCGGACGAGATGTCCCAGCCCATGACACGTTCGGTGTCGGGGTAGAACACCGAGCGCGTGGCGACGACCTCCGGCCCCCTGGCGCCAGGCGCCCCCCCGCGGAGGATCGCGGCGGCGGCGCCGTCGCCGAACAGGCCGCTGGAGATGATGTTGGGGATCGACAGGTCCTCCTTCTGCAGGGTCAGGGAGCAGAGCTCGACAGAGAGCAGCACCGCCACCTCTTCGGGGTGGCCGCGCAGGTAGTCCGCGGCGCGCGACACGCCGGCCGCGCCGGCCACGCACCCCAGGCCGAAGATGGGCGTGCGCTTGATGTCGGTCCGTAGCCCCATCCGGTTGACCAGCCGGGCGTCGATGCTCGGTGTGGCGATGCCGGTCACCGAGACGAAGAAGAGGTGATCGATGTCCCTGGCGGTCAGGCCAGCCCGGGCCAGACCGTCGTGGATCGCCCGTTCGCCCAGGTCCACGGCGACCCGGATGAACGCGTTGTTGGCGTCCGTGAAGCTCCGCAGGCCCGGGTAGTCCTCGATCGGCAGCGCCAGGTGCCGGCCACCGACCAGGACGTTCTCGTGCAGCTGCTCCAGCCGCGCCAGGTTGTGGAAGCGGTGTCCCCACTGGCGCTTGAACGCCGCGAGGAGCGTGTGCTGATCGTAGTAGTTGTCCGGCAGGGCGCGCCCCACGGCCGCGATGTGCATGGCCCGACTCCTCAAGCTCCGGCAAAGTATGTGGGAGGTCGTCGTTTATGCAACCGCCCGGTTGTCGCCACGCGCCGCCTGTCTCATACTCGGCCTCGATGGGCAGCTGGTGATGAGCGGGCACTGCCCGGTGCTGATCGTCGGAGGGGGGCCGGTGGGCCTCCTGCTCGCCTGCCTGCTCGGCGAGCGGGGGATCACGGTCCGCGTGCTGGAGCGCGAGGGGCAGCCGTCCCCCCACAGCCGGGCCATCGGCATCCACCCGCCGTCGCTGGAGCTGATGGCCCGGATCGGGCTCGCCGAGGAGCTTGTCGAGCAGGGGGTGGTCGTGCGCCGCGGCCACGCCATCGCCCGCGGTCGCCGCCTGGGCACCCTGAGCTTCGAGACCTGCCCCCCGCCCTACCGCTTCGTGGTCTCGCTGCCCCAGGCGCGGACCGAGCGGCTGCTGGCCCGGCGGCTGGAGCGGATAGACGCCGCGGCGCTGCGCAGGGGCGCGGAGGTCACCGAGCTCGATCTCTCGGGCGAGCGCCCCGAGGTGACCTTCCTCGCCGAAGGTCGAACCCACCACGCGGCGGCGGAGCTCGTGCTCGGCTGCGACGGGAAGCGGAGCGTCGTGCGCCGCGCCGCGGGCATCGAATTCGAGGGGCGGGCGTACCGCGACGCCTTCGTCATGGGCGACTTCGACGACGACACCGCGCACGGGCCGGACGCCGCGATCTACCTCCACCCCGAAGGTCTGATCGAGTGCTTCCCCCTGCCGGGCGGCCGGCGGCGCTGGGTCCTCGCGGTGGACGACGCCCGTCCGGCGACGGACCGGGCGGAGATCACCGGCCTGGTCCGGCGGCGCCTGGGCCACGACCTGGGCCGGACACGCGACCACTGGGTCTCGGCCTTCGGGGTCGAGCACCGCCTCGCGCGAGCGATGCAGCGCGGCAGGGTCGCCCTGGCCGGCGACGCGGCGCACGTGGTCAGCCCGCTGGGCGGCCAGGGCATGAACCTGGGCTGGCTCGGCGCGGGGCTCCTCGCGGACGCGGTGGAGCGCGTGCTCCGGCAGGGCGCGCCTCCCACGGTCGCCCTCGCGGGCTACGAGCGCCGCATCCGCGCCATGGCCCGTCGGGCGACCCGTCGCGCGGAGCTCAACATGGCGCTCGGGCGCCGACCACATCACCCGGCGCTGCGCGACGGGATCGTCAGCGCGCTGCTTGCCCTTCCGACCCGCCGCCTGCTCGCGCGCCTGTTCACCATGCGCGGCCTGGAGCGCTGGCCGCTGTAGCCGGCTCACCGCGGTGAGCGGCGCGCCTCGATGTAGATGTCCACCAGCGCGGCGTCCTTGACCTTGATCAGCCCGAGAGCGGCGCTGTAGGGCGCGTAGCCGAAGGCGCTCTGCTTGAAGCGCAGCTGACCCGATCCCCTGAGCGTGTCGCCCTCCAGTCGGACGCGGGTGACGAGCGAGACCTCGCGCTTCACTCCCCGCAGGGTGAAGGTGCCCCGGAGGCGGTAGCGATCCTTGCCCAGGGGCTCGACGGACGACGAGGCGAACTCCATCGTCGTGTGGCGGGCGACGAAGAGCTGCGAGACGGCGTGCATGTTGCGCCGGATCTTGGCGACGTCGTCGGCCTCGAGCGGCGCCATCCCGTAGCGCTTCCGCAGCCCGGGGGGGTCGGGCTCCAGCCGGCGCGCCGGGACCGTGATCCGGATCTTTGTCCGCGCCGGGCGCCGCGGGTCGAGATCGATCGTCCCCTGGACCCCGCGGGCGAGGATCACGTGGTCGTGGGCCAGGCGCGCGGCCACGCCGTCGCGAAACAGCCGGCCGACCAGCCGCGACTTGTCTGGCACCAGGCGGTAGGTATCGGCCCTCGCCGCGTGGGCGAGGACGAGCAGCACGGCGATGGCGAGCAGGACGCGCATGGGTCAAGGATGGTGGATCCAGCTGGGCCGGCAAGCGCGGTCAGCCGCCGACGATGGGTGAGAGCAGGTAGACCCCGTCCCCGTCGCCGAGCGGGCGCTCCCGGTTCTCGGCCGGCGGATCAGCCCGCCGCCGCTCTGCGTCCCATCTCGTAGGCGCGCAGGTTGGCCTCCCGCCGGGCCACCCCGCCACGCCGCTCCAGGGCGGCGCGCAGGGTCGGCTCGTCGAGGGGGAGCAGCCCCTCGAGCCCCGCCAGCGCGCCGAGCATCAGCAGGTTCAGCGAACGCGCCTCGCCCAGCTCCTCGAGCAGCCCGGGCCCGTCGATCTCGACGACGTGAGGCGTGACCTCGCGCACCCGGGCCACGATCCCGTCGACGTCGGGGTAGGGCTCGCCGGCCATGGAGAGGGGGAAGGGCACGACCCGGCCGCGGTTGACCAGCACCCGGCTCGCAGGGCCGATGCGGGGCAGGGCGCGGAGCACCTCCAGCGGCTCGAAGCCCAGCACCACGTCGGCCAGCTCGACGAAGGAGCTGTGGATCCCGGTGCCGATGAGCACCGAGGCCTCGACGCTCCCGCCGCGCTGGGCCATGCCGTGGAGCTGTCCCACGACCACCTCGAGCCCGGCCCGGACCGCGGCGTCGCCGAGGATGCGGGCCACGGTGAGCACCCCCTGTCCGCCGACGCCGACGACGAGCAGCCGCAGCGGGCTCATGGCGCGCCTCCGTCGTCGTCGTTGCTGTCGATGGGGCCGATGGCGCCGTTGGGGCAAAAGTCGGCGCAGAAGCCGCAGCCGGTGCAGACCGCGGCGTCGATGTGGACCAGACCATCCTCCATGTAGAAGGCCGGGCAGCCGAAGAGGTCGATACAGGAGCGGCAGTTGCCGCAGAGCCCGCAGACCAGGCAGCGCGCCGCCTCGGCCCGGGCCTGCTCCTCGGTCAGCGTGGCGACGACCTCGTCGAAGCCGCGCGCGCGTCCCTCTCCGTCGAGCTCGGCCGGGCGCGTCCGTGCGCGGCGGTCCACCCGCTCGACCACGGGCCAGGCCGCCCGGGCGCGCTCCTCGCTCGCCGGCGGCGGCGGCGGCAGGCGTCGGTCGGCGGCCCCGGCGCCGCGCAGGGTGCGGTCGATGGCCCAGGCCGCGCGCAGGCCCTGGGCCATGGCCCAGGTCACCGTGCGCTCGCCCGGCACCAGGTCGCCGCCGGCGAAGATCCGTGGGTGCGAGGTCTGACCGGTCGCCGGGTCGACCTTGAGCAGGCCGCCCCTGGCGCGCGCGAGCCGAAGATCCTGGTCCAGGGCGAGGGCCCCCGGGTCCGGGGCCTGGCCGACGGCGACGATGATCTGGTCGGCCTGGAGCACCGTCTCCGTGCCGCCGACGGGCACCGGCCGCCTTCGGCCCGAGGCGTCGGGCTCGCCCGCGCGCGTGCGGACGCACTCGAGGCCCGGCCGGTTGCCGCGGAAGATGGACAGGGGCTGGAGCTGGGTCTCCAGGGCGATGCCCTCGGCGAGGGCCGCCTCCACCTCCTCGGGCAGGGCGGGCATCTCCTCGCGGCGGCGGCGGTAGGCGATGGTCACCTGGCGGGCGCCGAGGCGCCGGGCGACGCGGGCGGCGTCGATGGCGGCGTTGCCGCCCCCGACGACGACGACGCGTTCGCGTGGCTCCCCGCCGGGGCCCAGGTTCGCCCGGCGCAGGTACTCGAGCGCGTCGACGATCTCGGGCCTGCCCGACTGCTCCTCGCCGGCCAGCCCCAGCGCCAGGCCGCGGTGGGCGCCGATGGCGAGGTAGACCGCCTCGCAGCCCTGCTCGAGCAGCCCGGCCAGGGAGATGTCCCGGCCGAGCCAGGTGTCGCCGCGAAACTCCACGCCGAGGGAAAGGACCCGCGCGACGTCGCGGCGCAGCGCCTCCCGGGGCAGGCGGAAGGCGGGGATGCCGCTGCTCAGCAGCCCGCCCGGCTCCTGCCCGGCATCATAGAGGGTGACCTCGTAGCCGCGCAGTCGGAGCTCGTGGGCCGCGCAGAGGCCCGAGGGACCGGCCCCGACCACGGCGACCCGGCGCCCGTGGGGCTCCTCGCGCGGCGGGTCGTAGGGCAGATCGCGCCCCGCCTCCACCGCGAAGCGCTTGAGGTCGTTGATGGCGAGCGGCGCGTCGATGCTCGCCCGGGGGCAGACCGCCTCGCAGGGCCGGTGGCAGACGCGGCAGACGGTCTCGGGCAGGGGGTTGCGGGAGACGATGTGGTCGAAGGCCTCGCGGGGCTCGCCCGCGGCGATGTGTCCGATGTAGCCCTGGACGCAGAGGAACAGCGGGCAGCGCTGGCTGCAGGGCGCGACGGCGGCCACGGGAGCGGAGCGCGCCGACTCCCGCGCCCGGCTGCCGGCGATGTGCCGCTCGTAGCCCCGCGTGATCGGTACGTCGCAGCGTCCGCCCGCGGGCTCCCGTCCGCAGGTGCGGCAGCGGGTGTGGTCGATGCGGTAGGCGCGGGCGCGGCGGGGGCGCTTGCCGGTCTCGCGCAGCAGGAAGACGCCGCAGGCGTGCTCCGAGATCACCACGCTGACCCCGCGGGCCTCGCGGGCGCGCTGGAAAGCGGCGATGGTCCCGGGCAGGTCGAAGGGGTCGACGCGCTCGACGTGGGCCGCGCCGAGGCCGCGCACCGTGGCCTCGATGGACAGCCGCCGCACGGGCCGGTCGTTCTCGACGCCCGCGGTGGGGCTCTCCTGGAAGCCGGTCATCGCCGTGACGCCGTTGTCCAGGATCACGACGACCGTCTCGACCCCCTCCTTGATCGCGTTGAGCAGCGCCGGCATGCCGGAGTGGAAGAAGGTCGAGTCGCCGATGAAGCCCACGGTGCGCTGGCCCGTGACCCGGCTCACGCCGGCGGCCAGCGTGATCCCGGCGCCCATGCAGAGCAGGGCGTCGGCGGTCTGCAGCGGCGGGCCGTAGCCCAGGGTGTAGCAGCCGATGTCGTTGAAGTAGAGCTGCTCCTCGCCGAAGGCCATGTTCGCCGCGAAGTAGGTCGAGCGGTGGGGGCAGCCCGGGCAGAGGATCGGCGGCCGGGGCGGCACGTCGGGCGCCGGCGCGGCGGCCCGGGGCGCCGGGCCGAGCTCCAGGGCGGCGTGGAGCCCGGCACGGATCACCGCCGGCTCGTACTCGAAGGGTACGGGCAGGTGGCCCGAGCGCTTGCCGAGGATGCGCAGGCCGAGGCCGTGCCGCGCGGAGAGGGCGAGCAGCGCGTCCTCGAGGAAGGGCGAGAGCTCCTCGACCACGAGCAGCGTCTCCAGCGTGCGGAGCTGCTCGAGCAGCCAGCGCTCGGGCAGGGGGTGGATCGCCCCCACGGTGAGCAGCGTGACTCGATCCTCGAGGCCGAGCTGAGTGATCAGGTCGGCGGTGGTCGCCGCTGGCGCGCCGCTGGCGAGGATCCCTGTCGGCCCCCGGCCGCTCCGGCGCAGGAACGGGCTCTGCTCCAGCAGCTCCTGCGCGCGCATCAGCCGCTCGGGCAGCTCGAGCCGCAACCGGCGGGCGTTGACCGGGATCGGCACCAGCCGGCGCGGGTCGCGCTGGAAGCCGCGGACCACCGCCTGCTGCAGCGCGCCGAAGCGCACCACGGCGCGGGAGTGGCAGACGCGGGTCGTCGGCCTGAGGATCACGGGCAGGGCGCTCCGCTCCGAGAGCTCGAAGGCGAAGCGCGCCATGGCGTGGGCTTCCTGGGGCGTCGACGGGTCGAGGAGCGGCATGTGCAGCATCGGCGCCAGGTGCCGCTGGTCCTGCTCGTTGGGGCTCGTGCGGCACGACGGGTCGCCGGCGCTGACGATCACCAGCCCGCCCACCGCGCCGACGTAGGGCATGGTGGAGATCGGATCGCCGGCGTACATCAGCCCGAGGTGCTTCATGGCGCAGATCGCCCGGGCGCCGGCCAGGGAGGCGCCGAAGGCCATCTCCACCGCGATCTTCTCGTTCACCGAGTACTCGAAGACCACACCGCGTCGGGAGCCGACGCGGGCGAAGGAGTCGGTCACCTCGGAGGAGGGCGTGCCGGGGTAGCCGCTGGCGAAGGCCACGCCGGCCTCGAGGGCGCCCCGCACGATGGCCTCGTTGCCGAGGAGCACCTCCTGCTGGCCCTCTTCCCCCAGAAGCGGATCGGTCTGCCGCTCGCCCATGGAGCAGGAAGCCTACCTGCGCCTCGGACGGCTGCCAACCTCTAGTTGTCGACGCGCAGCGTCCGGCGCAGGAACTTGACCATCAGCGCAACGGCGCGCTCGTGGGGCTCGCCCTGGTAGAGGTCAAAGTGGCCGACATCGAGGCGGTCCAGCTCGACCGGGCCCCCGGCAAGCTCCGCAACGCGCAGCGCGGGCGCCACCGGGGCCACGGAGTCCCGGTCGGCGACCAGTATCAGCAAGGGGCAGCGCAGGTCTCTTGCCACAGACACGGGGCGATAGAACACGATGCTCAGTGCGAGCCGGGCCGCGGCCGCGTTGACAAACCCCGGGGGAACGACCGCGCTGTAGCCAGGCAGCGCGTCAGGGGCGCTCAAGAAGGCCAGCTCCCCGGGGTGGGCGAAGAGCGGCAGGGTGTGGGGCCTCCAGCCGAGCGCGGCACCGGCGACGTCGCGCAGCGCGTGGCTGGCCACGCGCAGCATGTAGGGCAGGCCGGCGTAGGCCACGGCGTTGCGGAACGCAGCCAGCCCGTCCGCCATCGGGCAGAGCGAGACGACGGCGGCGACGCGGCCGTCGCGCGCGCTGGCGACGAGGGCGTGCCCACCGCCGAAGGAGGCGCCCCAGGCGGCGATACGCTGTGGGTCGACCCCCTCGAGGCGGCGGGCGGCGACCAGCGCCGCCTCCCAGTCCTCGAGCTGTCGCTGGACGTTGATGATCTGCCGCGGCTCGCCGTCGCTCGCGCCGAAGTGCCGGTAGTCGAAGGCCAGCGCGTGGATGCCTGCCGCGGCGAAGGCGCGGGCGAAGGGTTCGAGCCCGCAGTCGCGCGTGGCACCGAGGCCGTGGCCCATCACCACGCAGGGAGCCGGGGCCACGTCCGTCGCTCCCACGAAGTGCCACGCGCGGCAGGTCACCCCACCGCTGGTGAACTCGACGTCCCGCCGCTGGATCACGCTCATGCCGCCTCCTGCACGAGATTGTCGCACGTATCGCGCAAGGGTTTGACCGTCGCGTGCGGGCGAGGTAAATGGATCGACCTTGGACGACCCCGTGTCTGATAGCGGCGGAGAAAGCGGAGTGAGTAACCCTCAGCCGGGGCGGTCGATCTACGACAGGCTGATGCCGCTGATGTACGCGCTCATCGGGGCCGCCGCGATGATGTTCTTGAACGTGCTGATCTGCGGCCGTCCCCCCCGATGCCCACCCGCGCGTGCCTGCGCACAGAGCGGTGCTCGGGCCAAGACACCGCACCCTGCCCCGGTCCGCGCGATCCCCGACGCCCCTCGCGCCGTCTCCACGCCCGACGTCGGAGCGGTCCCGCAGCCCCGGGACGCCGGAGCGCCCCCGCCCGTCCCCGACGCGCGGGCCGTCGCGGTCGACGCCCCCGCACCGGCCGCGGCGGTGGAGCAGCGGCTGTCAAAGGCCATCCGCCCCTGCGTCCGCGCAGCGGCACGCTCCTTCCTGCTCGCCGTGCGCCTCCAGCCGGACGGCAAGGTCAGTCGGGTCTTCGTGGCCCGCGCTCCGGGCGTCAACGCCGCGATGCGCGCCTGTATCACGGAGAAGCTCGGCGGCCTGACGCTGGCGCTCAGGCTCTCCTACGCCGAGTGGAGGGTGCGGCAGGCGGACGGCGAGCTCTCGCTGAAGCTGGTGCGGCACCAGCCCTGACGCCTCTCGCGGCCCAAAGGTCGCGGATCGGGTGGATCGCTGTATCATTGGCCAATGAGCTGCCTCCGACTCTGCGCCCTGTTCGTCATCGTTGGAGCCACGACCGGCTGCAAGAAGCCTGCCCCGCCGCCGCCGCCGCCAAAGAAGGAGCGTGCGGCGCCGGCACCCACGCCGTCCCCCGCGCCCGCCGCTCCAGCTCGTCCGGTTGCCTCCCTGCCCAAACCCCTCGAGCACCAGCTGCCGCGCCGGATGACCGAGCTGCGCTTCCTCGGCTGGAGCGAGGACGGCAGGAGCTTCGTCCTGCGGACCGCCTACGGCCGAGACATGGGAGAGCTCGACGCCAGCGATCGCCTCGAGCTGATCCAGGCCCACGACTCGCTGACGGGGAAGATGATGCGCTCGTTCCGTCTGGCCCGCAGGATCGACAAGGGGCTCGAGCGCGCCGAGCTCTACGAGAAGGCCTGGGCCGAGGCCAGCCCCAAGCGGGAGTGGAAGGCCTACCGGGCGACGCACAGGTTGACCGGCCACCGTGGGGCGGCCCGCCCTCCGGACGGCTGGAGCCTGAGCGCCGAGCCGGCCAGCACGCCGCAGCACGGCAAGCTGACGCTCAAGCGGGAGATCGACCATATCGCCACGGCCTGGGAGGGCTTCGGGCCGGAGCTGAAGCAGACCGCTGGCCGAGGCGAGCCTGGACCGGGCGTCCGTCTGCTCGGGGTGAAAGGGGGCCGGCAAACCCCGCTGCTGGTCTACCGCGTGCCCTACGACCTGCGCGACATCGCCGGCTGCGTCGACTACACCTCGTCGCCCGGCCGGGCGGTCGGTGCGGCACGGGCCTTCTGGTCGCCGAAGCGCTCGCCCATCGGGGCGCGGGTCCTGCTGACCCTCGAGGCCAATCTCGAGGGCTGGACCGAGGAGGACCCCCGGAACGAGGTGCGCTACTACCTGCGCACGCTCGGGCCGCAGATTCAGCTCGTCAGCCCGGCGGAGGGCGAGGCCTCGGCCCGCGCGCTGGCGGAGAAGCTCGCCGCGGCCGGCCTGGCGGTGACGCAGCTCTCGCTGACGGGGAAGCCGCGGGAGAAGACGCTGATCTACCACCGGGGCAGCGGTGGGGCGGAGCTCGCGCGACGGATGGTCAAGGCGCTGGGCGGCCAGGCGGAGATCTCCGCGCTGAGCAAGCCGGGCTGGCTGGACCTGGTGGTCCTCCTCGGGGCGAGGTAGCCCCTACTCCTCGACCCAGAAGCGGCGCAGGCAGCAGGACTGGCCCGCGGGCAGGGACTCCTGGGTCTCCATGCGGATCTTGGTGCCCAGCTCCTGGTTGATGTCGTCGATGGTGGTCTGGAACCAGAGGTCGCAGCCCGGCTGGTCCTCGTGCAGCAGCCCGAGGCGCTTGTGCCAGTGGAACCAGGGGCAGTCGGCGTGGCGCACGAAGGCCTCGTCCTTGCCCTCGGTCAGCTCCAGCGCGGCGTCCTCGCCCATGCACTGGCTGCTCCAGACGATGCTGCCGGCGATCTGGGGCGCCAGCGGCTTGGATCGATCCAGGCGCTTGAGGTAGGCCCTGGCCGTCTCGTGGCCCGTGACCTCCCACATCTTGTCGGTCACCTTGGCCACGTCGATGTCGGGGCAGAGCTGCCGCACCGCCTCGTGCCAGGCGAAGTGCTGGGCCCGGGTGATCTCGGTCAGGATCTTGAACTTCTTCTCAACGGGGATATCGGACATGGGTCACCTCGGGTGGGCGTGGTAGCCGTCGTGCTCGTGGTGGTACTCGCGCTCGGGCAGGCGAAAGCGCACGGCGCCGATGGGGCAAACGTCGTTGCAGATCCCGCACTCCTCGCACAGGTCGGTGATGATGGTGGCCACGCCCTTCACCAGCCCCATGACCTGGGGCGGGCAGCGCAGCACGCAGATGTTGCAGCCGTCACACTTGAACGCGTCGATGGTCGGAACCATGGTCTCTCCTAAAGGCGCATGCCCATCTTGTAGCCGTCGTAGATCGCGCTGGAGCCGCGCCGCGGCGTGATGGCGTCGCCCAGGGTGAAGATGCGCTTCTTGGCGCCAGCAAGCTCACGCTCGCTGGTCATGTAGGCCACGATCACCGTGTCGGCCTCCACCTTCTGCTCGCCCTCGGGGGTGACGATGACCACGCCGTCGTCGGTGATCTCCTGCACGTCGGTGTTGCGGTGCATGATCGCCCGCTCGTCCTTGAGCTTCTTCATGTAGCGCCAGATGTAGGACGGGTTGACGTCCTGGCCCGGCTTCTTTGCCTTGCCGACGATGGTCACCTCGTGGTTGCCGCGGTGCAAAAGGAGCAGCGCGGTGGAGAGCGCGGCGCCCGAGTCGCCGAGGATCACGGCGCGCTTGCCCACGTCCACCCTGTTCTCGAAGACGTCGAGGCAGGAGACCACGTGCTTCTTGTCCGCGCCCTTGACGTCGATCTGCGGCTTCGCGCCGGTGGCGACGATGATCACGTCGGCCTCCGAGGCCTTGACCTCCTCGCGGGTCACGTTGCGGCCCAGCTCGATCTTCGCCCCGTGCTTCTTGCACTGGTGCTCGAGGTAGCGCACGAGGCGCATGAACTCCTCGTCTCCCCACGGGCCGTGGGAAGCCGCGGCGAGCTGGCCGCCCACGTGGTCCGTGCGCTCGCTGATCGTGACCTGGTGTCCCTTCTCCGCCGCGATGGCCCCGGCCTGCAGGCCAGAGACCCCGCCGCCGACGATCCAGACCTTCTTCGGCTTCTCGGCCCTGGCGAAGCCGTAGTAGCCCCACTGTGGCTCGCTCTCGTGGCCCAGCGACGGACGCACGAAGCAGTTCAGCTCGGCGTCGCGGAACAGGCGGGCGAGGCAGATGTTGCAGGCCATGCAGGGGATGATCTCCTCCTCGTGGCCCTCGAGGATCTTGTTGGGCAGCGCCGGGTCGGCGATCATCGGCCGGCACATCTCCCAGATGTCGAGCCTGTTCTGGACGATGGCCTCCTCGGCCAGCTGGGGCAGGAACAGCCGGTAGGCCATGGCCACCGGGATCTTCAGGTTCTGCTTCATCCGCTCCGAGATGTAGAGCCAGTGCCCCATCGGGATGTCTCGGCTGATCACGCTGACCGCCGACTCCTGCCAGCCCGCGGTGACGCTGAGGCAGTCGATGCCCGCCTTCTCCGCGATCTTGATCGACTCCAGGGACTCCTCGGGGGTGTTCCCGCCGCGGTCGTCGAGCAGCTCCTCGCCGCAGAGACGGATGATCACCGGGTAGTCCGGGCCGCACTGCTTGCGGATGCCCTCGACGATCTTGCGCATGAAGGTCGCGCGGCCGTGGATGTCGCCGCCGTACTCGTCGGTGCGCTTGTTGGTGTAGGCGCTGATGAAGTTCGAGATCAGGTAACCCACGATGCCCGAGATCTCGACGCCGTCGTAGCCGGCCTCCTGGCAGCGCCGGGCGCCGTCGACGTGCTCCCGGATGCAGGTCTCGATCTGCTCGACGGTCATCTCCACCGGCTCGCGGAAGCGCGGGATCTTCTGCTTCACCATGGACGGACCCACGGTGTAGTCGAGCTCCACGCCGCCCACCCGGCCGCAGTGCATCAGCTGGAGGATCGCCTTGGAGTCGTACTTGTGGATCACGTCGGCGATGCGCTTGAGGCCCGGGATGAACTTGTCGTCCCAGATCGCCATCATGCCGACGTA
>Ga0316576_10000528_pt1 | contig 17885 bp, 16 predicted proteins | sample S0NA_FD_203075 | JGI IMG/M metagenome (GOLD analysis project Ga0316576, IMG submission 203075) | Rhizosphere microbial communities from salt marsh grasses in Alabama, United States - S0-2_050615r3r5 | ecosystem: Host-associated > Plants > Roots > Rhizosphere | place: USA: Alabama | collected... | reverse complement strand
GCCCGGGTGCCGCTGATCTGCGGCGCGATGTACCCCTGCTCCAACCCCGAGCTGGTGGCCGCGGCCAGCGCGGCCGGCGCGCTCGGCGTGATCCAGCCCATGGCCATCGTCTTCGCCCACCGCATGGAGTTTCGCCGCGGCGTGCAGCGCATCCGCGAGCTCACCGACCGGCCGGTGGGCTTCAACGCGATCATCGAGAAGACGGTGAAGCTCTACGAGCGGCAGATGCGCTCCTGGATCGACATCGCGCTCGAGGAGGGGGTGCGCTTCTTCATCACCGCCCTGGGCAACCCGGCCTGGGTCGTGCGCCTTGTCGAGCAGGTCGGCGGCGTGGTCTACCACGACGTCACCGAGCGGCGCTGGGCGCTCAAGGCGCTCGACGTGGGGGTCAGGGGTTTGATCTGCGTCAACAACCGCGCCGGGGGCCACGCCGGGCCGCTGAGCCCGGAGCAGCTCGTCGCCGACATGTCGGACCTCGGGGTTCCGCTGGTCTGCGCCGGAGGGGTGGGCGATCCGGCGCGCTATCGCCAGATGATCGATCTGGGCTACGCCGCGGTCCAGGCCGGCACGCGCTTCATCGCCACCGAGGAGTGCACGGCCCACGAGGACTACAAGCAGGCCATCGTCCGCGCGCGCCCCGAGGACATCGCGCTCACCGACAAGATAAGCGGCGTGGACTGCGCGATCATCAAGACCCCGATGGTGGAGCGGGTCGGGCTGCGCGCCGGGCCCATCGCCAGGCGGCTGCTGCGCAACGAGCGCACCAAGCGGCTGATGCGGGCGGTCTACAGCGTCCAGTCGCTGTGGCAGCTGCGCCAGGCCAGCCGCCACGGCGCCTCCTTCAAGGACTACTGGCAGGCGGGAAAGAGCGTGGAGGGGGTCAGCGGGGTCAAGCCGGTGGCCGAGGTGGTGCAGGAGCTCGCCGCCGCGCTAGAATAGGGGAGGTCGAGCGGAAGGAGGACGTCCGTGAACCGGACGCTGTGCGTGGGGCTCCTCGCGTTGATGGTCAGCGGCTGCGAGGAGACCCCTGCGGCCCGGGACGGGGCCTCGGCGGACCGTGGGCCCGGGGACAGCGCGGCCACGACGGACCGCCGCCTCGCCGCGGACGCGGAAGGGCCGGGTGACGGACCGGCCGCCGAGGCGGCCGCGGACACGGCCTCGGCCGCCCACGACTGCCAGAACCCCGACCCGGCCTGGCTGCACTGCGACGACTTCGAGGGGCTGGCCGGGGGGATCGACGCCTGGTTCGCCGCCTCGGGCTGGACCGAGGCGCTGGGCAAGGGCGACCCCGGCCGGCTGACCAGCTCCACCGACGCGCACCGCGGCAGCTACGCCGTCTACATGCCGGCGGCGGCGAGCGCGGGCTACCAGGGCGCCGACCTGATCTGGCGCGCCTGCGACGGGACCAACAAGGCGGGCTGCCCGAGCCTCAAGGGCTACAGCACGCTCTACTTCCGCGCCTTCGTCAAGCTCGCGTCCGATCACCAGAAGGTGCACCACTTCCTCGCCGTGGGGGGCGGGCCCATCGATGACTACTGGGCCCCCTACGGCAACGCGGGCTGCCGGCCCAACGGCAAGCGCGCGATGGGCACCACCGTCGACTTCAAGGCCGGAAGCCACGAGACCTTCTTCTACACCTACTACCCGACGATGAGCTGCGACTCGGGCACGACCTGCGCGAGCTACGCCGACCCGCAGCAGATCTGCGACGACTGCGCCAAGAAGGACATGCCCTGTCTGAACGGGCTCGAGTGCTGCTGGGGCAACACCTTCAAGCCGGCCACCCCGGTCGCCCTGCCCCTGGGGAAGTGGCTCTGCCTCGAGATGATGATGAAGGCGAACGACATCGGCCAGAAGAACGGCGAGATGGCCTACTGGATCGGGGGCCAGCTCGCCCTGCAGGTCAAGAACATGGAGTTTCGCAGCGACAGCAAGCTCCAGCTGAACATGGTCCGGCTGCAGCACTACCTCACCACCTCCGACGCCGCGGGCCACAGCAATCGGGCCTGGTTCGACGACGTGGTGGTCAGCACCCAGCCCATCGGCTGCAACTGATCGACCGCTGCATCCTCGCGCGGGCTGGGTCGCAAGCTCAGCACGTACAGACTCCCATTGTTCTCTAACAGTATCGAGGAGGTAGAATATGAGGCTGCTATGGGTTCCGATGATCGTGGCGCTGGCCCTGGGCCAGGGCTGCAGCGACGACACCACACCGAATCCTGACTCGCAGGTTCCGGATGGGGTGGTCGGCTCGGAGACCGCGCCGGATCTCGGCGTGGACGGGCTGGCAACCGATGGACCGGTGGCGGATACCCTGCCCGCGGACGGTCCGCTCCCCGTGGACGGCCCGCTGCCCGACGGCCCGCTGGCGGACGGCCCGCTGGCGGACGGCCCGCTGGCCGACGGCCCGCTCGCTGACGGCCCGCTGGCCGACGGTCCGCCCGTTGACGGCCCGCTCTCCGATGGCCCGGCGGTCGATGCCATGCCGCCCGACGCCATGCTGCCGGACGGGCCGCCGCCGCAGCCCAAGGTGCTCTACTCGAAAAACACCGCCAACAACAAGTACACGCTTTACACGGTGGCCCTCGACGGCACCGGCGACCAGGCGGTGAGCGGGGTCCCGGCGGACTTCGAGATCTGCAACCTGGCGACGACCCAGCGCCTCGGCCCCCAGGACGTGCGCCGGGATCGGCCCGTGCAGAGCGAGTGGGGCGGCCGCAGCGTGGTCTACCTGCCGGGGGCGCTGGGCGAGCTCTACCGCATCTTCGACGGCACCACGTACCACCTGCTGCAGGTCAAGCCGGACTCCACGGTGACCGTGCTCACCGCCGGGGTCACGGCGACCTGCGGCACCTACTACACCCTGGCGATCTCGGCGGACGGCAAGCTCGCCGCCGCGGTGCTGGACGACACGAAGGTCGTGCTGATCCGCACCGACGGCACGACCTGGAGCGGGACCAGCCCGGCCTCGGCGGTGCTCGACGTCACCCCCGCGAGCTGGACCATGACCCAGATCCGCTACACCAGCCTGACAATCGGCGCGAGCACGCTGCTGTTCACGGCCCGTGACTCGACCAACGCTGACTTCCTCTACCAGGTGCCCCTCGACGGCTCGGCCAAGGCGAGCCAGGTCACCCTGCCCCAGGTCGGCGGCGCCGCCGTGGCCTACATCAACGAGGAGATGGCGGTCTCGGCCGACGGCTTGATCTTCGCCTTCGTCGCCGGGCAGAACGCGAGCAACGAGGAGGTGCTGGTCTACAAGGACGGCGCCACGCCCGCGGTGAGCATCATCAGCGGCGGGGTCAAGGACTACCTGCACGCCGGCGACTGGTTCATGTCGGACATGGACCCGCGCCTCGCCGTCTCCCCGACCGGCGCCTACGTGGTCTACACCACCAACATCCTCGCCGGCGGCTCGGCCGAGTGCTGGATCGCGGCCACGGGGAGCGCGGCCAAGATCGAGCTCAGCGCGTCGACCAAGTTCAAGGTGATGGGCGCGACAAAGGTCGACACCTTCGGTGGTTTCTACTGGGTCAACGACAACGACCTGATCCTCTGGGCGGGGGTGGACAAGTCCAACGCCGCGCTGTTCCACTACAGCCTGAGCAGCGACGCCCTGACGCACCTGATGGGGGCTTCGAACAACGCCGCGCCCTGGGAAGCGGGCACGATGACCGCCGACGGCGGCTGGGTCACCGCGGACGGCAAGAAGCTCTACCTGCTGGCCGGGCCGCCCATCTCGGCCTCGGACATCACCGGAAACCTCGTCGCCGTGGACCTGACCAGCTTCACCAAGACCGACGTGACCACGGGCCTGGACATCGACGGCCACACCGAGCTGTACACCGACATGGAGGGCCTGCCCGGCTCGAACATGGTCTGGTTCATCGCCGCCCAGGCCGGCGCGGTGCCGTCCGTCGAGGATGTCTACGTCTTTGACCAGAGCCTCGGCACGGCGGCCTCGGTGAAGAAGCTGACCAGCCACACCGCCACCGCGGACCTCGCCGTGCTGAACCTGACCGCGTCGCCGGACGGCTCGCAGGCCTCCTACTCGGTCGGGGCGAGCGGCACCGAGATCCTCTACGCCGCGCCGACCTCGGGCGCCAGCGCGGCGACCGCCCTCAACGGGAGCGGGTCGTTTTTCGCCGGCGGCTACGCCTGGGCCCCGGCGAGCACCGGCATCGTCTACGGCGGGGGCTCGGTGCTCGGCTCGCTGGACCTGCTGTACGTGGTCCTCGGCGGCGGCACCACCAGCACGGTGAACGCGGCGCAGAGCTACGTCCACGTCTTCAACATCGCCCCCTGACCCGCCGCCCTGGCCCGGCCCTTGACGGGCCGGGCCAGGATCCCCGAATATCCCATCACCCATCGAAGTCTCCTCCTGCCACCGGGGTGCTCATGACACGTACACGGTTTTTCCTGCCCCCTGTCCTGCTGGTCGCCGCGCTGCTCACGGGCTGCAGCCTGCAGCGCATGGCGCTGGATCAGACCGCCGGGATCCTCAAGGAGACCATGCCGGCCTTCGAGCGGGACTGGGACTTCGACCTCGTGGCCGACGCCCTGCCGGCGAACATCAAGATGCTGGAGGGGTTCCTCCGCGCCGGCCCTGACAACACCACGCTGGTCCTGCTCACGGCCCAGGCCTACACCTCCTACGCCCTGGTCGTGCTGGAGGACCGGATGGAGCGGGCCGAGGACATGAGCCCGGCCCAGGCGCGTCTGGCGCTCCGCGCGCGAACCATGTACATGCGGGGGCATCGCCACGGCCTGCGCCTGCTCGACCTGCGCCACCCCGGGATGGCCGAGGCGGCGAAAAAGAGCGTCAAGGCGCTCGAGCCGTACCTGAAGGAGTGCGACGCCGAGGACGTGCCCGGTCTTTTTTGGGCGGGGATGCCCCTGGCCGGGGCGATAAACGTGTCCAGGGACGACGTGACGATGATCGCCCGGATGCCCGTGGCCAAGGCCCTGATCGCGCGCCAGCTGGAGCTGGACGACACGTACTACCACGCCGGCGGGCACATGATCTTCGGCGCGCTCTACGGCTCGGTGGGCAAGATGCTGGGCGGAGACCCGAAGAAGGCCCAGCAGCACTTCGACAAGGCGCTGAAGATGACTAAACGGCGCTTCCTGCTCGTCCAGGCCATGTACGCCAAGACGCTGGCGGTGCAGCTCCAGGACGAGGGGCTGTTCAAGAAGCTCTGCAACGAGGTGCTCAAGGCGGACCTGTCGATCTACCCGGAGCAGAAGCTGGCCAACGTGGCGGCGAAGCGGCGGGCCCGGCGGCTGATGGCCCGCATGGACGAACTGTTCTAAGGAGACGAGATCATGAGACGGACCCTGACCCTGCTCGCCCTGACCCTGTGTGTCGGGGCCGCACCGGCCCGCGCGGCCACCGAGATCAAGATCGCCACGGTGGCGCCCCAGGGCTCGGCCTGGATGCGCATCTTCAACAAGATGAAGGCCCGGGTGAAGAAGGAGACCGGCGGCGAGGTGACCCTGCGCATGTACGCTGGCCAGGTCCAGGGCGACGAGCGCGACGTGGTGCGCAAGATGCGCACCGGCCAGCTCCAGGGCGGCTCGTTCACGGCGGTGGGGCTGGCGATGATCAACCCCAAGGTCCTGGTGCTGCAGTTGCCGCTGATGTTCAAGAGCTACGAGCAGCTGGAGAAGGTGCGCAAGAAGCTCCACGGCGAGTTCGAGCAGTCGTTCCGCGAGAAGGGCTACGAGCTGCTCGGCTGGGGCGACGTGGGCTGGGTCTACCTCTTCTCCAAGAACCCGGTGGCCAGCAAGGACGACCTGAAGAAGCAGAAGGTCTGGGCCTGGGGCGACGACCCGCTGACCAAGACCCTGATGCGCACCGCGGGCATCTCGCCCCGGCTGCTCGGGCTGCCCCAGGTCTACCCGGCGCTGAACACCGGGATGGTGGACACGGTCTACAACTCGCCGCTCGCCTGCCTGACCCTGCAGTGGCACACCAAGGTCAAGTACTACTCCGACTTTCCCCTGGCCATCGCCATCGGCGCGACGGTGATCACCAAGAAGGCCTTCGATTCGCTCAAGCCCGAGCACCAGAAGCTGCTCAAGTCCATCGCCATGAAGTACCACGAGGCGCTGAACAAGCGGATCCAGAAGGACAACGACAAGGCGCTCGTCGCCCTGCGCGGCCAGGGGCTCAAGCCGGTCACCGTGCCCGAGAAGAGCAGGAAGGAGTTTCACGAGATCGCCCGCACGGTCGCCGACAAGTTCGCGCCGCGCTATTACCCCAAGGCGCTGTTGAAGAAGGTGCGCGATCTGCGCTGACCGGGGCAGCGTGCGGCGGGTCGCTCGGTGGCACCCGCCGCTCGTTCTGGCGCTGCTCGTCGCCGCCCGCGCGGCCGCGGCGGAGCCCCTCCCGCCATCACCGTGGGCCGCCACGCTCGAGGCCGGGGCCGGCGTGGGCTCGATCCCCAACCACGGCAAGGTCGGCCTCGGGCTGGGCCGCACCCTCGGCGGCCGCCTGTCGCTGGAGCTCGCCCTGCGCCTCGGCGCCGGCGAGGATCTGCTGGTGATCGAGCCGGGCCTGCGCGCCGGGCTGCTGTTTCGGGTCGCCGAGCGCTGGGAGCTCGGCTTCAGCTACCTCGTGGGCTGGGCCCAGTTCCGTTACGCGATGCCGGCAGGGACGCTCTGGGTTCACTCGCTGGTGGTCGGGCTGCGCACCGAGGCGCGCTGGCGGCTGACGCGGCGCCTGGAGCTCCGGGTGCCGTTGATGCCGCTGACCCTCTACCCCAACGAGGACTGGGGCGTGGTCTTCGACCCCACGTTCGCCCTGGCCTGGCGCTTCTGAGGTCGACGTGCGCGGCGTTATACCCCTGCTCGCGTTGCTCGCTGTCGCCTGCGGGCCGGCGACCGACGTCTCGGCGCCCATCGTGCTCGTGCCCGAGCCGTCCTGGACCGCCCTGGAACGGACGATCCTCGGCGAGGCGGGGCGGTGCTGGAACCTGCGCTTTGGCACCCAGGTCCGGGTGGGGCGGGCCGACGGGGCGCTCCAGATGGTGCAGGTGGCCTACACCGACTTCATCTGCGTCGGCCACGGCGGCGTGGCCAAGGTCACGCCCCCGCGCTACATCCACGTCTGTCCCCTGGGCTACACGCGCTTCATGACGCCCGAGCGGGTCCAGGGGCTGTTCGACGTCCTGGTGCACGAGATCGGGCACATCCTGAACCTGGGCCACGGCCGAAACCCGCGGTCCGTGATGTACCCCGGGAGCCAGGAGGGCTACCCGTTTTCTCAAGAGGACGTGGAGCTGTTCGAGGCCGCCAACCCGGACTTCGAGCCGGCGCCCGCGTGCCTCGAGCTGGACGTCGACTTCGCCAGCGACCCGGGCAGCTCGCCGGGCTGCCGCTGCCCGGGGATCTGAGCGATGCGGGCCCAACGGTTGCTGCCCCTCGTGCTTGCCGGGCTGCTCGGGTTGCCCGGCTGCCACCGCTTCGACGACGAGCCGGGCTGGTGGTGCCGGCTGGACTGGCGCGGGTGGGCGACGGATGGCTCGTCCTGCACGGTGAGCTGGTTCTGCGAGCACGTCGCGGCCGGCGATCACGTCAGCGGAGACCGCGTCGCGTCGGGGTTGCTCGTCGAGTATTCCGTCTGGTGCGACGTCGGGCAGGGCTGCCACTGCGAGGAGAACAAGCAGCCGACAGGGACCTTCCCCATGGGGAGCTTCTGCACCGACCTGGATCTGGAGCTGTGGGATACCCTGCGGGGCGCGCGCGGCGACTGCGGCTTCGCGCCGCTGGTCGATCCCTGAGCTACTGGCCCGCGGCGGCCTCCTTCTCGGTCTCCAGCACGTTGACCATCTGCAGCCCGCGGACCGGGTCGTAGTTCATCAGCTTGGCGTGGCTGCCCTTGTTGTCGAAGTCCACGACGACGACGCCGCGGCGCTCGGTGGGGGTGAAGCCGATGTCCCGGCGGATCTCCGGGAGCTGGTCGGTCCAGGTCGCGCTGTCGAGCACCGTGGCCCGCCGGTACTTCTTGGTGTTGCTGTCCACCACCATGCGGGCCTCGGCGCGGAAGGTGTGGTCGTGGCCCACGGCGAGGGTGGCCACGTTGAAGTCCCGAAAGAGGATGTCGGCCATCTGCTGCTCCTTGGTCACCGACTTGGAGTCGCCGAGCGCCCTCGGGATCAGCGTGACCAGCTTGGCCAGACGGCGCAGGGCGCCGTGGCCCCGGCCGAAGTGGGACAGCGCGGCCTTGGCGCCGGCGTCCTCGTAGCGGATCAGGCTCTCGACGAGCAGGTCCTCGGTGTAGGGCGCACCGGTGGGGTTGATGGCGTTGGCCCGCTCGAGCAGCTTGAACTCTCGCACGTAGCGCCGGACGTCCTTCTCCCGCCGTGCCGCCGCGCGGGCCCGGGCCTTCTTGCCCGTCGGGCTGCCCTCGCGGGTCAGCAGGTACTTGAGGAAGCGGAAGGCCTTGATCGGGTTGTAGTCCGAGGCGCGGACCACCGCCTTGACGACCTCAAAGCTCTTCGAGGTGTTGTCGGTCCAGGGCTTGCGGCGCTCGACCTTGTTGAACACGCCCTTGACGATGTAGTCGCCGAGCGCGGCCTCCATCGGCTGGTCCTTGCCCTGGGGGTGGTAGTAGGAGCCGAGGGCGGTGGAGAAGGAGTTGTACTTGTCGGTCTCGTGGCCGTGGCGCGCCATCACGTCGCCGACGACGAAGAACCAGGGGTGCAGCTCGAAGCGCTCCTTGACGATCCGCTTCGCCTGCAGGTGGGCGAGCTTCTTGCGCTTGTGCTTGCCCGCGGCGGGCTCGAAGGCCTGGTCCTTCAGCACGAGCCGGGCCACGTCCCTGACCAGGTTCTTGACCAGGGCCTTGTAGACGCTGGGGTGCTGGAGCTGGCGGTCGTGGTTCCCCGGCACCAGGGCGATGCGGTGGCCGCGGTAGAGGTGCTCGGCGTAGGTCGAGAAGAGCGTCGGATGTCCGGCGTAGATCGCGTTGAGCTTGGCGATGATGTTCTTCGGCGTGTTCAGCGCGCCGTAGCGGTCGCCCTGCCCCGAGAGCTTCTGGCCTGTCGCCGCGCGGGTGGTCTGCATGAACTCGAAGCAGTCGCCGTTGAGCACCAGCGTGCGGTTCGTGCCGTCGGTCTTCGCCTCCTTCCACTGCCCCTGCATCATCTTGCGGAAGTCGAGCTCCTGCATGTTGGGCTTGAAGTCCTCGGCCGGGTTGACCTTGCGCGTGACCGTGTCCTTGCCGGTGGAGGGGTGCATGTCGCTGACGATGAGCAGGCGTCCGTAACGCTTGCCGGTGCTGGCGAGCCAGCGCTGGTCCGGCTTCCAGCGGCCCTCGCGCAGGGCGGTGTTGACAGCGACCCCCGAGGCCTTGCCGAAGTGCTGGCTGACGGTCTCGCGGTTCAGCGGCACGACCTTGCGGCCGTTGACCTCGGCCGAGGCCGTCTGGGCCAGAGTCGGTCCCTTGTTCTTCGAGAACCAGGTGCGAGCCTGGGCCGGGCCGGCCGAGACCAGGATCACCAAAGCCACAACACCAAGCGTCTGTCGCCGTTGCATGTCGATCCCTCTGAGGTGTGGTGAAGGTGCTTTACAAGATCGAGGCCAGGTTGCAGATGTCGCGGTTCTGATGAGTTACGGTCGCTAGCCGTGGCCTGGGGTGGCCAGGCCAGCCGGATCTGAGCTGTTTTCCGGGCAGGCCCCGCCACACCCGGTATCGACATTTCGCGCAGTTTTGTGCCAAAAATGGCGCCGGACGCTGCCGTTCCCCGTGTAGTCCCTGGAGGCCGTATCGTGACGCTGATTACCAAGCTCGACCGGATCTTTGCCAAGGCCGAGGAGATCCTGCTCGCCCTGCTCCTGGTGGGCATGGTGCTCCTCGCCGCCTTGCAGGTGCTCTTGCGCAACATCTGGGACACGGGCATCGACTGGGCCGACATCACGTTGCAGAACGTGACCCTGCTGGTCGGGCTGCTCGGCGCGGCCATCGCCACCAGCGAGGGGCGGCACTTGAACATCGACATCTTCTCCCGGGTGCTCAAGGGGCGGAACAAGACCCTGCTCAAGGTGCTCATCGGGCTGTTCTGCGTCGCCGTCTGCGTGCTGCTCGCCCGCGGCGGCTGGACCACCTTCCGCGCCAACTACGGCCCCTGGATCGAGAACATCCCCGAGGGCTGGTCCAAGGCCCACAACCTCAAGGTGCAGTTCCTCGAGGGAACGATCCCCCAGTGGCTCTCCCTCGTCTTCCTGCCCCTGGGCTTCGCGGTGATCGGCTTCCACTTCGTCCTGCGCCTGCTGCGCGATCTGGGCACGCTGGTCAGCGGCAAGGAGTGGGAGACCGCGGGCGAGGGCGGCCCCGAGGGTGACGCCCTCCTCGACGAGCTGGAGCGCTCGGCGAGCGCTGACGACGAGCCCTCCGGTGGCAAGGGAGGTGCGCGATGACCCTCCTCGCCAACCTGGGCATCGCGGCGCTCGCCATCCTCGGCGCCCCGCTGTTCCTGATCATCAGCGCCGCCGCCCTCATCGGCTTCTGGGCCTCGGGTCGGCCCCCCGCGGACGTCACCGGCGAGATCGGCAAGCTGGTCCAGATGGACACACTGATCACGATCCCGCTCTTCACCTTCGCCGGCTACATGCTCGCCGAGAGCGGCGCGCCGCGGCGGCTGGTCGCCGTGACCCGGGCGCTGTTCGGCTGGATCCCGGGAGGCATGGCGGTCGTCACCCTGCTCGCCTGCGCCTTCTTCACCACGTTCACCGGGGCCTCGGGCATCACCATCGTCGCCCTGGGCGGCCTGTTGCTGCCCATGCTCCTGCAGCAGAAGTACCCGCGTAACTTCTCCCTCGGCCTGGTCACCACCAGCGGCAGCCGGGGGCTGATCTTCCCCCCGTCGCTGCCGGTGATCATCTACGGCTACGTCGCCGCGGTGGACATCACCCGGCTCTACATCGCGGGCATCGTGCCCGGCCTCATCGGTCTGGCGGTGATCGCCTTCTGGTGCGTGCGCACCGGCCTGGTCGCCAACGTGCCCCGCACCCCCTTCGACCCCCGGGGCGCGGCGCGGGCGCTGTGGAAGGCGCTGCCCGAGGTGCTACTGCCGGTCTGGCTCATGGCGCTGATCCTCACCGCGGTGCTCAAGGTGCCCGAGGCGGCGGCGATGACCGCGCTCTACGTCCTCGTGGTCGAGGTGCTGATCTACCGCGACATCCACCCCTTCAAGGACCTGCCGCGGATCACCAAGGAGAGCATGGTGCTCTGCGGCGCGATCCTGGTCATCATCGGCGCCTCCCTCGGCCTGACCAACTACCTGGTGACCCAGGAGGTGCCCCAGGCCATCGTCAAGGTGATCCGCTCCACCATCGAGAGCAAGTGGACCTTCCTCCTCGCGCTGAACGTCTTTTTGCTCATCGTCGGCTGCATGATGGACATCTTCAGCGCCATCGTCATCGTCGTGCCGCTGATCACGCCGCTCGCGGCGACCTACGGTGTGCACCCGATCCACCTGGCGATCATCTTCCTCGTCAACCTGGAGGTCGGCTTCTCCACCCCGCCGGTGGGCATGAACCTGTTCATCGCCTCGTTTCGCTTCCGACAGCCGATCATCCGGCTCTACCGGGCGGCGCTGCCCTTCGTGCTCCTCGCCCTGGGCGCGCTGATCGCGATCACCTACATCGAGCCGCTGTCCACCTTCACCGTGCCCAAGGGCGAGGCGACGGTCAAAGGAGGGATGGGCGGCCCGGCCGCTCCGGCGGCGAAGAAGGCCGGCGCGGCGGAGCCGAAGAAGCCGCTGCTCGGCAAGGACGGCAAGCCGCTGATGGACGGGATCTGCGACAAGAAGCTCAAGGGCGATCCGGACTGCGAGGACCTGGACGACGATCTCGACATCGACCTCGATGACGACAAGAAGGACGACAAGAAGGCGCCCGGGGAAAAGGGCGACAAGACGGACGAGAAGCAGCCCGACAAGGAGGAGTGAGGCGGTGGAGCCGGGGGAGCTCGCATACTACCTGTTCGGCGCGGCGATGGTCGCCGGCCTGGTCTACCTGATGGTGCGGGTCAAGCGCTGGATCCGCGGGGCACGCGAGGAGCTGACCGCGGCGATGCAGCGCTTCGCGCACGAGCACGGGCTGGAGATCGACTACGCGGTGCCGTCCCTGCGCGGGACCGTGCAGGGCGTGCGGGTCACGCTGGACCGCGACGGGATCCCGCTACGCTCGCACGAGGGGAACGTGGGCACCTGCCACACCCTGCGCGCGACGCTGCCCTGCCCCGGCGAGCAGCGCTGGCAGCTCTGCGCGCGCCACCTGATCCCCAACCTGACGATCTGGGTCGAGGGCTTCGGCGAGGCGATCCCGGCGAAGAACGACCCCGAGTTCCACCAGGGCTACGAGCTCCGCGCCGAGCCGGGCGCCGAGGTGCCGTTTCTGGGCCAGGCGCTGATCCTCGCCCACCTGCGCGAGCAGGAGCTCTACTACGGCCGGGCCGCCGAGGGCCGCATCGAGCTCCACTTCCCCCGAAACAGCCCGGTGCCCGAGGCCCTGGGGCCACAGGCGCAGCTGGAGGCGGTGCTGCAGGCGGCCCTTGCCGTGCACAGCCCCGCGCGGGCGGCCGAGCTCCTCGGCGCCTCGCAGCCGATATTCCGTTAGAGATAAGCATGTTGAAGAATCATGAGGATCGAAGAGTGAACGGGCTAATTTTATTATATTGACTAAATTTATTCTTATGGCTATTTTCGTTTCATGGTGCTCCGCAATCCTTTCCGGCCCGGCGCAGGCCACCAGCCGCCCTATCTCGCCGGCCGCACGGCCGAGACGCGGGAGTTTCGACGCTTGCTGGACCAGCACGTTATCCTGGAGAACCTGGTCCTGACCGGCCTGCGCGGGGTGGGCAAGACCGTTCTGCTGGACACGTTCAAGCCGCTGGCCCTGGAGCAGGGCTGGATCTGGGTCGGCACCGATCTCTCCGAGTCGACGAGCATCAGCGAGGACCGGATGGCGTTGCGGCTGATCACCGACTTGGCGGTGATGACGTCGGGGCTGGAGATCGGCCGCGACACACGGCAGACCATCGGGTTCAAGGGTGCACCCACCATCCGCAGCACCCGACTGGACCATGACACGCTCCGCGCTGTTCTGGAGAGCACACCGGGGCTCTCTTCCGACAGGCTCAAGCGGTTGCTCTTGCTCGTTGCCGAGGTTCTGGCGCACACGTCACACAGGGGGATCATCTTCGCGTACGACGAGGCGCAGAACCTATCGGACCACGCCGAGAAGGAGCAGTTCCCCCTCTCGCTCCTCCTTGACGTCTTCCAGTCGATTCAGAAGCAGGGCATACCGTTCATGCTGGCGCTGACCGGGTTGCCGACGTTGTTTCCCCGGCTGGTCGAGGCGAGGACCTTCGCCGAGCGCATGTTCCACGTCGTGTTCCTCGACCGGCTATCGGAGGCGGACAGTCGAGACGCCATTCTGAAGCCCATCGAAGACTCCCGCTCTCCGGTGACGCTCGAGGAGCGATCCATCGACGTCATCGTGAAGATGTCCGGGGGGTACCCCTACTTTATCCAGTTCATTTGCCGCGAGGTCTACGACGCGTTCACCCAGGGCCAGACGTCGATTCCGGTGCGTGCGATAACACAGAAGCTGGACACGGACTTCTTCGCCGGGCGATGGGCGAGAGCAACCGACCGACAGCGGGATCTGCTGGCGGTGATCGCCCGGCTGGAGTCCGCAGACCTCGAGTTCACGGTGCAGGAGATCACCGAGACGTCGAGGAAGGTCCTCGAACGTCCCTTCAGCCCGAGCCACGTCAGTCAGATGCTGAACGCGCTGGCGAGCGCCGGCCTGATCTACAAGAACCGCCACGGCAAGTACTCGTTCGCGGTGCCCCTGATGAACCGCTTCATCCTGCGCCAGATCGGCGAGGACCCGGCGCAGCAGACCCTGCCGTTCGATCAGATGACGTAGAAGCGCAGGAGCACGCCGAGGCTCACGCCGGAGAAGTCCAGGTCGTAGCCGGGCACCGCTACGCCGTACTTCAGCTCCTTGAGCTCGCTGGTCTTGATGTGGCGGTAGCGCAGCTCGAGCCCCACGGCGAAGAACTCGGTGACCAAAAAGTCGGCGCCGGTGAGGAAGTGGAAGCCGACGCCGGGGTCGGCCTTGTAGTCCGGGGCGCCGCCCGGATCGATGTCCCACCAGGAGCGCGGGTAGAAGAAGACGCTGGGCCCGATGGCGGCGTAGGTGTAGAGCCGGCCGAAGAACGGGTAGTAGCCGCCGACGAGCACGGGCGTCTCCATGACCAGGTTGTCGTTGTAAAGAGTCCCGCTGGCCAGGCCCTGGCTGACCTTGGCGGAGGCCTTGTTGTAGACCGCGGAGTAGCCGACCTGAGCCATGACGTAGTAGGGGAAGTAGTAGCGAAAGGCGATCTCGGCGTTGATCTGCAGCCCGCTCTCCGGGGCGTCACCGCTCAACCCGCTCATCGACAGCGTCGTGCGGGAGAGATCGTGGAGCTTGTCCAGGCTGACCGAACCGAAGCCGAACATCAGGCTGAAGGCGAAGCGGTTGAAGCGGGCGTAGGGCTCGGCGGCGGGGGCGACGGCGGCCGGGGCCGGGGCGGCGGCGGGCGCGAGGGTCGGGGCCGCGGTCCCGGCGACGGCGAGGCGCGGCGCGGACCGGGCCAGCGCGAGGGTCGGCACCGTCGAGAGCAGGGTGACCAGCGCGAGCGCTGCGGCTTTCATGGACTCACCTCCGGGGCGGCATCTGGACGGAGACGTTCCTCCGTGGTAGCTGGCATTGTCAAGTGACGAGGAGCACACCATGGCCGATGCGCAGTCCCCGGCGAACAAAACCAGGCTCTGGCTGCTCAGGGGCGCGCCCAGCGCGGCGGGCTGGCCCAGGCTCCAGGGCGACCACATGGCCAAGAAGGCCAACGTCATCTCCTTCGACCGCGACAAGTGGGCGCTGGTCAAGGCCGACGAGGCCCCCGAGGGCTACGAGGGGCTCCCGCCGGTGGATCCGCCGGACGGCGTCTACCTCGACAACGACGGCCGCCCGGTCTTCGTCAGCGGCAACCACGAGGTGCACAGCGGCCGGGTGGTGATCGCCGCCCTGGGCGAGGAGGCGCAGAAGCTCCTCGACAAGCTCGGCGACCCGGTGCTGGTGCTCGAGCGCCTCGGCCGCGCGTTTTGAGGGGACAGGCTCCGTCCCAAAACCTTGGGGAATCAAAGGGCGCCTGGCCCGAACCGCGCAATTCTCCCGAGCAAGCTAGGGCGACGAACGATCTCGCAGGTTCTCGGCGAGCATGTTGCAGAACAGCGCGCCCTGGCCCAGGGCGTCGTCGAGGGCGACGTGGGTGTGAGGCAGCGGGTCGAACCAGCGCCGCGGCATCGCCCGCTTGACCGAGCCGCGGTAGGGCTTGCGCAGGAGCGCCATGGCGTAGGTCTTGATGTCGAGGGCCGAGTGCGAAAAGGGGCTCTGGCCGGCGAAGCGGATCAGGTACCAGTAGACGAAGAGGAAGTCGAAGGCCGCCGGGTAGCCGACGAAGACCGGCGGGCCGGGCAGGCCGCGCAGCCAGCGCTCGTACTCCGGCATGACCTCTCCGGCCGGTCGCGGGTCCTTTCGGCAGGCGGCCCAGGCCTCGGGCTGGCTCTGCCACCAGGCCATGGTCTCCGGCGCGCCGCTCGCGCCGGACAGCGTCTCGAGGTTGGCGGAGAAAGTGCCGACGAGCTCCTTGCCCGCGGTGTAGGCCGCGGAGCCGAAGCTCAGCATGGAGTGGGGCCCGGGGATCGGGCCATCGGTCTCGACGTCGGTGGAGACGTAGATCTCTTGCTGTGCCATTTGGGGATACCTAGTACGCCGCGACGGGCGCGGTGGACGGGCCCTTTGCGCGGCGGTGCCGCTCCCAGCCGGCGATCAGCGCGTCGTAGAGCGCGTCGGCGATGCGGCGGTAGCCCTCGCCGCTGAAGTGCACGTGGTCGCCGCGGGCGAGCGGCGGATCGGCGCTGACCCAGTTGAAGATCGTGCCCGGGCCGCCCATCGCGGCGCGCTGGTCCCAGAAGGCGCAGCCGCGCCGCAGCGCCACCTCGCGCTGGGCGGAGGTGATCTGCTCGAGCTGCGCCGGGAGCTGCCACTGCCCGGCCTCCTTGTCGAAGCGCGCCTGGTCCGGCGGCCCGAGGACCAGACAGGCCGCCCCGGGCGCAGCCCGCCGCAGGCGCCCGAGCGCGTCCGCGAAGGCCGTGGCGAGCCGCTCGCGGCTCACCCCCTCCTGGTCGACCTCGTTCGAGCCGTAGGCCAAAACGAGCAGGTCCGGGGCGAGGCGCTTGAGCTGCTCGCCGAGCAGGGCCTCGTTCCACTCGGAGATCGCCGTCGCCCGGGCGCCGTTGATGCCGAAGGCGTCGAGCACCAGGCCGGGCTTGCCGTTGTCCAGATCGACGCCGTAGAGCCGCACCTCGCCCGTGGCTCCGGCGACGAGCTCGATCTTGCGTGTGCCCCCGGGCAGCTCGACCCGGGTGAAGCCCGGCTCCTTCTGGCTGGCCACGGTCATCACCCAGCGCACGCGGTGGTTGCCCGCCTGGACCACCAGCCGCCCGCCGCCGGGCTGTTTGAGGTAGTAGAGGTCAAGCGCCGTGAAGCGCGCGCCCCTCTGGCGGGGCGTGACCCAGCTGGAGGCCGTGCGACGGGTGTGCACGCTGATCCCGGCGAGCCCGAAGAGGTCGTCCCGGGGCCTGGGGCGCCGGCGGGAGTAGTGGCTCCACTGACGCTCCGAGCGCCAGCGTCGGCTCTCGCCGAGCTTGACCTGGAGCTGACGATAGCTGCGCCAGGGGCGGCCGAGGAGCACGAACCCCGGCCCCCCGTCGCCCAGCCGCTCCTGCAGCCGCTTGCGCAGCCTCGCGGGCAGCACGGCGCCGGCGACGTGGGAGTCGCCCCAGACCGAGACCCGCACCCGGCGGGCCCGGCCCTCGTCGAGGGCGGTCAGCCGGTCGTAGAAGCCGGCCAGGGCGCCGTCACCAACAAGCTGGACCGCAGGCTGGCTCTCGGGAGTCGGCGCCGAGGCCGGGGGGCGCCGTTGGATTCCAGGGGGGATGCCCTTGGTCGGCTCCGCCACGGGCTTGGCCGGCCGGATCGTTTTGGGTGCCGGCGGCCGCTGGCAGGTGGCGCAGCCCACGGCACACGCCATCCCGAACAGGGCCAGGGCAGGAAAACCCAGACTTCTCATACCATTCAGACTAAGCGGAATTGGGCGGCGGACAACTTTTCCGTACCCGCTATCATCAGGGTATGTACCGCGACGACCTGGAGGCCCTGCGCGCCCGGGTGGCCTCGGTGGAGGCGGCGCTCGAGGCGGAGCAGCGGGGCCGCGAGGCCGCGGAGGCCGAGGCCCGCGCCGCCCGCGCCCGGACCGAGGAGCTGCGTCTGGCCCTCAAGCGGCTGGACGCCAAAGAGCCGAGCTTCGTCCGGCGGCACGGGCTGACCGTGCTGTCCCTGCTCCTGGCCCTCGCCGCGGTGGGGGCCTTCATTTGGCAACGGGTGGACCGGGTCCGTGACCGGGAGCGCATCGCCCGCCTCGAGTCCGAGTCCGAGGGGCTGCGGCGGGACGCGGCCGAGCGCGGTCGCGTGCGCCACCAACTCGAGCAGGAGCTGGCCAGGCGGCCGCGGCACTGTCTGTTCGGCGTCGGCACAAAGCGGCCGGCCGTGGACAAGAGCCCCGTTGGGTATCTGATCGCAAACACCTACCCCTTCGCCCGCGTCCTCGTCGACGGGAAGGACACCGGCCTGACCACGCCGGTTGCCTCGGGAAGCAAGATCGCCCTCGCGCCGGGGACCCACCGTGTGACCTTTGTCGTCAACGGCCAGCGCTTTCATCGCACGGTGCAGGTCACGCCGGGAGAAACCATCCGTATTGTCCAGCGGTT
>Ga0316576_10000527_pt1 | contig 17905 bp, 14 predicted proteins | sample S0NA_FD_203075 | JGI IMG/M metagenome (GOLD analysis project Ga0316576, IMG submission 203075) | Rhizosphere microbial communities from salt marsh grasses in Alabama, United States - S0-2_050615r3r5 | ecosystem: Host-associated > Plants > Roots > Rhizosphere | place: USA: Alabama | collected... | reverse complement strand
GTCCGCGGCGATCCCCGCCACCGGCCCCCGGGTGCCTTCCACCTCGCCGGTGATCACCCGGGCGCGGACGTTCTTCGAAAGCTCCACCGACGGGATCTCCTCGGCGGCGATCTCCTGGTAGTGCGGATCGCACATCTTGAGCCGCGCGGGCAGGTTGACCCAGAGCTGGAAGCCCCAGAGCAGCCCTTCCTGCCGCTCGGGCATCTCCTCGTGGATGATGCCGTGGCCCGCGGTCATCCACTGCACATCCCCGGGGCCGATCACCCCGGCGTTGCCGATGCTGTCGCCGTGCCGCACCCGGCCCCGGATCATGTAGGTCACCGTCTCCATCCCGCGGTGTGGGTGCCGGGGGAAGCCGGCGATGTAGTCGTCGGGGTTGTCCGAGCGGAACTCGTCGAGCAGCAGGAACGGGTCGACGTAGTCCACCTCGGGCCCGCCGATCACCCGCCGCAGGCGCACCCCCGCCCCCTCGATCACCTGGCGTCCGCTGGACTGGTGCTGCACCGCGCGTGGCTCTCCCATGGCAACCTCCCGCCTCGAAGCGTAGCCCCGGCCCGGGGCGGCGCAAGCTTCCGCTTCCCGCTTGACCCGGGACGTCGGTCCGACCACAGTCCCGGCCATGGAAGGCGACTTCGAGCACCACCCCCTGGCCGATCAGTTCAACCGCCTGACCCCCGAGCAGGTCCTCGACGCCGTCGAGGTCGGGGGCCGGCGCTGCACCGGCCGCTTCATGGCGCTGAACAGCTACGAAAACCGGGTCTACCAGCTGGAGCTCGAGGGCGACGGAGACGAGCTGGACACCGTGGTGGGCAAGTTCTACCGGCCCGGGCGCTGGAGCCGCGAGGCCATCGGCGAGGAGCACGCCTTCCTCGCCGAGCTCGCCGAGCTGGAGATCCCGGTGGCCAGCCCGCTGGAGCTCGAGCACGGCGAGACCATCGGCGAGGTGGAGGGCATCCTCTACGCCCTGTTCCCGCGCATCCGCGGCCGCGCGCCCCAGGAGCTCTCCGACGAGCAGGCGCAGGTGCTGGGCCGGCTCATCGCGCGGATCCACAACGTGGGCGCGAGCCGCGACGCCACGGCCCGGCGCCGCCTGACCGCGACGACCTTCGGCCGGGACAACCTGAGCTACCTGCTCGAGCACGGCCTGATCCCCGACGAGGCGCGAGAGATCTACGCCGCCACGGTGGAGGCGCTGGTCCAGCGCATCGAGCCCCTGTTCAGAGACGTCCCCGTGCACCGCATCCACGGCGACTGCCACCTGGGCAACCTGGTCTGGACGCCGCGCGGGCCGACGTTCCTCGACTTCGACGACATGATCGTCGGACCGGCGGTCCAGGACATCTGGATGATGGTGCCGAGCTACGACAGCGACGGCGCGCGCCAGCGCGCGCTGCTGCTCGAGGCGTACCGCGAGTTCCGCGACTTCGCCGACGCCTGGCTGCGGCTGGTGGAGCCGCTGCGCGCCCTGCGCTACGTCAACTACAGCACCTGGATCGCCCGCCGCTTCCGCGACCCGGCCTTCTCGCGCACCTTCAGCCACTTCGGCACGGTGCAGTACTGGCAGCGCGAGATCCAGGACCTGCGCGAGCAGATCGCGCGCGTCGACATGGCCGCGGGCTGAACGGCGGGGCGCAAAGGTGCTACCATCGGCCTCCATGAAAAGCGTCGACCTGCACCAGACCGCCGAGACGCTCCTCGCCCGCCCCCAGCGGGCAGCCATCGAGGCCGCGGAGCTGCTCACCGCGCTACAGATCGCGCCCACCCTGCTCGGCCCGACCGCGCCGCCCGCTCCGGCCGAGGGGGCTCCACGCCTGGGCCGCTTCGTCGCCGGCGCGGAGCTTGGCCGCGGGGGAATGGGCCGGGTGATCGAGGCCCGTGACCCGGCGCTGCTCCGCCGGGTCGCGGTCAAGCAGCTGCTCGACTCCTCGAGCGTGGCGCCCGAGCGCCTGGCCCGATTCGTGGCCGAGGCCCAGATCACCGCCCAGCTCGACCACCCGAACATCGTCCCGGTCTACGAGATGGGCGCGACCGCGGACGGCGAGCTGTTCATCGTGATGAAGCGCGTGGAGGGCGCCTCGCTGCGCCAGATCCTGCGCGGCCTCGCGGCGGGCGACCCCGAGGTGAGCCAGATGTGGACCACCTTCCGCCTACTGATGGCCTTCATCTGGGTCTGCAACGCCGTGGCCTACGCCCACGAGCGCGGGGTGCTGCACCGGGACCTCAAGCCCGGGAACATCATGGTTGGCCCCTTCGGTCAGATCTACGTCATGGACTGGGGCGTGGCCCGCCTGATCGGCGACGAGCGCGAGGAGGCCCGGGTCCAGCGCTCGGGCGAGCACGGCCTTTACCAGACCACCGACGGCGCCACCATCGGCACACCGGGCTACATGAGCCCCGAGCAGCTCGCCGGCCAGCTCCACCTGCTCGACGCCCGGAGCGACGTGTACAGCCTGGGCGCCATCATCTACGAGATCCTCACGCTGGAGCGGGCCTACACCGCGCCCAACCTGCCGGCCCTCATCGCGCGGGTCCAGCAGGGCCCGCCCGAGGACCCGCGACGTCGGGCGCCGCAGCGCAACGTCCCCGACGCCATGGCCGAGACCTGCCTCAAGGCGTTGCACCCGGACCGGGAGCAGCGCCACGCCTCGGCCTTCGAGCTCGCCGTCGCCATCGGGGCCTTCCTCGAGGCCCAGCCGCACACCGAGGAGTGTGACGATCAACCGCCCACAACGAGAGGGGGATGAGATGACCCGCCCGTCGATCGCCCTGCCGCTCGCCGCGGCCCTGTTTCTCTGCGGCTGCTCGGATGACTCGACGATCCCGCCGAGGCCAGACATGCCGGACGCCGGCCCGCCCGACGACATGCCCCGGGCGGACACGCCCGTCCCGGACCTGCAGCCCCCGGACCTGCCGGCCGCGGACGGGGCGCCGGTCAAGTGCGGGGCCAACGCCGTGCTGCTCAACGACTGCCAGTCGCGCTGCCCCTCCCCCTGCGCCTGCCACGACCTGCTGGGCGGCGGGGCGTCCACGCCGCTCAACCACTGCGCCGCTTCCTGCAGCCAGCCGGCGAGCTGCCCGGGGAGCGAGCGCTGCGGGTTCTACTCGGGCGCGGGCCAGCCGGTCTGCCTGCCCGAGAGCCTGACGACTCCGGCGAGCTACCCCCAGGGCGCCAGCGTGGACTGCAGCCTCGATCCGCTCATCGGCAAGGAGCAGTGCAAGGGCGGGGCGATCACCCAGCGCCAGGTGGTCTGGCTCGTGGGCAAGATCAGCGGCTGCGTCACCGGCGAGGTGCTGCTGGAGAGCTGCGCCCAGGGCTGCGCCGAGACCGACGCCGGCGCCCCGGTCTGCATCGGCGGCTCCACCGGGCCCGACGCCGGGACGGCGACCTCCGACGCCGGGACCGTGGCCTGCTGCCCGGCGGGCTACGTCATCCCCGGCTGCTACATGGCCGGCGGCGCCAAGCTCCCGCCCCATGGCTGCCGGATGATCTGCTGCAAGAGCTGCCACGACTGGAGCTCGAGCACCGACGCCCACGGCTGCAAGGTCTGGGTCCCGGTCAAGTAGGTCAGGGAGCCTGGCGCCGGCGCAGGAGCAGCAGCAGGCCGATCACGAGCAGCGGCGCCGCGCCCGCGGGCGAGGTCACGGGAGCGCCGGAGACGGAGCAGCCGCCGAGGAGCTGGCCGTCCAGGCCGTTCGGCGTGGTACGGAGCGGCGGGCTGCAGACGCTCTTGGTGGCGACGTTGGTCGGCAGGCAGCTGCCCCCCGCGGGGCACACCGCGCCCGAGGGGTCGCACTCCTGCGTGCAGAACTTGCCCGCCACGTCGGGGTCCTGGGCGCAGATGCCGCTTTGACAGTCGGCGTTGTCGGCGCACGCGCTGCCGTAGCTGCCCGGGGTCACCGGCGCGGGGGTGGGGTCGGTGGGGCTGGTGGGATCCTGCACCGTGACGCCGACCGAGGCCTCGCCCTGGTTCCCGGCCGCGTCGTGGCCCACGACCCGGATCTGGTGCGCGCCCGGGGCGAGGGTCACGGCGAAGTCGAAGGGCGCCTGCGTCAGCGTGGCCTTGAGGGCGCCGTCCACCAGCAGCTCGCCCCTGGTCACGCCCGTGTCGTCGGTGAGCGCCGCCTTGACGGTCAGGCTCGGCTGGACCGTCGCGCCCGCCGCCGGCGACACGATGCTCACGCCGGGCGGCGTGGTGTCCGCGGGCGGGGGAGGCGGCGCGGTCCCGCCCTTGCTCACGTCCCCCCCCGCGGTCTGCTCGACCCAGGTCGCGTAGGCGTCGACCCGGGTGTCGATGGCCTGCTGGCCGCAAGGCATCGCGCCGCGGGAGGTCACGCCCACCACCACCTCCTGGCCGTTCAGCGTGGCGAACGCCGGACCGCCGGAGTCGCCCTTGCAGGTGCTCCCCATTCCCCCGCCGGTGCCGTTGAAGGAAAACTCCACCGTGTTGCGGGCGGCGATCTTGTTGGTGGCGATGCGCTTGACCCCGCTGTCGTTCGTGCAGCTGAGCTGGCCATAGCTGTTCACGACGCAGGAGGTGACCCCGAAGCCGACCAGGGTGATCTGGGTTCCGACCGCTGGATCGGTGGTGGCGATGGCCGAGGGTGTGACGGGCGGGGCGCTGGCCAGCCGGACCACGGCGATGTCGTTGGAGCCGCCCTCCCCGGCGTAGCTCGGGTGCTGGTGCACCGAGCTCGCGGGGAAGGACTGGCCGGCGACCTGAAACGTGTGCGAGCTGCCGGGCTGGATGCAGTGGGCCGCGGTGAGCACCGTCTGCTTGCCAACCAGCGTGGCCGTGCACAGGCCACCATAGCCCATGACCAGCATGCCGACCGACGGGTGGCCGCTGTGGGGCTGGCCATCGGTGATGGCTCGCCGGGCGCTGCTCGTGACCGCCTCCTCCACGCCTCCACAACCCACGAGCACAAGAAGGGGGATCAAGGGGGTCAGGTACGGGCGTCTCCACATGGTGACCGGTACAGCAAGCCCCGCACCAGCAGCGCCATCTTGAAATCACTCAGTTTTTCAACGAAAGTGAGCCCGGTTCGGGGGCCTCGACCCACAAGGGTGTGGCGGCCATCCCCCGACCCGTGTGGGATAAGTAGGAGGATTGATTACTCTATTCCCCCACCGTCACTGGCAGATCTGGATCGAGCTCAGGTAGGTCCCCGTGCACGTCTTGCCCGTTGGGCAGTCGGCGTCGCTCTGGCAGCTGCAGGCCTGCATCGACGTGTCGCACCTGTGGCCCACGGTGCGGCTCGCGCAGTCGGCGTCCGTGGCGCAGACGCAGATGCTCCCGTCGCAGGTGTTGCCCAGGGAGTCGACGCCGCAGTCCGCGTCCGCCATGCACTCCTCGCACCCCGATGAGGTGTCGCAGACCGTTGCGAACTGGTTGTTCGCGCAGTCCGCGCTGGTCGTGCAGGTGCAGCTGTTCTTGGCCACGTCACAGACCTTGCCGTCCACGCTCTGGGCGCAGTGGGCGTCGGTCTTGCACTCCACGCAGTTGCCCGTGGCCGCCACGCAGGCTGGCGCGGAGGAGCCGGTGCAGTCCGCGTCCGATTGACACTCCACGCACTGACCGGTCGCGCCGAGGCAGTACTTGTACAGCGAGCTGGTGCAGTCTCCGTCCTTCATACAGGCCACGCACTTGCCCGTGGCCGTGTTGCAGGTCGTCAGCCCGGTGAGCCCGGCGCAGTCGGCGTCCGAGGCGCAGGGCTCCTGGCAGTGGGTGTAGGAGGCCGAGGAGTAGGGCGCCGCGCACCTGGTGTACGGAGCCTTGGTGCACTGGGCATCCCCGGAGCAGGTGCACATGTTGAAGGCGGTGTAGCACGTCGGGCCGTTGGGGTTGCCCGCGCAGTCGGCGTCGGCGGAGCAGCCGCAGCGTCCAGAGCTGACGCACTTGGCGCCCCAGGGATAGGCCCCCTTGCACTCGGCGTCCACGGTGCAGCCGCAGCTCCCGTTGTCGCACAACGAGCCGTCCTGGCTGCCCTGGCAGTCCGCGTCGCTCTTGCAGGCCACGCACTTGCTGCGCGCCACGTCGCAGTAGGGCTCGCTGCCGGTGCAGTGCGAGTCGGTCTTGCACTCGACGCACTTCTTCAGGGCCGCGTCACAAACCGGCGCGTAGGAGCTGGTACAGTGAGCGTCGTTCTGGCAGGCCACGCACTGGCCCGTGGCGGTGTCACAGGCCTTGAGGCTGCCCTTGCCGGCGCAGTCGGCGTCGCTGGCGCAGGGCGTCTGGCAGTGCTTGTAGGTCGCGCCGGCGTAGGGCTCGCTGCAGGTCACATAGGGCGCCTTGGTGCAGTCGGCGTCGCGCTCGCAGGTGCATTTGCTGTAGATTGTCTTGCACGTGGGCCCGTTCGCGTTGCCCCCACAGTCCCCGTCCACACCACAGCCGCAGCGGCTCACGCCTCCCGTGGTGGTGGCCAGGCGGCACGTGTTGCCCCAGGGGTGCTCGCCCTTGCAGTCGGCGTCGCTGGCGCAGGTGCAGGTGTTGTTCTGGCACAGGGTGCCCTCCGGGCTGTTCTTGCAGTGATCCGCCGTGGAGCAGGCGACGCACTTGCCGCTGCCCACGTCACAGAACGGCAGGGCGCTGTCCCGGCAGTCCGCGTCGTTCTTGCAGGGCAGCGCGCAGATGCTGGTGGTCAGGTGGGTCCCCACGCAGCGCCTGGGCGCGGTGCAATCGGCGTCGGCCTCGCAGTAGCAGCGGCCCAGGGTCGCGTGGCACTTCGCGCCGTTCCTGTTCGGCTGGCACTGCCCGTCGTTGTCGCACTCGCAGGTGTGACGGGTCGTGTCGCAGGTCGGCCCGAAAGCGTAGGGGTTGTTCTGGCAGTGCTTGTCCTCCAGACACGCGACGCAGGTGTCCACCCCGGACGAGGTGCTGGTCACGCAGTAGTAGGGTTGCTCGTCGAGGCACTTCTGCTCGCAGCCCACCGGCGCCCCCTGGTCAGGCCAGATCGTGCCCGCCTCCTCGCCCGGAGGCGGACCGCCATCACCGGATGGGCCGCCACCGTCATCCGAGCAACCGACGAGCAGAAACAGGACGAGCAGCAACGGGGTAACCTTGGTCACGACAGCCTCCGGGGATTGGCACGTCCCGTGCCAAAGACCTACATGGACTGTGGGACGATTGCAAGGGCCCTGCCCGCCGACGGGAGCTCGGCTGGTCGGTGCGCTAGCTCGTTGGAACGCACTGCCGCACGGGGGTGAAACCGGAGGCGAAGCTCCACCAGCAGCCAAACCCGGCGGGGCACCCGGCGCTGTCGGTGCAGGCGGCCCCGCACCGTCGGCTGACGCCGAGGAGCGAGCGGACGCACAGGTTGTCGATCCCCGGGCACTCCTCGGACGTGGAGCAGTCCGCGCCGAGGGTCTTCGGGTCGGCGAGGGGGCTGATCTTCGGGTTGCCCTCCAGACCGTGGACGCCGAAGCCTCCCCGCCATGACCGCTCGCTCTCCTTGTTGACCATGGAGAGCAACGCGGACCAGCTGTGGGGGAACCAGGTCCCCTGGGTCTGGTCGAGCAGGCCGGCGAGGAAGGCGTGGACGATGTCCCGGCTGAGCGGCGTCGTGCTGACCGCCGTGATCACGTCCACCGTGTCCGCGGTCTTCTTCGGGTTGGCGAGCAGCTGGTCCGCGTAGCCGGTATAGGTGTGACAGCCCGAGAAAACGAACACCTGGTAGCGCTCGGGCAGCTCGATGTTCTTGAGCTCGGTCGCCGGAAGCGCCCGCCGCGGGTTGTAGTGCACCACGACCCCGGAGTAGCCGGGATCCTCGCTGGCGTGGCCGCTGTAGATAACGACGTCCGCCCGGGCCGCGTTCGTCTTGTAGGCGTCGATGAGCCGGTCCAGCTCCTCGTCCGGCACCATCTCGGGATGGACCATGGTCACCGCGACCTTCACCGGCTGCCCCAGGACGTCCAGCTCCCCGACAAAGGGGCCCGAGTCGAGCTTCAGATCATCGTAGGTCGGCACGGGCGGCTTGAGGCCCAGCGCCTGCAGCTTGTCGAACATGGCCCTGGACTTCTTGAGATCCCAGCGGCTGTCGTTGTAGTCGCCCCCGTAGTGGAGGTAGATCTCCAGGCCGCCCTGGAACAGGTCGCGGTACCTGGGGTAGGTGTCACTCACCCGGGCAGAGGGCCGAAAACGGAGCGTCAACGGCGTCTCCTCCACCGTCACCTCCAGCTGCCGGGTCCCGTCGGGGAACGGGAGGAGGTTGTTGGTGCCAGCCACCTCCGCCCGGTACACGAAGGTGTAGCTCGCCGCATCGACCGGGGTCAGCTCGTCCGTCTGCACCGAGCTCTTGCGCAGGAAAACGATGACCCCGTCTGGATCCCTTGACTGCCCCTCCGGAGCGAGCGCGCTCAGCTCGGCGTCCATCGCCTGGGTGATGCGCCCGGTCAGGGCCGTGGCCAGCTCGGCGGCGCGCGTGGTGCGGGCTGCGCTGTCCAGCAGCGCCTCCTCCTCGGTGAGCTTGACGCTGGCTTCGGCCTCGACGTCGTACTCCTGGACCACCGGGCTAAGGTAGTTGTCGGCCTTCCCCGGAGGAACCGCGACGAAGGAGGTTTCCTCGGCAGGCAGATGACAGGCTGCCAGCCCAACAGCAATCACAAGCAGGCTAGGTTTGGATCCAGGCATCGATGACCTCCGTGCCCCTCAACAGCAAGACACGTGCCGCCCCCTCAAAGACCAAACACCCTAAAATCAAAAGAATTTGCCCGGCGGGACCTGGGGGGAGCGCACCTCGCCCTGGCAACTCCAATTGTTTCCGTCCCGGGCAGGGATCCGTGCTCGCCCCCGGGATCTAATTGGGCTGGATCCGGGGTTGATCCTTACAGGAGATCAGGCAAGAATTGGGATCCGCTTTGGAACGGCCATGAACACCGCGATCCTCGCCCTGGCCATGTTGGCCCAACCTGACAGTCTGGCGGGCCGCGCCCAGATGCACCGGATCGCCAAGGCGATCATCCCGGTGGCCCAGAAGCACCGGATCGATCCCACCCTCCTCGCCGCCATCGCCATCGCCGAGAGCGGCGGCCGCAACCTGGTCGCCCTGCGCCGGGGAAAGCGCCGCCGTGGTGCGGATGTGGGCGTGTTTCAGATCCACTGTCCAAAGGCGAGACCGACGTGCATCCGGCGCTTCCGCAACATCCACCAAAGCGCCGAGGGGGCGGCCAAGATCCTCTTGCGCGGGCGCCGCCTGTGCAAGAACCCCCCTCCAGGTTACGTCAAGGTCTGCAACCGCGGCTACTGGGCGAGGTACAACCCCGGCTCGTCACGCTGGGCCCGCCGGGTCAAGCAGCTCTGGAAGAGCATCCGCGCTCACATGGACCAGCCGCCCGAGGTCTAGATCTCTAGAGGTCCAGCCGCTACCGCCAGTGCTCCTTGTGCCGGAGCCCGCTGGCCTTGTGCGGAGCCAGCCTGGAAAAGGCGCTGCACTTGCCCTTGCCAACGCCGAGCCCCTTGACCTGGTGGGCACCGAGCACGGAGCGCTGGAGCTGCCTGATCTCGGCCACCATCCCCAGCCCGCCCTGGCGGAGCTGGTGGTCGGTCATCGTGGCGTAGACCTCGGGGATCTTCACCTCCACCGCTCGCCATTTCGAGGACATCCGCTTGACAACCTTGTCCTTGCGCGGGTGCCGGTAGGAGACGTCCCGGTCCATGGTGATCTGCACGTCGCCGCCGCTGGGGATCGGGATCAGATAGGCCTCGCGCTGGTACCGGGTCTGAACCCAGGGCCGCAACCGCTTTCCCTTGTGCTGCTGGTGCAATCCCCCCAAGACCGCGACCATCCGGTCCACGACCTGGGGATCGTTGCGGGTATCCGCCTTGAGCGTCTGCAGCACGGTCTGGCGGGTCGCCGGATCGTTGAAGCTCTTTCGTCGAAGAAGAAGCCGGAGGTGGCGATCGTTGATGAACAGCCTGGGCTTGAGGGAGACGCCGGGCTTGGTGGGGTGCGGCATCTTGATCTCGAGCAGCGAGATGCCGTCGGTGATCGGGGCGGCGGTGAGCTTGCCCCCCTCCACGGGCCGGGTCTGGTAGGTCCGGATGCGGATCTTGGGCGAGATCGAGCCGGCGGGGATGCTGCTCAGCCCGAGCAGCTCCGGAAGCCGCTTGCCCGTGTTCAGGTAGTCTGTGGAGGTCATGTTCACCTTGCCAGCGGGCGCCACGTCCCGGGGGGTCAACGGACCAAAACGTCCTTGAAGCTCGGCCAGGAAGCGGTCCGCGTGCTTCGCCGGGACGATGGCCTTGTCCTCACGCCGGAGCGAGGTGGTGCTGCTGCTCTGCTCGAGCTGCTTGAGGTACCAGCCGACGAACGTGGGCTCCTCGGCTCGGGCGAGCGAGCCCACGGTCAGGACGAGAATCAGGGGGAGCAGCGTCCGTCGCATGCCGCTTGGGACAGCAAGAGGCCTGCCAGTCCTTGCGCAAGCAATTTCAGACTATTACGCCACGGAAATGGCTATCCAAGTTGCCGGTCGTGGGGTCCGACCAGGCCTCCCCCACCCGTTCGGTGGGCTCGGTCGAATCCCTGCACAGCTTCGCTAAGCGGGTGTGACCGATCGGCCCGCTGTGGTATGGATCGGGCCGATGTTCCGATGGCTTGTCTTGCTCGTTCCGCTCGCGGCGTGTCACACGCCGCAGCCCCCCTCCCCTCCTCGCCCCCCGCCGCGTCCCAGGGTCGACACGTCCTTCCTCGAGCAGTACGCGGCGACCTACCGCTTCCGGCTGGGGCAACCGACCTCCATCGCCGTCACCCCCGACGGCGAGGCCGTGCTCTTCCTGCGCTCGGGCCCCCGCAGCTTCGTCCACGATCTGTACCTCTTTGACACCCACTCCCGGCGCGAGCGGCGGTTGCTCGGCGCGCGGGAGCTGCTCCAGGGCGCCACGGAGCAGCTGTCCGCCGAGGAGAGAGCCCGCCGCGAGCGGCAACGGCTGATGACCCGGGGAATAACGGGGTTCCGCCTCTCGGAGGACGGTCGCCGCCTGCTGGTCGCCCTCTCGGGCCGCCTGTTCGTCGGCGACTGGCGAGCAAACGACCACCGGGAGCTCCCGTTGCCCGAGGGGAGCGGCGCGCCCCTCGATCCCCGCCTCTCTCCGGACGGAAAGCAGGTGGCCTACGTCCGGGACGGGGATCTGCACGTGCTCGACGTCGTCAGCGGGCAGGACCGGTGCCTGACCCACGGCCCCGAAGGGATGCAGAACGGGCTGGCCGAGTTCGTCGCCCAGGAGGAGATGGGCCGCCAGCGAGGGTTCTGGTGGTCCCCGGACAGCTCCCGGCTGGTCTACCAGAGCAACGACACCTCCGGCGTGGACCGGCTCTACGTCTTTGATCCCTCCCGGCCCGAGCAACAGGCGCATGGGACCCCCTACCCCCGTGCCGGACGTGCCAACGCACGGGTGCGCCTGGGGGTCATCTCCTCCCGGGGAGGCGAGACCCGCTGGCTCGCCTGGGACCGGCAGCGCTACCCCTACCTCGTCGCGGTCAAGTGGCCCAAGGGGGCGCCGCTGACCCTCGTGGTGCAGAACAGGCGGCAGACCGAGCTCGCCATCCTGGTCGCCGACACGCCCTACGGTCAGACGCGGGAGCTGCTCCGGGAAGAGGACGCCGCCTGGGTCAACATCGACCAGCAGATGCCCCGCTGGCTGCCCGAGGGGCGCGGATTCCTCTGGACCACGGAGCGCCAGGGCGCCTGGCAGCTCGAGCTCCACGGCCCCGACGGGGGGCGGCTCCGCTCGCTCAGCCGGCCGGACCTGGGCTACCGCAGCCTGCTCGACGTGGACGTCGAGCACGGCGAGCTCGTCGTTCGGGCCTCGCCCAAGACCCCGCGGGAGGTCCACATCGTCCGGCTCCCCCTCGACGGGAGCGGCAAACCGACGCCGCTCAGCCGCCGGCCCGGCTGGCACGACGCGGTCTTCGCCCGGGAGCACGCCGTCTACGTCCACAGCGTCGACCCGCTCCAAGGCGAGCCGCGCTTCACCGTCCGCCGTCGGGGCGGCGAGCGGATCGGCGAGCTCCGCTCGGTCGTCGAGAAGCCGGGCATCCCCCTGCGGCTCGAGCTGCTCGAGGTTGGCGAGCGGCGGCTCCAGGCGGCGGTGGTCCGTCCGCGGGACTTCGACCGCCGCCGGCGCTACCCGGTCGTGCTCTACGCCTACGCCGGGCCCGGCTACCAGGTGGTCTCGGCCCGCGGCCACCGCTACCTCCTCGAGCAGTGGATCGCGGACCACGGCTTCGTGGTGCTCTCGCTCGACGGGCGGGGCACCCCGGGCCGCGACAGAGCCTGGGAGCGGGCGATCAAGGGCAACCTGATCCGCGTGCCCCTCGACGACCAGATCGCCGGCCTGCGGGCCCTGGCCCGCAGGTTCCCCGAGCTCGATCTCGACCGCGTCGGCGTCTTCGGCTGGTCCTTCGGCGGCTACTTCGCGACGATGGCCGTGCTCGAGCGTCCCGACCTGTTCCGCTGCGCCGTGGCCGGCGCGCCGGTCACCGACTGGCTCCAGTACGACACCCACTACACCGAGCGCTACCTCGGGCTCCCCGACGAGAACCGCGCCGGATACCGCGCGAGCTCGGCGCTCGAGGCGGCCCCCGGGCTGCGGCGGCCGCTGCTCGTCGTGCACGGCACGACCGATGACAACGTCTACTTCAACCACAGCATCCGCCTCGCCGACCGGCTGTTCCGCGCGGGGCGCACCTTCGATTTCTTGCCCCTCTCCAGCCTGACCCACCTGGTCCCCGATCCGCTGGTCACGCGCCGGCTGTACCAGCGCATCGTCGGGTTCTTCGTTCAGCACCTCCACCCCGAACGCCCCTGAGCCCATGTCACGAGTGTCACGGTTGACAGACGCGATCGTGGCCGCTACTGGATAAGCAGGAGACGAAACGTGTCTGCCCCGCGCTACAACTGGAACGCCAAGCCGATGCTCGATGACACCGTCGGTGTCACGGGCGGCGTGATCCCGCGCGCGGCAGATGATCCGGGAGGTGCCAGCACCTAGCTAGCCAGTCCCCATAGACGGTTCATCTGCCGCGGGCCTCGAGGATCGAGCCCGCGGCTTTTTTTTGTTCTGAAGGCGCCGACAAACGGCACGAGGGGATGACCATGTCCGGTCAATCCGAGGGGAGAGATCTGTCCTGGCAACAGCGACCCACGGCGGAGCTGCTGCGCCTGGCCTGGCCCACGGCGGTCTCGATGCTGTCCTACAGCACGATGACCCTCGTCGACACCCTGTTCGTCGGGCGGCTGGGGCCGGCGGCGCTGGCCGGCGTGGGGCTCGGCGGCGTCTCCACCTGGGCCCTGCTCTGCTTCTCCATCGGGCTGCTCCGCGGCGCCAAGGTGATGGTCGCCCAGGCCGTGGGCGCGGGCAGCGACGACGAGGTGCACGCGGTCAAGGCGGCGATGCTGGTCTACGCCCTGCTCCTGGGCGCGCTGACCGTGGCCCTGGCTCAACCGGCGGCCGGGCTGCTCCCGGCCCTGTCCGCCTCGACCGCCGCGGGTCACGCGGCCGCGGAGTACCTCGCGCTGCGCAGCGTGGGCGCCCCGGTGATCCTGCTGTTCTGGGGCCTGCGCGAGGTGCGTCAGGGGCTCGGTGACACCCGCACCCCGATGCTGGCCTCGGTCTGCGCGAACGTGGCCAACGCCGGCCTGGACTACCTGCTGATCTTCGGCCTGGACCTGGGCGTCGCCGGCGCGGCGCTGGCCAGCGTGCTCGCCGCCGTGGTGGAGCTCGTCGTGCTCCTCGCCCTCTGGCGCGGCGCGCTGCAGACCCGCGGCCTGCGGCCGCGGCACCTCGCCGGCCTGTGGTGGCTCGGCTGGCCCTCGGGGCTCGAGCTGGTGGTCGAGATGGGCAGCTTCACCGCGCTCTCCGTGATGATCGCGCGCCACAGCGAGCTGCACATGGCGGCGCACCAGGTCGCGTTGCAGCTGGTCCACTTCTCGTTCCTTCCGGCCTTCGCCCTGGCCGACGCGGTCTGCGTCCTGGCCGGTCAGGCCGTGGGCGCGGGAAGAGACCCGCTCGTGCGCCGCGTGGCGAGGAGCGGGCTGGTGGCGGGGGCGATCTACACCGGCGCCTGCTCGCTGCTCTTCGCCCTCGGCGGCCAGCTCCTGGCCCGGGCGTTCAGCGACAGCGCGCCCCTGGCGCTGGTGGTCGCTCGCCTGCTGCTCGTGGCCTCGGTGTTCCAGGTGTTCGACGCCGCCGCCACCGTCGCCAGGAGCGCCCTGCGGGGGACCGGCGACGTGCGCTTCCCCGCCGTGGCCGGCACGCTCTCCGCCTGGCTGCTCACGCCGCCCTCGATGTGGCTGCTCGGCTACCGCCTCGGGCTGGGCGCGGTCGGCGGCTGGCTCGGGCTGTGCGCCGAGCTGGTGCTCGCCGCGGCGCTGTTCTGGTGGCGGCTCGAGCGCGGCGGCTGGCGCGGCGCGGCCGCGCGGGCCCGATCCCTCGGGGCGGAGCTCCCTTCCGCCCCGGTGGTGGAGGGCGCGTGAGGTGTGGTATCACTACCGCGAACAGCCGAGGAGGAACACCGTGGCCCGTTTCTGGAGCAAGGAGTCGGTCGAGGAGACCATCAAGGTGATGAACGAGGACCAGGAGCACCTGAAGCTGGCGAAGAACCTGTCCGGCAAGATGGTGCTGCGGGTGCTCGACGACCCGGACGGCAAGGACATCTACGCCGTCTTCACCTTCAAGAACGGCAAGTGCGTCGACTACACCTACGAGGCCGACGGGGCCCCGTCGAAGAAGCTGCGCGACCGGCCCTTCAAGCCCCTCATCGACGGTCTGGCCCGGGTCACCGCCAAGTACGACACCTTCGTCAAGCTGGACAAGGGCGAGATGGAGGCCGCGGACACCGTCGACTCCCCGGACTACAAGATCGAGGGGAACATGGTGATGCTGATGCCGTACATGCAGGCGGTGGACTCCTGGAACCGCCGGGCCCGGTCGGTGCCCAAGGAGTACTGAGGCGAGGTCAGCGCAGGACGTAGGCGCGGACCTGGAAGGCGGTCTCCTTGCCCAGCACCGCGCTCCCGCTCTCGTTGATCAGGCGCACGTGGGCGAACCACTGCCCGGTGGGCAGGCTGTCCGGCGCCTCGTGGGTCACCACCACCGGTGAGCTCGTCCCGTGGCCCGCCGCCACCTGCTCGCCGTGGTGCGGGCAGGTCCCGCGCCCCAGCGCGAGCTCGAGGTCGAACCCCGGCTGATCCCAGGTCAGGAGGGCCAGCACCTTGCGCGCCGGCTCGTTCTGGTCCCAGTGGTAACGCAGGTGCTGGTGCTGGTAGCCGGTCGGCGGCACCACCACCTTGCCGCCGCTGCCGTTCTTGAAGAAGACCTCCGCCCCCCTGTTCAGCACCACCACCCGCTTGCGGTCGAGCTCCTTCTCGCCCTGCCTGAGCACGAGCTCCACCAGCCCGTCGGGGCTGCCGGCGGTGTCCCAGGAGAACCGCGCCGGATCGCCGCCCGCGGGGCCCACCTGCTTGCCGTCGGCAAAGAGCGTGACCTCCCCGGGGGCGCTGGCCTGGACGGGCAGCACGCCGGAGACCACGTCGAGCGCCCGCACGTTCGTGAGGCCTGTCCTGGCCGCCCGGGGTTTGGGCGCCTCCGTGTTTCGCTGGTCCGTGGCGCGCTGGTCGGTGCAGCCCGCCAGGGCGAGCCCGCCAATCGCAAACAAGAGCACGAGCGTGGTCAGTCGACGAGACATCCCCGGAGGATAGCGCCCCCGGGCGACGGAGGCCACCCGTCGGCCGCGGAATCGGGTATGATCCAGCCATGGCACGGCTGGCCGGCTGGCTGCTCCTCCTCTGCGCGAGCTGCACCTTCGATCCCGGTGGGATCCCGGCGGCCGCCGTCGACCAGCACGTGACGCCCGACTCCCGGATCCCGCCCCGGGACGGCCCGCCCGACCTGCCTCACGTCTGGCTGGATCTGGCGCAAGGCGACGGCCCCGCGACCGACCACGGCCCGCTCCCGGTGGACCTGCTGCCGCTTCCCGACACCGGGCCCCTCGTCTGCCCCGCGGTCTGCGACGGCGGATGCCCCGGCGGGGTCTGCGTCATCGACTGCGTCAAGAACAACAGCTGCGGCAAGGGCGTGGTCTGCCCCCCCGGCCTGCCCTGCACGGTGAACTGCACCGGGTTCAAGTCCTGCGCGGGCGACGTGGACTGCACCGCGGCCAGCGCCTGCCTGATCAGCTGCAAGGGCGACCAGAGCTGCCAGGGCGCAGTGAGCTGCGCCGGCATCTCCTGCGACGTGAGCTGCGGCGGGACGGGCTCCTGCGCGGTGGGCGTGGACTGCACCGCGGCCAAGGACTGCTCGGTGAGCTGCGGCGCCCCGGGGCGGGACCAGGCCTGCCAGGGGCCCGTGGTCTGCGGCTCGGGTCCCTGCGCCGTCCAGTGCGTGGGCCTCGAGGCCTGCTTCAGCGGCGTCGACTGCGCGCTCTCCTGCGGCTGCTCGGTGAGCTGCAGCGGCACCGACGCCTGCAAGGGCGGCCTGCTCTGCCCGCCCACGTGCTCGGGCTGCACGCCGGCGGCCGGCTGCACCTGTTAGGGTGCCAGGGGCCAAGTCGTTTGCGTTGACAGCGTCGGGAAGACGCCTGTAGCGTTTCGCCCCCAAGAAACGCAAACCTTCACCCGGGATGACACCATGCGATTACTTGCCACTGTTTGCGCCTGTCTGGCGGCCGTTGCCTGTAGCGACGACACGAACAACCCGAAGTACCTGGACCTCGCGGTCGCGGATCAAGCGTCCGAGCAACCGGCGCCCGACGCTGGACCCGACGGCCCCGTGGCGGACACGACCCAGCCCGACGGCCCCTCGGCGGACACGACCCAGCCCGACGGCCCCTCGGCGGACACGACCCAGCCCGACGGCCCCTCGGCGGACACGACCCAGCCCGACGGCCCCGAGGCGGACACGACCCAGCCCGACGGCCCCTCGGCGGACACGACCCAGCCCGACGGCCCCGTGGCGGACACGACCCAGCCCGACGGCCCCTCGGCGGACACGACCCAGCCCGACGGCCCCGTGGCGGACACGACCCAGCCCGACGGCCCCGTGGCGGACACGACCCAGCCCGACGGCCCCTCGGCGGACACGACCCAGCCCGACGGCCCCTCGGCCGACGCGACCCAGCCCGACGCCACGCCGGCCGACCTCGGCGGCCTGTGCAACAACCTGGTGAACACGGCGGCGGTGATCCAGGAGCAGGCCGGAAGCGGCGCGCCCCCGACGCTCAACGGCGGGTCCATCGTCGAGGGGACCTACCACCGGACCCAGACCATCTACTACAGCAGCCCCAAGAGCCGCTATATCAAGGAGACGATCAAGCTCACCAAGACGGCGGCCTCGGTGTACAAGATGGAGTTCGTCAGCGCCACCAGCCCGACCAGCCCGCCGGCCCCGGAGTACCACGTGAACGTGGAGCTGACGCTGACCGGCGGGGCCAACGTCAACTACAACATCGTCTGCGGCACCACCGGCGCCATCCCGACCACCTACGAGGCCAGCGCCACCAGCTTCCGGATACGGCTCGGTCCGGCCGATCTGATCTACACGCTCCAGCCCTGACCCACCACACCCCCGAGACCCCCGAGGACCGTCGACCGCCCCGGGATGCAACCGCGGGGTGGGCACCGGCAAGCGCCGTCGTCAGGGTGCGGGCGATGCAAGCACCTGCACTCACTCGCCCCCGGGGTGGTGCACCCCTTGCATCGCTCACCAGGATAGACCCAACGCGAGGTCGCAAACGGAATGACCACCACCACGCGCCCGTCCCGCGTACGCCAGACCTGGATCGCCGCCAAGGCCGCGGTGCTGCGTCCAGGGGACTCGTTGCGCACGATCCGCAGCGCCCGCAGCGTCCTGCGGCGAAGGGTGAGCCTGGGAGAAAAGATCGCCATCCTCGCGGCGCACAACACCGGTGTGGG
>Ga0316576_10000526_pt1 | contig 17908 bp, 17 predicted proteins | sample S0NA_FD_203075 | JGI IMG/M metagenome (GOLD analysis project Ga0316576, IMG submission 203075) | Rhizosphere microbial communities from salt marsh grasses in Alabama, United States - S0-2_050615r3r5 | ecosystem: Host-associated > Plants > Roots > Rhizosphere | place: USA: Alabama | collected... | reverse complement strand
GGTATTTGGTGCCGGCCACCAGGGAGCCCAGGTCCAACGCGTAGATGACCGCATCGGCGAGCACTTCCGGGACCTCGCCGTCGACGATCTTCTTGGCCAGACCTTCCGCGATGGCGGTCTTGCCGACGCCGGCCTCACCCACCAACAGCGGGTTGTTCTTGCGCCGCCGGCAGAGAATCTGCGCGGTGCGCTCCACCTCGCCGGCGCGGCCGATGAGGGGGTCGATGCGGCCCTGGCGAGCCAGCTCGTTGAGGTTGCTGGCGAAACTGTCGAGCGCGCTGGAGGATTCCTTCTCTTCACCCCGAGGCTCCTCGGCCTCGCCGCCCTGGGCATCATCGTCCTGCTCCTCGCCGGGCACCTTGGAGATGCCATGGGAGATGTAGTTGACGACGTCGAGACGCGAGACGTCCTGCTGGTTCAAGAGGTACACCGCCTGGCTGTCCTGCTCGCTGAACAGGGCGACCAGGACGTTGGCGCCGGTCACCTCTTTCTTGCCCGCCGACTGGACATGGAATACCGCCCGCTGGAGGACGCGCTGGAAGCCCAGTGTCGGTTGCGTCTCGCGGGCATCGCCCTGGGCGATCAGCGGCGTTGTTTCATCGATGAAGGTCCCGATGTCGCGGCGCAGCTTATCGGCGTCCGCGCCGCAGGCCCGCAGCACCTTCGCCGCCGTCGGGTTGTCCAGTAGGCACAGCAGCAAGTGCTCGACCGTCATGTACTCGTGCCGCTTCTCGCGGGCTTCCTTGAAGGCGTGATTCAGGGTGAATTCGAGCTCTTTACTCAGCATGTGCAGGACCCTGGATGGTTGGTAGCTAGAAGGCCCGGCGATGCAGCTTGGCGCAGGCATGACGGGAATCGAATGCTTCGGCTGGCCCGGCCCCCGAAGCAACGGGGCACGACGCGTGCGGCTACGAGCACCGACCGGGCGTCGGCGCCGGCATCACACCAAAGCCGCGGGGTCACGCTTCCTCCATGGTGCATAGCAGCGGGTGGTGGTTCTCGCGGCTGAAGTCGTTCACCTGGGTGACCTTGGTCTCGGCGATGTCGCGGGTGTAGACGCCGCAAACGCCGACACCACGGGTGTGCACGTGCAACATCACCTGCGTGGCCTTCTCCCGGTCCATGCGGAAGAACGTCTCCAAAACATGCACGACGAACTCCATCGGCGTGTAGTCGTCGTTGACCAGCAGGACCTTGAACAAGGGTGGACGCTTGAGCGCCGGCTTGGACTCCTGGACGACGAGACCTGAGTCCTGGTCTTCGCTTGGATTCCACTCGCTCATGACTCGAAACGGCACAGCTCGAACGGTTGCTCTCAGGGGACCCTGCTCGGGTATTTGGGCTCGGGGCTCCGCGGATGTCAGGGTTGCGGCTGCTCGGCCACCGCTGACGGGTCCCGTGCGATGGGCGGCCGACAGCCCGAGCCGCTTCGAGAGACCCGGCTGCAATCCGGCACTACCCACTCCGACTGTTGTAAGGGCTTCACGTGAAAAATACAGCCCCCAGCCGGCCGCGTCTATGGGGCTGCATGTCGAGCTTGCGTGAGCTCACCGCAGACTCGGATGGACCCGGCTTGCATGACCGGATACCACGAAAGACGCGGACAATCGCGCTGATTGACCATGGGAATCAGGCGACTATACTTCGCCGTTATGGTGACTGATCGGACGGCGCCCGCCACCGACAGGCACCCGGCCGCGCGCCCCGAGCCCGAGCCCCCGACCCACCCCCGTGCAGATGGGGCTCGATCGGCGTACCGGCGGCCGACAACAACGACTGACTGCCACCCACAAGAGTGCCGCGCTACAGCGGTCAAGCCCCGGAGGAGTACCCGCGATGATGACAGGTATCGTGAAGTGGTTTAACAATGCCAAGGGATACGGCTTCGTGAAGCCCGACAACCGCGAGGAAGACGTCTTCGTCCATTTCTCGTCGATCGAGATGGACGGCTATAAGACCCTGAAGGAGGGCCAGAAGGTCGAGTTCGAGGTCAACCACGGGCCCAAGGGCCTGCACGCCGCCAGGGTGCAGCGCGCCTGCTGATCCCGATCACCTGCGACCGATACGTTGCGCCGGCCCGCCGGCGCCCAACACGGTAACGGGCCGGTCCCCATGGGGACCCGGTCCGTTTCGTTCCGGCAACTGTCCGGACGGGCTCAGGCTGCGAAGCGGCCTACATCTTGCCGATCACCGCCTGTCCGAACTCGGAGCAGCTGAGCTTGGTGGCACCCTCCATCAGCCGCTCCAGGTCGTAGGTAACGGTCTTCGCGGAGATGGCGCCCTCGATCCCCTGGATGATCAGATCCGCCGCCTCGGTCCAGCCCAGGTGCCGGAGCAGCATCTCCCCGGACAGCAACAGCGAGCTCGGGTTCACCTGGTCCTTTCCCGCGTACTTGGGCGCCGTGCCGTGCGTGGCCTCGAACATGGCCACGGTGTCGGACAGGTTCGCGCCTGGTGCCATGCCGATGCCGCCCACCTGCGCCGCGAGGGCGTCGGAGATGTAGTCGCCGTTCAGGTTCAGCGTGGCGATGACGTCGTACTCCTTCGGCCGCAGCAGGATCTGCTGCAGGAAGGCGTCGGCGATGACGTCCTTGACGGTGATCTCGGTGCCGGTCTTCGGATTCTTGAAGCTGCACCACGGACCACCGCCGATCTCCTCGGCGCCGAATTCGTCCTTGGCAAGCTCGTAGCCCCACTCCTTGAACGCACCTTCGGTGAATTTCATGATGTTGCCCTTGTGCACCAGGGTCACCGAGGGCCGATCGTTGTCGATGGCGTACTGGATGGCCTTGCGCACCAAGCGTTTGGTGCCCTCGCTGGACACGGGCTTGATGCCGATGCCGGAGGTGGCCGGGAAACGGATCTTGGTGACGCCCATCTCCTGTTGCAGGAAGTCGATCACCTTCTGCGCCTCCGGCGTGCCGGCGGCCCACTCAATGCCGGCGTAGATGTCCTCGGAGTTCTCGCGGAAGATCACCATGTCGGTGTCTTCCGGGCGCAGCAGCGGGCTCGGCGTGCCGGCGAAGTAGCGCACCGGGCGCAGGCACACGTAGAGGTCCAGCTGCTGGCGCAGGGTCACGTTCAGCGAGCGGATGCCGCCACCCACGGGCGTGGTGAGCGGCCCCTTGATCGACACGACGAACTCCTTCACCGCGTCCAGGGTCTCCTGCGGCAGCCAGACGTCTTCGCCGTAGACCCGGGTGGACTTTTCGCCGGCGTAGATCTCCATCCAGGCAATGCTGCGCTCGCCGCCGTAGGCCTTGGCGACGGCGGCGTCCAGGACGTCTTTCATGACCGGGGTGATGTCGATGCCGATGCCGTCGCCCTCGATGTACGGGATGATCGGCCGGTTAGGCACCTGAAGGCTGTCGTCTTCGGCGACGCCGATCTTCTCGCCGTCACTGGGGATCTGGATGTGTTGGTAGGCCATGCTGCAAGTCCTCGAAGGAGCACCGCACGGGGCGGCGCGCACGTGATGAACGCCGAAGAGGCGGGCGGGATTCGATGACCGCGATGTTAACACCCCATACCCGCCATCAGCGTTCGGACACGCCGCGACAAGCCCGGACCGACCCTCCTCAACCGGGCGCGAAGGATCGGATCAGGGTGCGTGCCGGATTCAGCCAACCGCTCGCCAAGCCAGCGCGGGTCTTGGTCAGCTCCGCCTTCAGCTCCAGCAGCGCATCCTGCAGCGCCTCCTCGATGACCGGGTGGTAGAAGGGCATCGCCAGCGCCCGCTCGACCGTCAGCTTCTCCTCGATCGCCCAAGCCAGCAGGTGCGCCAGGTGCTCGCAGCGCGGCCCCACCATGGACGCGCCCAGAATGCGGCCGCTGTGACGCGCGGCATAGACCCGCAACAGCCCTCGATTCTGCCCCATGATCAGCGCCCGGCCCACCGGGCCGAAGCGTTGCTCCGCCACGGCCATCCGCCGCCCGTCGAAGTCGCGCCACGACATGCCGACGGTGGCGATGTTCGGCTCGCTGAAGACGATGGCCATGGGCGTCTGGGTGCGCCAGCGCCGCTTGCGGCCATGCGTGGCGTTCCAGCCCGCGATGCGCCCCTGGGCGGCCGCGCGCTGGAGATTGGCAATGCCGCCCGCGGCATCACCTGCCATGTAGACGGAGGTGCGACCGACGCGCAGCGTCTGCGGGTCATACGCTGGTACGCCATGGTCCCCCATGGGCACGCCGAGGCGGTCCAATCGCAAGCGCTCCAGGTTCGGATGCCGCCCAAGGGCCAGGAACAGCTTCTCGACCACCACCTCGCGCGATCCGGCGCGAACCCTGAAGCCACCGTCACAGCGGCCCACCTGCGGCTCATCGCCCAGCCACAGCGGAAACTCGCGCTGGAAGATGTCCACCGCGGCACGGTTCACGGCCGGGTCCTGGATGCGGGAGAGGCGTTGACCGTGATCGATCCCCGTGACGGCCACACCGAGGCGATGCAACGCCTGGCCGATCTCCAGCCCAATCGGCCCTAAACCGATCACCGCCACCGACGCCGGCAGCTCCTCCTGCTCGAAAATGTCTTCCACCGTCAGGATGCCGTCGGCGAGCTCCGCGACCCAGGCATCCGGCACCACGGAGCGGGCACCGGTGGCGATAATGATGGCATCCGCCTGAATGTTGCGATCCCCTACGCGGATTCGGTGGGCATCCAGGAGCTCAGCGTAGTCCTGAATCAGATGCTCGTTGTCCATCTCGTCCGTGGTATTGGCCAGCACCAGATCCACGAACGTGTCGCGCAGATCACGCACGTGCTCCAGCGCCGCCGGGCGATCCAGGGCCAGCCCCTCGCCGCCGCTCACGCCGTAGCGCTGCAGCTTGTCGCGCATCGTGTAGGTGTCCGCCAGGTGGATCGCCACTTTCGACGGCATACAGCCGATACGCGCGCAGGTGGTGCCGAGCGGCCCACCGTTGATCAATACCCAGTCGTCCGTGACCTTGCGGATCTCCTTGATCGCGTTCAGACCGGCGTGCCCCGCGCCGATTACGGCCACATCGACTCGCTCGCGCATCACCATCACCCCACTCGTCTGTAGAGGTTGTCGTTCCCGGCCGATAGAGACCGAGTGTGCCGTTAAGTTAAGCGCGACGAGCGGAGGTTACCGCCGACTTATTCACGAATGCCTGTAGGAAAATGCCGCACCGATGCAGCAGCATCCGACGGGTGGCCGCATCGAGGGCATCAGGTAAGCCGACGCTTGGTCAAGCGGCGGGAGGCTTGACTCGCTCCAGCAGCCGCTGGATGACGCAGCCGGCTAGTGTCAGTCCGAACAGCGCCGGCATGTAGCTGATGGTGCCATTGACGGCCCGGTCCCGGCCCCGGCCAGTGGGCTCGGGGGGCAAGGGCGGCAACGGCGGCTCGTCGGACCATACCGCCAGCACGCCGCGGTCGTGACCCGCCCGGCGCAGGCGTTGGCGCACCTCGCGGGCGAGGCGGCACTCACGGGTGTCCATCAGGTCCGAGACCCGAATACGCGTCGGATCGAGCCGGCCGCCGGCGCCCATGCTCGCCGTCACCGGCACACCGGCCTCCAGTGCCGCCGCCAGCAGCGCGACCTTGCTGCTCAGGCTGTCGATGGCGTCGGCCACATGATCATAGCCGCCCTCCTCCACCAGCCCCGACATCGCGTCCGGCGACAGGAAATCGGCGCGGATATCAACCTGGCAGCCAGGGTTGATCTCGGCGATGCGCGCGGCGATGACATCGACCTTGCGCAGGCCGACCGTGCTGGTAAGCGCACACAGCTGGCGATTCAGGTTGGACGGCGCGACCACGTCGAAGTCTGCGATGGTGAGCCGGCCGACGCCGGCTCGCGCCAGCGCCTCGGCGGTGAAGGAGCCGACACCGCCGAGTCCGGCCAGCAGCACATGGGCAGCGGCGAGCCGAGCGCAGCCGTCGGCGCCGATCAGTATGGACGTGCGCTCCCAGAGGGGATTGTCGGTGCTCATGCGGTCACCGGCGCACGCAGGCCCAGCACGGCGCGGGCGTTGGCGGTCGTGGCCGCCGCCAGCTCGCCCGGATCGGCGCCGCGCACCTCCGCGAGCGCGGCCAGCACCTCCGGCAGGTACTCCGGGCTGTTGCGCTGGTAGCGATGCGACGCCACGGTGAGGTCCGGTGCATCGGTCTCCAGCACGATGGCCTCCAGCGGCAACGCCGCCGCCAGGCGCCTGAGCTTCGACGAGCGCTCGAAGGTCAGCATCCCACCGAAGCCGAGCCGAAAGCCAAGGTCCAGGTACTCGTGCGCCTGCTCCAGGCTGCCATTGAAGGCGTGCGCGATACCGCCCGCCAGGCCCGCCGCCCGCAGCAGCCCGAGCATGTCTTCATGCGCCTTGCGCACGTGGAGCAACGCCGGCAGCCCGGCCGCGGCGGCGAGCGCGAGTTGCGCGGCGCAAAGCTCACGCTGACGCGACCGGTCCTGCTCGTCCGTCGCGATATGGAAGTCGAGCCCGATCTCGCCAACAGCCACCGGTCGGTGCTCCGCGAGGGCCTGCTGCAGCGCCGCGACGTCGCCCTCGCCATGCCGCTCCAGGTAGACCGGATGCAGCCCCAGCGCCGGGTGCAGCCCGTCGTCACTGGCGCACAAGGCCAGCAGCCCGGGCCAGCCGGCGCGCTCGATCCCCGGCACGACGATGTCGCGCACACCCGCAGTGCGGGCGGCCGTCAGCACGCGCTCGCGGTCCGCATCGAAGTCGGCGACATCCAGGTGGCAGTGGGTGTCGATCAGGTGCATGGCTGAAGGCATCCGCAAGTATCCGCGATGAGCGCGATGAGCGCGATGAGCGCGATGAGACAGGGGTACTCGATGATGGCCTAGGCCACCATGACCACCCGGATCTCAGCCACGAGCCGCCGCAGCGCCGCGTCCGCCGGCACCGCGCGACCCATGAGCCAGTCGTGGATGATCTGGTCCTGATAGCCCAGCAGACGCACGAAGTCGGCGCGCCCGGTGGCATCCAGTCGCGCAAAGCCCGTCTCGAGAAACCGGTTCAGCAGCAGATCCAGCTCCAGCATCCCGCGCCGACATTGCCAGCGCAGGCGCGCGGCCTGCGCGACGACCTCGGCGGTGGGAGCCTCGGCTAAATCCATGGTGACGCGTCGGTGCAGGGTCAGATGGATTTCTCCAGCATCAGGTCCTTGATATGGCCGATGGCGCGAGTCGGGTTGAGCCCTTTCGGGCAGACCTCGACGCAGTTCATGATGGTGTGGCAGCGGAACAGCTTGTAGGGTCCCTCCAGCGCGTCGAGACGCTCGTCGGTGGCCTGATCGCGGCTGTCGGCCAGAAAGCGCCAGGCCTGCAGCAGCGCCGCCGGTCCATGGAACTTGTCCGGGTTCCACCAGAACGACGGGCAGGCCGTGGAGCAGCAGCCGCAAAGGATGCACTCGTAGAGTCCGTCGAGCTTGTCACGGTCCGCCGGGGACTGGCGGATCTCCTGCTCCGGGAGCGGCTCCTTGCGAATCAGATACGGCTGCACGTTGCGGTACTGCTCGTAGAACTGGCTCATGTCCACGACGAGGTCACGGATCACCGGCCGGCCCGGCAGCGGGCGGACCTGGATAGGCCGCTTGAGGTCCGCCACCGCGGTGATACAGGCAAGCTTGTTGGTGCCATTGACGTTCATGGCATCGGAGCCGCAAACACCCTCACCGCAGGAATGCCGGAATGCGAGGCTCTCGTCCTGTGCTTTGATGGCGAGCAACGCCTCGCGCAGCATCATGCCCGGATGCTCCTCGACCTCATAGGTCTGCATGCGGGGCTTGGCGTCCCGTTCGGGGTGGTATCGATAGACCTGAATTTGCATGAGAAGTACGGAGTACGGAGTACGGAGTACGGGGGCCGAGCGCGACGGTGCCGTCGCACCTTGGATGCCGGCCCGAGGCCTGAGCTTCCCAGTCCCTAGCCCCTAGCCGCTAGTCCCTCATTCAATAGATTCGGGCCTTGGGAGGAAAGCTCTCCACCGTCAGTGGCTTGGTCCGCACGGGCTTGTAATCCATACGGTCGCCGTCGCGCGAATACAGGCTGTGCTTCATCCAGTGCTCGTCGTCGCGCTCCGGGTAGTCCACGCGGGAGTGGGCGCCGCGGCTCTCCTGGCGGTGCAGCGCGGACATGAGCGTCGCCATGCCCACGTCCACCAGGTTGTCGAGCTCCAGGGCCTCGATGCGGGCGGTGTTGAAGGTGCGGCTGTGATCCTTCAAGCGCACCTGCTCGACCCGCTCCCGCAAGACGTTCAGCTTCTCGACACCGGCGGCCATGTGGGCGTCGTCGCGGAAGACGCCGCAGTGGTCCTCCATCAGCTTGCGCAGGTCGGCCTTGACCTCGGCCACGGACTCGCCGTCGCCGGTGCGCTCCCAGCGCGCGAGCCGCGTGACCGCCGGCTCGATATCGCCTTCCTGCATGGGCCGGTGGTTCGGGTTGTCGCGAACGTACTCCAGGATGTCCGTGCCCGCGGCGCGGCCGAACACCAGGATGTCCAACAGCGAGTTGCCGCCGAGCCGGTTGGCGCCGTGCACCGAGACGCAGGCGCACTCGCCGGCGGCATAGAGCCCGGGGACAACCTCCTCCGGCCCGTGCCGCGCCGGTGCGACGACACGTGCGAAGCGGTCCGTCGGGATGCCGCCCATGGCATAGTGCGCGGTGGGGAACACCGGGATCGGCTGCTCGGCGGGGTCCAGGCCCAAGAACACGCGACAGATGTCGGTGATGCCGGGTAGCCGGTGGTGGACCACCTCCGCACCCAGGTGGTCGAGCTTCAGCATCACGTGGTCCTTGTGGGGCCCGCAACCGCGGCCCTCGCGAATCTCCGTGACCATGGAGCGGGCGACGACATCGCGGCTCGCCAGGTCCAGCGCCCGCGGCGCGTAACGCTCCATGAAGCGCTCGCCGTCGCCGTTGATCAGGTACCCGCCCTCGCCGCGGGCGCCCTCGGTGATCAGCATGCCCTTGCCGGCGACGCCGGTGGGGTGGAACTGGAAGAACTCCATGTCCATCAGCGGCACGCCGGCGCGCAGCGCCATGGCCATGCCGTCGCCGGTGTTGATGAAGGCGTTGGTGGTCGTGCGGAACACCTGCCCGTAGCCCCCGGTGGCGAGCAGCGTCGCCTTGGCCTCGATCACCAGGGCCTCGCCGGTCTCGATCTCCAGCACCAGCGCGCCGATGGCGACCCCCTCCTCGTCGCGGATCAGGTCGATAGCGAAATACTCGTCGAAGAAGTGCGTGCGCGCGCGAACGTTCTGTTGGTAGAGCGTGTGCAAGATGGCGTGGCCGGTGCGATCCGCCGCCGCGCAGGTGCGCGCCGCCTGCTCGCCGCCGAAGTGCTGACTCTGCCCGCCGAAGGCGCGCTGATAGATCTGGCCGTCGTCGAGCCGAGAGAAGGGCACGCCCGCGTGCTCCAGCTCATAGACGGTGGGAATGGCCTCTCGGCACATGTACTCGATGGCGTCCTGGTCGCCCAAGTAGTCCGAGCCCTTCACGGTGTCGAACATGTGCCAATGCCAGTCGTCCGGCAGCACGTTGGCCAGCGCCGCATTGACGCCGCCCTGGGCCGCCACCGTGTGCGAGCGGGTGGGGAAGACCTTGGACACCACCGCTACGCGAAGGTCGGCGCTGGCGAGCCTGAGCGCAGCGTTCAGCCCGGCGCCCCCTGCACCGATGATGAGAGCATCGAATTTGCGATGGGGAATCGACATGCCGTTTGACCTCCCGTTTTTGTTATTGGAATGCGCGGACGGCAATGATCGCCTGCGCCGCCCACAGCCCGGAGGCCAGGAACACGAAGCCCACCAGCGTCATCGCCGCCGCCCGCAGCGCTATGGGCTTCACATAGTCCATGAGCACATCGCGGATGCCCACCCAGGCATGCGCCAGCAGGATCGGGATGAACAGCAAGAGCCCCAACGCCACCCAGGGACTGGCCACCCAGCGCACCAGCTCCGCATGGCTCGCCGGCGGCGCTAGAGCGAAATGCGACGCGAGATACAGTCCGAACAGCCCGACGTAAACCGCCGTGACCCGCTGCAAGAACCAAGCCTTGAGCCCGGACGCGCGCCGACTCACAACAGCATCCCCCCGGCCACCATGAGCGTCACGGCCAGCGCCGCCGCAAGCGCAGTCCAGGCGCTACGCCGTGCGCTCGGCCGGTCGACGCCGAGCCCCAGGTCGATGAGTAGGTAGCGCACCCCGGCCAGCAGGTGATGCAGCAAAGCCCAGACCAGCAGCAGCAGCGTGAGCCGCACCAGCGGATGTGCCAGAAAGGCGCTTGCGGTCTCGAACCCAGCTGTGCTCCCCAACGCCAGCGCGAATAGCCAGGCGAAGACCGGTACCGCCAGCACCATCAGCACGCCGCTGACGCGGTGAAGAATGGACACCACTCCCCCCACCGGCAGGTGGATACGCCGTAGCTCCAGGAACACAGGTCGGTGCTTTGTCATCGTTTCCTCGAAAGTCCCATGGCCGCCGCTGCCGTCCGCCACGGGTGGTGAGACCGCGCCGCTGGCGGTTCGTCGTCATGCTCGCTGCCGACGCCGACTCGTCAGTCTATCCGGTTTTGTGCAGTGCAGCAGCCTATCGACCGGATACCGCCACCGCAAGCATCCACGCCCAAGACCCGGTATCGCGTCGATGGCGACGTGTCGGGTTAGGCTATTGGCTGTCCCGACCGACCATAGGCGGGGCTTGGGCGGGTGTCTGCGATATGCTCCGGACCCCGAGCCCCATCCCGCCCGCGAGCCCCTGCCCTGACGAGGAACGCCGTTGAAGACCCTGCCGCACCTGTTCGAGAACAACCTGGCCTGGGCCGAGGCGGTCAAGCGCGAAGACCCGGATTTTTTTACGCGTCTTGCCCGCCAGCAGTCACCACGCTACCTGTGGATCGGCTGCGCCGACAGCCGGGTGCCCGCCAACGAGATCGTCGGCCTGCGGCCGGGCGAGGTCTTCGTCCATCGCAACATTGCCAATGTCGTGGTGCACACGGACCTGAACTGCCTGTCGGTGATCCAGTATGCGGTGGAGGTGCTCCAAGTGGAGCACATCATCGTCTGCGGTCACTATGGCTGCGGTGGCGTCAAGGCCGCGCTGGAGTCCCACGACCACGGGCTGATCGACAACTGGCTGCGGCATATCCGCGATGTCGGCCGCTTCCACGCCGATGAGCTCGCCCACCTGAGCGCCGCGCGTCGCCTGGATCGGCTGTGCGAGCTCAATGTCACCGAGCAGGTGACCAACGTCTGCAACACCACTGTCGTCAAGAACGCCTGGAAGCAGGGCCGCCGACTGATCGTGCACGGCTGGACGTACAGCCTGGGCGACGGAGTCCTCCGGCAGCAGGTGCCCGAGATCGATTCGCTCGAGGCATTGGCCGCGGCCCGCTGCGACGACGCCGGCTGGGTCGTCTCCACGCCCCGCTGAGCGACGCCGTCGGACACACACTTAGCGGCTCGCCGCGGGCAGCTCCACGCGGCCGCGCAGGCGCTGCGCCAGGCCATGCAGGCTTTCGTGCATGGACAACAGCGACGGTATCACCAGCAGCACCAGCACCGTGGAGAAGGCCAGGCCGAAGGCGATCGACGTGGCCATCGGGATCAGGAACTGGGCCTGATAGGACTTCTCGAACAACAACGGTGTCAGACCGGCGATGGTGGTGAGCGAGGTCAGCAGCACCGCGCGCAGGCGCTGGCAGGATGCCTCCACCAGGGCCTCGCGCACGGCCAAGCCGCTGGCACGCAGGTGCTTGTAGAAGGTCACCAGAATGATGCTGTCGTTCACAACGATGCCGGACAGGCCGAACATGCCGAACAGGGACAGAATGGTGAGATCGATACCCATGGCCCAGTGGCCGACGAGCGCACCGGTAAGGCCGAACGGGATGGCGGCCATGACGACGATGGGCCAGCCGTAGGACGAAAACACCCAGGCCAGGATGAGATAGATCAGGATCAGGCCGAGCACAAGGCCCTTGCGCATGTCAGACAGGGTTTCGCGTTGATCGGCGGAGCGCCCCTCGAATGAGTAATGGATGCCGTAGTCCCGCGCCAGCGCCGGCAGCGTGCCTTTCTCCAGCGCAGCGATGATGCGGTCGGTGTTGTTGACCGTGGTGTCGACATCCGCGGTGACCTCCACCGCGAGCCGCCCGTCGGCATGGCGCAGCACCTCGAAGCCGCGCCGCGAGCGCCAGTCCGCCACTGCCGTCAGCGGCACCGACTCGCCGGCGGGCGTGCGAATATTGAGTCGGTATAGGCTCGCGAGCGTGCCGCGCTCCTCGTCCGGCAGGCGCACGCGCACTTCCACCTCATCGGGGCCGTCCTGGAAGATCTGCACCAGTTGGCCATCGAAGGCCGCGCGCAGCTGCCGGCCCAGGTCGTCCACCGTCAAGCCCAAGGCCTCGCCAGCCGGGGTCAGCGAGTAGATGAGCTGCTCGCGGCCATACGCCATGTCGTCCTCCACCTCGCGCACACCATCGATGCCGGTCAGGGTCTCGGCGAGGTCCACGGCGGCGGCCTTGAGCGCGGCGGAGTCGCCGCCGCTCAGGCGCACGGTGAGGTCCCGGCCCGGTGGTCCGACCCGGCGAGAGGCGATGTTCAGGTTCTCCAGGCCCGCCGGTAGCTGAATGCGCTGCCGCCAGGCGCGGATGAACTCGGTGTTGCGGACGTCGCGCAGGTCGCCGTCGATGAGCTCTACGGTGATACCGCCGAGCTGGTCCGCGGCCGCGGCCTCGTCGGCTTTGGCGCCGTGGTAGGCGAGCACGGCGTTGATGAGCTTGCCGTCGGTGCGCTTGTGGTCCAGCGCCGCTTCGGTGGCGTAGGCGGTCTCCTCCAAGTGCGCCAGGAAGCGGTCCACCACTTGCCGCGGTGTGCCAGCGACGAAGGTGACATTGGCCTTGATGATCTGCGACTCGGGGGTCGGGAAGAAAGTAAAGCCGATGCGCCCGCCGGCCATGAGTCCGACCGCGATCAACAACAACGCGATGGCCGCCGCGACGGTGGTGAAACGATTGCCGATGGCCAGCGTGGCGAAGGGGCGAAATACGCGGTCACGAAAAGCCTCGAAGCCGCGGTCCAATCGCGCGCGGATCGAGTTGGGCTTGATCTTGTGCGTGTGCACGAAGGCGTTGCGCAGATGCCCCGGCAGCACCAAGAAGCTTTCCACCAGAGAGGCGAGGATGACGCAGATGATCACCAGCGGAATGGCGCCCAGAATATTACCGATGCGCCCACCCACGAGCATCAGCGGCAGAAAGGCCGCGATGGTCGTCAGCGACGAGGCGATGACAGGCGCGAGCATCCGCCGGGCACCGCCCTCGGCGGCGAGCAGCGGGTCCTCGCCCATCTGGTAGTGGGCCATCGCGTCCTCGCCAACGACGATGGCGTCGTCGACGATGATGCCGAGCGCCATGATCAGCGCAAACAGCGTGATCATGTTGATGCTGCCGCCAGTGAGATACAGGATGAAGAGCGTCGCGGCGAAGGACACCGGGATGCCCCAGGCCACCCAGAAGGCCACCCGGCCGGTGAGGAACAGGTAGAGGATCAGCACCACGAGCACCAATCCGCCCAAGCCGTTGCGGACCAGCAGCATGATGCGGTCGCGCACCAGCTCCCACGAGGCATCGTAGACCGTGACTTCGACGCCCGGCGGCAGGGTCGGCCGGGTGTCGTCCAGCCACTGGGCCAAGGTCTGCGCGGACTCGAGCGTGTCGCCGCTCTCGGCTCGCTGCACGATCATCTCCACCGCGGGCTTGCCGGCCACGGTGATGTCGATGGTGTTGTCGCTGGGGCCACGGTCGATCTCTGCGATATCGCCCAGATTGACGCGCAGCTGCTCCTCGGTCTTCACCGGCAGGTCGCGGAAGGCGAGCGGCTCGCGGCGCTTGTCGAGGCTCCTGAGCTCCCGCGACCCCTCGCCACGGCCCACCGAGCCAGCCGGCAGATCGCGGCTGAAATCGTCCACCCGGTCGCCGATATCACGCAGCCCCAGCTCCAATTGCTCCAATTGCTCGGTGGGCACCTGGATGCCGATCTCCTCATCCGGCAGGCCGTTGATCTGCACCTTGTCCAGACCCCGGTCCAGCAGCTCAGACTCGAAGCGACGTGCCAGCGTGCGCAGCTCCGCCGGATCGTCGAGCCCGGCGATCAGGAGCCGCGCCACCTGCTCGTAGCGGGTCAGCAGCGACACCTCCGGCTTCTCGGCATCCTGCGGGAAGTTCCGGAACTCGTCGACGAAGCGGCGCACCTGATCCAGTGCCAGCAGCGGGTCGGTACCCTCCTCGAACTCCAGCGTAATGGCGGAGATGCCCTGGCTGGAGGTGCTGGTCATCTTGTCCAGGTTGTCCACCGTGCGCAGGCGCTGCTCCAAGGGCTCGGTGATGCCGTCCTCGATGTCCTCGGCGCTGGCACCGGTCCAGACCACCCGCACCTGCACGACTTCCAGCTCGAAGGTCGGAAAGAACTGCACGTTGAGCCTGTCCAACGCGAAGGCACCGGCCAGCAGCATGATGACCATCAGCAGGTTGGCCGCGACCTTGTGATGGGCGAAGAGCCCGATCAGGTCGCCCCGATGCTGCATCGCGGGCTGCTGGCGGCTGAAGGTGCGCGGACCGCGAGGGGCGCCCGTGTCACCTTCCGGCGCTGTCGTGTGCTCGCTCATTGCACCGCCCGCGGCTCGCCGACGTCGGAGCTGCGCGAGCCGGCCGGTGTCGCGGGGGCATCAGCTGCGGCCGGCGCCTCTGCCACGCGGCCTTCGTCGAGCGTCTCCACGCGCAGGCCGTCGATGGCGTTGGGCATGTGGGTGGTGACGATGAGATCGCCACGGTGCAGCTCGCGCGAGCGCAACAGTAGACGCTCGTCGCCGTCGGCGCCGCCGCGCCGCTCGCCGAGCGTCTCCGCGTCGATGCCCACCATGCGCCCATCTTCCAGCTTGTAGATGCGCCCGCCACCGTAGACAGCGCGGAAGGGTACCGCGACCACATCGTCGCGTGCCGGGCGCTCGAGGCGCAGCGTCAGCATCTGCCCGAGCCTGAGCGCCGCCGGGTCGGCGGTAACCTGGAACAGGCCGTCGACGCCGCTCGGCCCGGCCTCGCCGGCGATGCGCTCGAGGACCAGCTCCAGCTCCCGGTCGCCGAGCTCGGCCGTCGCCGGCAGCTGCCCCCGCTCGCTCAATGCCGCCAGCAGCTCCGCCTGATAGGGCGCAGGGATACGCGCACGCACCTGCAGGCTGTCCAGCGCGAACATACGCGCTAGGACCTCGCCCTTGGACACTTGGTCGCCGGCGGTGACATCGACGCCCGTCACGATGCCGTCGTAGGGTGCGCGGATGGTGGCGCGCTCATACTCCAGCTCCAGCTCCTGAAGCCGTGCCTTGTCGCTGGCGAGCCGCGCCTCGAGCCCGCGCAGCCGCGTGGGATGGTCGGCTAGGCTCATTTCCCGGTTGCTGACCGCCAGTGCCTGCTGTACCGCGGCCTGCTCGGCCTCGTCCAGCGCCTGTTCCGCGCCCACCTTTTGGGTCTTGAGCCGCTGCTGGCGCGCGACGGCGTCCTGCGCCAGCTTCAGCAGGCGCTTTTCCTGCTCCAGTGCCAGGCGGTCGGTCTCGTAGCGGTTGCGCTCGCTGTCGATCTCCGCCTCGAGCTCGGCGATCTGCGCCTTCGCCTGCTCGACGCGCGGCAGAAAGTCGCGGGCGTCCAGGCGCACCAACACATCCCCGGCGCTCACCCGATCGCCATCGCGCACCGCCACCTCGGTGACCCAGGCCGGTGCGGAAGCCGTCGCACGCAGCAGGTCCGGGGTCTCGACCCGGCCGTAAAGTGTCAGCTCGGGCGCCAGACGCTTCGGCACGGCCCGCTCCACTTCCACCCGCCAGATCCGCTCCTGCACCGCAGGTGGCGCCTGCACCGGCCGGGTGGACTTGAGTACCCGAAAGGCGCCGATACCGAGCGCGAGCACCACGACGGGGAGGAGGATTTTGAGGGCTTTACGCACGGTGGTGATCGTTGCTCGTTATCCGTTTTGTCGGCGAGGCTGGGGCCAACGGCCCGCCTACCGCACCGGGGTGCCACCCCAGGACGTCGATAGAGAATCGGGGTGATGGCCGCCGAGCACAACGCGGCATATCAATTACGAGGTTGCCCGTCCGCGAGCCGGCCTGTTCACGCGCGACGTTCGTCGCTCGCCTTGCCGCTGGCGGACTCCCTCTGTGGTGGCGGTGGCGCGATGGACCGCACGCGCAGGTGCAGCGCCGCCTTGGCGAGCAGATGGGCGCTCACCGGGGCCGTGATGAACAGGAACAGCGTCACCAGTACCTCGTGCAGGCTGACATCTTCTCCAGGGGTACTGAAATGGATCGCCGACGCAATCAACAGGGCGCCCACGCCGAGGGTCGTGGCCTTGGTGGGACCATGCAGACGGCTGTAGAAGTCCCGAAAGCGGGCCAGCCCCAGCGAGCCGATGAAGGTGAAGGCGGCGCCGATGACGATCAGTACCGAGACAGCCAGATCGAGCATACGCAACCCAATTATTCGATGATGTCGCCGCGCAAGAGGTACTTGCAGAGCGCGACCGTGCCCACGAAGCCCATCATCGCGATCAGCAGCGCCGCCTCGAAGTAGAGCGCGCTTCCCAGCAGGATACCCAGGAGCACTAGGAGCGCGATGGTGTTCACATAAAGTGTGTCCAGGGCCAAGATCCGATCCGGATGGTCCGGCCCCGCCAGCAGCCGCCACAGGCTCAGCAGCAGGGCCGCGCAGACCAGGGTGAGGGCGATGATCAGGGCGATGCTCAGCATGGGGGCTCGAAGATGTCTCTCAGGGGCCGCTCGTAGCGGGTCTTGATCTCCCGCGCCAGGGCGTCGGGGTCGCTCACGCGCAGCCCGTGCACCAGCAAAGTGCGGCGGTCCGGGCTCAGCCAGGCGGAGACCGTGCCTGGGGTCAAGGAGACGGTATTGGCGAGAATGCTGATGGCCAGCTCGGTACGCAATTCCAAGGGCACCGCGACGAAGGCCGGCCGGGCGAAGCGCTGTCCGCCCAGGATCAGCAGCGCCACGGCCAGGTTGGCGACGAGGATGTCCCACAGCACCTTCAGCAGAAAGAACACCAGCCACCAGGGCCGGGCGATGCGCACTCGATCGGGCCAGAAACGGCGCGTAAACACCGGCAGGGCCCAGCCCAGGAGCAACCCCAGCAGCGCCTGTCCGGCGGTGAAGCTGTTCACCAGCAGCACCCAGATCAGCGCCAGCACCGGCGTCAGCAGCGGATGAGGCAGCAGGTGTCGCAACATGGGCTCAGCTCTCCGCCGGACCGCCCAGCACGGCTTGGATGTACCGCGCCGGGTGCATCAGGGTATCGGCGGTGGCGGCGGTGAAGTCCGTCGCCGGCCCAGCCGCGACCACCAGCGCCAGGCACAGGCCGGCTAGCCCGAGCACCGGGGCCAGCCTTTGCCAATCCGGTCCAGAAGCCGCCGCGGTATCGGCGCTGTCGGAGCGCTCGCTGCCCAACAGACATACATCCTGGCCCGTGAGGCTCGCCGATGCGAGACTCGGCTGCGGCAGGAACCCGCGCCACACCGTCCCGCCAGCGCGATAGAACAGGAGGCTCCCGCTACGGGCCAGGGCGACGATGCTCAGCAGGCCTGTGCTCAGCACGACGGCGAACACCCAGGTCATCGCGGGTTGCCCGAGGGCCGCCCGTAGCAGCATCCATTTGCCGAGGAAGCCAGAGAGCGGCGGCAAGCCTGCGATCAGCACCGCCAGCAGGAAGAACAGGCCGCCCACCACGGGCGCGGCCGGCACCGCCGGCCCCGGATCCAGCCGGTCGCGCAGCGCGCCGCGGCCGCGGGCGATGACATCCGCCAACAGGAACAGGGCCGCGGCGGCGAACGTGCTATGAGGCAGATAATAGAGGCCGGCGGCTATGCCAGCCGGCG
>Ga0316576_10000525_pt1 | contig 17912 bp, 16 predicted proteins | sample S0NA_FD_203075 | JGI IMG/M metagenome (GOLD analysis project Ga0316576, IMG submission 203075) | Rhizosphere microbial communities from salt marsh grasses in Alabama, United States - S0-2_050615r3r5 | ecosystem: Host-associated > Plants > Roots > Rhizosphere | place: USA: Alabama | collected... | reverse complement strand
GGCCGATGTTGCGCCGCGTCCGGCAGTGGTGCACGCGGCCTTCCTCGTCCTCGACGACGGCCGCGGCGCCATGCCGGACGACCACCCGGCCCGGGCGGGGCTCGGTCTCGTCGAGATCCGCGAGCACCCGCTCGGTACGCTCCTCCAGGCGATGGCGGCGGCGCTCCTGAATCGCGCGGATGCGCTCCAGCTGCCGTCCTGACAGGCGCCGTCTCGGCATCGGCGATGGGTCCCTCTCGGCTCCGCCGTCAATCGCCGAATTTGTAGTAGCGCTGATTCAGCAGGCCCGCGACGCTGTCGATCTGGTCATCGAACCAGGTGAGATTGAGGTTCTGCTCGCACATCCGTACCTGGGTCTTCAGGGCGTCGAGCGAATCGATCTTGCGGTCCGGGCGGGTATAGACCTCCGCGCCGTGGCAGCTGGTGCAATTCTGCTGGTACAGCGCCTCGGCGTCCGGCGCGTCATCGGTCGCGGCGTAGAGGACGACGGGGGTGCTGAGGGCCGCGGCCAGGGCCACGGCCGTGCCGAAAATGCGCGGATGCATCAATACCTCCTGCACTGGGTGCTTTTGATCGGGACGAAGAAAACGGGCTCCGCGGGTGCCGCGGCACCCGCTCGGCGCGCTAACATGCGCGAAATCGTGGCCGCCATGGGAGAAGCCAATGGGCAAAGAGGACAATCTGGTCTGGATGGACCTCGAAATGACGGGGCTGGACCCGTTTCGCGACCAGATCCTGGAGATCGCCACCGTCGTGACCGACCCGCAGCTTGAGATCCTGGCGGAGGGGCCGGTCATCGCACTGCACCAGCCGGAGCACGTGCTGGCCGCGATGGACGACTGGAACACCCGCCATCATACCCAATCCGGGCTGGTCGAGCGGGTCCGCAACAGCGACTACGACGAGCAGCGGGCGGAGCGGGAGACGCTCGAGTTCCTGGAGCAGTGGTGCGTCGCCGGCAAACCGCCGCTGTGCGGCAACAGCATCTGCCAGGACCGGCGCTTTCTCGCCCGCTGTATGCCGCGGCTGGAGGCCTTCGTGCACTATCGCAATCTCGATGTCAGCTCGCTGAAGATCCTCGCGAAGCTGTGGGCGCCGGAGGTCGTGGACGCCTTCAAGAAGCAGAACAGGCACCTGGCGCTGGATGATATCCGCGAATCCATCGACGAATTGCGCCATTACCGACAGGAGCTGCTGCGCGTCTGACGGCATGCCGCCGGGCGCGGCTAGGCCCCCTGCTGCCGCAGGGCCCAGAGCACGTGCTCGCGCACCAGCGGACTCGGGTCCTCGAGGCGGGCGCGCAATGCGCTGCGGACCTCGTCCGACGGCGCCGCATTGCCGAGCGCGACGGCCAGGTTGCGCGACCAGCGCTCGAAGCCGATGCGGCGGATCGCCGAGCCGCGCGCTCGCTCCAGGAACTCGGCCTCGTCCCAGCGGAACAGGGCGAGCAGCGTTGCTTTGTCGAGTCCCTCGCGGGGCAGGAAGTCGGCCTCGGCGGTGAGCCGCGCGAAGCGGTTCCACGGGCAGACCAGCTGGCAGTCGTCACAGCCGTAGATGCGGTTGCCGAGACGCGGGCGCAGCGGCACCGGGATCGGTCCGGGATGCTCGATGGTCAGGTACGAGATGCACAGCCGCGCGTCGAGCTGGTAGGGCGCGACGATCGCATCGGTCGGACAGACATCGATACAGGCCTTGCAGCGCCCGCAATGGTCCTCGGCCGGGGGGTCCACCGGCAGCGGCAGATCGCAGTAGAGCTCGCCGAGAAAGAACCATGAGCCGGCGCGGCGGTTGATCAGATTGGTGTGCTTGCCGATCCAGCCGAGCCCCGCCTGCTCGGCGAGCGGCTTCTCCAGCACCGGCGCGGAGTCCACGAGCACACGGTAGCCGAAGGCGCCGACGCGCTCCTCGATGCGCCCCGCGAGGCGCCGCAGGCGCTGGCGCAGGAGCTTGTGATAGTCCCGGCCCAGCGCATAGCGGGAGACGAATGCCCGCGCCGGGTCCGCCAGCGCGTCCTCGATATCGACCCGCGCATCCGGCTGGTAATCCATGCGTGCCGAGATCACCCGCAGGGTGCCGGGCACCAGCTCCGCGGGACGGCTGCGCTTGGTCCCGTGCCGGGCCATGTAGCCCATGTCGCCGTGCATGCCCGCCGCCAGCCATTGCCCGAGCCGCGCCTCGGCCACGGACAGGTCCACATCGGCGACGCCGACCTGCTGGAAGCCGAGCTCCGCCCCCCAGTGCTTGATCGAGCGCGCGAGCTCGTCGAGCTCGCGGGCGGACAGGCTGGGCGCACTGGATTCCCGCGGGCGGGCATCACCCCGCGCCGGGCCCGCCGGCTGGAATTGCGATGAGGCGGTGGTCACGGCTGCTGTGACGGCGAAACGGTGTTACGTGGACTCGGGCGGGCTCGCCGAGCCCCGGGCGGGTCGCCGCTGGCGAGGGACCGGGGCCTGGCTTATGCTCGTTGCCTGAGCAACGACTGGAAGACAGACAGTGCCACGCTCTTCGGGGGAAAACAACCGGCTCCCTTACGCGCTTTATCGCGCCGGGCAGGTGCGCGCGCTCGATCGGTGTGCGATCGACACGCACGGCATCCCGGGCTCGGTGCTGATGGAGCGGGCCGGGTCCGCGGCATTCGACGTGCTGCGCGCGCGCTGGCCCGACGCGCGGCGCATCTGCGTGCTCGCCGGCGCCGGCAACAACGGCGGGGATGGATACGTCATCGCGCGGCTCGCGCTGGAGCAGGGCCGGCCGGTGCGGCTGCTGACCCTGGGGGATCACGGCAAGCCGCGCGGCGCCGCCGCCGATGCCGCGCGCGCCTTCGCCGCCGCCGGCGGCACCGCGGAGCCTTGTCGCGGCGTGCCGGCGGACGCGGATCTGATCGTCGACGCGCTGCTCGGGACCGGCCTGGAGCGACCGCTGGACGGTGACTGGGCCCGGACCGTGGAGCAGGCCAACGCGCTGCGCACGCCGGTGCTCGCGGTGGACATTCCCACCGGCCTGCACGCGGACACTGGCCGTGTGCTCGGTTGTGCGGTGCGTGCCGAGGCCACCGTCAGCTTCATCGGCCTGAAGCAGGGCATGCTCACCGGCCTCGGGCCGGATCACTGCGGCGAGCTCCATTTCGACGGCCTGGATGTGCCGCCCGCGGTCTATGCGACCGAGGTCCTGTCGGCCCGGCGGCTGGACTGGTGCAAGGAGCGCGAGACCTTGCCGCGGCGGCGGCCCGCCGCGCACAAGGGCGAGCAGGGGCACGTGCTCGTCGTCGGCGGGGCCCCTGGCATGTCCGGCGCCGCCCGTCTCGCCGGCGAGGCCGCCCTGCGCGCGGGCGCCGGACTGGTCACGGTGGCGACCCATCCCGAGCATGCGCAGCTTCTGAACCTGACCCGGCCCGAGCTGATGGTGCGGGCCGTCGAGGACGCCGAGGCGCTCGTGCAGGCCGCCGAGCGGGCGGATGTGATCGCGCTGGGACCGGGGCTCGGCAAAGGCCTGTGGGGTACGACCCTTTTCGAGCAGGCGCTGGAGCTGGACAAGCCGCTGGTCGTCGATGCGGACGCGCTGAACCTGCTTGCGACCCGGCACCGCCGCAACCCCCGCTGGGTGCTGACCCCGCACCCCGGCGAGGCCGCGCGGCTGCTGGGATCGAGCGTGGCGGACGTGGAGCACGACCGGTTCGCCGCCGTGCAGGCCCTTCAGCGGCGTTTCGATGGGGTCGCCGTGCTGAAGGGTGCGGGGACCCTGATCCACGGACCCGGGACCAGGCCGACCGGGCTCTGCAGCGACGGCAACCCCGGTATGGCGACCGGCGGAATGGGGGACACGCTGACCGGCATCATCGCCGCGCTGCTTGCGCGGCGCCCGCGCGACGGGGCCCGGCCGCAGCCCGAGGAGAGCGTCGCCGCGGCGGTCTGTCTGCATGCCGCCGCCGGCGACCGCGCCGCGCGCGGCGGCGAGAGCGGCATGCTGCCAGGCGATCTGATCGACGCGCTGCGCGCCACGCTGGCCGAGAGCGCGTGCTGATGGAGCGCTACCTGCCGACGGAGAGCGCCCAGCTCGCCTTCGGTGCCGAGCTTGCCGATCGGCTGCGCGGGCACGGCGGCGTCGTTCACCTGCGCGGTGACCTCGGCGCCGGCAAGACCACGCTGGTGCGCGGCCTGCTGCGGGCGCTGGGACACCAGGGGCCGGTGCGCAGCCCGACCTACACGCTGATAGAGCCCTACGACGCGGGCGGACAGCGCATCTATCACCTCGACCTGTACCGTCTCTCCGACCCGGAGGAGCTCGAGCTCCTGGGGCTGCGGGATCTGCTCGATGAGGACGCGCTGCTGCTGGTCGAGTGGCCCGAGCGCGGCCACGGCGTGCTGCCCCAGGCGGCGCTGACCGTCGAGATCGCCCATGCCGCGCCGGGCCGCCGGATCACGCTGAGCCCCGCGCCCGCCTGGGCCCGGCTGTTCGCCGGCGCCGCCCTCTGACCGGCCCGCGCCGCGGCCGCCGAGACGCTCGGCGCCGGTGCTCCTGCGGCTCCCCGGTGACATCCTCCGCACGCGCACGCCGTCCTGGTTGTTGGATTGGGGCAGATGTGGCGGATTTGCGACGCCAGCTCTCCAATCGCATGAAAAATCCCTTGCAACGAGCGGTACACGTTTGGAAAATCTGCTGCTCAGCTGCTATGCTGCTAGTGTTCCCATTGACCAAATCGCGGACTCGCGGACGGGGGAGAGTCGTACGATGCGGACAATAACCACAACATCGCCGAAGCAGCCGGGCCGGCGGCCGCGGCTGGCGCCGGCATCGATCCCGGGACGCTTTCGGGGGCTCGCGTTCGGTGCGCTCCTGCACGCGCCCCGCCGGCTCGTCGTGCTGATGACCGCCGCGCTGCTCACGGCCCTGCTGCCCGGGCTGAGCCGGGCGGGGCAGACCGACGTGAAGAGCGTGCGCATCTGGAGCGCGCCCGATCATACACGTATCGTGCTTGATCTCGCGTCACCGGTCCGGCACAACATCTTCGCACTGGACGGGCCGGACCGACTGGTGGTGGACGTGCGCGACGCCCGGCTGCGTGATGGGCTCCCCGACGCCGACGCCGACGACCTGCTGGTCTCCGGCCTGCGCAGCGGCGTGCGTGACGGCGACGACCTGCGCGTCGTGCTGGACCTGAAGCAGGCCGCGCGGGTGAAGAGCTTCGAGCTGGCGCCGAACGACACCTACGGTCACCGGCTGGTGATCGACCTGACCCCGAAGGTTTCGGATGCGCAGATCCTCGCGTCCGCGACCGCGATGGCGAGCCCGGCGATCCGCCGCCAGGCGCCGGCGTCGCATCTGTCCATCCAGCCCAAGGGCGGCGGCGTCCATCGCGACGTGATCATCGCGGTGGACGCCGGTCACGGCGGCGAGGACCCGGGGGCCATCGGCCGCAGCGGCACGCGCGAGAAGGACGTGACGCTGGCGATCGCGCGCAAGCTCGCGCGGCGCATCGACGCCCAGCCGGGCATGCGCGCGGTGCTGATCCGTGACGGCGACTACTTCGTCGCGCTGCGCCAGCGCATCGCCAAGGCGCGCAGCAGCCAGGCCGATCTGTTCGTCTCGATCCACGCGGACGCGTTCAGGGACCCGCGGGTGCGCGGCTCGTCGGTCTACACGCTGTCGAACGGCGGCGCGACGAGCGAGGCGGCGAAATGGCTGGCGGCACGGGAGAACCGGGCCGACATGATCGGCGGCGTCAATCTCGCCGAGCAGAACGACATGCTTGCGAGCGTGCTGCTGGACATGACGCAGAACGCCACCATGGAGCACAGCAGCATCGCCGCGAGCCGCGTGCTGTCGAAGCTGCGCACCCTCGGCGACGTCCACCAGACCCACATCCAGAAGGCCGGCTTCGTCGTGCTGAAGTCGCCGGACATCCCGTCGATGCTGGTCGAAACGGCCTTCATCTCCAACCCCGACGAGGAGCGCCGCCTGCGCGACCGCCGCTACCAGGACAAGCTGGCGGCCTCGCTGCTGGACGGCATCGTCGATTATTTCCGCGAGTATCCGCCGCCGAACACCCGTTTCGCCCGGACGCCCGGTGCGCCGATCGACGAGACGTCCGACGCCCGCGGCTACCTGCTGCCGGCACGGACCTCACTGACCCGGCTGGCCCGGGAGTACGACCTGCCGGTGGCGGCCCTGGACGGGACGCTGGAGCGCCGCCCGGCCGCGGGTCCGCTGCACCTGGCGCAGGTGCTGCGCCCGATCGGCAGCTGAATCCGCCCCGGGCGACGCCGCCGGACGGCGGGGCCGACGCGGTCCCGGGCCCGGCTTGCGGCGGCCTGGCGTTTCTGCTGTGATCCCGCGGATGTCTTCGATCCGCGCCCTGCCTCCCCAGCTGATCAATCAAATCGCCGCCGGCGAGGTGGTCGAGCGGCCCGCGTCGGTGGTCAAGGAGCTGCTGGAAAACAGTCTCGACGCCGGTGCGCGGCGCATCGAGGTGGACCTGGAGCAGGGCGGGGCGAAGCTGATCCGCATCCGCGACGACGGCTGCGGGATCGCCCGGGACGAGCTGGCGCTCGCGCTCTCGCGCCATGCGACGAGCAAGATCGCGAGTCTCGCCGACCTGGAGTCCGTCGGCACCCTCGGATTCCGCGGCGAGGCGCTGCCGAGCATCGCGTCGGTGTCGCGGCTGAGCCTGGTGTCGCGGGTGCCGGACGACGCCCACGGCTGGCGGGTCAGCGCAGACGGCAGCGACCGGGTGTCGACGCCCGAGCCTGCCGCGCACCCCGCCGGCACCACCGTCGAGGTGCGCGACCTGTTCTACAACGTGCCGGCGCGGCGCAAGTTCCTGCGTACCGAGAAGACCGAGTTTGGTCATGTCGAGCAGGGTCTGCGGCGGATGGCGCTGGCCCATGCCGGCGTGGCCATACGACTGCGGCACAACGGGCGCGTGGTGATGGATCTGTCGGCCGCGGCGGACCCGGGGCCGGGCGGCGCTGCGCTGGTGCCGCGCCTGCGCGAGCTGCTGGGCGGAGGCTTCGTCGACGCGAGCCTCGCCGTGGAGCAGGAGGCCGTGGGCCTGCGCCTGCACGGCTGGATCGCACAGCCCGCCTTCGCCCGCAGCCAGGCGGACCTCCAGTTCTTCTACGTCAACGGCCGGCTGGTGCGCGACAAGCTCGTCACCCACGCCGTGCGCCAGTCCTACCAGGACGTCCTGCACCACGGCCGGCATCCTGCCTACGTGCTGTTCCTGGAGCTGCCGCCGCGCCAGGTGGACGTCAACGTCCATCCGGCCAAGCAGGAGGTGCGCTTCCGCGAGGGCCGGCAGGTGCACGACTTCATCTTCCGCGGCCTGCACCGGCGGCTCGCCGGCGGCGTCCATGCGGCGACCGCGGGCGGAGACGGGCCGCCCATGCTCGCGCCGAGTCCCGGGTCGCCGCCCGTGCCGGCGCCGGCCGCGCGGGCCTCTTCTGGCTACCCGCGGTCCCTGTCCCTTCCGGTCCGAGAGGGCCGCGGCGCCTATGCGGCGGCGCTCGACTTCCAGCGTCCGGCACCGCTGCCGGCGGCACCCCCCGAGCAGGATGCCGGCGCGATTCCGCCCCTGGGCTTTGCGCTCGCGCAGCTGCACGGTGTTTACGTCCTCGCGCAGGCGCGGGACGGCCTGATCATCGTCGACATGCATGCCGCCCACGAGCGCATCGGCTACGAGCGTTTGAAGCGCTCGGCGGAGGCCGGCGCGCTGCGGCGCCAGCCCCTGCTGATGCCGGTGGTGCTGCACGTGAGCCCCGCGGAGGCGGATCTCGCCGAGGGGCATGGGGCGCTGCTCGAGCGCCTGGGGCTGACGGTCGCGCGCCTCGGCGACGGCAAGCTCGCGCTGAAGGAGATTCCGGCGCTGCTGCAGGGCGCCGACGCCGAAGCGCTGCTGCGGGACGTGCTCGCCGACCTGGCGGCCCGGGGCGACAGTGAGCGCGTGCGCGGCGAGATCAACGGCGTGCTCTCGACCATGGCCTGCCATGGCGCCGTGCGCGCCAACCGGCGCTTGTCCATCGACGAGATGAACGCCCTGCTGCGCGACATGGAGCGGACCGAGCGCGCGGACCAGTGCAATCACGGCCGGCCGACCTGGGTCAGACTCTCGCAGCGGGAGCTGGACGCACTGTTCCTGCGCGGGCGCTGAGCGGCGCGAGGCGTCCAGCGATGCCCCGGCCCATGTCCTTGTCCAGCGTTGCCTCAGACCGACGAGTCATGCCCCCACCCCTGAGCATCGCTCGTTGTCGTTGTCCTAATCGTCATCGACTACCCGACCGCGATGACGACAACGACCGGCCGCCCATCTGCCCATCTGCCCATCTTCCAGCATTCGACACGCTCACCCGATGCCACGAACGCCCCCCGCCGAGTCGCCGGCGCTGGAATCGGCTCGACGCGACCGCCCGCCCGCCATCCTGCTGATGGGGCCGACCGCGTCCGGCAAGACGGACCTGGCACTGATGCTGGCCGGGTCGCTGCCGTGCGAGATCATCAGCGTCGACTCGGCGCTGGTCTACCGCGGCATGGACATCGGTACCGCGAAGCCGTCGCCGGAGGTGCTGCGCGAGGTCCCGCACCGGCTGGTGGACATCTGCGATCCCGCCGAGGCCTATTCGGCCGCGCGCTTTTGCGACGACGCGCTGGCGGCCATGGAGGAGATCACGGCCGCGGGCCGGGTGCCGCTGCTCGTCGGTGGAACCATGCTCTACTTCCGTGCCCTGCAGCAGGGGCTCTCGCCGCTGCCGCAGAGCGACCCGGCGCTGCGCGGCGAGCTCGCCGAGCGCGCGCGGCGCGAGGGGCTGGAGGCGATGCACCGCTGGCTTGCACGGGTCGACCCGGCCGCCGCCGCCCGCATCCATCCGAACGATCCGCAGCGGCTGCTGCGCGCGCTGGAGGTCTACCTGCTGGCAGGCCGGCCGATGTCCGAGCTGTGGCAGTCGGCGCAGCGCCCCGATCTCGGGCACCGGCTGCTGAAGCTGGTGCGCTCACCGCGCGAGCGGGCGACACTCCACCGGCGCATCGCGCGGCGCTTCGAGGCGATGCTCGCAGCGGGCTTCGAGGACGAGGTGCGCGGGCTCTGGGCACGCGGAGACCTGAGTCCGGAGATGCCGTCGATGCGCTGTGTCGGCTATCGCCAGATGCTCGATTACATCCAGGGCCGGCGCGCACACGCCGACATGGTGCTGGCCGCGATCGCCGCGACACGCCAGCTGGCGAAGCGCCAGTACACGTGGCTGCGCTCGGAGCCGGGCTGCAGCTGGCTCTATGACGACATGCCGCTGGAGGTGCAGGCGCGGGAAGCGGTCACGCGCTTCTGTGAAGCGTCCACGGGGCTGTGACCGGCGGCCCGAGGCTAGCCGGAGGGGGCGGGCGCGGGGCTCGGGAGGGCGAGGTATCGGTCCGCGGAGGATCCCTTAAAGGCGATCGCGCAGTAACGCCCGCCCGCCAGCTGTGCTATTTTGTCGGTTTCTATCCAGTCCATCATCATCGACCACCGGCACCGGAAAATTCGAGCCGGTACAACAACAAGGAGCCGAAGTCATGTCCAAGGGCCAAAGCCTTCAAGACCCGTTCCTCAACACGCTCCGCAAGGAGCGTGTTCCCGTATCCATCTTCCTGGTGAATGGAATCAAGCTCCAGGGACAAATCGAGTCCTTCGATCAGTTCGTCGTCTTGCTCAAGAACAACGTGAGCCAGATGATCTACAAGCATGCGATCTCCACTGTCGTCCCCGCACGCAACGTCAAGCTGCCTCCGACCATGGAAGGGGGCAGCGAGCAGCCCGGCAACAGCTGAAGGGACTCGGTCCGGTCCGCGCCAGTGACGATGCACACCCAACAACCACGTCCGTCCGGCCCGCTGCGCGGGCCTCGGACGGACTGATTCCGGCCGCTGAATGTTCGACCGCCCACGCGCTGGCGAGCGCGCCATCCTCGTTCAACTCGCGATCGACCGCACGATCGACGACGAGGCGATCCTAGAGTTTCGGCTGCTGGCAAAGGCCGCCGGCGCAGAGGTGGTCGGCTGGCTCGGCGGCTCGCGCCGCGTGCCGGATCCGCGCTACTACATCGGCGCCGGAAAGGCCGAGGAGCTGAAGTCGCTGGTGGGAGCCACCGGCGCCGAGCTGGTCATCTTCGATCACGCACTGACACCGGCCCAGGAGCGCAACCTGGAGCGGCTGCTGCAATGCCGCGTTCTGGAGCGCAGCGGGCTCATCCTCGACATCTTCGCGCAGCGCGCCCGGTCTTTCGAGGGCAAGCTGCAGGTGGAGCTCGCCCAGCTGCGCCACCTGTCCACGCGCCTGATCCGGGGCTGGACGCACCTGGAGCGGCAGAAGGGCGGCATCGGCCTGCGCGGCCCGGGCGAGACCCAGCTGGAGACCGACCGGCGGCTGCTCGGCAAGCGCATCGCGCTGCTGAACAGCCGGCTCGAACGCATCGAGTCGCAGCGCCGCCAGAGCAGCCGGGCGCGGGGCAAGGCGGAGATTCCCACGGTATCCCTGGTCGGCTACACCAATGCCGGCAAGTCGACGCTGTTCAACCGGCTCACGCAGGCCGGCGTCTATCAGGCCGATCAGCTGTTCGCGACCCTGGACCCGACCGTGCGGCGGCTCGAGTTGCCCGATGCGCCGGCGGTCGTGCTCGCCGACACCGTCGGCTTCATCAACCAGCTGCCGCACGAGCTGGTCGCGGCCTTCCGCTCGACGCTGCGCGAGACCCGCTCGGCCGATCTGCTGCTGCACGTCGTCGACGCGGGCAGCGAGCATCGCGACCGGCGCATCGACGATGTCCGCTCGGTGCTGGCGGAGATCGGCGCGGCCGAGATCGCGACCATCGTCGTGCTCAACAAGATCGACTTGTTGCCGGGCGCAGAGCCGCGGGTGGACCGCGACGCGCAGGGCCGCGCTCGCCGCATCTGGCTGTCCGCGGAGACCGGCGCCGGCATCGAGCTGCTGCTCTCGGCGCTCGCGGAGCATTTCCGCGGCGAGCGGGCGCACGAGCGGCTGCGCCTGGGTCCGGCGGACGGCGCCCTGCGTGCGTGGCTGTACGAGCACGCGCGCGTGCTCGCCGAGCGCGGCAACGACGACGGCGGGTGGGAGATGCAGGTCGAGATCGCACCGGCGCTGCGGGATCGCCACCTGCGCCCCGGCGGCCGCTGGGGCGGCCGCCTGCTGGAGGCGGGCGCCGCGGGGACCGCACCACGGAGCGACCGGCGGCGGGCCGAGCCGGAGCCGGCGGAGCCCGGCGTGCCGGGTGCCACCGGGCAGACGGCCCATCAGGCCGAACAGGCCGCCGAGGCATTGCCCGACCGGGCGCTCGCGCCTTAACATGCTCGGCTGATCTCGTTGCTTGATAACGCGCCGATACGGCGGCACCTTCCCCACGCGAGCCGGCCTCATGGTGGCCGACTCGCGCATCGAACGCACTGTCAGAAACTTTCCTGGAGTGAATATGGCCTGGAACGAGCCGGGAGGCGGTAACAAAGACCCCTGGGGCGGCGGTCCTGGTAATCAGGGTCCGCCGGACCTCGACGAGGTCGTGCGCAAGCTGCAGGAGCGTCTCAGCGGTCTGCTCGGCGGCGTCAAGAAGGGCGCCTCCGGCGGCGGTGGCGGCGGCAACGGGCCGGATCTGAGTACCCGCACCATCGGGATCATCGTCGCGGTCCTGTTCATCGCCTGGCTGTTCACCGGCATCTATATCGTCGATCCCGCCGAGCGCGGTGTCGTGACCCGGTTTGGCGCCTACACGAAGATGACCGAGCCTGGCCCGCACTGGCATATCCCCTGGCCGATCGAGGCGGTGCAGATCGTCAACGTCGACGAGATCTCGTCGTTCACGCACAAGGCGTCGATGCTGACCAAGGACGAGAACATCGTTGACGTGGAGCTGACCGTGCAGTCGCGCATCCAGGATGCGGCGAACTATCTGTACCAGGACCAGGCCCCGGAGAAGACCCTGCGCGACGCCACCGAGACCGTGGTGCGCAAGACCATTGGTGGCGAAAAGCTCGACTTCATCCTGACCGAGGGCCGCAGCAAGGTGGCCGCGGACATCCGCGAACGTGTGCAGAGGCTAGTCGACACCTACAAGACCGGGCTGCTGGTCACGTCGGTGAACATGCAGCCGGCCAAGCCGCCGGAGCAGGTCAAGGAGGCGTTCGACGACGCGATCAAGGCGCGCGAGGACAAGGAGCGCCTGGAGAACAAGGCCGAGGCCTACTCCAACGAGATCCTGCCCCAGGCACGCGGTGAGGCGGCCCGCATCGAGGCGGACGCCAAGGCCTATCGCGACCGGGTCATCGCCGAGGCAGATGGCCAGGCGGCGCGCTTCAGCGCGGTTTTGGCGGAATACGAGAAGGCGCCGATCGTCACCCGCGAGCGCCTTTACCTGGAAACGATGGAGCGCGTCCTCGGCCAGAGCAGCAAGGTGCTGATAGACGTGCCGGACGGCAACAGCCTGATGTACTTGCCCCTTGATCAGATGATGAAGCAGAGCAGCCCGCCGCGCCGCTCGAGCATGTCCGCGCCGAGCGCGTCGAGCACCAGCAGCAGCCCCTCGAGCACGGGCTCGACGCAGCTGCGAGACACGTCCCGTGAGCGGAGGTCACGCTGATGGATGACACCAAGAAGGTTCTGATCCCGATCGCCGTCGCGCTGCTCGCGCTGCTGATCTACGCGTCGACCTTTGTCGTTCAGCAGTACGAGACCGCGATCAAGCTGCGGCTCGGCGAGATCGTCACCAGCGACTACAAGCCCGGGCTGCACTTCAAGGTCCCGCTGCTGAACAACATCATCAAGTTCGACCACCGTATCCAGACGCTCGATTCACGCCCGCAGCGCTTCCTGACCATCGAGAAGAAGGACGTCATCGTCGATTCCTACGCGAAGTGGCGGATCAACAATGCGGCGCAGTTCTTCCGCTCCACCGGCGGCGACAACGCCCGCACCGCGCGGCTGCTCTCGGAGCGGATCAACACCAGCCTGCGCGACGAGTTCGGCAAGCGCACCATCCAGGAAGTGGTGTCCGAGGATCGGCTGGAGCTGATGCAGGTGCTGACCAAGCAGGTGGACACGCAGGCCGCCGAGCTCGGCGTCGAGGTGGTCGACGTGCGCGTGAAGAAGATCGACCTGCCGCCCGAGGTCAGCGAGTCGGTCTACAACCGCATGCGCGCCGAGCGCGAGCGGGTCGCACGCGACCTGCGCGCGAAGGGCTCGGAGGCGGCCGAGCGCATCCGCGCGGACGCGGACCGGCAGCGGACCGTCATCCTTGCGGACGCCTACCGCGAAGGCGAGCAGACCCGCGGCAAGGGCGATGCGAAGGCCTCGGAGATCTACGCGAAGGCCTATGAGGCCGACCCGGAGTTCTACGCCTTCTATCGCAGCCTGGATGCCTATCGCCAAGCCCTCGCCGAATCCGACACGACGCTGGTGCTCGGGCCGGATTCCGACTTCTTCAAGTTCTTCAATCAGCAGTATTCGAGCCCGCCAGAGATCGAGGCCCCCACTGCTCCCTAGCGGTGCGCGGGCCCATCGCCGCACCCGCCGGCGGGACGGGATGTCCCGTCCCTGCCGGGAAGCTCGGTCAGGCGCGAGGGGCACCGCCAAGCGCCTGACGCGAGACCGGCGGGACGGCCTCCCCCCTCGGAGACATCCTCCGCGGCAGCTGCCCGGCGCGGCACCCCCGGCCGTGGCGTGGCGTGCGCTCCGCCACCGCCCGACCCCAAGGCCGGTTAGACAATCCTTCAACCTTCTGCAATGATGCGCCGCTTTGCAGCCGGTGCGCCGGCCGCCGTTTCGTCGTCTCCTGCGCGGGGCAGGTTATGTGGCATGATCTGTGGGTGGCACTGGCGCTGCTGCTGGTGATCGAAGGCATCCTGCCTTTCCTGGCGCCAAACCTGATGCGCAGGATGCTGATCGAGGTGGCCCGCCAGGACAACCGCAGTCTCCGTACCGCGGGCCTGCTCAGCATGGTCGCTGGCGTTGCGTTTTTGTATCTGATCAACTGAGCCTATGAACGAAGAGCGTTGGCTGCTACCAGCGGGAGTGGAAGAGATCCTGCCCGCCGAGGCTGCCCGGATGGAGCGCCTGCGGCGCACGCTGCTGGACCTGTATGCGAGCTGGGGCTACGAGCTCGTGATCCCGCCGTTCATCGACTTCGTCGAGAGTCTGTTGACCGGCACCGGCCAGGACCTCGACCTGCGCACCTTCAAGCTCACCGACCAGCTCAGCGGGCGGATGCTCGGCGTACGCGCGGACATGACGCCCCAGGTGGCGCGTATCGACGCCCATCACCTGCGCCGGGAGTCACCGACGCGGCTCTGCTACCTGGGCACCGTGCTGCACACCCGCGCCGACGGCTTCGCCGGCAGCCGCAGTCCGATGCAGATCGGCGCAGAGATCTACGGACACGACGGCGCCGAGAGCGACTGTGAAATCCTGCGGCTGATGCTCGCGACCCTGGCGACCGCCGGCATCGATTCGGCCTACATCGACCTGGGGCACGTGGGCATCTACCGCGGCCTCGCGCGGCAGGCGGGCCTCGACCGCCCGGCGGAAATGGCGCTGTTCGACGCACTGCAGCGCAAGGCGACGGCCGAGATCACCGAGCTGGTCGGCCGCTTCGGCATCATCGACACGGTGGCGGAGATGCTGCTGGCGCTGCCCGAGCTGAATGGCGCCGACGCCCTCGACCAGGCCGACCGGATTCTGCGCGCGGCCGACGGGGAGGTGCAGGAGGCGCTCTCGCGGCTGCGCGCGGTGGCGATCGAGACCGCGCGCTGGCTGCCCGATCTCCCGGTCCATTTCGACCTTGCCGAGCTGCGCGGCTACACGTACAAGACCGGTGTCGTCTTCGCCGCCTTCGCGCCCGGCTGGGGCCTGGAGATCGCCCGCGGCGGGCGCTACGATGACATCGGCCGGGTGTTCGGCCGCGCGCGGCCGGCGGTCGGCTTCAGCAGCGATTTGAAGGGCTTGATCGCCCTCGCCGGGGACGCCGGCCAGGCACCGCCGCGGCGCGACGCGATCCTGGCACCCTGGGATGCGGACCCGGCGCTGCAGGCCGAGGTGCAGCGGCTGCGCGCCGCCGGCGCCACGGTCGTGCACGCGCTGCCGGGCCAACCGGAGTACGATCCCGCAGCGGGCTGCTCGCGGGCGCTGCGCCGCGGCCCGGGGGGCTGGACGCTGCAGTCCATTGCGGTCTCTGACCCTAAAGATCAAGATACGTGAGCGCAGCTGCGGCGGGCGCCTATCAGGCATTAGCAAGGGGACAGTATGGGCAAGAACGTAGTCGTGATCGGCGCCCAATGGGGTGACGAGGGCAAGGGCAAGGTCGTCGATCTGCTCACCGAGCGGGCGGACGCCGTCGTGCGCTTCCAGGGGGGGCACAACGCCGGCCACACCCTCGTGATCGACGGCGCGCAGACAATCCTGCATCTGATCCCGTCCGGGATCCTGCATCCGGGCGTGCGCTGCCTGATCGGCAACGGCGTCGTGCTCTCGCCGCAGGCATTGCTGTCCGAGGTCGAGACCTTGGAGGGGCAGGACGTGCCGGTGCGCGAGCGTCTCGGCATCAGCCCCGCGTGCGCGCTGATCCTGCCGTATCACATCGCGCTCGACCAGGCGCGGGAGAAGGCGCGCGGCAGCAAGGCCATCGGCACCACCGGCCGCGGCATCGGCCCCGCCTACGAGGACAAGATCGCGCGCCGCGGCATCCGGCTCGGCGAGCTGCTCGAGCCCGCCCACTTCGAGCAGCGCCTGCGCGAGGTGATGGACTATCACAACTTCGCGCTGAAGCACTACTTCGAGTTTCCGACCGTCGATCCGGACGCGACCCTCGAGGAGGCGCTGCGGCAGGCGGAGGCGATCGCACCGATGGTCTCGGACGTGGCCGGCGAGCTGCACGCGCTGCGCCTCGACGGCCGCAACATCCTGTTCGAGGGTGCCCAGGGCGCGCTGCTCGACATCGATCATGGCACCTATCCGTACGTGACCTCGTCGACGACCACCGCGGGCGGGGCCTGCAGCGGCAGCGGCGTGGGCCCGCGGGACATCGATTACATCCTTGGCATCGTCAAGGCCTACACCACCCGCGTCGGCGGCGGGCCGTTCCCGACCGAGCTGTTCGACGCCGACGGCGATCACCTCGGCAAGCAAGGGCACGAGTTCGGCGCCACCACCGGGCGCAAGCGCCGCTGCGGCTGGCTCGACATGGTGGCGCTGAAGCGCTCGTTCGTCGTCAACAGCGTTTCCGGCCTGTGTATCACCAAGCTCGACGTGCTCGACGGCATGGAGACGATCCGGATCTGCACCGCCTACGAGCTCGACGGCCAGGAGCTCCAGGCCCCGCCCGTGGACGCGGATGCGTTGGCCCGCTGCACGCCGCGCTGCATCGAGCTGCCCGGCTGGAGCGAGTCGACGGTGGGGATCGGATCCATCGACGACCTGCCGTCGCGCGCGCGCGACTACCTGCACAAGATCGAGGAGCTTGGCGGTGTCCCGATCGACATCGTCTCCACGGGCCCGGACCGCAGTCAGACGCTGATGCTGCGGCATCCCTTCGAGGACTGACAGGCACCGCCAGCCGCGAATCCCGGCAGGATCGATCCCCGCACCCGGCCGCGGCGGCTGCGCGTCGCCTCCGCCGGGCCCCGCCGCCGGCACCGACCACCGGCGCGCGGGCGCGGAGCGAGCGACTGGCCGAAGGAGAGCTGATGACCGAGATGCAACTGCTGTTCGAGAGCCTGGGTCTGCTGGCCGTGGGGATGGGGATCGTGTTCGCCTTCCTGCTGCTGCTGGTGGGGGTCCTCAGGGTCATGTCCTGGGTCGCCCTGCGGCTCGCCCCCGTCGAGCCGCAGCCGGTCGCGGCAGCGCTGAAGCCGGGGCCACCGGACGACGATGATCTGATCGCGGTCATCGCCGCCGCCATCGCCCGCTATCGCTCCCGCCGCCACTGAGCCTGGCCTTCCGGCTCGCCCTCGGCGGCGCCACGCCTCCCCGAGATCCAAATCGAGCATCCCTTCAGAGACGCGCCCATGACCCAGACCAACCCTCTAGGTATCACCGACGTCGTCCTGCGTGACGCCCATCAGTCCCTGCTTGCCACCCGCATGCGCATCGACGACATGCTTCCGATCGCCGACAAGCTCGACCAGGTGGGCTTCTGGTCGCTGGAGAGCTGGGGCGGCGCGACGTTCGATGCCTGCATCCGCTACCTGGGGGAGGACCCCTGGGAGCGCCTGCGCCGGCTCAAGGCGGCCATGCCGAAGACGCCCCAGCAGATGCTGCTGCGCGGCCAGAACCTGCTCGGCTACCGCCACTATGCCGACGACGTGGTGGACAAGTTCGTCGAGCGGGCCGCGGCCAACGGCATCGGCGTGTTCCGCATCTTCGATGCGATGAACGACCTGCGCAACCTGGAGCAGGCGGTGCGGGCGACCCTGGCCACCGACGCCCACGCCCAGGGCACCATGTCCTATACGGTCAGCCCGGTGCACGACCTCGACTACTGGGTCGACCTCGGCCGCCGTCTCGAGGACCTCGGCTGCCATTCCATCTGCATCAAGGACATGGCGGGGCTGTTGAGGCCCTACGTGGCCGAGGAGCTGGTCACCCGCCTGAAGGAGACCTGCGCGATCCCGATCGCGATGCAGTGCCATGCCACCACCGGCATGAGCACCGCGGCCATCGTCAAGGCCGCCGAGGCCGGGATCGACATGGTCGACACGGCCATCTCGTCGATGAGCATGACGTACGGCCACTCGCCGACGGAATCCGTCGTGGCGATCATGCAGGGCACGCCGCGGGATACCGGGCTGGACCTGGACCTGCTGGAGGAGATCGCCGCGTATTTCCGGGACGTGCGCAAGAAGTACGCCCGCTTCGAGGGCTCGCTGAAGGGCGTCGATTCGCGCAACCT
>Ga0316576_10000524_pt1 | contig 17972 bp, 16 predicted proteins | sample S0NA_FD_203075 | JGI IMG/M metagenome (GOLD analysis project Ga0316576, IMG submission 203075) | Rhizosphere microbial communities from salt marsh grasses in Alabama, United States - S0-2_050615r3r5 | ecosystem: Host-associated > Plants > Roots > Rhizosphere | place: USA: Alabama | collected... | reverse complement strand
TGGGGGCGCTGGCCAGTGCGGCCCTCTACCTCCTCGTCGGCGGCCTCACGCCGGCGACCCAGCGCAACCCGCTGCTGCAGTCGGGCGTCGCCCTGCTCGTCCCCCTCGCCCTGGCGGCGCTGACCCCCCTGCGCCGGTTCGCGGTGCCGCTGTCGCTGGGCGCGGTCGCGATGGTCTCGGCGATGGCGGCCGGAGGCGGTCTGACCTTCGACGTCGTCGTGGTCCCCGTGACGGTCGCCGCGCTCGTGACCGGCGTCGCCGGCGCGGTCGGCCGCGCGTGGGGACACGCACGGGACCGTGCCCAGGGTGAGGTCCGCGGGCCGACCGAGCTGACCGGGCCTGCCATGCCGACCGAGCTGACCGGGCCGATCGGGCCGGCCGAGCCACGCCCGGTCCCGATCCGGACGGGTCAGCCGTGAGGCGCGCCGGGATGGCGCCGCGGCGGCGCCGGATCGGGCTGCCCGCCGCCGTGGCGACGGCCGGCGTCCTGCTCCTCGCCGTGGCCGGCGGCCCGACATCCGCAGCCCCCCACGCAGCCGAAGCCGCCCTCGCCCGACTCGAATCCGCCACCGGTGACGGGATCGTCAACGACGAGGTCGCCGTGGCCACCCTGGACCCGACCGGCCTGCCCGAGCGCGCGCTGCTGCTCAGCCGGGTCACGGCGACCGGCCCCGCCCGGGAGGTGATCGATCCGGCGAGCCTGACGAACGTGCGCTACCTTGACCGGCTGGGCCGGCCCGAGGTCACCAGCGACGGCGTGCTGCTCACCGTCGGGGGCGAGCGCCCGAGCGCGCTGACCCAGGCACGGTTCGACAAGCCGCTCCCGGTCGCGCTGCACGCCGAGTACGCCCTCGACGGGCGCACGGTGCCGGCCGAGCAGGTCCCCGGGGCGTCGGGGGAGGTCGCGGTGACCTACACGCTGACCAACACCACCGCCCGGCAGACCGAGCTGACGTACACGGATGCCGCCGGCGCCGAGCACACGACGACCGAGCCCGTGTTCGCCCCGTTCCAGGGCACGCTGACGGCCACCCTGCCCGGAGGGGCCGCGCTCGTCGACGACGGCGGGGCGATGCTCGCCACCGACGAGCAGGGCCGCACGGTCGTGCGCTGGAACGTGTCGCTGTTCCCGCCGATCAGTGCGCCGATCCAGCGGATCGGCTTCACGATGCGCGCCGATCGCGCCGGCATCCCGGCGGTCGAGGTCGAGCTCACCCCAGCGGCGCTCGACCAGGATCCGGCAGCCGACTTCTCCAGCGAGCTGCTCACCGGCGCCACGGCGGGCAACGAGGAGCTGTACGGCGGGCTGTCCGAGCTGGATCGGGGCGCCACGTCGCTGGCCTCCGGCGCCGACCAGCTCTCCCAGGGCCTCGCCGGCCTCGCCACCGGGGCAGGACAGGCCGCCGATGCCTCCGGGACTCTGGCCGGCGGGGTGGACGACGTGGCCGGCGGCGCCCGCAGGGTGGCCCGCGCCACGGACGGGCTCGCCGGCGGGCTCGGGGACCTGGCCAGCGGCGCCGACGAGCTGGCCGGCGGCAGCGCGCAGCTGGCCGGCGCGCTCGGCCAAGCGGTCTCCGGCGCTGACGAGCTGGCCGCCGCGACCGCGCGGCTGGCGGCCGCGGCCGACACCACCGGCCCGGACCCGGTCGCCCCGCTGATCGCCGGCGGGGAGCAGATCGAGGCTGGGCTGGCCGAGGCTGTGGCGGGGGTCGGGTCCCCCGATGACCCCGTGCTGAGCCTGACGACGCCCCTGCCACCGGATGGCGACGACGTGTGTCCGGCCGGCGGCGTGGCACCCCCGGATGATGACTGCGTCACCCTGTACCAGGGCGTGCGCCTGCTCCGGGACGGGCTGAAGGCGCTCACCGCCGTCGCCGACGCCATCACCGCACGAGGCGACCAGGCGCGGGCGGCCCTCGACCAGCTGCTCGCCGACCTGGGCTCGATCCGCGACGACGTGACCGACGCCGCCACGGGCGCAGCCGACCTGTATGCGTCCCTGTGCCAGGGCCCGAGCCCGTCCCTCGACCCCGCCAGCTGCGCCCAGCTCGCCGACGTGGTCGCGTCGGCCGCCTCGGCCCTGCAGACGGGTGCAGGGGCGCGGCCGACGGTCGAGGACCTCGTCGCAGCCGTCTCGGCGCTCGAGCGCCAGGCCACAGCGATCACGGCCATCCTCGACTACGCGCTGGCCAGCACCGAGGAGCTGCTCGCGGGCGTGGAGCAGCTCGGGATCGCACTCGGGCAGGGCACGCCGGGCCAACCGGGGCTGTCCGCGGCGATGGCCCAGCTCAACGAGGGCCTCCGGCAGCTCAGCTCGGCCCTGGCCACCAGTCGCGCCGGGCTGTCCGACTCGCTGGCCCAGGTCGCGACCGGCTCGGCCAGCCTGGCCATCGGCCTGGCCGCATCGGCGACGGGTGCCGACCAGCTCGCCGACGGGTCGACGGGCCTGGCCGCCGGTGCCGAGGCGGCAGCCGGGGGTGCCACCGACCTGGCCCAGGGCGCGGCGGCGCTGGCCGCAGGGGCGGGCGACGCGTCAGTCGGGGCCGACCAGCTAGCGCAAGGGGTCGACCAGCTGGCGGGCGGCACCGCGTCGGCCGCCGGCGCCGGCGCGGACGTGGCCTCGGGCGCCCAGGCCCTGCAGCAGGACGGGATCGCCCCTGCGGCTGATGCCGTGCTCGATGCATCGACCGACCCGGCCCTGGCCGAGGCCTGGCTGGCGGCCGCCTCGGCCCGTGCCGCGGACGCGCTGCCCTACGGACCACCGGAGGGCGGCGTCGGCAACGTCGCCTACGTCCTGACCATGGCGGAGGTGCCGGCGCCCCGGAGCCTGTGGCAGCGCCTCCTCGACATGGTGCGCTGATCGGCCGCGACCCCCGCTCAGGCGGCGGCGCGCCCCCACCGCCGGCCCGCCTGCTCGCGCAGTCCCGGCGGGATGGCGGCGGTCAGCGGGTCCACGCCCGGCTCAGTAGCTGAGGAGGGTCGCGACCTGCGCGCTCGGCGCGGCTGCGGCCAGCGGGCTGCGGCCGCCGAGCGCCTCGAGCTCGACGAGGAAGGCCGCCCCGGTGACCTCGGCCCCGCAGGCGCCCACCAGGCGCACGCTGGCCGCCGCCGTGCCACCGGTGGCCAGCAGGTCGTCGACGATGAGCACGCGGTTCTGCGCGGACAGCGCGTCCCGGTGGATCTCCAGGGAGTCCAGGCCGTACTCGAGCGCGTAGTCGACGCTGTGCACCGCCGCCGGCAGCTTGCCCGGCTTGCGGACGGGCACGAACCCGACCCCCAACTGGTAGGCCATGGCCGAGCCGAGGATGAAGCCGCGCGACTCGATGCCGACGACCACGTCGAAGTCCCACGCATCGACCGCGTCGCACAGCTGGTCGACGGTCGCGCGCCAGGCGACCGGCTCGCGCAGGACCGTGGTGATGTCGCGGAACAGGATCCCCGGCTTCGGGAAGTCCGGCACGTCCCGCACGAGCGATCGGATCAGGGCCAGCCGTTCCTCGCCGCTGACGAGCCATCTGTCGGTCACGCGGCGATTCTGCCCCCAACCACGCCATGTCAGCCCGGCGTGGGGGATGCTGTCCCGTGATGGATGACGACGACCTGACCCCCGATGAGGCGACTGAGGACGAGCTGTGGGAGATGCTCGACCTGGCCACAGGCGTGGACCGCGCCCGGATCCTGCACGAGCTGGGCGGCCGGGCGTTCGCCGACCAGGAGTTCGAGCAGTCGGTTGCGCTGGCCGAGTCCGCGGCCGTCCAGGCCCGCGAGGCCGGTGACGAGCTGCTCACGGCGCGCAGCCTGTTCGGCCAGGCGGCCGGGCTGCGCCGGCTCGGGCGGACCAAGGAGCTGATCGACGTCGCGCTGGAGGCCGCCGACCTGCTGCGCGCCAACGGCGAGCCCGCCGAGATCGCCGAGTGCCACGGGATGGTCGCGGCCGCCTACAGCGACCTGGGCGACGACACGACGGCCCTCGACCACTGGTCGAGCGCGGCCCGGCTGTTCGAGAGCGAGGAGCAGCCCAGCGAGGCGGGCCGGATGTACATGTCCCTCGGGGAGGCCCTCGGGCGGCTGGGCCGGCAGGCGGAGGCGCTGGAGACCTTCGACCGCGCGAGGGCCCTGTTCCGAGGCACTGACGAGCCGGGCGCAGTGCCATGGGCTGACGACCGGGCGGCAGCGGCCCTGATCGACCTGGGCCGGATCGAGGAGGCGCTGGACCGGCTCCGGGCGGCGCTGAGCGTGCGCGAGGCGCAGCGCGACGTCCCCCGGATCGCGTACGCCCACTATCGGCTCGGCTGGACTCTGCGCCTCGTGGGGCAGTTCGAGGAGGCCCTGAGCAACCTGAGCGTCGCCGCCGAGCTGTTCGATGACCTCGACGAGCTGGAGGGCCGCGCACGCTGTGACCTCGAGGCAGCGAACGCGCTGACGTCGCTGGGGCAGTTCGAGGAGGCCGACGAGCTCTACCGGCGCACGCGTGCGGTCTTCGACGCGCTGGGCAACGACTCCCAGGTCGTCCTCAGCGACGCCAACCGGGCCGTGCTGCTCGCCCGGACCGACCAGCTGCGGGAGGCGGCCGACCTCAACCGGTCGCTGCTCGGCCGGGCAGTCGGCGCCGGGACGACGTGGCTGCTCGGCGACATCAGCAATCACCTCGCCCGCAACCTGATCGAGCTGGGGAGCCCGGAGGAGGCGCTCACGGTGCTCGACGAGCAGGATCCCACGGAGCTGGAACTGGCCGCCCGCGTGCAGTCGGCCGCCCTGCGGGCCCGCGCCCTGCTCGCCACCGGGCGCCGGGCCGCCGCGGCGCGGGCCGCCGAGGAGGGCCTCGGGCTGGCCGCCGACGCCGAGATGGTGGCCGAGCGGGCCGAGCTCTACGAGATCCGCGGACGGTCGAGGCTGCCCGCGCGCAACGGGCCCCGGGTGGTGGCCGCCGAGCGCGACCTGGCCCATGCCGTGGCGCTGTACCTGGCGGCCGGGCTGACCGAGCGGGCCCGCGAGCTGTCCACCAGGTTCCTGCCCAAGCCCGGGATCGCGGTGCACCGCGCCGGCGGCTTCCTCACCGAGCAGCCCACGCTGCCCCTGCTCGAGCACCGGAGGGGCGACCAGCGGGCCGCTCCCGGACCGGCCGAGCCGCGCAACGACTGATCGCTGGCCGGCCGGTCCAGCCGGCTGGCCCCACGATGCAAGCGACTCAGCGGGCCGGTGTGGTGTCCTCCTCGCGCAGCCGCGGCTCCGTGCGGTTCCGCGGGTGGATCCCCTGCTTGTCCGCGTAGAAGGCCCGGACCATGTCCATGTCGGCGCGCACGTCCCCGGACGGATGGAAGGTGGGTCCGAATCCCATCGTCCTCGTCGGCCCGTCGCAGAACCCCAGGCAGATCGGGACGCCCGCCTGCTGGGCCAGCCGGTAGAACCCGGACTTCCAATAGGGCCCGGGCTTGCGCGTGCCCTCCGCGGCGATCACCAGCTGGAACCGCTCGGCCGAGCTGGCCCGCTTCGCCAGCTCGTCGACGATGCCCGCCGCGTTGGCCCGGTCGACGGAGATGCCGCCCATCCGACGCATGAACGGACCCAACGGCCCGCGGAAGAGCTCGCGCTTGCCCAGGAACAACGGCTTGACCCCCACGGCACGCGACAGGAGCAGCATCACCGCGAAGTCCCAGCCCGAGGTGTGCGGCGCCGCGACCAGCACGACGACCGGATCGGGCGGCGGCTCACCGACGACGGTCCAGCCGCGACTGTCGAGCACGCGCCGAGCCAGCGCCTGAGAGTCCATCATGCGATCCTACGCGACCGTAGGTTCCGTCGCTGCGGGGCGGAGGCAACCGGCAGACCGGCGTTGCGCGATCACCGCGTCACGGACTCCACCCCGACGGCCGGTGGGCCGACTACCGTTCGAGGCGGGTGACCTCGACCACCACCTCCGGATCCTGGCTGAGCGGGCCCGCGTAGATGCCGGTCAGCGGCGACACGTCCCGGTAGTCCCGGCCGCGCGCGACGAGCACGTGCGCGGCCGCCACGGGCTGGCCGTTGGTCGGGTCATGCGCCTCCCATGCGCCGTTCCACACCTCGATCCACGCATGGCTCTCCCCCACCCCCGGCACGCCGATCTCGGCGTCCTCGCCGTGGATGTACCCGCTGATGTACCGCGCCGGGATCCCGGCGGCGCGCAGCAGGGACAGGGTGTTGTGGCTGAAGTCCTGGCACACGCCCCGGCCGTCGGCCCAGGCCTGGCCGGCGCTGGTGTGGACGTGGGTGGCGCCGGGCGTGTAGGCGATGTGGTCGCGCACCGCCTCGATCGCCAGGCCGACGGCCGCGCGCGGAGTGGGCGCCCGCAGCACGGCCTCGAGCACGGTGGCGCGGTTGTCATCGACTGCGGCGTCGTCGACGAACGCGCTGAGCTCCAGGAACTCGCACCAGCGGTCGCGCACCTCCTCCGAGCGCATCTGCGACCAGGTGACCCCCGGCGCCTGCCGCCAGCGCGCGACGGTGTCCACCACGGAGGTGCTCACGACCGAGAGCGTGTGGTGCGGGATGTGCACGTCGAAGGCCTCGACCGCCGTGCCCCAGTAGTCGGTGTAGCGCTGGATCCGGGCCGTGGGGCTCACGGTGAGCTCGTGGCGCAGCATCAGCTGCCCGGAGGTGCTCAGCGGCGTCATCCGGGCCTCGTTGAAGGAGGCGATCACGTCGCCGCGGTAGGTGTGCCGAGTGGTGTGGGTCACCGAGAGGCGCTGCGTCATCAGTGGCTCCACACGATCGTGCCGGCCTGCCGGAAGAAGGCCACCGCCGTGGCGTCGCTGGCCTCGTAGGCGGCGATGCGCGCCCGGTCCGCGAGCTGGTCGACGTCGGCCGGGGTGGGGGTGGCGTAGGCGAACTCGAGCTCTGCGCGCAGGATGCCGACCGTGCGCAGGAGGCTGGAGACCTGCTGGGGGCTGACGTAGGTGGCCATCTGGCGCACCTGCCGCTCGGCCCGCACGGCGCACTGCAGCATCGAGCGGGGGAACGTCGGGTCCAGCACGAGGAAGGTGCGCACCTGGTCACCGGTCATCGCCCGCTGGGTGCGCAGGAACGGGTTGAACCCGCCGGCCGCGCGCAGCGTCGTGGCCGCCCCGGCCTGGGGCCAGAGCGACTCGTGGTCGATGTCCAGCAGCCGGGCGGTCATGTCCAGCCGCTCGAGTGCCGCGCCGAGGCGCAGGAACACCAGGCCCTCGTCGCGGGGCATCTGCCAGGTGATGATCCCGGTCACGACGGCGAGCTCGTCGAGCAGGCCCCGCAGCGGGATCCCCGGCACGATCGTCGAGATCCCCGACTGGAGGCGCAGGTGCGTGGCGTTCAGTCGCTCGAACATCTCGCCGGGCAGCGCCTCGCGGATCGTGCGCGCGTTCTCGCGGGCGGCGGCGACGCTGCCCAGGATCGTCGAGGAGTTCATCGACTCGCCCACGACGATCCCGACGAGGCCAGCCGGGGTGAGGGCGGATGCCGGCGTGTCGGGCATCAGGCCCAGCGGGCCCAGCATGGCCTCCACCCCGACGACGGGATCCAGGCGGGTGTCCTCGACGAGCAGCTGGTGGTGCTCGGCGAGCAGCCTCGTCGTCGCCTCGGCCCGCTCGACGTAGCGACCGATCCAGAACATCGCCTCGGCGATCCTGCTCAGCATGTCCCGGCTCCCGCCCCGCGCATGCCCGACTGCTGCTGCTGCTCCTCCTGCTGGCGCATCCGCTCGGAGTGCACAGCCGGCTGGTCGACCCGGCCGCGCGCCTCCAGCACGGCCCGGCGCTGGGCCGCGGAGAAGGTGGGGACGGAGTCGTCGACGACGAGCTCGGGCTCCAACGGCGGCAGCTCCCCGTCGCCGGAGTCGAGCACCCAGGTGTCCTTCGAGCCGCCGCCCTGGCTGGAGTTCACCACGAGGCTTCCCTCGGTCAGCGCCACCCGGGTCAGCCCGCCGGGCAGCACGTACACCCGCTCGCCGTCGTTGACCGCGAAGGGGCGCAGGTCGAGGTGGCGGGGGGCCAGCTGGCCGCCCTCCACGACGGTCGGGCTGGTCGACAGGGCCACGATCGGCTGGGCGATCCATCCGCGAGGGTCGGCCTCGATGGCAGCGGCCGCCCCGGCGATCTCGGCATCGGAGGCCTGGGACCCCACCACGATGCCGTAGCCGCCCGACCCGTCCACCGGCTTGACGACCATGCGGTCCAGGCGGGGCAGCACCTCTGCCCGCTGGTCGGGATCGCGCAGGTCGTAGGTGGGGACGTTCGGAAGCACCGGCTCCTCGCCGAGGTAGTAGCGCACGATCGTCGGCACGTAGGGGTAGACGGCCTTGTCGTCGGCCACGCCGTTGCCGACGCCGTTGGCAATGGTCACCGCCCCGGCCCGGGCGGCGTTGAGTATCCCCGGCACCCCCAGCACCGAGTCGGGCCGGAAGTGGACCGGGTCGAGGAACTCGTCGTCGATCCGCCGGTAGATCACGTGCACCGGCTCGCTGCCCCGCGTAGTGCGCATCCGGACGACCCCGTCGCGGCAGAACAGGTCCCGGCCCTCCACCAGCTCAACGCCCATCCGGCGTGCGAGGAAGGCATGCTCGAAGTGGGCGGAGTTGTGCACCCCCGGGGTCAGCACCACGACACTCGGCTCGGCGACACCGGGCGGCGCGGCTGCGAGCAGGGCGCTGAGCAGCCGCGCCGGGTACTCCTCCACCCCGCGCAGCCGGTGGCCGGCGAACAGCTCGGGGATCACGTGTGACAGCGTGCGCCGGTTCTCCAGCACGTAGGACACCCCGGACGGCGAGCGCAGGTTGTCCTCCAGGACCCGGAAGGTCCCCTCGTCGTCGCGGACGAGGTCGACCCCGGCGACATGGATGCGCACCCCGTTCGGCGGCCGGATGCCATGGGCCTGGCGGTGGAAGTGGGCCGAGGAGGTGATCAACCGCCGCGGGATCACGGCGTCGCGCAGGATCTCGCCGGCCCCGTAGACATCATCGAGGAACATCTCGAGCGCCCGGATGCGCTGGGCGACCCCCGCCTCGATCACCTGCCACTCCGCGGGGTCGACGAGCCGCGGGACCAGGTCCATCGGCAGCGGGCGCTCCCGGCCGGAGAGGGTGAACGTGATCCCCTGCGCGCTCAGGTGCGCGTCGCGGAGCCGGGCGCGGGCCAACAGCCCATCGGGACCGAGCTCGGCGAGCGCGGCGACCAGCCCCTCCCGGCCGGGGCGCACGTGCCCGTGCTCGTCATAGATCTCGTCCCACGGGTGCACGTCAGGATCCTCCCCCGTGATCCATGACCGATCCATGGCGCGCACGTTACCGCCGTGTTTCCGATTGCGGCCTGCCGCACCACCCGCTCGCCCCCCTGCCGCACCACCCGAGTGACCCCAGCCCCCCGCCCGCGCGCTCCTCAGTCCCGCCGGCGGTGGTTCCCCCGGCTCCGCATTCCCCACAGGTGCGGTGTCAGAAGGAGGAGCTGGCGGGCCCGGCCGGCCGGATCAGGGCACCCCGACCCCCTTGGACGGGACCTTCGTCCCACCCCTGCATATGCATGGGTCGCATAGTGTGCAGAACATGCAGCCGTCCCAGGATCCTCCGCGGACCCTGCTCACGGCGCTGGAGGTGCAGCAGCTGCTGCACATCGACCGCTCGACGGTGTATCGGATGGCCGAGGATGGCCGGCTGCCCGCCATCCGGGTGGGGCGCTCGTGGCGGTTCCCAGCCGAGCGGATCGAGGCCCTGCTCGACGCCGGGGACGGCCCCGAGGCTGCCGCGCCGTCCCTGGCCGTCGTGCCCGACCACCAGGGCGTGACCCCCGTCGACGTGCCCGTGCCGACGCGATCGCCGGCCGGGGACGCGCGACCCGACGCCTCGCCGGTGAACTCCGTCGCCGCCCGGGCCACCGTCGAGGTCGCCTCCGAGCTGCTCGGCGTGATGATGGTCGTCACCGACATGCACGGCCGCCCGCTGACCCCGGTCGCCCACCCGAGCCCCTGGTTCGTCGCCCACGCCGACGACCCGCGGACCCTCGACCGGTGCATCGCGGAGTGGCACCACCTGGCCGACCACCCCGACCTGACGCCGCAGTTCCAGCGCGGCACGCTCGGATTCGAGTGCGCCCGTGCGTTCATCCGGCATGGGAGCACACTGGTCGGCATGGTCCTTGCCGGTGGCGTGAGCCCCGCGCGCTCCCCCGAGACCGACCCCGACCTCTACCACCTCGACGACGCCGAGCGCCATCGCGTGCTCGCCGCCCTGCCCCGGATCGCTGCGGCGATCTCGGCGTCCCCCCGTGCGGGGGCGACCCCAGACCCGGCTCCGCGCAGCGCGGCGGCCGCCCACGAGGCACCAGCAGGTGCCGCCATGAAGGAGAACTGATGAAGAGGTTGCTCGTCCTCGGTGCCGGCACAGCCGGAACCATGGCCGTCAACAAGCTGCGTCCGCTGCTGCCCCGCGACGAGTGGACAATCACGGTCGTCGACGCCCACGCCGAGCACTACTACCAGCCCGGATACCTGTTCATCCCGTTCGGGATCTACCGGCCGGAGGAGGTCGTCAAGCCCAAGGCGCGGTTCATCCCCAGCGGCGTGGACCTGGTGATGGGCGAGATCGACCGGGTCGCGGCCGACGAGAACAAGGTGTTCCTCATGGACGGCACCGAGCTGCCCTACGACTACCTGATCATCGCGACGGGCACCTCACCGCGACCCGATGAGACCCCGGGGATGGCCGACGACATGGGCGGCAGCGTGCACGAGTTCTACAGCTACCCCGGTGCCGTCGCGCTGGCCGAGAAGCTGCGCGGCTGGGAGGGCGGCCGTCTGGTGGTGCACATCACCGAGATGCCGATCAAGTGCCCGGTCGCCCCGCTCGAGTTCACCTTCCTGGCCGATGCGTTCTTCACCGAGCAGGGCATGCGCGACAAGGTCGAGATCGTCTACGTGACCCCGCTCGAGGGCGCCTTCACCAAGCCGGTGGCCAGCAAGTACCTCGGCGACATGTTCGACACTCGAGGCATCAGGCTCGAGGGCGACTTCATGATCGAGAGCATCGATCCCGAGGCCAAGAAGCTGGTCAGCTTCGACGAGCGCGAGATCGAGTACGACCTGCTGGTGACGATCCCGCTGAACATGGGCGCGGACTTCATCGCCCGCTCCGGGCTGGGCGACGACCTGAACTACGTCCCGGTCGACAAGCAGACCCTGCTGAGCACCGAGTACGACAACATCTTCGCCGTAGGCGATGCATCGGACATCCCGGCGTCCAAGGCGGGCTCGGTCGCGCACTTCGCGATGGATCTGTTCCCGCACAACTTCCTGCGGCACATCAAGGGCCTGAAGATGACCGAGATGTTCGACGGGCACGCCAACTGCTTCATCGAGACCGGCCACGGCAAGGGCCTGCTGATCGACTTCAACTACGAGACCGAGCCGCTGCCCGGCAAGTACCCGCTGCCCGGGTTCGGCCCGTTCTCGCTGCTGAAGGAGACGGAGATGAACCACTGGGGCAAGGTCATGTTCCGGTGGATGTACTGGAACATCCTGCTCCCGGGCAAGGAACTGCCGCTGCCGGCGCTGATGTCGATGGCGGGCAAGGAGACGGCGGACCTGTCATGAGCGAGACCAACCCCAGCACCGACGTGATGCCGGTCCAGGCGACCGGTGGCCAGCCGGCCACCACGGGCGCCCTGGGCGCGGCGGCGGCGGGCGACGCCAACGCGGCCATCCTCGCCCGGCTCGACGCCATGAGCGCCCAGATGGCGGTGATGGCCGAGCAGGTCGCCCGCGCCGACGCCGCGCGCGAGCAGTGGGCCGAGCTGATCGAGACGCTCGTCCCCGTGTCCCGCGACGTGATGGACATGGCCACCGCCGAGCTCTCCGAGCTCGAGGAGGACGTGACCATCGACGACGTGACGCGGTTCGCGCGCACCTCGGCCCGGTCCGTGCCCCAGCTCACCGCGATGATGGACCAGCTTGGCAGCTTCTCGGAGCTCGGCGCCGAGATCACGTCCATCAGCGGCGCCGGCATGGCCAAGCTGACCGACGTGCTCCAGGCCGCTGAGGACAAGGGCTACTTCATGTTCGCCCGGGAGGGCGCGGCGATCGCCGACAGGATCGTCACGACCTACTCCGAGGACGACGTCCGTGCGCTCGGCGACAACGTCGTCACCATCATCAACGCCGTCAAGGAGCTGACCCAGCCCGAGGTGATGGCGCTGCTGAACCGCACGGCGCTGACCATCCAGGAGGTCGAGGAGACGCCGATCGAGCCGCCGTCGATGCTGTCGCTGGTCAAGTCGATGCGCGACCCCCAGACCAGGCGCGGGCTGGCCCGCGTGCTGTCCATGCTGCACACGGTCGGTGAGGAGTCCCAGCCGACCCCACCCACCAGGTAGAACCGATCGGGCCCAACGGGATCCGAGAAGAGAGGAAGACGAACCATGGCTGTTGCGACCATCGCCGGCAAGGAAGTCCACGTCAACGACGAGGGGTTCCTCACCGAGTACGACGAGTGGTCCGAGGAGATCGGCGCCGAGCTGGCCAAGAACATCGGCGTCGAGATGACCGATGAGCACTGGTCGCTGATCCGCTGGCTGCGCGAGGACTTCAAGGAGAAGGGCGAGACGGCCACGACCCGGCGCGTGCAGAACGCCGGCGGCGTGCCCACCAAGAAGCAGTTCGCGCTGTTCCCCAAGAAGCCGGCCAAGAAGATGTCCTACATCGCCGGGCTGCCCAAGCCCAAGGGCTGCGTCTGACCGGCACCGCGACCCGCACACTCACGAGAACAGAGAGACACATATGACAGTCATCCCGAACTTCGACGCGGAGGACACCGACCGCAAGTTCGTCATCATCTGCTCCAAGGGCAACCTGGACATGGCCTACCCAGCCCTGGTCCTGGCCAACGCCGCGCTCGGCGAGGGGATCGAGACGCACCTGTTCTTCACGTTCTGGGGCTTCGACATGATCATCGACAGCCGCATGGACAACCTGCAGTTCTCCCCGGCCGGCAACACCGCGCTGCACTTCCCGATCAAGGAGTCCTCGCTGCGGATCCCGCAGGCGGTCATGCCGCTGCCCGGCATGACGTCCCTGGCCACCAAGATGATCAAGGACCAGCTCGAGGAGCTGGACATCCCCGGGGTCCGAGAATTCCTGGACCAGATCGTGGCCGCCGGCGGGCACCTGTGGGCCTGCCAGATGAGCGCGGACATGAACAAGGTCGACATGGACGACCTGTACGAGGGCGTCGAGGACATCATCAACGCCAGCGACTTCATGGAGCTGACCGACGGCGCACAGCTTCTGTTCATCTGAGCCGCCCCTGAGTCGCAGCACGACCGCGCGACCCCCGACCGAGCCCGCTCACCGCCCGTTCGGGGGTCGCGTCGCGTCCCGGCTGGACCGTACGGTCGGATCGTGAGGTTCCCGCCGCCCCCCCCGGTCGGGCGCGTCGCCGCCGCGACCCCGCCGAGCCGCGACCGGGCGCTCGACCTGATCCGCGCCGGCGCGCTGGCGGTCGTGGTCCTCGGACACAGCAGCATGGGCGTGATCGGCTGGACCGACGGAGGGCCGGTCCTGTCCACCGCCCTGGCGGCCTACCACCCGTGGGCGTCCTGGGCGACCTGGCTGCTGCAGATCATGCCCCTGTTCTTCGTCGCCGGCGGCGCGGCCAACGCGCGGTCGTGGGCAGCGACCCCGCTGCGCTACGCGCCGTGGCTGTGGCGCCGGGTCGAGCGCCTGATGCGCCCGGTGTGGGTGTACCTGCTCGTGATGGCCCCGCTCAGCGGCATCGTCTCGGCACTGGTGCCGCAGGAGTGGGCCGCTCCCCTCCTGCAGCTGGCCACCCAGCTGCTGTGGTTCATCGGCGTGTACGTCGTGGTCTGCGCCCTGACCCCGGTGCTCGTGCGCGCCTTCGACACGCACCCGGCGCTAGCGCCGGTCGTCGGGCTGGCCGCGGTCGCCGGGGTCGACTGGCTGCGGTTCGGCGTGGGCATCGCGCCCCTCGGACTGCTCAACTTCGTGATCGTCTGGGGCCTCGCGGCGTACCTGGGCCTCGTGCTGGACGCCGGGCTGCTGCGCGGCTGGCGCGGGATCGGGCTGTCCGCGGCCGCCGTCGGGTGCAACCTGGCGCTGACCGGGCTGGGGCCGTACCCCCTGTCGATGGTCGGCGGCTCGCCGGGCGAGCGGTTCAGCAACATGGCCCCGCCCAGCCTCGCCCTGGCGCTGCACGCCGTCGCCCTGGCCGGCCTCGCGGGGGCGGCCGTCCCCGCGCTGCGCCGGCTCGCCCACCGCCCGGCGGTGTGGCGGGCCAGCACCGCGGTCAACCTCACCGCGATGACGCTCTACCTGTGGCACCTCCCGGTGCTCATCGCGATGGTGGCGATCAGCCACCTGCTCGGGCTGGACCGCCCGGTGACCTGGGACCCCGACGGGCTGCCCGAGCCGGGGCCCGGCTACTGGCTGTGGAGCGTGCTGTTCCTGGCCGTCTTCCTCGTCCTCGTCGCCGGCGTCGTGCGCCTCGCGTGGCCGGCGGAGGTCGGCCCGCTGCCCGGATGGGACCGGCCGGCCCGGACCGTCCCGGGGCGCTCCTCGCCCGGGAGCGAGCCCGGCCGCGCCGCGCTCGCCGCGACGGGCAGCGTGCTGATCGGCATCGGGACCCTGATGATCTCCTCGACCGGGCTGACCGGCTTCCCCACCCGGATCAGCACGTTCGCCGGAGTCCCGCTCAACCCGCTGGCGGCCATCCTGCTCACCCTGGCAGGGGGCCTCCTGGCGCGTCGGGCCGGCGCGGCCAAGCCCACCACGACGCCACCCAGTCAGACGAGAAGTAGCAATCAAACCTTGCCATAGTGGCAAGTCTGGTTCTACTATCGACATATGAGCGATGAACTGAAGGATCTGCTGAACAAGGTGGCCACCGGGGAGATCAGCCCCGAGGAGGCCCAGTCGCGGCTGCAGGCCGCCACCGCGCCCGGCGCGACCCCGGGCGGGACGACACCCCCACCGGCCGGAGCCAGCGCCGGGCCCGAGCCGGACGCCCGGACCGAGCCGGTGCGCCGGATCAGCGTGCGCGGCAGCGCCGTGCGGCTGATCATCGTCGGCGACCCCGGGGTGGACACCGCGATCGCCGACGGCCCGCACCGCGTCACCCGTGTCGGCGACGCCCTGAGCGTGCAGTCCGACCTCAGCGCCGGGGAGTACCAGGCGGAGGTCCCCCGCTCGGCGTTCGCGACCTGGCTGGGCAGCGTCAACAGGGCCGGCTCGACGCTGCGGGTCCGGGTCAACCCCAACCTGCCGCTCGAGGTGCTCAACGTCGCCGGGTCCCTGGAGCTCAGCGGCGTGCGCGCCCCCGCCTCGGTGGGCGTGGAGGCGGGCTCGGCCAAGCTGCACGACGGGGCCGGCTCCCTGGCACTGTCGGTGGCCAGCGGGAGCGCGGACGTGGAGTGGCAGTTCCACGGCGAGAGCGCCGTCAGCACGGACCTCGGGTCGGCGCGGGTGAATGTGCTGCCCGGCTCGGACGTCGCGATCACCGCCGACGCCACCATCGGGATGGCCACCATTCGGCTGGCCGACGGGACCTCGATCAAGGCCTCCTCGGCCGGGAACCCGCCGGTGCTGGTCGGCGCGGGGAACGGGCGGCTGACAGTGACCTCGCGGCTCGGCTCGCTGGTGGTGTCCTTGCCGTGACGGCCGACCGCACGGCCGGCGGCCTGCGCACCCATCGGCCGCCGGCCACCTGCCCGGTCTGCTCGGACTCGCTGATCACGCTGCGCCTGGGCTGCCCGTCCTGCGGCACGGAGCTGTCCGGGCACTTCGAGATGTGTCGGTACTGCCGGCTGGACGCGGCGGACCTGGCGATCCTCGAGGTGTTCCTGCGCGGGCGCGGCAACGTCCGCGACGTCCAGGCCCATCTCGAGGTCTCCTACCCGACCGCCCGGGCCCGCCTGATCGAGGTGCTCGACCGGCTCGGGCTGTCCGAGCCCGCCGCTGCTGCCACGCCCCCGCCGCCCCCACCGGCCGCGCCCCAGCCGGACGCGGGGGCGGTGCTGGCGGACCTGGCCGCCGGGCGGATCGACGTCGCCAGAGCCGAGGCGCTGCTGGGCGGCCCCCCGGTCGCCGAGTAGCGCCACGCCCGGCGCCCCGGACGCCGGTAGCACCCCGGGGCGGCCCGGTCCCGACGGTCCCGGGGCACCTCCGCGCGGCGCGCGGCCCCGGCCCCCGCCCGGGTTGGGTGTGGGCGCACTCAGGTGCACGATGTGCACATGGCAGCACGCGTGGCCCTTTCGCCCAACGACTCGCTCTGGCTGAACATGGACACGCCGGAGAACCTCATGATCATCGAGTCGGTCATGTGGTTCGAGGAGCCGCTGGATCCCGAGGCCGTGCTGGAGACGCTGCGCACCCGGCTCCTCGCGCCCTACCCGGTGTTCACCTGGCGGGCCGAGCGGGCTGAGGGGCTGGTAGGGGTGGACCACTGGGTCAGCGACCCGCAGTTCGACCTGCACCGCCACGTCACCGTCCACGAGCTCGGCGCCACTGAGGGGCACGAGGCGATCCAGCGCTTCCTCGAGGAGCGCATGTCCGAGCCGCTGCCGCGGGATCGGCCGCTGTGGGCGGCCCACATCCTGACCGGGGAGCGGGTCAGCGCCGTGATCATGCGGTTCCACCACGCCATCGCCGACGGGACCGCCCTGGTCCGGGTTCTGCTGGACCTGACCACCCCGACCCCGGAGGATCCCGCGATCGGTGCCGGCCCGGCAGCCCCGGGCCGGCCTGCCGGCCGCATCGCCCAGCCGGACCATGCCGGTCCCCCGGCCGAGCCGGTCCCCGCCGCCCGGCCACACGCCAGCACGCTGGACCGGGCGGCCCGCCGGCTCAGCCATCTGGTCACCTTGCCGCTGGCGGCGGGCGCCGCCGCCACGCACTCGGCGGTCGGGCTGGTCCAGATGCTCGACCCGGACCGGGAGGGCAGCTGGGCCTGGCGGTTGGCCGAGCAGGCCGAGGGCACCGCGGACGCCGTCGACAAGCTGTTGGTCGGCACCGCGCCGGATGCGCTGCCGTTCGGGCAGCCGGGGTTGGCCAAGCGGGCCGACTGGGCCCCGGCGATCGACCTCGCCGAGATCAAGCAGGTCGCCCGCAGCCACGGGGCCACCGTCAACGACGTCATGATGGCCGCGCTGGCCGGGGCGCTGCGCCGCTACGTCATCTCCCGCGGGGAGGTGCCCGGCGACGTGATGACCATGATCCCGGTGAACCTGCGCCCTTGGGACGCCCCGCTGCCCGAGCACCTGGGCAACAAGTTCGCCCTCGTGGCCTTCGAGCTTCCGCTGGGACAGCCCACCGTGCGCTCGCGGCTGACCACGGCCAAGGCGCGCATGGACGTCATCAAGTCCGGTCCCGAGGCGGTGCTCACGTTCGGGCTGGCCCACGCGATCGGCTCGGTCGGGGCGGTCACCGGGACGGTGTCCCGACAGATGATCTCCTTCTTCGGCAACAAGGCGTTCGGCGTCACCACCAACGTCCCGGGGCCGCGGGAGCCCCGGTACTTCGCCGGTCGGCAGATGGCCGGGATCCTCGGCTGGGTGCCCGGCGCCTCCCAGCAGACCCTCGGGGCGTGCATCTTCAGCTACAACGGCCGGATCAGGGTGGGGTTCAAGGCCGACGCCACGGTGATCCCGGACGTGGCCAACCTGGTCGCGGCCTTCACCGAGGAGGTCGCCGACATCCTGGCCGAGGTGACACCGGCGCAGTAGGCATGCGACGCGCCCCGGGCCAGTCCGATGATCGGGGACTGGCCCGGGGCGCGGGCAGGTCGTGGCGGTGCGGCGGCTCTCCTAGAGCGCGCGGCCGAAGGAGACGCTGCGGGTCCAGATGCGCTCCTTGCTCACGCGGCGCCCGGGACGGGGGGAGTGCAGGACCTTGTTGCCACCGGCGTAGATGCCGACGTGGTAGACGCGGCCACCGCGGTGGAAGAACACCAGGTCACCCTTGCG
>Ga0316576_10000523_pt1 | contig 17993 bp, 15 predicted proteins | sample S0NA_FD_203075 | JGI IMG/M metagenome (GOLD analysis project Ga0316576, IMG submission 203075) | Rhizosphere microbial communities from salt marsh grasses in Alabama, United States - S0-2_050615r3r5 | ecosystem: Host-associated > Plants > Roots > Rhizosphere | place: USA: Alabama | collected... | reverse complement strand
GCTGGAGGTGGCCGACCGGCTGGCCGCGGGGCCGGGTTCGCGGGTGTACGGCGTGCCGTCGGCCAAGGCCCGGTGGTTCGGCCGGGTCCGCCGGGCCGGCATCGTCGGGCGCAGCGTGTTCTGGCCGGTGCCGAACGTGGACTCCGGCCTCGTGGAGATCGTTCGGGCCGAGCCGCCGCGGGCGGACGTCGAGCGCGCGGAGGTGTTCGCGGTCATCGACGCCGCGTTCAGCCAGCGGCGCAAGATGCTGCGCTCGGCGCTGGCCGGATGGGCCGGCGGTGCCCAGCGCGCCGAGGCGGTCCTGCGCGCGGCCGGCGTGGACCCAACGGCCCGCGGCGAGGCGATCGACGTGGCCGGCTTCGCCGCGATCGCCGCCGCCGGCCGCCAGGCGGCCGCCGCGGGCTGACCCTGCCGGCAGCACGTTCGGTCGATCCGCGACGGCGGTGGTCGGATCCGACAATCCGCGCCGACCGCGGGCAGGATGGCCCCGTGCGATCGGTGACAGCCCGGGCCCCGGGCAAGGTGAACATCCAGCTCTCGGTGGGGCGCGTCCGAGAGGACGGGTACCACCCGCTGGCGAGCGTGTTCCACGCGGTCGCGCTGGTCGAGGAGGTCACGGTCGCGCAGGGGGAGCCCGGGTCAGGCATCGTCATCGGCGAGGTGACCGGAGCGCAGGCCGAGGAGGTGCCCCGGGACGACACCAACCTCGCGTGGCGGGCAGCCGAGGTGCTGTCCGCCGCGCTCGACCGACCGCTGCCGGACGTGCGCATCGACATCGCCAAGGGCGTGCCGGTCGCCGGCGGCATGGCCGGCGGCTCGGCCGACGGTGCCGCCGCGGTCGTCGGGCTGAACGACCTGTGGGGCTCACCGCTGGGTCGTGACGAGCTGGCAGCCGTGTGCCTCGAACTGGGCTCGGACGTCCCCTTCAGCCTGCTGGGGGGAACCGCTCTGGGGCTCGGTCGCGGCGAGCAGCTCAGCCCGATCCCGGTGCGCGGGACGTTCCACTGGGTGTTCGCCACGGCCACCCGCGGCCTGTCGACCCCGGCGGTGTACGGAGCGTTCGACCGACTCGTCGAGGGACGGATCGTGCCCGATCCCGCCGCCGACGAGGCGGTGCTGAGCGCCCTGATCTCCGGCGACGCCCGGGCGCTCGGCCGGTCGCTGAACAACGACCTGCAGGAGCCGGCCCTGACCCTGCGGCCCACGCTGCGCGACGTGCTCGACGCGGGGCTGGGTGCGGGGGCGCTCGGCGGGATCGTGTCCGGGTCCGGCCCGACGTGCGCGTTCCTGGCGGCCGACGCCGGCTCCGCATCGGGGATCGCCGCCGTGCTGGCCGGCAATCCGGATGTCCGCTCGACCCACGTCACCACAGGTCCGGTACCGGGGGCGCGGGTGGTGGGCCGCTCCCGCTGAGGGCCGTTCCGGTCCGCGCCGCGGCGCCGCCGGATGGCTCAGTCCAGCTCGGGTCCCGGATCGGTCGTCACGAGGATGAGGTCGCCGGAGACCTCGACCGGACCCGTGCCGGCCGGGATCACCACGCTGGTGCCCAGGCCGACCTCCACCGCCTCGTCGGCCGTCCGCAGCGTCCCCCAGCCGCCGATCATGGTGAGCACCCGATAGCCCGGGGCCTCCATCGTGAACCGGCCGTGCAGCGTCTCCCAGCGCTGGACGTGGAACTGCGGGCAGTCGACGAGGGTCCGCCGGCGCGAGTGCTCGCCGAGCTCCTCCCACGGCCCCGCTGTGCGGGCCGCCTGCTGATCGTGCGGTGCGGTCACCACCGAGAACCCCTTGTCCACGTGCAGCGGGCGGGGCTTCCCGTCGAGTCCGACCCGGTCGAAGTCGTACAGGCGGTAGGTGATGTCGCTGCTCTCCTGGACCTCGTACACGAGCATGCCCGGCCCCAGTGAGTGCACCTCACCGGCGGCGACCATGAAGAAGTCGTCCTGCGCCACGGGCACGCGGATGAGGTGCTCCATGAGCCTCCCGCCCAGCAGTGCCTCGCGCAGCTCGTCGGAGGTGCCGGCGGTGTGCCCGAGGATCAGCTCGGCCCCGTCGTCGCAGGACACGACCAGCCAGCACTCGGCCTTGCCGCGCGGCTCATCCTCGAGGGCCCTGGCCTGATGGTCGTCGGGGTGGACCTGGACGGACAGCCAGTCCTGCGGGTCGAGGAACTTGCACAGCAGCGGGAACCCGGCCTCCTCCGCCCGGCCGGTGACCAGGCCGTCCGCCCACGCCCGCTCCAGCGTGTACCCCGCCGGGGCGCCCGAACGGATGGCGCCGCTCATGCCGGGCATCCCGGACACCGCCCAGCACTCACCGATCACCCCATCGGGGACGGAGGTGCCGAACATGCGGCGCAGCGTGGTCCCGCCCCAGAGCCGCTCGGCGAACAGGGGCTCGACGACGAGCAGTGCGGACACGCCATCCTCCCCTCCGGCCCGGGCGGGTCCGGGGCTGTCGGGCACCCTATCGGCCCCCACTAGCCTTGGCGTCCATGCCACCCGTGGTCGCGCTGGAGGACGTGCAGGTGGTGTTCGCCACCCGGGCGGTGCTGGCCGGGGTGACCCTCGGGATCGAGCGGGGGCACCGGATCGGCGTCGTCGGCCGCAACGGGGACGGCAAGTCCACCCTCCTGCGGGTGCTCGCTGGGCTGTACCAGCCCGACCGCGGCCGGGTGCTCCGGGCGCAGGGCGCACGGGTCGTCATGGTCGGCCAGGGCGACGAGCTCGCGGGCAGGACCGTTCGCGAGGTCACGGTCGGCGATCGCCCGGAGCACGAGTGGGCCGCTGACGCGCGGACCCGGTCGATCCTGACCGGGCTCCTCGGCGGGGTGCGCGCCGACGGCTACGCCGAGGGCCTCGACACCCCGGTTGCCGGCCTGTCCGGCGGGGAGCGGCGGCGCCTCGCGTTGGCCGCGGCGCTCATGGATCCCGGCGACGTCCTGCTGCTGGACGAGCCCACGAACCATCTGGACATCGAGGCGGTCACCTGGCTGGCCGGACACCTCGCCGGCCCGACCGCTCCGCCGGCGCTGGCCGTGGTGACCCACGACCGGTGGTTCCTCGACGCCGTGGCCACGCAGACCTGGGAGGTCGTCGACGGGCAGGTGCACCGCCACGAGGGTGGGTACGCGGCGTGGATCCTGGCCCGCGCCGAGCGGGAGCGTCGTGAAGCCGTCGCCGAGGCCCGTCGCCGCAACCTCGCTCGCAAGGAGCTGGCCTGGCTGCGCCGCGGCCCGCCGGCGCGCACGTCCAAGCCCCAGTTCCGGATCGAGGCGGCCAACGCCCTGATCGAGGACGTGCCCGACCCCCGCGACCGGCTCGCCCTGCGCCGGCTGGCCACGGCCCGCTTGGGCCGGAAGGTCGTCGAGTGCCGGGACGCGACCGTCCGGGTCGGGGATCCGCCGCGCACCCTGGTCGATCACCTGACCTTCACGCTCGGCCCGGGCGACCGGATCGGGCTGCTCGGGCCGAACGGTGTCGGCAAGACGACGCTGGCCCGGCTCCTCCTCGGGCTGCGTGAGCCCGACGACGGCGAGGTCGTGCTGGGCCAGACCGTCTCGCCGGCGCTGCTCGCGCAGCGGATCCTGGTGGAGGACCCCGAGGACCGGGCCCTGCCGAGCATCCAGAGGGTGCGCCGCGAGGTCGACGTGGATGGCCGCACGGTCACCGCCGGCCAGCTGCTCGAGGACTTCGGCTTCCGCGGGGAGCGGGCCATGACCCGGATCGGCGACCTGTCCGGCGGGGAGCAGCGGCGACTCGAGCTGCTCCGGCTCCTGATCGGCGGGCCCAACGTGCTCGTGCTCGACGAGCCGACCAACGACCTCGACCTCGAGACGCTCACGGTCATCGAGGACCTGCTGGACACGTGGCCCGGGACGCTCGTGGTGATCAGCCACGACCGCTACTTCCTGGAGCGGACCTGCGATGACCTGTACGCCCTGCTCGGGGACGGTCGGCTGCGGCACCTGCCCCGCGGGGTCGACGAGTACCTCGCGCTGCGGGCGGGGGTGGGGTGGCGGACATCCGGGGTCGGGGAACCTGAGGGCCGGCCGGGCCCGGCGCCGGCGGGAGCCCCGGCCTCCGCGGCGCCGACATCGTCCGGGGCGGCCGCCGTCCCGGCCGCGGGCCTCACGGGCTCAGCGGCGCACTCGGCGCGCAAGGAGCTGGCCCGCATCGAGGCGCGGCTTGCGAAGCTCGACGCGCTCCAGGCGCAGGTGCACGCCCACATGGTCGAGGCCCACGCCGACCACGAGCGGCTGCTGGAGCTCGGGGGCGAGGAGGCCGACCTGCGGGCCGAGCGTGACCAGCTCGAGGAGCGCTGGCTCGAGCTCGGCGAGGCGCTCGAGGGCTGAGGCCCTGGGGATCCACGCGTCGAGCTCGGGGAAGTCCTCGTCGGGGACACCCGCGTGCCCCGGTCCTGGAGCCTGCCCAACCCGACCGGCCGCCGCCAGTCCCAGGGCGACCGAGGGCCCGATCAGCAGGGCGAACATCAGGGTCCCGAGCCCCGGGCGTTCGCGCAGCGGGATCCACAGCAGCAGGACCACCACGCTGACCAGGAACGTCGCCAGCCCGATGCTGATCGGCAGCCGTGCGCACGAGGGAACCCCAGGCCTCCGGTGGTCAGGCTGCGGGGTCCCCCGGCGGTGCCTCGAACTGCAGGAGCAGCCGGCGCAGCCCCGCGGCCAGCTCCGTGCGTGCCGCAGGGTCGAGATCGGCCAGCAGCTGGCGCTCCTCTGCCAGCAGGTCCTCGAACGCCGCGTCGACCCGCTCCCGGCCCCCGGGGGTCAGCGCGACCAGGGTGACCCGGCGGTCGTCCGGGACCGGCTCGCGCACGACCAGGCCGCGGCGCTCCAGCCGGTCGATCCGGTTGGTCATCGTGCCGCTGGTGACGAGGGTCTCGTCGAGCAGCTGGCCCGGGGTCAGCCGGTAGGGCGGCCCGGTCCGGCGCAGCGCCACCAGCACGTCGAACTCCCACACAGCCAGTCCGTGCTGGGCGAAGGCGCGATCCCGGGCCCGATCCAGCCTGCGGGCAAGCCGGCTGACGCGCGACAGCACGGACAGCGGGGTCAGGTCGAGGTCCGGTCGCTGCCTCTGCCATGCGGCGATGACCCGGTCGACGTCGTCGCCGCGCCCCGGCCCGGCCCCGCCCGGCGCCGCAGCCCCGGCCCGAGCCCCCGGCCCTGAGCCGGTCTCGCCCTCCGGGCTCATGGGTGCCCCTTGGTGACCAGGGTCGGCTCCCGCTCGAGGTGCGACACCCCGTTCCATGCCATGTTCACGACCTGGGTGATGACCTGCTCCTTGCTCGGCCTGCGCACCTCGGCCCACCACTCGCCGGTGAGAGCGACCATGCCCACGAGCATGTGCGCGTACATCGGCGCGAGCTTGACCGGGTAGTTGTAGTGCTTGCAGACGACCACGAGGCGGTCGGTGAGGTGATCGGCCACCTCGCGCATCACCGTGCCGAAGGTGCCGCCGCGCTGGTCGCCGCGCGGGTGCGGCCGCAGCAGCACGCGGAAGCCGTCGGTGTTCTCGTCGATGTAGTCGAACAGTGCCGTGGCTGCCTGCTCGAGCAGCAGCCGCGGCCGATCCGAGGTGAGCGCCTCGGTCATCATCGACATCAGCTGGGTCATCTCGCGGTCGACGACGATGGCGTAGAGGCTCTCCTTGTCACCGAAGTGCTCGTAGACCACGGGCTTGGAGATCCTCGCCGCGGACGCGATCTCCTCGATGCTGGCCGCGTCGAACCCGCGCTCGGCGAACACCCCCCGGCTGACCTCGATGAGCTGCTGTCGGCGCTCCAGGGCGCTCATGCGCACGCGGCCGGCGGTGGCGGGCTTGGTCGAGGCCATGGGCGCATTGTCCCCTGCCCGGTCCCGCGCGCGGCGTAGGCTTGCGCCGATCCCGGTTCGTCCAACGGCAGGACAGGTGCCTTTGGAGCACTCAATGGGGGTTCGAGTCCCTCACCGGGAGCCGTGGCGTGCCGACCGACCGGGCGCGCCGGAGCCCCAGGAGGTCTCGTGACCGACAGCCACGCCCCCGGCCGGGTCAGCGCCGTGATCATCCTCGCCGCGGGCGAGGGCAAGCGGATGCGCTCGGTGACCCCGAAGGTCCTCCACGAGATCGGGGGGCGCAGCCTGATCGGGCACGCGGTCGCTGCCGCGCGCGGTCTCGACGCCCGGCGGATGGTCGTCGTCGTGGGGCACGGCCGCCGGCCGGTCAGCGACCACCTGGCCGAGGTGGCCCCGGACGCCCTGATCGCGGTGCAGGACCAGCAGCTCGGGACCGGGCACGCCGTGCAGTGCGCGCTGGCCCAGGCCGGGGACGTGGCGGACGGCATCGTCGTCGTTACCTACGGCGACGTACCCCTGCTGTCGGCGCAGACCCTGGCCGACCTGGTGGACCAGCACGAAGCGGACGGCAACGCCGTGACCGTCCTGACCGCGCGGGTCGCCGACCCCACCGGGTACGGCCGGATCCTTCGTGAGCCGGACGGGTCCGTCGCGGCCATCGTCGAGCACCGGGACGCGACCGACGAGCAGCGCGCGGTCGACGAGATCAACTCCGGGATCTACGCGTTCGACGGGGCCGTCCTCGTCGCGGCCCTCGACCGCCTGAGCCCCGACAACGACCAGGGCGAGCTGTACCTGACCGACGTGCTCGGGCTGGCCCGGGCCGCGGGCGGACGGGTCGCCGCCATGGTCACCGAAGACGTCTGGCAGACCGAGGGCGTCAACGACCGGGTGCAGCTGGCTGCGATGCGCCGGGAGCTCAACGACCGGATCCTCGTCCGGCTCATGCGCGACGGCGTCACCATCGTCGATCCGGCGACCACGTGGGTGGACGTGACCGTCGCCGTCGGCCAGGACGCGATCTTCGAGCCGGGCACGATCCTGCGCGGCACGACGACGGTCGGCTCCGGCGCCGTCGTCGGGCCGGAGACGCTGCTGGTGGACTGCGAGGTCGGCGGGGGCGCGTCCGTGATCCGCACGCACGCCACCTCGAGCCGGATCGGGCCCGGCGCCCAGGTCGGGCCGTTCACGTTCCTGCGCCCGGGCACGGTGCTCGAGGCGGGCGCCAAGGCGGGCGCCTACGTGGAGATGAAGAACGCCCACGTCGGCCCCGGGTCGAAGGTCCCCCACCTGTCCTATGTCGGGGACGCGGAGATCGGCGCCGGCTCGAACATCGGGGCAGCCACCGTCTTCGTCAACTACGACGGGGTGGCCAAGCACCGGACCGTCGTCGGCGACCACGTCCGGATCGGCTCGGACACGATGCTCGTGGCCCCGGTGACGGTCGGTGACGGTGCCTACACGGCCGCCGGCTCGGTCATCACCGAGGACGTCCCACCGGGCGCGCTCGGCCTCGGTCGGGCACGGCAGCGCACCATCGAGGGCTGGGTGCTCGACCGGCGCGGCGGGACCCCCGCGGCCGAGGCGGCGCAGGCCGCGCTGGCCGCATCGGACGAGTCGCAGTAGCGCCAAGCCGGGGCCGGTGTCGACTGGGAGATGCCTATCGGCCACGATGAGCCCCGTCGGTTCTGGTCCAGATCCCCGGGAGGGTTGGCGGATGGCCACGTTGAAGGCGAAGGCCCGCAAGCACCTGATGCTGTTCTCGGGCCGCAGCCATCCGGCGCTGGCTGAGGCGGTCGCCGCCGAGCTCGGGGTCGTCCTGGCGCCGACCGCCGCGTACGACTTCGCCAACGGCGAGATCTTCGTGCGGTTCCGCGAGTCGGTCCGCGGCGCCGACGCCTTCGTGCTGCAGTCGCACACGGCGCCGATCAACAAGTGGATCATGGAGCAGCTGATCATGGTCGACGCGCTCAAGCGCGCCTCGGCTAAGCGGATCACGGTGGTGATGCCGTTCTACGGGTACGCCCGGCAGGACAAGAAGCACCGCGGCCGCGAGCCGATCTCCGCCCGGCTCATGGCCGACCTCTTCAAGGCGGCCGGCGCCGACCGGCTGATCACCGTCGACCTGCACACGGCCCAGATCCAGGGCTTCTTCGACGGCCCGGTGGACCACCTGTTCGCCCTGCCGCTACTGGCCGACTACGTGCAGTCCACGCTGGACGGCCAGCCGGTGACCGTGGTGTCCCCGGACGCCGGCCGCGTGCGCGTCGCCGAGCGGTGGACCGACGTGCTCGGCGCGCCGCTGGCGATCATCCACAAGCGCCGCGACCCGGACGTGCCCAACCAGGTGCGCGTGTTCGAGGTCGTCGGCGAGGTCAAGGACCGGGTGTGCATCGTGGTCGACGACATGATCGACACCGGCGGCACGATCGCGAAGGCCGCCGAGACCCTGTACGAGCAGGGCGCCCGCGACGTCATCGTCGCGGCCACGCACGGCATCCTGTCCGACCCGGCGACCGAGCGGCTGCGTGAGTCGCGGATCTCCGAGGTGGTCGTGACCGACACCCTGCCCATCACCTCGACGCTGGAGAAGCTGACCGTCCTGCCGATCGCGCCACTGCTGGCCACGGCCATCCACGAGGTGTTCGTCGACGGCTCGGTCACCCGGCTGTTCGATCCCACCCCGAACGGCGACCAGGGGGAGTAGCGGGCATCCGGGCGCAGCCCTCGTCGTGGGTGCCGCACGTGCAGGCGGAGTTTGGCCGGGGCTCGGCAGCGCCGCTAGACTCTGGTCCGTTCCTCGGCGAGGGTGCCCCCGGGCTGCCGTGATCGACGTGGTGGCAGGACCTCCCTGCGCCTGAGGAGAGTCCGCACCAGTCTGAGGAGTACGTGTCGTGTCTGACACCCAGGTCCACCTGTCCGCCGTCGCGCGCAGCGACTTCGGCAAGGGCGCTGCCCGCCGCCTGCGCCGCACCGGTCTCGTCCCCGCGGTCATCTACGGCCACGGGACCGACCCGATCCACGTGGCCCTCGACGGCCACGACCTCACGCAGGCGCTGAAGAAGCCGCGTGTCGTGCTGGCCATCGACCTCGACGGCGCCGAGCACGTGGTCGCCCCGCGCGACGTGCAGCGCGACGTCGTCCGCCAGGTCCTCGAGCACGTCGACCTCGTGGTCATCGGCCGCGCCGAGGCGAAGGCCCGGGCGGCTGTCGCCGACGCGATCGCCGCCGCCGAGGTCGCTGCGGCCGAGGCCGGCATCGACGTCTCGGTCGCGGTCGAGGCGATCGAGGCCGCCGTTGCTGCCGGCGAGGACCCGGCCGCCGCCGCCCAGGCGGCGATCGAGGAGGCAGCTGCGCACGACCAGGCCCTGTCCGCCGCTGCCGCCGCCGCGGCTGAGGCTGCGGAGGGTGAGGCGGCCGAGGGCGAGGAGATGGGTGCCGCGGATGCGGCTGCCGAGGCTCCGGCCGACGACGCCTGACGAGCAGGTGACCGAGCCGCCCTGGCTCGTCATCGGGCTGGGCAACCCCGGGCCCCACTACGCCGCGACGCGCCACAACATCGGCGTGATGGCCGCGGAGCGGCTCGTCGACTCGATGTCGGGTCGGCTGACGTCCCATCGCCGATGCCATGCCGAGGTCTATGAGGGCCGGCTGGGACCCCTCGGGCACGGAGCCTCCCGAGTGGTGGTGGCCCGGTCCCGCGGCTTCATGAACGAGTCGGGGGGGCCGGTGGCGTGCCTCCGTGACTTCTACCGGGTGCCGCTCGACCAGATCGTCGTCCTGCACGACGAACTCGACCTGCCCCTCGGCGGACTGCGCCTGAAGCTCGGCGGCGGCGACAACGGGCACAACGGGCTGCGCTCCTTGCGCCGGTCGCTGGGCACGGGCGACTTCCTGCGCGTACGCATGGGGATCGGTCGCCCGCCCGGCCGCCAGGACCCCGCGGATTTCGTGCTGCGCCCGTTCGCGGGCGCGGAGCGCACCGAGGTCGACCTGCTGATCTCCGAGGCCGTGGATGCCGTCGAGGCCCTGGTCCGCGAGGGCCTGCCCCCGGCCCAGAACCGCTTCAACCGCTGACTGCTGCCGGCACGGTCAGGAAGCACCACGGCGGCGGTCGACCCGCTGGGCGTGACCCCGGACCGTGCGAGGATGGGCCCATGCCTGACGTCACCCTGCCCGACCTCACCGGCATCATCCCGCCGGCCGGCCTCGAGCCCCTGTCCGATGCCGCGTTTGCCGCGGAGATCGCGCGCGAGGCCGGGCGCGCGCTCCTGGATCTGCGCGAGTCCTACGGGACCATCGAGGACGAGGGCCGTCGGCGGGCCTTGATGGATGCCGGCGACGAGCTGGCGCAAGGGATCCTCGCCGCGCGGCTGGGCGCCGAACGACCGGACGACGCCGTGCTCTCCGAGGAGGCGGTCGACTCCGACGTGCGGCTCGCCGCGGATCGGGTGTGGATCATCGATCCCCTCGACGGCACGGACGAGTTCGGCCAGGGCCGACCGGACTTCGCCGTGCACGTCGCGCTCTGGCAGCGCTCCGCCGCCGAGCAGGGCGCGATCACCGACGCCGTGGTCGATGTCCCTGCCCTTGGGGAGGTGTGGCGCACCGATCGCCCCCTGGCCCCGGCGCCGCTGCCGACCGACCGGCCGCTGCGCATCGTCGTGTCCCGCTCGCGCCCGCCGGCCGACCTTCCCCTGCTCCTGGCCGATGCGTCTGCTGGCCTGGCGGCGGCCGGGATCACCCCGCTGGGCATCGAGGGCGCCAACGTCGGTTCCGTCGGGGCCAAGCTCGGCGAGGTGATGGCCGGTCGCGCCGAGGCCTACCTGCACCCCGGGGGCCTCAACGAGTGGGACCTCGCCGCCCCGCACGCCTGCGCGCTCGCCAACGGGCTGGTCGCCCTCGGCCCCACGCAGCCGTTCAACCGGATGCCACCGAAGGCCGGGCCCGTGCTCATAGCCCACCCCGCGATCGCCGAGGTGCTCGCCGCGCACTGGCGGCCGTAGACGAGGAGCCGGCGCCTGCCGAAGGGTGGGACAATGGGGCCCGACCATGGATCTCTCCGGACTTCTGCGCGGCCTGCTCGAGGAGCCGCACCTGGCCCAGGCGGCGCGCGCCGTGGGGCCCGAGGGCTCGGTGGTCACCCCAGTGGAGGGCCTGCCATTCCTCGCCAGCGGGATGGCCCTGACCAACCGCGTGCTCGCGGTCACGGCCACGACCCGGCAGGCCGAGGACCTCGTCGCAGCCGCGAGCAGCCTGATCGGCCCGAACCGCGTCGCGGCGCTCCCCGCCTGGGAGACCCTGCCGCACGAGCGGCTCAGCCCGAGCTCGGACACCGTCGGTCGGCGGCTCGCGGTCCTGCGCCGGCTGGTCCATCCGGATCCAGCCGACGACACCATCGGTCCGCTGGACCTCGTGGTGGCGCCGGTCCGTGCCCTGCTGCAGCCGATCGTCCTGGGCCTGGGCGACCTCGCCCCGGTCGCGATCGGGACGGGGGCCCAGATCTCCCCGGAGGACCTCGTCGGGCGCCTGGTCGAGATCGGCTACTCGCCCACCGACCTGGTCGAGAAGCGGGGCCAGTTCGCCGTGCGGGGCGGCATCGTCGACGTGTTCCCGCCCACGGAGGAGCACCCGCTGCGCGTGGAGTTCTGGGGCGATGACGTCGAGGAGATCCGGTACTTCCGGGTCGTCGACCAGCGCTCGCTCGAGGTGGCCGGGCACGGGCTGTGGGCGCCGCCCTGCCGCGAGCTGCTGCTGACCCCGCAGGTCCGGGCGCGCGCGGCGGGCCTCGCCGAGCGGCACCCGGAGCTGGCCGAGATCGCCGGGAAGCTGGCCGAGGGCATCGCCGCGGAGGGGATGGAGGCGTTGTCCCCGGTGCTGGCCGACGGGATGGAGACCGTCGTCGACGTCCTGTCTCGCGCGCCCGGCGACCGGCGCCCCCTGGTCCTGCTCTGCGACCCGGAGCTGGTCCGGGCCCGCGCCCACGACCTGGTCGCCACCAGCAACGAGTTCCTCGAGGCGTCCTGGCACAACGCCGCCGCCGGCAACGTGACCCCGATCGACCTGGGGTCGGCTGCCTACCGGACGCTCGAGGAGGTGCGCGAGGTCGCCGACGCCCACGACGTGGCGTGGTGGAGCGCCGGGCAGATCGGGTTGGCAGACGACGCCCTGGCCCTGCCGCTGCGGGCGACGCCGGAGTACCGGGGCGATGGGAGGGCCCTGGTGGCCGACCTGCGCGCAGCCCTCGCCGATGGCCGCCGGGTGATCGCCGTGACCGCGGGCGTGGGCTCCGCGCAGCGCCTGGCCGAGCAGCTGTCCAACGAGGACCTGGCGGCCCGCGTCACGCCGGGGATCACCCGGTGGCCGACCGCCGCCGGGGTCGTGACGGTCAGCACCGGTCGGCTCGACCGTGGCATCGACGCCCCGGGGCTGCTCCTGGTCACCGAGGCCGACATCCGGGGCCAGAGGGGGTCCACTCGGGACATGGCCCGGATGCCCTCGCGGCGGCGCCGGACCATCGACCCGCTCCAGCTGGCCGCGGGGGACTACGTGGTCCACGAGCAGCACGGCGTGGGCCGCTACGTCGAGATGACGCAGCGCACCGTGGGCGCCGCCACCCGCGAGTACCTCGTGCTGGAGTACGCGCCGGGCAAGCGCGGCCAGCCGCCGGACCGCCTCTACGTCCCGACCGACCAGCTCGACCAGGTGACCCGCTACGTCGGCGGCGAGGCCCCGAGCGTGCACCGGCTCGGCGGGGCGGACTGGGCGCAGACCAAGTCCCGGGCCCGGCGCGCGGTGCGCCAGATCGCCGGCGAGCTGGTCAAGCTCTACGCGGCGCGGCAGAGCGCGGTGGGGTACGCGTTCGCCCCGGACACCCCGTGGCAGCGCGAGCTGGAGGACGCCTTCGCCTACCAGGAGACGCCCGACCAGGACTCGACCATCGCCGAGGTCAAGGCCGACATGGAGCGCGCCACCCCCATGGACCGGCTGGTCTGCGGCGACGTCGGCTACGGCAAGACGGAGATCGCCGTGCGCGCGGCGTTCAAGGCGGTGCAGGACGGCAAGCAGGTGGCGGTCCTCGTGCCCACCACCTTGCTGGTCCAGCAGCACTTCCAGACCTTCTCGGACCGGTACGGCGGATTCCCGATCCGGGTCGCTGCGCTGTCGCGGTTCCAGACCGACAAGGAGGCACGGGCCGTCCTCGACGGGCTGGCCGACGGCAGCATCGACATCGTCATCGGCACGCACCGGCTGTTCAGCAGCCAGACCCGGTTCAAGGACCTCGGCATGCTCGTCGTCGACGAGGAGCAGCGGTTCGGCGTCGAGCACAAGGAGCACATCAAGGCCCTGCGCACGAACGTGGACGTGCTCACGATGTCGGCGACCCCGATCCCGCGCACCCTGGAGATGGCGGTGACCGGCATCCGCGAGATGTCCACGATCCAGACCCCCCCGGAGGAGCGGCACCCGGTCCTGACCTACGTCGGCCCCTACGACGAGCGCCAGATCGCCGCGGCGATCCGCCGCGAGCTGATGCGCGACGGGCAGGTCTTCTTCGTGCACAACCGGGTGGAGTCGATCGAGCGGGTGGCCTCGAAGGTGCGCGACCTGGTCCCGGAGGCCAGGGTCACCGTCGCGCACGGCCAGATGAACGAGCACGCCCTCGAGCGGGTGATCGTCGACTTCTGGGAGAAGCGCTCCGACGTGCTGGTGTCCACGACGATCGTGGAGTCCGGGCTGGACATCCCGAACGCGAACACCTTGATCGTCGACCGCGCCGACGTGTTCGGCCTGAGCCAGCTGCACCAGCTGCGCGGCCGCGTCGGCCGCGGCCGGGAGCGGGCCTACGCCTACTTCCTGTACCCGCCGGAGAAGCCGCTGACCCAGACCGCGCACGACCGGTTGGCCACGATCGCCGCGCACACCGACCTGGGCGCCGGCATGCAGGTGGCCATGAAGGACCTGGAGATCCGCGGCGCCGGCAACCTGCTGGGCGGCGAGCAGTCCGGCCACATCGCCGACGTGGGGTTCGACCTGTACGTCCGCCTGGTCGGCGAGGCCCTGGCCGAGTACCGCGGAGAGACCGGTGCCGAGGTGCCCGAGGTGAAGGTGGAGCTGCCGGTCGACGCGCACATCCCGCACACCTACATCACCGGTGAGCGGCTGCGGCTCGAGGCGTACAAGCAGATCGCCGCGGCGCACGACGAGACCGCCATCGACGAGGTCGTGGCCGAGCTGCGCGACCGCTACGGCCCGCTCCCCGAGCCGGTGCAGCGGCTGATGGATGTCGCGCGGCTCCGTGTGCTGGCCCGCACCGCGGGAGTGACCGAGGTCGTGCTGGCCGGCGCCTACGTGCGGTTCGCCGGCGTCGACCTGCCCGAGAGCCGGCGGCTCCGGCTGCTCCGGCTGTACCCCGGCACCCAGATCAAGCCGGTGACCCGCACGATCCTCGTGCCTCGTCCCAAGCCGGCCACGATGGGCGCTGCGCCCGTCACCGACGCACCACTCGTAGCATGGGCCCGTGAGGTGATCGGCTCGGTCATCCTCGAACCGATCGGAGGCAGTTGATGGGTCGACTCCTGGCGGCAGCAGCGCTCGGCGCGGCCGTGCTCGCCCTCACCGGGTGCAGCGGGCTGGACGCCGGCGAGGCAGCGGTCTCCGACGAGTTCCGGGTGTCGCAGGCCGAGGTCGACGCCGAGGTGAGGCTGGCGCTGGAGAGCGTCGGCCAGCCGACCGGTCAGCCGCCGGCCGGGCTTGCCTCCGCCACCACCCAGCGCCTCGTCCAGGACGCGCTGTTCGCGGCCAAGGCCCAGGAGCTGGGCGTGCAGGTGACGCCCGGCGACGTGGAACAGGGTGTCGCTGCCCTGGCCGCACAGAACGGTGGCCAGCCGGCGCTCGAGGACCTGGCCAGGCAGTCCGGGCTCGCCCCGGAGTCCATCCCTGACTTCGTCCGCACGAGCCTGTACTTCCAGGGGATCGCCACGAAGATGGACCCCAGCGGGGATGCGACCTCGCAGCGGGACGCCGCGCGCGCTGCCCTCGCCGAGTACTCCGCGCAGATCGATGTGCAGGTGGCGCCGCGGTACGGCACGTGGGACGACACCCAGCTGTCGATCGTGCCCGGATCGGCAGTCGTCACCCAGCCGTCGGCCGCCGCGCAGCCCTGACGACGGATGGCTCCGCGCAACGTCCCCCCTCCGACCGGGCAGGCCCTGCTCGACCTGATCCGCGTGATGGACCGGCTGCGCTCCCCGGGGGGATGCCCCTGGGACGCCGAGCAGACCCACGAGTCGCTGGTCTCGTACCTGACCGAGGAGGCGCACGAGGCGGTCGAGGCCATCGAGACCAGCGACCGCGCCGCGATGCGGGAGGAGCTCGGCGACGTCCTGCTGCAGGTGATGTTCCACGCGCGGATCGCCCAGGAGGACGACGACGACCCGTGGTCGATCGACGACGTCGCGGCCGGGATCGCCGCCAAGCTGGTCGCCCGGCATCCGCACGTGTTCGGCGACGAGACAGCGGACTCCGCCGCCCACGTGGAGTCGGTGTGGCTGGCGCGCAAGACGGCCGAGAAGTCGCGCGAGTCCGTCCTCGACGGCATCCCGACTGGGCTGCCGGCACTGCTGCTGGCGGCCAAGATGCGTTACCGGGTGACCCACGGCGGGGTCGACGCCGAGGTGACGGATGGGCCGATGCGGGCCCTCGCCGATCGGGTCCTCGACGAGGTCGGGACCGACAGGGCCGGTGAGCTCCTGCTGGCCCTCGCCGCCGCGTCTCTCGACCGCGGCGTGGACCCGGAGTCCTCCCTGCGTGGGGCCCTGCGCGACTACGCAGCCTCGGTGCGGACCGCCGAGACCCGCTCGGGCGGCGTCCCGGTGGACGACGCGTGAGCGCTGCGGCACCGGTCGTCCGTCAGCAGGAGCCGGATGCCGTGACTCGGTAGTGTGACCGGCAGTGCGGGCGGCCCCCGTTCGCCCGTGCCCTGAGGCAACTACCTGATGGGAGCACTCCTGTGGCAAGTATCGATGTCGTGATCGCACGCGAGATCCTCGACTCGCGCGGCAACCCCACCCTCGAGGTCGAGATCGCCCTCGAGGACGGCGCCACCGGTCGGGCCGCCGTGCCCTCGGGTGCCTCGACGGGGGCGTTCGAGGCCTACGAGCTTCGGGACGGGGACAAGTCCCGGTACCTCGGCAAGGGCGTGAGCAAGGCCGTGGCCAACGTCGAGGACGAGATCGCCCCGGCCATCCTCGGGTTCGACGCCACCGAGCAGCGCCTGATCGACCAGACGATGATCGACCTGGACGGCACCCCCAACAAGGAGCGCCTGGGCGCGAACGCGATCCTGGGTGTCTCGCTGGCCGTCTCCAAGGCCGCGGCCGACTCGGCGGGGCTGCCGCTGTTCCGGTACGTGGGCGGGCCGAACGCCTACCTGCTGCCCGTGCCGATGATGAACATCATCAACGGCGGCTCGCACGCCGACTCCGATGTCGACATGCAGGAGTTCATGATCGCCCCGATCGGTGCGGAGACCTTCGCCGAGGCCCTGCGCAAGGGTGCCGAGGTGTACCACGCCCTCAAGGGCGTGCTGAAGTCCAAGGGCTACGCGACGGGACTGGGTGACGAGGGCGGCTTCGCGCCGAACCTGCCCAGCAACCGGGCCGCGCTCGAGCTCATCGTGGAGGCCATCGGCAAGGCCGGCTTCACCCCGGGCACCGACATCGCCCTGGCGATGGACGTCGCCGCGGCCGAGTTCCACGGCCGTGCGCTCAAGGGCTCCGGCGAGGTCGCCCCGAACGAGTACTTCGTCGAGGGCCAGGCCAAGTCGACCGACCAGATGATCGAGTACTACATGCAGCTGGTCGCGGACTTCCCGATCGTCTCGATCGAGGACCCGCTCGGTGAGGACGAGTGGGCCGACTGGACGGCCATGACCGCCGAGCTGGGCTCGAAGGTCCAGATCGTCGGCGACGACCACTACGTGACCAACACCAGCCGGATCATGCGCGGGATCGAGGAGAAGTCGGCCAACGCCCTGCTGGTCAAGGTCAACCAGATCGGCACGCTCACCGAGACGGCCGAGGCTGTCGAGGCTGCGCACCGGGCCGGCTTCAAGACGATGATGAGCCACCGCTCGGGCGAGACCGAGGACGCGACCATCGCCGACCTCGCCGTCGCGTTCAACTGCGGCCAGATCAAGTCCGGCGCCCCGGCCCGGACCGACCGCGTGGCGAAGTACAACCAGCTGCTGCGCATCGAGGACGAGCTCGACGACGCGGCGCGCTACGCGGGCGCTTCGGCGTTCCCGAGGTTCAAGGGCTGACCGTGCGAGGATGGGCGGCATGCCCGACGGCCGCCCATCCTCGAACCGCCGGGCCCGTCCCGAGACAGGGCGTCCCGTGCTGTCCGCCCGAGCGGGCGCGGCACTGGGCGTCCTCGTCATCCTGATCGCGATCCTGGCGATCCCGTTCAAGGAGTGGATCACGCAGCGGGCCCGGATCTCGGACCTCGAGTCGCAGCTCGCCTGGCACACGCAGCGGGCCGAGGAGTTGCGCGCCTCCTTGGCCCGCTGGGACGACCCCGCCTACGTCGAGGCCCAGGCCCGTGCCAGGCTGCACTTCGTCCACCCCGGCGAGGTCGGCTATGTGGTCCTCGACGACCAGGCGAGCGCCCAGGAGACCACCCCGACCCGTCCCATGGTCCAGGCCCCCAGCGGTGGCCCGTGGTGGAGCGCCGTGTGGTCGACGGTCGAGCAGGCCGACGCGCCCGATGAGGGCAGCAGATCACCACTCGCGCCGGCCCCGGCGGAGCCGGCGCAGACCTACGGCCAGTGACGGCGCTGCCCGCATCCTCCGGGGAGTCCGGCGGCCCGGTCGACACCGCGGACCTGGCTGCTGTCACCGCCCAGCTGGGACGCCCGGTGCGCGCGGTCCGGGCAGTCGCCCACCGGTGCGCCTGCGGTCGGCCCGACGTGGTGCGGACCGAGCCGCGACTGCCGGACGGCACCCCCTTCCCGACCGTGTACTACCTGACCTGCCCGCGAGCGACCGGGGCCGTGAGCACGTTGGAGTCCGAGGGGCTCATGCGGCGGATGGCCGATCGCCTCGACGAGGATCCCGAGCTCGCCGCCGCCTATCGCCGC
>Ga0316576_10000522_pt1 | contig 18018 bp, 20 predicted proteins | sample S0NA_FD_203075 | JGI IMG/M metagenome (GOLD analysis project Ga0316576, IMG submission 203075) | Rhizosphere microbial communities from salt marsh grasses in Alabama, United States - S0-2_050615r3r5 | ecosystem: Host-associated > Plants > Roots > Rhizosphere | place: USA: Alabama | collected... | reverse complement strand
ACGACATCGTGTCAGACGCGATGATTTCCGGTGAAGGGTACTTCCCAGATGAGGACGGCGTGATCGGAATCCTCGTCGTGAGTCCGGAACACCAGTTCACGATGTTCCAGGTCACCATGATTGAGGCTTATCTCGGCGGCGAGACCGCGTGGGGTGCCGGTGGTGATGGTTACCCCTTTGGAAAGGGCTGGGCGACATATTTTCTTTGCGAATAATGAGCACGACGCTGACCCAAAATCGGAGCAGCGTCTGCACGACGGGGGAGCTCCGGCTCCCCCGTTTTTTCGTATGCTCGGCTCAGCCGGACTCGCCGGCCGGTGCGTCGTCGACCCGGTCGAGCTTCCACACGACCTGGTTGACGTGGTCCGGGCAGCCGATGGTGGCGGTGCCGTCGTCGTCCTCCCAGGGGAAGGAGCCGCCGAAGCGCAACGCGGTCAGGTACGGCAGGCAGGACGAGAAGCCTCCCATGCAGATGCCGCCGGGCGTCGTGTTCTTCACCAGCCACTCGTCGCCCACCCGGTGCCCGTTGGGACACGTCCCCTTGACCTCGAGAACCCGCATCCGGACCGGGTGGCTCTTTGCCATCACTCCCCTCCCCTCACGGCATCTGACTGCCGCCGCTCACCGGTACATAGGCGCCGCTGACGAAGGCTGTCGCGTCCGACGCCATCGCCAGCACAACCCCAGCGACGTCCTCGGGCAGCGCGTTGCGGCCGAGCGGCGTCATGCGCGCCATGGCCTGCTTCTGCTCCTCGGGCATGAAGGCCGTGGCGTCGGTGATGGTCAGCCCCGGCGCCACGACGTTGACCCGGATGCCGTGCGGCCCGAGCTCCAGTGCCAGTGACTTGGCGAACGCGTCGAGCCCCGACTTGGCCGTGCTGTGGGCGCAGAAACCCGGCCCGGGGTGGCGCGACAGCCCGCTCGACACCGCGATGAGGCAGCCCGAGCCGCGCTCGATCATCCCGGGTGTCACCGCCTTCGCGCAGTGGAAGGCGGCGCCGAGCTCGCCCAGCAGCTTGGCCTCGAACGCGGCCCAGTCGTAGTCGACGAAGGGCACGATGGGAAACCGGATCGAGGCGTTGATGACCAGAGTGTCGATCGGGCCGAGCTCCGCGGTCGCCCGCTCCACCATGGCGTCGACCTGGGCCCGATCGCGGACATCGGCCTGAATCGCGACCGCGCGCCCGCCCGCGTCCTCGATGGTCGCAACGACGTCCTTCGCGGCGGCCTCGTTCCCGTGGTAGTTGACCGCCACCGCGGCGCCGTGCGCCGCCAGCAGCTTCGCCGTAGCCGCGCCGATGCCGCGGCTCGCGCCAGTCACCAGTGCGATGCGCTCGTTCATCATCATCATCGACATCCTCCCTCACCGTCGTCCGCTTCGAGTTTAGTGCGACGCGCAACCGGCGGGTCGGCCGGTTGCCTCCGAATCAACCCGCACCGTCACCCGATCCGGTCGTCCTCGTCCGATGCTCCGAGCTGCGTCCGCTCCACCGGCGGCAGACGGTGCCAGCTGGCGGCGAGCCAGGTCACACCCTCGAGGAAGGCGCGGGCCCGGTCGGTGGCCGGGCAGACCTGCCGCACCAGCTTCCAGAATGCCGGCGAGTGGTCGGCGCAGACGACGTGGGCGAGCTCGTGCGCCACCACGGCCTCCAGCACCCAGGCCGGCATCTGCCGGAGCGCCGCGTTGAGGTGGATCGTCCCGGTCCGGACGCTGTAGCTCCCCCAGCGGGCGTGTTGGATGGTGGAAAACCTCGCCGCCTCGACCTCGGGCGGTTTGGCGAACCGCAGCGCGACACGCCGCGCCAGCGCCAGAGCATCGTCCTCGCCGTTCACGGTGCGGGCCCGCTCGCGCCGTACCAGCCGCCGTCCGAGGTCGCGAACGATCCGGTCGAGCTCCCGATTCGACACCGCCGGGGGCGCGCTCACCCGAAGCTCGTCGCCGACGAGTCGGACGTTGATGTTCTTGACGCGCTTGCGGGTCAGCCGCAGCGCGAGAGTCACGCCATCGATCGTGATCGAGCGGGGGGCAGGCACCATCGCCCGAGTGTACCCGACGTCCGTCCGGCGCCGGTCCCACGATCGGACCGGCGGCCGAGCCGTCGGTCTACTCGGAGATCTTCTCGACGAATGCGCGCGCGGCGTCCTCGGCACGCCGGGCGCGCTTGCGGCGATTTCTGGCGACGGTGACCTTGCGCCGGCGCCGTTCCGGGCCCGACCGGCGCTCGACCGTGGTTCTCTCGTTTCGGCCGAACCCGCGCACGCGGGGCAGGACGATGAGCAGCACGATACACATGGTCGCTGCGATGATGATCAGGACACCGAGGTTCATGCGAGTGTTCAACCGAGATGCCGGTGCGAAACTTCCCCTTGGTCCGGCCGCCGGCACCTCTCGGCCGGTCGTATCCGGTCGTTTCGTAATATACTCCCGGCCGTGCGCGACCGCCGCGCGCGACCGACAGGGAGGACTTCATGCGCACCCGACGTTTCAAGCTGACTGCCGTCACCGTCGCTCTGGTGGCGCTCGCCGCCTGCTCGAGCACGACCGTCACCCGCGTGCCGACCGACGAGACCATCGACCTCTCCGGTCGTTGGAACGACACCGACAGTCAGACCGCGGCCCAGGACCTGGTCGACCAGTCGACGGCGACGCCGTGGGTCGACGAGTTCATGATGGAGCACGGCCAGAAGCCCGCCGTCATCATCGGCACGCTGCGCAACAAGACCTCGGAGCACATCGCGACCAAGACGCTGGTCGCCGACCTCGAGCGCTCGTTCATCAACTCGGGACGGGTGACGGTGGTCGCGTCGGCCGAGGAGCGCGACGAGCTCCGCACCGAACGCGAGGACCAGCAGCGGTTCGCCTCCGAGGAGAGCATGAAGGCGTGGGGCCTGGAAAAGGGCGCCGACTTCATGCTGATCGGTGAGATCAACTCCCAGTTCGACTCAGAGGACGGCAAGGAAGTGAAGTACTACCAGGTCGATTCGTACCTGGTCGACCTCGAAACCAACGTCAAGGTCTGGGCCGGCTTCACCAAGATCAAGAAGTTCGTCGGCCGCAAAAAGTACAAGCCGTAGGCTCGTCGTGCGTTGGTCGGCGTCGATCCGCACCGGGGCGGCGCGCCTGGTTCCGGCGATCGCCCTCGTCGCCGCCGCCGGGTGCGCGACCTACGTCGCGTCCAACCTGGAGCTCCGGACCCTGCTCGAGGCGCAGGACTATCAGGATGCCCTCGCCCGCATCGAGGCGCGCGCCGGCGGCCGCGACCGGCTGCTCGAGCTGCTCCAGCGCGGCCACGTGCTGCACTACGCCGGTCGGTACGACGAGTCGAACGTCGCCTTCCAGCAGGCCGAGGACCTGGCCGGCGAGCTCTACACGAGGAGCGTGTCACAGCAGGCGGCGTCCCTCATCGTCAACGACCTGACCATCGACTATCGGGGCAAGCCCTTCGAGCTCGCGATGGTGCCGTTCTACCGGGCGTTCAACTACCTGTCGCTCGGCGACAACGACGCGGCCCAGGTCGAGGCGCGCAAGGCGACAGTGGCGCTGGCCGACGCCGTCGAGGCGACGATCCGGGAGATCGACCGCCCCGAGGACCGGGCCGCAGCTCGAAAGCTCCAGGACAGCGGCTTCCTGCACTGGTTCTCCGGCATGCTCTTCGAGTCCGACGGTGCGTTCAACGACGCCTTCGTCGCCTATCGCAACGCCGCTCGGGCCTACTTGGCGGGCGTCGACCTGACCGGCCTCGCACCGCCGACCGACCTCGGGCGCGACCTGGAGCGGGTCGGCCTCGCCTACGGGTTCCGCGACGAGGTCGATGCCCTGAGGAGCACCTCGCCCGAGCTCTTCGCCGGCACCGAACCCGAGGGTGGCGATGGCAGCGGTGAGGTCGTGTTCGTCCTCGAGTCCGGCTGGATCGCGCCCCGCGACCAGGTCATCCTCAACGTCCCGATTCTGTCGTTCGATCGCCGCTACTCGTCCAACGAAGACTGGGCTCGGGAGCTCGTGAACCGGACGTCGCCGGGCTGGTCGACCGACGTCGACATCGAGTACTGGCTCACCGTCGCGGTGCCGAAGATGGGTCAACCGGTGCGCGGCCCCGTGACGGAGATCCGTCTGTCGTCCGCCCGCAGCGCCGCGACCTCGCGACCGGCCGACGACCTGTCGCGCCGCGCCGCCGCCACCCTGGACGCAGAGCGCGGCCAGATCTTGTTCAAGACCTTCACGCGCGCCCTGGTCAAGTACGCTGCGACGGAGGCTGCCAGCCGGGAGGACGCGACGGTCGGAGCGGTGGTCAATCTGCTCGGGGCGCTCAGCGAGCGGGCCGACACCCGCTGCTGGTTGACGCTGCCGAACCGGCTGTCGGTCGCCCGGCTCCACCTCCCCCCGGGTCGCCACGAGCTGCAGGTCGACTACCTCGACGCCACCGGCCGGGTCGTCCACTCCGAGACCGAGGTCGTCGAGATCGCTGACGGCGGCTGGATCTTCCTCAACCGGCGGGCGTTCTCCTAGTCCGATCCCGATCCCGGACCCAAATCCGAGTCCGAGTCCGCGTCCGCGTCCGCGTCCGAATCAGTGGAAGTGACAGGGGCAGCGACAGCGGCGGTGAACGACCCGAAGCCATCACCCACTCGACTCGTGACCCTGGTCACAGCTGCTTTGGCTGCTTTGAGAAAACAACTTCTCTACCGAAGCGTATGCTGTCGTGAGGTCCCCAAAGAAGGGAGTCGACGTGCCGTCGTTCACCCGGTGCCTGCAGTTTCTCATTGTCATCTCGGCGCTGACCGTTGTCCCGGTCGACGCCGAAACCCCTTCCGAAGGTTCGCGCTTCGTACGCGTCGCGGACGGGACGGCGTGCGAACGGCTCGGCCTGCGGCCCCGGGCGCGGATCGACTACGGCAGCTTCACGTGGCTCGAGGTCGGTCGTGCCGACCTCGACCGGTTGCGCGCCGGCGGCGAGGATCCCATCGAGGTCGTCGGGGCCGGCACCGTGCGCTACGGAGAAACCGTGATCGACCCGAGCATCGAGCCCGTCTCCTCGGCGTGGGACGGACGCGTCAAAACCGGGTCCAGCGGCTCGCTCAGGGTCATTCAACTGATCGGACCGCCCCGCGACGCCTGGCTCGCCGCGATCCGGGCGACAGGTGCGACGGTCCTTCAGTACCTTCCCCACAACGCCTATTTGATCTGGCTCGACGGGCAGCCCGCAGCGGACGCGATTGCAGGTCTCCCGATCCTCCGCTGGCAGGGACCGGTGTCGGACCACTGGAAGATCGACGACCATCTGATGAAACGAGCGGCGCGGCACCACGAAGGGGTCCGCGCTCTCATCGTCAACGACGGCAACCCGGAGGCGACGCTGCACAGCATCCAGGCCGCCGGGGCCGCCGTGATCCGCCACGCCCCGGCGCAACCGGATGGCCGGCTCCTCGTCGCCACCATCCTGCCTGGCGCGTGTGAGCTCGAAACGATCGCCGCGGTGCCGACGGTCGTGTGGATCGAGCCCGTCCCGGCGGCGCCGCTGCTGAGCGACGAGCGCTCGGACGCCATCGTCGCCGGTGAGATCGTCGACGGACAGCCGCTGCTCGGCTACACCGACTGGCTCGACGACCTCGGCGTCGACGGCAGCGGCGTCACCTGGGCCGTGGTCGACAGCGGCGTCGATCCCTTCCACCCGGACCTCGATGTCGTCACCGGGGTCAACTACCCGGGCTGCGAAACCACCGAGCCGGGGGACGATCCGGGCGATGTCGGCCACGGGACGCCGGTGGCGGGCATCATCGCCGGCAGCGGCGACGGTGCCTTCGCCGATCCCGACGGCTTTCGCTACGGCGTCGGCGTCGCCCCGGGCGCGGTGCTCGTGTCGCAGAACGCGCTGTGCGGCGACCACTCGAGCTGGCCGCCGGACGGCGGCTGGCAGCGCTTGAGCGCGGACGGCCTCGCCGCCGGGGCGATCGGCGTCAACAACAGCTGGATCTCCCAGGAAGGGATGGCGCACGGCTACCAGCTGACCGAGCGGACCTTCGACTTCATGGTCCGGGACGGGAACTTCGACTCGACGGACGTCGCCGAGCCCTACACGATCGTATTTTCGGTCCACAACGACGGACCCGACCCGCAGACGATCCAGGCGCCGGTCGAGGCGAAGAACATCATCGCGGTCGGCGCGACCCAGAACGCGCGCGAGACCGGCGACATCGAGCGGGTTTCCGACTTCTCCGGCCGCGGCCCCGCGGTCGACGGCCGTGTGGTGCCGCATCTGGTCGCGCCCGGCGAGTGGGTGACCAGCGCCCGACACCGCGATGGCGGGATCTTCGGGCTGTTCGAGATCCCCGACACCGACGGCCTCTACCTCACCTTCACCGGCACCAGCGCCGCCGCGCCGCACGTGTCAGGCGCCGCAGCCCTGCTCGCCCAGTGGTGGCGACGGCGCCATGCCGGCGCCGACCCGAGCCCGGCCTTGGTCAAGGCGCTGCTGGTCAACGGAGCCGTCGACGTCGGCGGGGCGCCGCCGATCCCGAACAACGACGAGGGCTGGGGCCGGATCGATGTCGGGCGCTCGATCCGGCCGGGCGTCCGCACGCTCCAGATCGATCAGCGGGTGAGGCTCGACGATACCGGTGAGGAGTGGTCGATGCCGATCCGGATCGACGATCCGTCGCGGCCCCTCGAGGTGACCCTCGCCTGGACCGATGCCCCGGGCGCACCCGGCGCCGACCCGGCTCTCGTCAACGACCTGGATCTGGTGATCACGACGGACTCGACGACGTATCTCGGCAACGTCCTGGTCGACGGCGGCTCGGTCGCCGGTGGAGTACCGGATGCCCGCAACAACCTCGAGAAGGTCATCGTGACGGCCCCGGGAATCGATGCGATCATCGTCGTTCGTGCGACCAGGATCGCCGGCGACGGCGTGCCCGATGACGGCGACGCCAGCGACCAGGATTTCGCCCTCGCCTGCACCAACTGCGTCCGGGTGCCGCCGGCGCCGCGGCACACGGGCCGTCGAGTCGGAGGTGGGCCGTGATCCGCGCCGCAGAGCACACCCGAATCGCTCGAACCACGATCGTCGCGATCAGCGCAACCGGTCTCCTGATCACCACCTTCGCGGGCGCGTCCGACGTGCCGGTGCTCGGCGCCGCCGTACGCGATCCGACGGTCACGGACGGCTGTCCCGTCCGCTCCGCGACGATCGCCGCTGGAGCCTCGGTCGTCGCGGACTCACCGGTGCAGGTCAACGTCGACGACACCGGCGTCAACATCGTCGGCGACGCAGCCAACGAGCCGACCCTGGCGGTCGACCCAACGGCGCCGAACCGCATGGTCGTCGCCTGGCGCCAGTTCGACGACGTCACGCACAGCCACCGCACCGCCGGTTGGGCGACCAGCAACGACGGCGGGCGCAGCTGGCGGTTCCACGGCTCCATCGACGGCGACACCTTCCGCACCGATCCGGTGCTCGACGCCGACGACTCCGGTCGGTTCTACTACATGGGTCTCGCAGAAGGCAACGAGAGCTGCGACCTCTTCCTCTCCGACGACGGCGGATCGAGCTGGTCCGACGCGATTCCGGCGTTCGGCGGCGACAAGGAGTGGATGGCGGTCGACGGTGAACGCCGCCACGTGTACGCGTCGTGGTCGGACTCCATCGGCTGCTGCGGACCTCGGATCTTCACCCGATCGCTCGACGGTGGCGCCAGCTTCTCGGAGCCGGTGGCGATCGAGCCGGCGCCGAGCCTCGGTACGGTCTCCGTCGGGCCGGACGGCGAGGTGTACGTCGCCGGCATCACCGAGAACCTCGACGACTTCGTTGTGGCCCGATCGTCGAACGCGTCCGATCCGGACACCGAGCCGACCTTCGACATCGCGCACGTCGATCTCGGGGGGCTCTTCTGGATCCTGATCCCGCCCAACCCGTACGGCCTCGCGGGGCAGGTCTGGATCGCCGCCGACACGTCGGCCGGCCCCCGTCGCGGCAACCTCTACCTCGCCTGCTCGGTGGTTCCCCGGGGCAGCGACGACCCAATGGATCTCCACTTCGCGCGATCCGTGGACGGCGGCGAGAGCTGGAGCGACCCGGTCGCGGTCGCGTCGGACGACCGCGGCGCATGGCAGTGGTTCGGCACCATGTCCGTCGCCCCGACCGGCCGCATCGACCTGGTCTGGGTCGAGACCCTCGACGCCGCCGAGCCGTCGATCGGCGACATCCGCTCGTCGTCGTCCGACGACGGCGGCGACACCTGGTCGGCGCCGACCGCGATCTCAGAGCCCTTCGACAGTCTGATCGGCCAGCCGCCGGACGAGAAGATCGGCGACTACTTCCACATGCGGTCCGACGCCCTCGGCGCCGACCTCGCCTTCGCCGCGACCTTCAACGGCGAGCAGGACATCTACTTCGTGCGCATCGGCCCACGCGACTGCAACGGAAACCACGTGCCCGACGCCGATGACCTCGCAGCCGCGACCAGCCCGGACTGCAACCGCAATGACATCCCCGACGAGTGCGACCTGGCCGCCGGCCTGTCTGCCGACAGCGACGGCAACGGCGTCCCCGACGAGTGCCGGCCACCCGCGCCCCGCCGGGCGACCGGGCGGGTGGGAGGCTGATCCTCGGCGGACCTCAATCGCCGAACCGGCCGATCACAGCGTGCCGACCCGGAATGTGTCGCACGCCGCCACGTCGCCGGTCTCATACCCGGTCCGGAACCATCGGACCCGCTGCTCGGACGAGCCGTGGGTGAACGAGTCGGGGACCACGCGGCCCGTGGTTTCGCGCTGGATCCGGTCGTCGCCGATCGCGCTGGCGGCGTTCAGTGCCTCATCGATATCGCCGGCCTCGACCAGGTTGCGCATCCGGTCGGCGTTGTACGCCCAGATCCCGGCGAGGCAGTCGGCCTGCAGCTCGAGCCGCACCGACAGAGCGTTCGCCTCCGCCGCGCTGACGCCGCGTTGCATCGCCGCCACTTCCCGGTTGATGCCGAGCAGGTTCTGAACGTGGTGGCCGACCTCGTGGGCGATGACGTAGGCCTGGGCGAAGTCGCCGGGCGCGCGGAATCGACGCTGAAGCTCCTCATAGAAGCTCAGATCGATGTAGAGCTTTCGGTCGGCCGGACAGTAGAACGGCCCCACGGCGGCGCCGGCGATGCCGCACGCCGACTGAACGGCTCCGGTGAACAGAACCAGCTGCGGCTCCTCGTACCGGCGGCCGATGGATGCGAAGGCCTGGTTCCAGGTATCCTCGGTGTCAGCGAGCACCACGGATACGAAGTCGACGAGCTCGTCCTGTCCCGGAGGTGGCGGCTGGACCGAGGATGACGACGGACCCGTCACCTCCGGCAGCTCCTGCACGAGCTGCACCGGGTCGCCGCCGAGCAGCAGGTAGAGCAGCACGATGATGAGCAGGCCGCACCCGCCGGCACCGCCGACGGCGACACCGCGACCGACCGGCATTCCCCTCCGATCCTCGACGTTCTGACTCCGGCGTTGCCCCCTCCAGCGCATCTCGACCTCCGTTCATGCTGCGGCCGCTCAGGCGACGACCTGGTGTCTACGAATCCCGGCCTGCGATCAACGTCACCTGGAGCTCGTCCAGGTCGTCCCAGCGCCCCTCTGCGGCGAGCTTGGCCTGATCGGGCCAGGTCTTGGGGTTGTGCATCCTGTACCGGTCGCCGGCCCGTCGCAGGACATCCTTGAGGCGGTTGACCTCCGCCCCGGCGAGAGCCTCGAAGGTGAAGATCTGATCGTCGTTGAGCAGCTTCTCGATCTTCGGACCGATCCCCTCGATGATCTTCAGATCGTCTCGCTTCTGGGTCGTTCCGGCGGTTTCCGCCGCCGCCAGGCGCCGGTTCCACTCCGCCTCGAGCCGGGCAATCTCGCCCTGGCACTTCATGGCGCGCAGCGCCCAGCCGATGAGGAAGCCGAAGAGTGCCGCCAACAGGAGGCACAGCAGCATTTGAGTGATGAGATAGGTCATGGTCAGTTCTCCTTCAGAGCGTTGAACTCGGTTCTACGATTTGCCTGGCGACCGTCGTCGGTCGAATTGCTGGCGATGGGGCGATCCTGCCCGAAGCCAACGGTTACGAAACGGTCCCGATCGATGCCGTTGGCGACGAGGTACGCCGCCACGGACTCGGCGCGCTGACGGCTCAGCTCGAGGTTGTGTTCGGGGGTCCCCGTCGAGTCGGTGTGACCGGAGATCTCGATCCGCCCGCCGTGCTCGGCGACAATCGCGGCCACCTCGTCGAGCGTCGCGCGGCCGACATCCGTCAGCTCGGCGCTGTCGGTGGCGAACTCCACCGTCCGACCCGCCAGCAACGAATCGAGCGACAGCTGAAGGCGCTCGCGATCGGTCGACGGTTCACGGATGGTCAACCGGTCCACCACCTCGAAGCCGGGCAGCAGGGTCACGGCGGCGCCCAGCACCCGATATTTGGCGAGCTCGCTGAGCACCGTGCCGCTGATGATCGCCTGACCTTCGGTCAATTCGATGTCGAGGTCACGCCGCGAGTGGTTGAGCGCGGCGAGGAACGACGAGAAATCGTCGTCGCTCCAACCACCGATGGTCCGATTGTCGTCGACCTCCAGATCGTGGGTCACGTTGCCACCCCACAATTCGGCGGCCTCGTCGACCAGCGCGGCACGATCCGCGGCCGACGGCACGACACCCGACATGGCGAGGGAGTCGTACGTCGAGACGAACCGGAGAACTCCACTCTCCAGCATCCGCAACCGATCGTTGACGACCCGGGTCCCGACGAAGCTCTCGGCACAGGCGACCACCCGATCGTGGGCCTGTGGCGAGTCGACGTCCCCAGTCAGCGTCACATCGCGGCCCGACACGACCACCTGTTCGACGTCGAGCCCGGCCTCGTCGGCGCAGGCCAGGACCGCGTGTTGGACGTCGTCCTGGATCGCCGGCGCCCGGCACCAGGGGCAGAGGAGACAGATCAGGAGTAAACCGATCAGTCCCACGAAGAACACGAACCGATGCATCGCAACCTCCTCCGTTTCATCCGATTCTCCGCTTCCATTGGACCCTTGCCACTTTCCCGGCGTCGAAGAGCCCGAACAATCAACGAGATTTGCCGCCACAACCACGTATACACCCGCTGGCATTCCCGTCCGTGGGAATCTCGCTTGCCCCGGGCCGTGTTGCACGGGGCAACTGCAACCAACGCAAGAGTCTGAGGAGGACACCATGACTGTCGCGAAAATTACCGAAATCAGCGCCTCATCACCAACCAGCTTCGAAGATGCGATCCAGCGCGGAATCGATCGTGCGGAGAAGACCCTCGACCGCGTCAAGGGCGCCTGGGTCAGCGAGATGAAGGTCGACGTCGACGGCGGGAAAATCACCGCCTACCGCGTCATCATGAAGGTGACCTTCGTACTCAACGACTGACGTCGCCGGAACAGACCGGTCGAACGAAAGCGACGATCCGGGGCAATTCGGGCTTGACGAATCGAAGAGTCTTGCGGACCATGGAGAGCGCTCACGCAACGCCAACAGTCAGGACACGCCATTTCGGGGAGGAGTCATGACGTCGAGGGACGAGTACATAGACAAGATCAAATCCAGGCTCGACGAGTGGAACGAGGAGATCGGCGAGCTCGAAGCGAGGTTCGAGCAGGCGAGCGACTCGACCAAGGAGAAGCTCGCCCCCCACCTCGCCCGCCTGCGTCAGGCGCGGGACGCCACCGTGACAAAGCTCTCGGAGCTGAGAAGCGCAGGCGAGACGTCGTGGAGCTCGATCGAGAGCGATGTCGAGCACGTCTGGAAGACGTTTCGCCAGTCGGTGAACTACTTCAAGTCGCAGCTCTGAGCGCTCGGCCGGCATGTCGAAGCGACACACCGAGGACGTCCGGTCGGAGATCGGCGGTGGCCACGCCGCTCAGGCGATCGAAGACGGACCGCGCCCGGACGCATTGGAATGAAAGCCGGAGGACCACAGTTTCCACCGCTGATTGAAGAGCCGCCGCGCGGATGTCGCGCGCGGCACCAAACAAAAACCAAAAAATGCGAGGAGGAAAAGATGAACGTGAAACGGAACCTGATCGTGGCGCTGGTCGCGGTCGTGGCGCTGAGCGCCGGCGTCGCGGCGGCCCAGACCACAACGTACGAGGTCAGGCAGGGCACTGTCCTGCATGTCGACGGCAACACGCTGTATGTCCAGCTCAACGACGGCACCGTGCGCGAGTTCGACGTGCCGTCGGACTTCATGTTCAACATCGACGGCCGGATGGTCTCGGTGAACAACCTCAAGGCCGGCACCAAGCTGACCCAGACGATCGCGACGACGACCACGCCGGAGGTGGTGAAGACCACCGAGATCCGCAAGGCGGAGATCGTGCAGCGCGTCGGCCAGACCATCATCTATCGTGACGAGAACGGCCGGATCCACAAGATCACGGGTATCCCCGAGGGCTGGATCGTCTTCCGCGACGGTGAGCCGGTGCCGATCGAGGCGCTCGCCGGCGGCGACCGCGTCACCGCGGCCATCGTCAACAAGACTGTCACGGAGATCACCGACCAGGATGTCAGGGTCGCCGGCACGGCGCCCGCGGCGCCCGCCCCGCAGGCTGCCCCCGCCCCGAGGACGGCTCCGGCGCCGGCCGCCGCGCCGATGCTGCCCAAGACCGGCAGCCAGCTGCCGCTCATCGGCCTCACCGGCCTGCTCGCCCTGGCGCTCGGCCTGGGTATCGCCGTGATTCGCCGCGTCTAACCACCGGGCACAACCGAACCCGAAACGCCACCGGAAGTCCGGTGGCGTTTTTCGTTGTCCACCGCGGATGGGCTGGTCGCCTTTCCCCCGGCGGCAGGCGGCAAAATCACCTGCCGAGGGTCTTCAGAATGTCGTCGAGAGGGTTGCCGTCACCGTCGGCATCGAGCATCGAAGCGAGACCGGACACGACGTCGCCCCGACCGCCACCTCCGAGCAGCCCGCCGAGACCGGCATCCGAATCGCCGTGTTTCTGCCCGGACGCCTCGCCGCCCTTGGCCATCAGACCCGCCACCGCCATCGCCAGCATCGGAAGCATCCGCTTCAACAGACTGGTGTCCAGCCCCGACGCCGCCGATGCGTTCCGCGCGACGGCGCGGCTGACATCCTTCGACCCGAAGATCTGGCCGAGCACGTCGTTGCCGCGACCGACGTCGGTCGGTTTCGGTGCCAGCAGTTCGTCCAGGAGGCTGCCACCGCCGAGCTGACCGAGCAACCCGCCGAGACCGTCGAACCCCGACCGCTGCGCGCCAGCCTGCTTCTTGAAGCCGCCGAGAATCGCGGGCAGCAGCGCCGCCGCGCCATTTTGGGCCTGGCTCTCGGAGATTCCGAGCTCGCGAGCCATCGACTGCAGGCCGCCGATCTGGTTGAGAATATCCGTCACTTGCATCGTCTGACTCCATGCCTGTGTAATACCAGGAATCATAACCGAGTCTCTCTCGGTGGGACCCGGTCCTCACGCAGCATCCACTCGGGGCACGTTTTGGCATTCGTCGGGAATAACGGGTGGGCTCGCCAGGTCACGCGGCGCGGCACCACCTGGGTGCGGACCGAGAAGTCGGGCGGCGACGCGCACAGCTAACTGGCGGGAGAACGAGAACGGTCAGCGCGTGACCGTCCGCACCTCCGATGGCCGGTACGCGTCGATCGTCTTTGCGCCCGATTTCGACTGCCGAAACGAGGGCCGCAGCGAAAGCCATGACAACAGATATGGGTCGAGCTCCGGGAACGGGCCCCACCGTCTCACGTGCGAGCCCTCGGACAACCGGCGCGAGTACTGCCGCACTGACACGTCCGGCGGCGTCCGACTCGCCAACCGGCTCAGCAAATCAAGCTGCGAGCTGGGGCGAGACCGGGACTGGGACCGCGTCGGCATCTGGGTCGACAACGGCTGCCGCGCCGTGTCCGAGGTCGGCGGCGGCCGGTCACAGCAGAACGTCGACAATCCAACCCAAAGAAACGGCGCCGGCTGGACCCAGCCGGCGTCGGCTTCTCGACCTTCTTTGGAGCCAACGGTCGGATTTGAACCGACGACCTAGTGATTACGAATCACTTGCTCTACCCCTGAGCTACGTTGGCGCGGAGCGTACTCTAGCACCGGCCCCGGCACGAGGCAAGAGGTTCAGGCGCCGGCCGAGCGCGCCAGCGCGCGGCTCAGCGCCGCCGGCGTGTTGCAGTTCGCGATCGCACCAGGATCGTCGACCGCGACCTCCGTCGCGCCGACCTCGGCGAGTACGTCGCGCAGCGTCGGGCCGCGCATGCCGCCCGCGGCGACGTCCGCAGCGGTGGTCCGGTCGAGGACCACCGGATGGCCGTGCTTGCCGTCGTGACCCGGTATCACCGCCGGACCGCCGACCGCTGCGAGGGCGACGACCGTCGTCGGACGCACCAGCGGATGATCGACCGGGAGCACCACCACTCGACGCCAGCTGTCGTCGCCGACCAACCGTTGCAGGCCGACCCGGAGCGAGGCGAACATGTCGAGGCCCGGCTCGGCGAGCGGCACGACCGAGAGGCCGGTGATGTGCGGGTCCACCGAACCCGGCGGCACGGTCGCGATGAGCGGTCGAGCGCCGGCCGTGAGCAGCGTACCGACACATGCGGCGAGGAAGGTGCGGCCGTCGGGCAGCTCCGCCCACGCCTTCGGACCACCGTACCTCGACCCCTCCCCACCCGCCAGCACCAACCCGGCGAAACACGTTGGTTCTGAGCTGCTCACCACGACCGTCGCAGAAACAAACGCAAAGGCGCAAAGGCGCAAAGGCGCAACATCCCACTCGAGAGCCATCGCATCAGAGGTTGTTCACCACGCGTTTGATCCCGTCACTCACGCGAGAGCGTCCGAAGTTGACGATCATGCCCAGCTTGAGATTGAGGAGACGCAGATACGTCAAGGTTTGCGCAGCCGAAATCGGGTCATTGAGAGCGGTCGCCTTGCACTCCACAACCACCTTCTGTTCCACGAGGAGATCGAGGCGCAGATCAGTCTTGAGCATCCGTCCCTTGTATGTCAGCGGAACAAACACCTGCCGAGAAAGCTCGAGACCGCGAGCCTGGATTTCATAGACGAGCGACTCTTCATAGACACTTTCGAGCAGACCCGGACCACCTAACTCCCTGTGGACCTCGATTGCCGCATCGACGACTACTGCACTTATCTCGTTTTCATCCATTGGTACAACAATAGCTCGAGAACCCTCGAGATGGCCTGCTTTGCGTCTTTGCGTTCATTTTCAATTCGGAACGCTGCTAATCCGGCCAGAGGGTGACCCGGCGGACGCCGGAGATCTGGCGCGTCACGGCGCCCTGCTCGACGGCGCGGACGACCGCCTCCGAATCGACGACGAGCGTCCCGCACAGCAGGTCGATCCCGAGGTCGAAGAGCCGCGGCGCGAGGGGTGTGCTCGGACCGAGCAACATGACGAAGGCGTCGGGTCGGAGGAGACGGAGAATCTCGGGGAGCGTCCGATTGAGAATCGAGGTCGATGTCACGGCGACAACGTCGGCCTGGGGCAGCAGCTCCTCCATCTGATCGTCGTCGAGATCGTCGGGATGACGTCCGTCGCCGCGCTCGAAGACCCAGAGCTCGCCGCAGGCCGGTTCGAGCCGCTCGGCGAACGGGAACCGGCCGATCATCGCGACCCGCTTGCCGGCGCCCTTCTCGGCCAGCACCTCGGCCGCGTTGTGCTCGGTCAGCGGGCCGTCGGGCGGGCCGAGCAGCGCGTTGGCGGCGGCCAGCCCGAGCGACGCCTCGGGTGGCGACGTCGAGCGCAGCCGCTCGGCGAGCTCGATGGGAGCGAGCTCGTGCAGCGAGCCGGCGCCGGCGATCGGCGTCGACCCATGGAGGTGCTCCTCGCTGCGCAGCGCCGAGGCCATCCCGGTGCCCGCCGAGGTCTCGACGACGGTCCAGAAGTGACCGAGGCGGAGACGGATCAGCCCGGCCTCCCGGTTACCGGCCGCGGTCGCGAGGATCGCATCGTGAATGGCGTCGATCGAGAGCATGGTCTGAATCATGAATTATGAGTTATGAATGTTGAACTGTGAATCGTGAACTGAAACCTGGACGCCCATGGGCTCGAGGCTCAGGTCGAGGGGCGTGAAGCCGGCGGCCGCAGCGCCATCGGTGAAACGGGCGGCAGCCTCCGGGTCGTCGGTGAAGCCGACCGCCATGTCGCCGCCCCCGGCGCCGCTCGGCTTGACGCGGACGCCGCTGTCGCGGCCGATGGTGCGGAGCCGACGATGGGCGTCGGACAGGATGTCGAGGCCGGCCGAGTCGCCGAGCGATTCCATGGCGTCGGCGAAGGTGTCGACCCGAGCGAGAAACGCAGACACATCCCCGGTCCGCAGCTCCCGGATCCCCGCCGCGGCCAGCTCCCCGATCTCTGCGAGGGCGTCGGCGACCGCTCCCGTTCCGCGCTGAACCTCCTGATCCAACCGTTCGAGAAACGCCGGAGTCGAGGCGCTGCGTCCGGTCCACACCGTCACGATCCAAAGACCGGTGGGAAGCTCGACGGGCTCGATCGATGCGGCCCCGCCCGCACGGTCCGACCGGTACGCGAGCACGCCGCCGACGAGACTCGCCGCGAGGTCGACGCCGCTGCCGCGGCCGCCCTGGAAGCGCCGGTGCAGGTCGAGCAGCCTGTCCAGCTGCTGCACGGCGTCCTCCGGAGCATCCGCATCGCCCCATCTGGTCAACACCTCGGTCAAGGCCACCGTCAACGCCGCGCTCGACCCGAGCCCGAGCTTGGAACCTCCGTCGAAGAACTGACGCGTGTCGAGAACGATGTCGGCCGCATCGGTGCCGACCAGATCGATCCGGGAACCGGACAGCCCCGCGATCACCTCACCCACCAGGTCGAGTCTCGGCTGCCGCAACGGTTGGTCCAGCCAGCGGACACCGCGGTCCCCGGTGATCTCGAAATCGACCGGGTCGTCGGCGAAACCCGGCGCCCGAGCCGACCACTGCCCATCCGACGCGGGGGTGACGTCGACGACGGCGCGTCGGTCGACCGCAGCCACCAGCGCGGGATGGCCGAACAGGACGGCGTACTCGCCGAGCAGCACCAGCTTGCCGGGCGCCGTCGCGCGCAGCTTCACAGCAACGTCACCCGTGCACCAGCCCCGAGACCGCAGCGCAGGATCTCGACGACACCGGGCACGTCGGCGAGCGCCGCGGCCACGTCGTCTGCGCCGCCGGGGGCGCAGATCGCCTTGAGCTGCGGGCCGGCGTCGATCGTGAAGAAGACCGGGGAACCGACGCGCCGCAGGTCGCGGACGCGGTGCAGGCACTCGACCGTTGCGCCGTTGACGTACACCAGCCCCGGCCGCGCCGCCATGGCCACCGCGTGCATCGCGAGGCAGCTGGCCTCGGCGACCGTCGCCAGGGCGCCGAAGTCCCGCTCGGCAATCGCGGCCCGGGCGGCGGCGAGGTCGTCGGGCGACGCGGCGACCCAGGCGTCGTAGAACGGCGACGTGGTTCGCGTGTGCTCCATCCCCTCGGTCGAGCCGACCGACTTGGTCGCGCTCGAGGTGACCGCGATGACGACCTCGAGCGGCCACTCGTCCGGGTCCCGGAGCGTCTCGAGCCGGGTTCCATCGTCGACCAGCGCGAGCTCGGCGAAGCCGCCGACCAACGACCTGGGCGCCGAGCCCGAGCAGCGGCGTGCGATCTCGGCCAACTCAGCGGGGCCCAGCGCCGGCTCGACCAGGGCGTTGACCGCTGTCACGAGGGCCGCGAATCCCGACGCGGACGAGGCGAGCCCGGCGGCCGTCGGGAACGAGTTGCGGCTGGTCACCCGCACCGTCGGCAGATCGGGGCGGAGCTTACGGACCAGGTCCAGGCAGCTCCGGACCCGCGCAGCCGGCGCCTCGGACGCCGGCGAACCGTCGAGCTCGAAACGGTCCACCTCGAGGCTCGCGTCGGGCTCGACGGCGGTGGTGGTGGTGAGCCGGTCCAGCGTGATCGAGATCGAGCCCACCGCCGGGAGATTGCGCGCCGCATCGGCCTTGCCCCAGTACTTGACC
>Ga0316576_10000520_pt1 | contig 18036 bp, 12 predicted proteins | sample S0NA_FD_203075 | JGI IMG/M metagenome (GOLD analysis project Ga0316576, IMG submission 203075) | Rhizosphere microbial communities from salt marsh grasses in Alabama, United States - S0-2_050615r3r5 | ecosystem: Host-associated > Plants > Roots > Rhizosphere | place: USA: Alabama | collected... | reverse complement strand
CTTGGCGTTACTGTGGCGAGAAAGGTAGGAAATGCCCCTACAAGAAACAGGATTAAAAGATTTTCTCGCGAATATTTTCGGCTAAACAGGCACATTATTACAGGTCATTGGGATATCAATATTATCGCTAAAAAGAGGGCCGCGGACCTATCATCGGAGCAGGCCTTTCTATCCCTGAAAGACGTTATTAAGAATATTTCCAGGAGTTTAGAGCATTAATAGAATATTTATGATACCGGCTCTAATGTTCATTAGAGCATATCAATTCATTTTGTCTCCAATACTGGCTCCTGCATGCCGTTTTTATCCAACCTGTTCTGAGTATGCCTATCAGTCTATTTTGCGTTATGGACTTCTTAAGGGATGTTTCCTTGCTTTGAAAAGAATTTTAAAGTGTCATCCCTTTCATCCGGGAGGAATCGACCCAGTTCCGTAAAGCAGTGTAAATGATACTGCTCGAGGGCGGTTTCGAAATAAAGGATGCCGATTCAGGAGGGAATAAATTTGCCCGCCTTTTCACCGTCCTACATAGATTTTTCTCCTCTGAACCCGAAAATACCGATAATTCAATTTGTCTGAACAAAACTTTTATGTATTGTATGGAATTTTGGAGAGGATAAAGGATAATGGAACACGTGCGATTATTTATTGCAATAGGACTGTCTTTGCTCGTCTTTATTGTTTGGAACGTTTTATTTGTTGATAAAGATAAAGGAAAACTTCCCCAACAGGCCGTTCAAACAGAACAACCCTCAACAGAACAAGCGTCAACGGAACAACCGGCAAAGAAAACGCCCGGGATAGCAGAAAAGCAAAAGGCACCAAAAGAAGTCCCCCCTATAAAAGCTCAAACACCATTAAAAGAAATTGCTACAGAGCCGGTTAAACCTTCTCGAACGATTACCGTAAATTTACCCTTATATACAGCAAAGATTTCAGAAAAAGGAGCGGTGTTCAAAAGCGTTGTCCTTAAAAAATATAGAGAAACCATTGATCCCAATTCCCCTTTTTATGAAATGATAAATCCTGATTTGTCCCAAGGAACCGTACGCATCGGGTTTGCCGGAAATAGTTTTCAAGGTATTGAGGATGCGGTTTTTTCAACTAATCTTAAGAAGGATTTTGTAGATATTAAAAATAAAGACAAAGAGATATCTTTTTCATGGACATCTCCAAAGGGGGTTGTCATTGAAAAGACGTATTTATTTTCGCCTGAAACCTATATGATTTCTCTTAACGTTGCCATTAGAAATGGTTCCGATCAAACCATTAAGGACAATCTGACGTTATCTTTATTAGAAAAAGCTCCGGAAAAAGTGAGCAGATATGGCTTTGAAGGACCGAGCGCCCTGATAAATAATAAACTCGAACAAATTAAAACCAAGAAAATCAAAAAACAAGATGTATATCCCGGGAAATTAAAATGGATTGCGGTTCAGGATCGATATTTTATATCTGCGATTATGCCAGACGAGGCCGTGGATACTAAAATGCACCTTAGTTTTAACGACGATAAAATTATAAAGAATACCTATATTCAGCCGGAGCAAGTGATCCAGCCTAACACTCAACACGTTTTTAAATACAAATTGTTTTTCGGGCCAAAAAGCATGACCGTTTTAAAATCCGTGGATTATGACCTGATCAAAGCCGTCAATTTCGGTATGTTTGATATACTTGCCAAACCATGCGTCTATATAATGAACTTTATATATGGTTATATCCCCAACTATGGTGTTGCTATTATCATTTTGACGATACTTAGCAAAATTCTTCTGTGGCCCCTGGGAAATAAAAGCTATAAATCAATGGCTGCAATGAAAAAAATTCAACCGTTGATGGCGGAAATTAAAGAGAAATATAAAGATGATAAGAAAAAAATGAATGAAGAGATGATGGGATTGTATAAAACATATAAGGTCAATCCCCTGGGTGGCTGCCTTCCAATGGTGGTACAAATACCTGTATTTTTTGCGCTTTATAGAATGTTATATGAAGCTATAGAATTAAGGCACGCGCCGTTTTTCTGGTGGATCAATGATCTGTCAGCACCGGATCGTCTTTTTCGATTCAATTTTTCCGTCCCATTCATGCAACCGCCATACGGAATACCTGTTTTAACCATAATTATGGGGGTGACCATGTTTATCCAGCAAAAAATGTCACCACCGGCAGGGGATCCGACCCAGGCCAAAATGATGATGATGATGCCGATTGTTTTTACGGTAATTTTTATAAATTTTTCTTCGGGGCTTGTTCTGTACTGGCTCGTAAACAATATCATTTCCGTGGCTCAACAGTATTATATCACGAAGAAAAACGTATAATAACGGAGGATTAGCAATGTCGCCCAGCATGGAGTTTGAAGACAAAAATGTTGAAATGGCAGTAAAAAAAGCCTGTGAAAAATTAAACATACCCAGGGAAAAACTTAAGCATGATGTAATTTCCTATGGATCAACTGGAATTTTTGGGTTAGTGGGCACTAAAAAAGCGCGTATTCGTGTTACCCTCCCTAAAACATCTCAGAACTTTAAACTAGAGGAATCGGACGAGAAAAAACCGAAGCCCGCTTCTTTGGATCAAACCGAAAAGAAGACAGACTTTCAAAGTGAAGATGAAATTGATGATATAATACGTCACCCTTTAGAGGATGATCCAAAAAAAATTGGCGAAGAAGCCCTTCAACGCATTGTTGATTTAATTACCAAAGATGCGACCATATCGATAGAAGAGAGATCAAATCGAATTTTTTTCGATGTTAAAGGAGGAAACTCTGCTGTTCTTATTGGTAAGCGTGGGCAAACCCTTGAAGCAATGCAATACATCGTTGAAAAAATAGTTAATAAGAAAAGAAAAGATCGAATTGGAATTCAGGTAGATGTTGAAGGATATTTGGAAAAACGGCGCATTAACTTGGAAAAAACGGCGTTTAGGCTTTCTGAAAAGGTTAAACGCACCGGTAAACCAGCAACAATCGGCCAAATGAATTCTCACGATCGACGGATCGTCCATATTGCCTTAAAGGATGACAACATGGTGAGAACTCAGAGTGTGGGGGAGGGAATTTTAAGGAAACTGGTCATATTTCCAAAGAAAAATTCATCACGAAAGAAAAAAGCTTAACTCAAGTTTCGCCCCTTAATATAACTGAAAGCCATTTAGATCATCAGGCTGTAAAATTTTTAAGATAGCATTTTTCATTGGCGCATTCTTGTTCGCCTACGCAGAATGACGGAATCCTACGGTACTAAAATACAAAGAGACAATCATATTATAAAAAATGGAATACGATACTATCGCCGCCATTGCAACTCCCTCCGGTAGCGGCGGTATCGGGATTATTAAAATCTCCGGTAAAGACGCTTTTTCTATAGCTGAAGCAATTTTTCAAAAATCTCACGCGTCGAGGGGTGAAGGAAGTTCGGAGAGTGAAGCCCTCTCTTTCCCATTTAAATCCCACCGCCTTTATCATGGGCATATTGTGAATCCTGGAACAGGACAGGTGTTGGATGAAGTTCTTCTGTCGGCCATGAAAGCTCCTATGACATATACCAGGGAAGATATTATCGAAATAAATACCCATTCAGGCTATATTGTAATGGCTTCGATTTTAGATTTGGTATTACAAAGAGGTGCCAGGCTTGCCGAGCCTGGTGAATTCACAAAAAGAGCATATCTTAGCGGCCGTATTGATCTCACACAGGCTGAAGCGGTTATTGACATTATCAACTCCAGAACCCAAAAATCGCTCGAAATTGCAACGTCACAAATAAAAGGGAATTTGAAAAAGCGTATTGAGTTTATAAGAGGTTCGCTGATTGATATTTTAACACAAGTTGAAGCTGCTATAGATTTTCCAGAAGATGTCGGGGATGTTATTGATGCGGTATCCGTTAGACAGATTTTGGAAAAAAAAATTATCGGTGAGCTATCAGATATGATCGCGCAATATGATAATGTGCATTTTTTAAGAGACGGCCTTAAAATGATTGTGGTCGGCAGGCCAAATGTTGGCAAATCGAGCCTTATGAACCGGTTGATACAAGATGATCGTGTAATTGTTACGTCCATTCCCGGAACGACGAGAGATTTAATAGAAGAAACATTGAGTATTCGTGGTATACCGGTTATCATTGCAGATAGTGCTGGCCTTCACGAGACCAAAGACCCCGTTGAAGTTATCGGTATTGGAAAGACCAAAGAATATATTCATGCTTCGGATTTGATACTTTTCATGATCGATGCAAGTGATCCATTTACGATAGAGGATCAAGAAATATATAAAACAATAATCGGTGACAAACGGATAATATTGGTGATAAATAAAATTGATTTGGTGGGGTATAATTTTAATTTTGAAATTCCTCAAACATGGGAAAGGATACCAAACGTCAAGATTTCAGCTTTGTATGGAAATGGATTGAGTTCACTTAAGGATTTAATCGCAAAACTGGCAATTGGAGACCACCAACTGGAAGTTCAAAATAGAATCATTCCCAATTTAAGGCATAAAATAGCCCTTGAAAAGAGTTTGGAGTTTGTAGTTTCTGCAAGCGAAGAACTATGCAAGGGAACTTCTTACGAGTTGATAGCCATCGATATTAAGGAAACACTAGACAAGCTGGGTGAAATTATAGGCGTCGTTGCCAAAGAGGATGTCATCGATCAGATTTTTAGCCGATTTTGTATTGGGAAATAATGTTTCACGTGAAACATTATTTGCCTTTGGTGTTTGTGTTTGTTTATTTTAAGTGCTAAAATTTAACCGCTTGAAGACATTGCAGCTTCAAGTATAATTAAATTTTTGCTGAAAGAACTCGTAAATAAGGGTTCGTAATGAAAGAACCTGCTCGGGCTATTAATAAGGTCTCTGCCTTAACAGCAGATTTTATCCATAAAGTTAAATCGCTTTTGGTTCTTTAAAAACGATCCCTAATTTACTCAGACAGCTTCCAGACAAAAATTTAATAATGCTTGAAGCTCCTTCTTGTTGAGTGTAGCTGAAGGCGAAGGCCAGTGAAATCGTTTTGTTTTAAAGGACTAAACTATTACTTACAAAATATAAATTTATAGGAGTTAAACAATGAAAATTGACTTTGCGCCATATTTTGAAAAATATAGAGCGCTCTCAGCAAAGGCGGATGAATTGTTTGCAAAAGTTCAAAAAGAGTTTCCGGAATGCGTAACATGTGAAATTAAATGCGCAGATTGCTGTCATGCATTATTTGATCTGACATTGATCGAGGCGATTTATATCAGTCATCGGTTTAATGAAAAGTTTGAAGGCAACAAAAAACAGGTGATTATTGAAAAGTCGAATCGTGCGGATCGAAAAATATATATGATCAAAAGAAAGGCATATCAAGACAAAGAAGCTGGAAAGAACGAAGTTGAAATACTTATGGAGCTTGCTGCTGAACGCGTCAGGTGTCCACTTCTAAATGAGGATGATATGTGTGATATTTATGAATATCGCCCTATCACCTGCCGACTTTATGGTATGCCGACATCAACGGGGGGCATCGGGCATACCTGCGGGAAATCAGCTTTTGTTGAAGGCAAACCGTATCCTACGGCCAACCTGGATGTCATTCAAAAAAAACTTTACGAAATTTCTGCTGAATTTGTCGGCCAAATCAGAACCCGGTATGTTAAAATGGCAGATATGCTTGTTCCGTTATCAATGGCAATTCTCACAGAATACAACGAAGAGTATCTTGGGGTGGTGGACGAAAATAAGACCCTAAATAATCAAGGAAAAGAAAATGACGGCGATATCTCCAGAAGAAGAGGAAAAACGAAAAAAGGCCATTTTCGATAGTATGTCCCCCAGACGCCAGAAACATATCTTAAAAATAGGATATGAAAAATGGAATCCTTTTCAGGAACCAAAAGATCCCATAGATATCAGAAAAGATAAAACCAAGAGGACGACGCAAATGTTGGTATTGGAATTTTTACAAGCGAGAAGTTCTCAGGAATACAGCAATGCTTACGGCGGCGGTGTGTTCGAAATTTGCCTTGGAATTATCAACAATGATGATAGGTACAAAGGGATGTATGATTTTTCCGTCTGGTATCATGAATTGTTAAAGCGCGAAGGGCATGGATAATCATTATCCTGACGTTTGAAGCTGTATTTGTTGTTGCGTTTTGAAAAAAATGGCGTTGGCATCAAAATACAATTATAAAACTACACAATATACCCGCATGGATTGCGGATCAGGCATCTTATAAAAATTTAAAGACAATAAATAAGCACACAAAAAACCCAACTGTGCACATCTATTTCGATTCATCTCTTTATCAGCAAATAAAAACCTGGAACCCTGGGATATTTTTTTTATACCCCGGGGTTCCGGATGTTATGGCTATTTTTTCATCTGTTGATTGAAAATTGCTTCTGCTTTATTGGCCATATCTTCAGCTTTTTGTGCCGAGGCAGCTGCAGCGTCCGCTGCATTTTCAGCACGAACAGCGGCGGCATCTGCCTGTTTGACCTGTTGAGAGCAATCTTGGGCTAATGCTTTGGCGTCTTTGGCATCCTGGCTTGCCTGTTGAACCTGTTCCTGAAGCTGATTAATTTGCGCGGTGGTTGCACAGCTCATCAGTGAAAAAGCCAGGGCTAGTGACAATACAAGACCCATCACGATACACATGTTTTTCCTTAAATTCATTGAATTGCCTCCTCCTATTTAGAGTTAAAAAACGGACATCATCAATTATTCGAAGCCTTAACGGCGATCGTGCTATCACCTCCCTTCTTAAGAAACCCCACACGGACCGGAAGACCGTTTTGTTTCTCAAGCGCATCTTTGACTAGAGAAACCGAAACATCGCTGAAAATACCCAGCTCATGTAATCGACGGAAAGTCTGTGCTTGCATATCGGGAATTCTGTTGTAAATGTCCGGATGAACTTCTATGAAAATACTTTGATCCTGAACGCCTATTTTTACGGGTTCATAAATGATTTCGACGGGGGTGTTGACAGATACATTTTCAAAAAGCAAAGCAATATGCTCCGGATAAAGGCGGATACATCCGTGGCTTACCCGTCTTCCAATGCCCCAGGGAGAATTTGTTCCGTGAATACCGTATCCAGTCAGAGATAGCCCCAGCCAGTATTTTCCCAAAGGATTTTTCGGCCCGGGAGGAATCGTTGTGGCGCCGTATTTGGCTCTCAGGGATTTTGGGACCAACCATGTGGGGTCGACCTGGCGATATATAATGTGACTTACGGCCACAGGGGTTTCCCATCCCACATCTCCGATTCCCACTGGATATGTGGACACCATCTTGGTTTCCGGGATAAAATGATAGAGCCTGAATTCCGGCAGATTGATAACCAGCCCGAACAGTTTGGTTGATGGTAAGATCCATTGGGTGGGAATGACAAGATTTTGACCGGGGCTGGGCAGCCAGGGATCCATCTTCGGGTAAAGTAAAGAGAGTTCATTATAGCCTAAACCGTAATTTCGTACAATATCCGATAGGGTCTCTTTGGGGACGACAATGTGGTGCTGCACAACTCCTATAACGGTTTTATTATTACCATAGCTAAACCCACTGGCAATTGCTTTCTGGGTGCCGATAACCAAAAAGATGATCACCACAAAAGAGCTAATTTTATTAATATGAAAGGCTTTGATCATAGGTGCTGTGACTTACGGGGCGTCAAATATGCGTTTACACCCTTTTAACGAAAATATTCGGGTGGATATAGATGAATTTTTATGTTTAATCTCAAATATCATAAGTGAAAAAGAAAGGCAAATGCTCAATAATTTCTTGAATGATATGTTATTCATATGAATTTTGTTCCGATGATATTGAATGTCCATGAGCGAATTCCCACCGCTTATCGAGAAAATAAAGGATCGGAACCGTCATCCTTGAGAAAAAGAGAGACGCCACTTCACCGGCCATGAGAGAGATGGCAAGCCCCTGAAAAATAGGATCAAACAGAATGACCGATGCGCCGACCACTACAGCGGCGGCAGTCAGCATCATGGGCCGAAATCTTACGGCGCCCGCGTCAATAACAGCAAGATCCAGCGGCATTCCTTCTTTCAGACGCAATTCTATAAAATCGACCAGGATGATGGAGTTTCTCACAACAATTCCGGCCCCTGCAATAAATCCGATCATGGAGGTGGCTGTAAAAAAAGCGCCAAGAGCCCAGTGTGCCGGAAGGATGCCGATGAGAGAAAAAGGAATGGCGGCCATAATGACCAGTGGTGTGCTAAATGATTGAAACCATCCCACAACCAGCACAAATATCAGCACCAGAACAACGGCAAATGCAATCCCAAGATCGCGGAAAACTTCATAAGTGATGTGCCATTCACCGTCCCATTTCATTTCATATTTGCGGTCGCTGGAAGGAATGCTGGCTGTATGCTGGACGATTTGGTATCCTTCAGGGATTTGGATGGCAGCGATCTTTTTTTTCATTTCCAAAATAGCATACACCGGGCTTTCCTTAACACCGGCCACATCCCCGATAACATATACCACCGGCATGAGATTTTTATGATAAATACTCTGATCCACCGGAGTTTTTATGACGTTAATCAGCGCCGATATCGGTACCATACGGCCGTCGGCCGAGAGAAGTTTTAGTTCTTTAAGACGTTGAATACCTGCACGGGCGGACAATGGAAGGCGCATCAGTATCGGTACATCTTCTTTTTCCATGGGCTTATGAAGCAGACCTGCCTGTTGTCCTTTGAGGGCGAGCTCAAGGGTACGGTTAATCCGGGTCACACTGATCCCGTGAAGGGCGGCTTTTTCCCGGTCAATTTCAATTTTATATCGAGGTTGGGTTCCCTCCATGTACCAGTCCACATCAACCACGCCGGGTGTTTCTTCAAAAGTCGTCATGATTTTGGCAGCGATCTGTTTTTGTCGTTGATAATCAGGACCGTAAATTTCAGCCACCAGAGTGGACAAAACCGGTGGACCTGGTGGGACTTCAGCCACCTTAACCCTTGCATGATAACGATCGGCTATGGATTTTAATGCCGGTCGGACGCGTTTGGCAATATCATGGCTCTGCTTTTTTCGATGTCCTTTCGCAGCCAGATTAACTTGGATGTCTGATTGGTGAGGACCGCCTCTCAAATAATAATGGCGCACCAGGCCGTTAAAGTTAAACGGCGCCGAGGTGCCCACATATAGTTGATAATCGGTGACTTCATTAACGGTTTTGAGATAATCCCCCATTTCCATAACAGCGGCTGATGTTTCTTCCAAAGTGGCTGTTTCCGGCATGTCAAGAATCACCTGAAATTCACTTTTATTGTCAAACGGGAGCATTTTGACCCGAACCAATCCGACGCCCACCATGGCACATGAGACAAGGAGAAGCGAAACAACGCTGATAAGAAAAATCCATCGCCAAAATCGATTTTCAATCAGAGGGGTCATAATCTTTCGATAAAGGTGTGTGCTCCAGTCTTCTTTCTCGTGTTCACCGCCTGCTTCTGTTGGTTTGTGCTTTATTATTCGTATGGAAGCCCATGGAGTGACAATAAACGCGACAATCAATGAAAAGATCATGGCGGCCGATGCCCCAACCGGAATAGGTCTCATGTAAGGCCCCATAAGTCCGCCGACAAATGCCATTGGAAGAATGGCGCTGATGACGGTTAATGTCGCTAAAATGGTAGGGTTACCGACCTCGTCCACGGCTTCGACGGCCACCGTGGCCCTGGAACGCCCCTGGTTTTCAGGAAGCCGGAAGTGCCGGACGATATTTTCAACGATCACGATGGCGTCATCCACAAGGATTCCGATGGAGAAAATCAGCGCAAAAAGGGTGATCCGATTCAATGTATACCCATGCAGATAAAATACTGCCATGGTCAGAGCGAGTGTCACGGGAATGGCAAGGGCAACCACACCGGATTCACGGTGTCCCAAAGCAAACCAGATCAAAATCGTGACAGAAGCAATGGCGATCATCATGTGAAAGAGCAATTCATTTGATTTTTCTTTGGCGGTGTCTCCATAGTTTCGAGTGATAGAGACATGAATATTGTCCGGGATGACGCTGCCCGTTGCACGGCGAATTCGTTCAAGCACCCGATGGGATACGCTGACGGCATTGGCCCCTTTTCGTTTAGCAACAGTAAGAGTGACGGCAGGGAAAACCCCTTTTGAGGGTGTTTGATCGGCGCTGTTTTTTTCTACAGCTGCCGGACCCGAACCGAAAAACACATACTGAGTCGGCTCTTCAGGGCCGTCAATCACATCTGCAACATCCCTAATATAAACAGGTTTACCGTCATGAAGGCCGGCCACCACGCTTTTTACATCTTCGATGTTTTTTAAAAAACCCCCGGTATGAACCAGCACCTGACCTTTGATGGAAGGATAGGTACCGGTGTCAGACTCCTGGTTTGCAGCAGTAACGGACATGGTAACCTTTTCAAGATCTAGCCCGTAAGCTGCCATTCTGACCGGATCAAACCGAACCTGAACCTGACGCCGTTCGCCGCCGATGAGGGTGGTCACGGAAACATTATTTTCGCGTTTAACAATGTTTTCAGCTTCTGCTGCTACACGTCTCAATGTGTAATGATCGAACCCTTCTCCCCAGAAAGTGAGACATAGAATCGGAACGTCGTCAATATATCTCGGTTTAATGAGCGGAGGTGTCACTGACCAGGGAATAAGATCGTAATTTGCCATGAGCTTCGACTGAAGGCGAACGATGGATTTTTCTTCATCCTGTCCTACGTAAAATCGGACGACCGCCATGGAAATACCCGGGCTGGAAGTTGAATAGACATATTCCACACCCGGAATTTCCCACAACAACTTTTCCATAGGGCTTGTGACCCGCTCTTCGACTTCTTTGGCGCTGGCGCCAGGCATTTTTACAAAGATATCGATCATGGGAACAATGATCTGAGGTTCCTCTTCCCTGGGAAGGGCGATGACCGATGCGATACCCAACAAGACAGCGGCAATAATAAATAGAGGGGTCAGCTTGGAATCGATAAAAAATTGTGCAATTTTGCCGGCAGCACCTGTTTTTTGCATCATGTATCAATCTCCACTTTCATGCCGTTGATTAGAGTTGGGGGAGGTGCGGTTACATAGCGATCCCCTTCTTGGAGACCAGACAAGACCTCTATAGAATCACCGAATGTTCTACCGGTTCGGATGAGGCGAAATTTCGCGATTTGTGTGTCATCCACAATATAAATACCGGTCAGTTGACCGGAATGTATGACAGCAGTTATTGGGATTAAAATTATATCGGTGTTGCCGATAGGAATTAAAACCCGGGCGAACATACCGGCCCGCAGTGATTTGTCAGCCGGGATTCTTACCTTGACGACAAATGAACGACTTTTTGAATCGGCTGCAGGAAAAATTTCCTGCACGTTTCCGGTATATGTTTTATTGCTGACAGCCGAAACCACCACGGTTACCTCTTGGTTTAAATCAACTGAATGGATGTACTGTTCAGGCAGCACCAGATCTACGATAAAGTTTCCTGTTGTTTGAAGAGTGAAAAGCGGTTTTCCCGGTGAGGCAAGATCCCCTACATCAATCATTTTCTCCCGGATTGATCCGTCATAGGGTGCCAGTATGAAAGCATCTTTTGCAGAGACAACCGCCGACGATAAACCGGCCTCAGCCTGTTTGACGCGTTGTTTTGCGACAGCCAGCTCAGCCTGGGCCTGTTGGTATCTGGATTTGACCTCATCAAACTCCTGAGGACTGGCGGATTCATCTTTCATCAGGTTCTGATATCGGGCATAGGTGACACTCGCAAGCTCAGCGCTAGCGCTCGCCGCAGCTTCTGCGCGTCGAGCTTGCTCAAGTGCAGCTTTTGCTTCGCGAAGCGTTGCCAGAACCTGACGGTCGTCGATAACAGCAAGTTGATCCCCTTTGTTCACATGGTCTCCTTCCCGGACAAAAATTTTTCTAACAGACCCCATGAGCTTGCTGGAAATGGTGCTGACAACCTTGGCGTTGACCGTGCCAACGGATTCGTAAAATAATGGTTGGCTGATAATCTTAGCGGAAACAACCGGCGCTTTTATACTCCCTTTATTTGAAGGTTCAACATTGCCCGGTTCTATTTTTTCCCCGCAACCCAATAAGAAAAATAGCGTGGCAAATACAATGGACAAAAAGAATCGATTGTTTTTCTGCATTATAGACTCCATGTTGATATTTTACTGAAAATCCTTGTCAATTATTCCCGCAGCCAGTTCAAGATCGACGCGAGCTACCTTGTAATCGTGAAGCGCTTTGAAATAATTGGTGCGGGCCTGCTGATGAGCCAGTTCTGCATCAAGAAGGTCGACGATCGTTAACAGGCCGTTATTATAACGATTTTTCACAATCCTCAATCCTTCTTCAGCCTGATCCGCGGCGGTTTTCGCCACACCTATCCTTTTTCGAGCGCATTTTGCTTTTAGAAAGGCTTCCCTGACTTGGACTTTTATTCCCAGCTCTGTACTTTTTTGAATTTCCTCAACCCGTCTCAGCAGAGATTTGGCGGCCTTGGTTTCTTCGGTGATACGGTTTCCGCTAAAAAGGTTGACCTGCATCACGGCTCCGATGGTATAATTGTCCGCAGAATCACTGAAATCTTCCGAGTTAATTTCGTAATTTCCAACCAGGTTGAGGTCCGGATAATGACCGGCTCGTGATTTTTCCACCTCTTTTTTTGCAATTTCTTTCTCAAAACGCAGATTTTTTATTTCAGGCCGCTTGGACAAGGCAGTAACGATCCAATTATCAATGGTCCCGCTAATTTCTGAACTGATGCTCAGTGGTGTCACCGGATTCAAGGGATTGGCTGTTCCGGACCCCATAGATGTGTTTAACATTGCCTCTCTTATTTTGAACTGGCTTTCTGATAAAAGCCACTGCTGTTCTAAATCTGCTATATGAACATGGGCTCTTAAAAGATCACTTTTTACCACAAAACCACTGTTATAACGGGACTGTATCATCTTAAGATTGGCTTTCGAGGTCTCAAGCGCTTCTTTGGTAACCATGATATTTTTTTGTGCCAAAACAAGCCCGACATATGCTTTAGCGGTTTGGGATATTATGTTTTGTCGCGTTCGTTCAAGCGCCAATGATGCAGCCGATAGGTGTTGTTTGGCCTGTTCCAAGCCGAGTTTGGTCCGACCGCCTTCAAAAACGGACCAAGAGACAGAAAAATTGGATGTAAAGTTGTTAATGGCGTCTGGATCATTTAACCTGGTAGGATCGAAATCTCCCTGGGTAATACTGGCTTGGTTCAATTTGGTGCCAAAGGCCCACATGGGATTGGTTGTTCGGTTGAACGATTGTGAAAAATTAAGTTGCGGGTAGAAACCGGACCGGGCTTTTGTTGTATTGGATTTTACAGCATCCATCTGAAAACGTGCCGCCTTTATTTCCGGATTCTGTTCCAGAGCAATGTGAATGGCTTCGCTCATAGATAATGGTTCCGGAAACGGGATATTTTGATCTTCGGCGAAAGTTGGAAATAAGGGAAAGGATAAAAATACTGCAATAAATAACAAAAAATAGAGATGCATACGAATGGTTTTCATAGGATTTCTCCACGATTTTGGTGTTATTTTGCGTAAGCGTTGAATTGAATATTATCAAAGGATTATTTGTACTCGTAGCCCGCTGCAACGTCATTTTTGTCCTGACTACACAAATCCACTTATACCAGTCGTTAAGCAACTGCGGGATGTATCATTACATAAAAATCACATGGAACTAAATAATTTTTTAATGAAGGTATGCTGAATTTGAAGCCTTTTTTATATATACATCGTTGCTTTAAAAAATCAAGATTTCATGGGGGCTGTGACAGGTTTTAAGATTATGTTTGTTAATTGTTATTGAAACTTCGAGTTGGTTAATGGGGTTATATTTTTAGAAGAGATCTTCCGATAAAATGTTATGTATTTTTTAATACTACTGTTTAATCGAAGTTTAGCTATACCATTTTAAATAAACCCTAGTGATTAAAAGACGGGTTCTATTTCAGATGTATCTTGGAAAATCAACATACTTTGATTGAAATACCAAAGGTACGTCCAAAATCTGTTTTCTCGATACGCTTTCCGTACGCTTGAGATATTTTAGAAAAAATGCCCCCCACAGGCCCTATTTCTTCTTAAAAAATTTTCTGACGGGCGGAAAATGTCTTGATTAGGAATTAGCCGGTGGATTTTGGATTGCATTTAGCGTTGACATGCCAAATAATATATGAAAATTTAATAAGTATATATATCCGAACCGTTAAACACAAAAATAGACGGTTCATTGGTCGAATAGAGCCAGCATACCCACAATCTGCGATATCTGGAAAAAGGATATTCAAAAGTCGAAGTCTTCTACTTTTTCGGTCGGTTCGAACAGTTGGACATCAAAGCTTTAAAACGGCCGGTAAACGGCGTAGGGCAATTTTTCAGCCCTTAAGAACAAATTAAGCTGGAAGCAAAAACCAGCAGTTTGGAGCCGCTTAAATTTGTTCCCAGCCGATCGTCATTTCGCAACCTTTTATTCAATATATCTGGAAAGCACGGATAAATATGCAAGATCAAGAAGTTCGCAGCAAAGTTGCCAGACGCTTGCTCATCGCTGGAGGCATTCTGTTTTTTGTTTTCCTGTTGTTGCTGGTCCTGAGCATCATGTTTGCAGACGATCTGGTCGATATCTTCTGGTATCACTCTCTCGGTTATGAGCTCTACTTTTGGCAGCGCAAACTCTACCGTTATATTGTTTTTATTGCTGTTTTGTTTTTGTTTTTCCTGGTTTTCTTTTTAAATTTCTGGATTGCCTCACGATTTTTGAAAAGATCTTCCCAATCTGTCGAAGATATGCCGCGCAAAGCCTATCGCAAAATTTACAAGGCTTTTCATACCGGCTCCCTGATATTCTACGTGCCCTTTTCTCTGGCTCTTAGCATTCCCATTGCCATGCCGCTCTACCACAATTGGGAAAAATTTCTTTTTTATGTCTTCGGTCCATCTATGGGTGTTTCGGATACTTTTTACGGCAAGGATGTCTCGTTCTACTTGTTTTCATTTCCCATCTATACTCTCATACAGCGGTGGCTGTTAATCGCATTCCTCATCCTCTTGATCGGATTGTTTGTCCTTTACATGGTGAAGAACCGTTTACAGACCCGGCATGCGCTTCACTTCGGTCGCGGAGCAAAATGGCACCTAAGCATCTTGGTCCTGATCATTTTTTTCATCGAAATCTGGGATTTCATGCTCCAACGCTATGCATTGCTTTACGATACGAGCCATGAACCGCTTTTTTACGGACCCGGCTATGTGCAAATAAACGTGATTCTGCCGTTCATATGGGGCTCCCTCGCGCTGCTGGCCGCGGTGGCGGTCACTTTGATCGTCGTCATCCAGTTCAGAAAGGGTTACAAGCTGTTTATCGTATGTGTCGTCCTCTTGGCGATGGCCCTGGCTGTGCGCTATACAACCTATCTGCCGCAATTGATCCAAAACTATATTGTAAAACCCAATGAGGTGGATAAAGAGAAACCCTACATCGCCAAAAACATTCAAGCGACGCTGGAGGCTTACAAGTTGACCCATGTGGATATTCGCGATTTTTCCTATCAGCGCTTTCCGATGAACTATAAGGTAAGCCAGGTCAAAAATGTGCTGCGCAATATCCCGGTTTGGGATGCGGAAACCTTGGATTATGTTTTCAAGCAGCTCCAGGAACTGCGCACCTATTACACATTCCCGTTCGTCAACGTGGGGCGGTACACGGTGACGGGCAACTATCAGCAGGTGTTTCTTTCGCCGCGGGAAGTCAATTACGACAAATTACCCCCCGGGGCGAAAAACTGGATCAACAGGCATTTGACCTACACGCACGGTTTTGGCGTCGTCATGACGCCGGCCAGTCAGACCGGCGGCGAAACCATGACATGGTTTCTCAACGGCATTCCTGCCGAATCCCAATACGGGCTGAACATCAATCAGCAAAGAATTTACTATGGCCTGAATAAATACCCTTATGCCATCGCGCCCAACAAGGCCGGCGAAATGGATTATCCCAAAGGCAACAGCAACGTGATGGCCGACTACCAGGGTGAAGGCGGCATACCGATTTCCTCGCTTTTTAAACAATTGCTGTTCGCCTACTACTTCAAGGACAAAAATATATTTTTTATGACCAAATACAAATCGGACAGCAAAATTCTCATACGGCGCAATATTGTTGATCGCATCAAATACTTAGTGCCGTATCTCAAACTGGATCATACGCCGTATGTGGCGGTAACGCCCAAAGGGATTTACTGGATCGTCGATGCCTTCACGACATCGCCGTGGTATCCGGACTCCGCGCCTTATAAATCTGGGGATTCTTCTTTGAACTATATTCGTGACTCCGTAAAAATCGTGGTCGACGCCTTCAACGGCAGCGTCGATTTTTATGTATACGACCAAAAAGACCCCATAATCCGGGCTTACGAGCGTATCTATCCGGGACTTTTTAAAGATAAATCGCAAATGCCGGCTGAACTTAAACATCACGTGCGCTACCCAAAAGATGTATTCGACATTCAAATGGCCATCTATGCCAAATACCATCAAACCGATCCCCAGGTTTTCTTCCAGCAGGAGGACGTCTGGACCTATGCGGAGAACATGGAGGGTAAAAATGAACTACCGACAAAACCCTATTATCTAACCCTGGACTTGATCCGTCCCGGCCAGCTCGATTTTCTGCTGCTGCTGCCCATGTTTCCCAAAGGCCGAGACAATCTGAGGTCATTGGCCATCGTGGGGTGCGACGATCCCAATTACGGCAAAATCATCATGTATAATTTCCCCAAAGGCGAACTGGTCTACGGACCAGATCAAATCAATGCCTTGATTCACCAAGATCCGGATATCGCCCAGCAATTTACGCTCTGGGATCAGGCCGGATCGTCGGTGGCTAGGGGCAAGATGATTATCCTGCCCATCGAAAAGAGCATTCTTTTCATTCAACCGGTCTATCTCAAAGCCACGTCGCGGGTTAAGATACCGGAACTGCAGCGCATCATTATGAGTGAAGGCCAAATTGCAGTAATGGAGACATCTCTTGAAAAGGCTTACAGCGCCCTTCATATCAGCGTGTCCGAGCAGTTGGAAGGACTGGAAAAGGAATTTCCTCATGTGGCCGCCCCTCCGAAACAAACAACCCCGAACCCACCACCTGAAAAAGGTAAACAGTCCAATGCGCCCCAAAAAGACCACCCGCCCCAACCCGGACATGGTCAACAAGAACAGCCCGGTTTGAGCAACCCGTCCAAACCATGATTTTGTTTTCCCTTTGGTTATCTCTTTTCAACAAGGCCGATGAGGGTGTTTTTAAACCGTGTGCCCGTTTTTGCAGGTTCAGTTTGGAACACATCGATTTTAACACCGTCTGCAAAACATTTATGTTGGGTTGCGGTATTTTCACGCGGCGGGCTTCCTGTGAAAAAGAAGTCTGAAGGAGACTTTGAAATGATCGAGAAGATACCCGATCTGCCAAATAACTTCCTCGGTTTCGCCGCTAAGGGGACGATAACCGTTAATGACTACGAGTCCGTCATCATTCCAGCAGTGGAGGAACTGTTTTCTCGTAAGGAGAAGGTTCGGTTGAAGGTTTATGAAAAAAGTTTTCCTTCAAAGTAAGAAAAGATGTATTTTGAATGAAAACGCTACTCACCTGTATCATTTACCCGAAGCATACCCTGTATGTGTTTGTTCCATCACCTTTCCACGTGTACTGATGACCACATCCGCCATGGGAATGGTTTGGCCGGATGCTTCAAGTCCCTTTTTCACGATCATGGGCAAACCCGAACAGCATGGTACTTCCATATAGACTGTGGTTATACTTTTGATTCCGGCGATTTTAAAAATTTCTGCAAATTTATCGATATATTCTTGAGCACCATCAAATTTGGGACAACCCATCATCACCACTTTTCCGTTTATAAGATCGCTGTGTAAATTTGCGTAGGCTACAGCGACACAGTCCGCCA
>Ga0316576_10000519_pt1 | contig 18071 bp, 14 predicted proteins | sample S0NA_FD_203075 | JGI IMG/M metagenome (GOLD analysis project Ga0316576, IMG submission 203075) | Rhizosphere microbial communities from salt marsh grasses in Alabama, United States - S0-2_050615r3r5 | ecosystem: Host-associated > Plants > Roots > Rhizosphere | place: USA: Alabama | collected... | reverse complement strand
TGCCCATGTGGGAGCACATCCAGACCACCGGGCAGCAGATCCTCGGCGCCAAGGCGCGCGATGCCCACCTGACGCTGCACACCGAAGGGGTGACCTTCACCGTCTACTCCAACGACGAGGAAGGCATCGAGCGGGTTTGGCCGTTCGACATCCTGCCGCGCATCATCACCGCACCGGAGTGGGCGCAGATCGAGGCCGGGCTCAAGCAACGCATCCGGGCCCTGAATCTCTTCCTGAAGGACCTCTATCACGGCCAGCGGATCCTGAAAGACGGGGTGGTGCCGCCGGAGCTGATCTACCGGGGCAAGGACTTTCGGCGCGAGATCATGGACATCGACCCGCCGCACGACATCTACACCCACATCAGCGGGGTCGACCTGATCCGCGACGAGGAAGGCCGCTATCTGGTCCTCGAGGACAACCTGAGGACCCCCTCGGGCGTCTCCTACATGATCGAGAACCGGATCGTGGAGCGACGCATCCTGCCCGAGTTCTTCGCCCGCTATCGCGTCCGCCGGGTGGAGCATTATCCCGCCCTGCTGTTGCAGGCACTGCGCTACCTCGCACCCAGCGGCGCGGACGCGGCGACCATCGTGGTCCTCACCCCCGGCATCTATAACTCGGCTTATTTCGAGCACACCTTCCTGGCCAAGGAGATGGGCGTGGAGCTCGCCGAGGGTCGCGATCTGGTCTGCAAGAACGACAAGGTCTACCTCAAGACGACACAGGGTCTGCGCCAGGTCGACGTCATCTATCGGCGGGTCGACGACGACTTTATCGATCCGCTGGTCTTCCGTGCCGACTCCGAGCTGGGCGTCGCGGGCGTCATCAATGCCTGGCGGGCCGGCAACGTCGCGCTCGTCAATGCCCCCGGCAGCGGTATCGCCGACGACAAGGCGGTCTATGCCTACGTCCCCGAGATCATCCGTTACTACCTGGGCGAGGCACCGATCCTGGCCAGTGTCCCGACCTACCAGATGACCGATCACCAGGACCGCGCCTATGTGCTCGACAACATGGAGACGATGGTGATCAAGGCGGTCGCGGAATCCGGAGGCTACGGCATGTTGATGGGACCCTCGTCGACCACCTCCCAACGCGCCGAGTTCGCCCGCAAGATCGAGGAGAACCCGCGCAACTACATCGCTCAGCCGGTGATCCAGCTGTCACGGCATATCTGTTATTTGGACGGTGAGCTGGAATCACGCCATCTCGACCTGCGCCCGTTCATCATCTACGGCAGTGATATCGAGGTGGTCCCGGGCGGTTTGACCCGGGTGGCCATGACGAAGGGCTCGTTGGTGGTGAACTCCTCCCAGGGTGGGGGCAGCAAAGACACCTGGGTCCTGGCCGATTGATGCTCAGCCGCATCGCCGAATCGCTGTACTGGCTGACGCGCAACCTGGAGCGTGCCGACAACACCGCGCGCGTCCTGGACATCAATGTCGTCTACATGCTCGAGGCCGACGAGGGCGCGTCCGAGGAGATGCAGTGGCGCCCCCTGCTCAGCATCGTCGGTGCGGACGAGCTGTACGAGGCGCTCCATCCGGACGGCCGTGTGACGGTCCAGAAGGTCATCCACCTGTTGACGCAGGACCCCAGGAACCCGGGCTCGCTCCTGACCAGCCTCAAGCTGGCGCGCGAGAATGCCCGCGTGGTGCGCGACCGCATCTCCAACGAGATGTGGGAGGCGCTCAACGAGTTCTGGCTGGCCGTCGACAAGCACCTGAAGACCACGCTGCCGCCCTGGCGCGCGGCAGAGCTCTACGCCTTCGTCCACCGCCAGGTGGCAACCTTCTTCGGTCTGACCCAGAGCACCATGATGCGCGGTCAGGCCTACGGATTCATGGCGCTCGGCAGCCTGCAGGAGCGCGCCGACATGACGGCCCGCATCCTGGACGTGCGCTATCACCTCCTGCTGCCCGATGTCAGGCTGGTGGGCTCGCCCCTGGACTACTATCAGTGGGGTGCCCTGCTGAAGTCACTCTCCGGTTTCGAGGCCTACCGACGCCGGTATCAGGGTGGGATCCGCCCGATCGACGTGGTCGAGTTTGTGGTGCTCGACACAGACTTCCCACGGTCGCTCGCCTATTCTCTGGATGGAATAGAACGGGCGCTGGGACGCATCGGGACCTTATCGCAAGGAGCGGTGCCGCAACGCCTGGCCGCGCTTCGCCGGCACCTGTCCGGGGTGACACCACAGGGCATCCTGGATCTCGGCCTGCACCAGTATCTGGACGCGTTTCTCGGGCTGCTTGCCGACCTTGGCACGGCGCTGCAGGTCGACTATTTCGAGGCGCATCTGGGGGATGCTCAGTGAGATACCAAATCGAGAGGGTCTGCTCAATTCGCTTCGCGACCCCGGCACGCGAGCATCATGTGCAGATTCGACTGGCGCCCTGGGATGACGAGAGCCAAACGCTGTTGCAGATCGCGCTCACCGTCGAACCCGAGGCCGGCGTCTTGGCATGCCGCGACGGCTTCGGGAACCTGTCGCATCACTTCGCTGTGCTGGGCGCGCACCGCGAGCTCGCCTTCACCATGATCGCCCAGGTCGAGACCCGGCGCGAGAACCCCTTCGACTTCCCGTCCGTGCCGCCCTCGCGGCAACGCGCCTGGATTGCCGACTGCCTGCATCAGGTGCCGCGTCTGTGGGATTTCGTCTTGCATCAGGGCCCGCTCACGCCGGCCCTGCCCGAGCGCATCGGGGAGCATGCCCTTCCGATCCTTCGGGAAGACCAGCCGCTGCTCGAGCAGATCCAGGAGGCGAGCGCCTGGATCCAGTCGATCGCCCCTTTCGATCCGGAGCGCGAGATCCCGGTTGCCGCGCTGCCGGCGCTGTTCGATGCAGGCCGCGGCTGCGCCGCCGATCTTGCGCACCTGCTGATCGCCCTGATGCGGCAGTGGTCGATCCCGTCGCGGTTCGTCTCCGGCTACCTGGACGCGTCCTATTTTGACGCCGACGATGGGGATCCCCCGGGGACGGCGCCCCGTGAGCAGAGACTCCACCACTGGGCCGAGGTGCTGATCCCGGGCGGAGGCTGGCGCGGGATCGATCCCGCCCTGGGGCTGTTGGCCGACGCGACCTATGTCCGCGTCGCCGTCGGCCGCGACGCCCGGGACGTGCAACCGCTGCGCCAGGCCTGCCGGAGCGACGGCACCGCGCCCGAGCTCGAAGAGACCCTCGCTGTCACGCCGATCGAGCCTGGCTAATTCTGGATCCGCGACGCCCGCGTCAGCTCCGCGAAGCGCACGCCACGCAGCCCGCCGATCTCGAGGCTCAGTCGCTCGATTTCGGCGGGCATGCCGCGGATGATGATGGCCTCCAGACAGTTGTGATGGTCCATGTGCACATGGGTGGACGCAACCACATGGACGAATTGCCGGTGCTGGATGTCCAGGATGTGCTGCGTCAGCTCACGCTGATGGTGGTCGTAGATGATGGTCAACACCCCCGCCACCTCCTCGTCGCCACGCTCCCAGGTCTCTTCCACGATACGTTCGCGGATCAGGTCTCTGACCAGCTCCGAGCGCGAGGCATAGCCCTTGTTGACCACGCGCTGATCCAACTCGTCGAGGAGTGGGCGCGGCAGCGAAACGCTGAACCGGATGGTTTGCTCGGGAACGGCCATACTGCTCTCGGGTTGCTCAGATCGGTCATCCGACATGCGGCTATTTGAACCGGAAAGGTCCCCGAAACGCAAAGCAGGCTCAGGGGCCCACCCCAACCATCCTAGCTGCTCGCCGGGCCTTTTGCGGTGCGGGTGAAACGACCTGGCACGCCTGCCGGGGATCCGGGGGCTCCTCCGTCCTGCTTCCGGTGGGTTTTATCGCCGGTGCCCTGTCGTTCGGCCTGTCGGCACTCCTGGTCGTCTGGTCGCTTGCACTGAGCGGGAGCGAGCTCGGGGCGGCAGCCCAATTGATCCTGATCGCCCAGTTTCCAGTCCTGCTCGTTGAAGGGGCAGTCACGGCCGCGATCCTGCGCCTGCTGGTGAAGGTTCGCCCCGGTCTCATCCAGGTCTCGACCCGTCAGCGTGTCGTGCCAGCCGAGCGCCCTCAAGAGGCCTAGGAGCCTGTTTCAACTCATCTTGCATCTCAGAGCCCGGTCCGACTTGAGGCCGATCGACTGCGCCGGCGGCAGGGCGATCCATGTCCGCCCGATCTTTCGTGTGTCAAGACCCGCTACGGGCGTCAAGATCGGGCCGAAATGATCCAGGCTCAGTCACTCACGCGACTGAGCCTGGCGGCACTTGCGCCCCGGAGGCGAGCCGACGGGCTCTTCGGAGGCCGCTCCGGGTAGCGCTGATCAGATCAGCGCGTGCTCACAGCCCGCTGCTTGGGGCGGCCTCGGCCGAGGTCCCGGAGGCGGTCTGAACCGCGACCACCGGGGCTTTCGACTCCTCGTTTGCCAGACGCTCCGTCTCCGACATCACCATCGTGGTCTGAACTCCACCGACGAGCAGCGCGACTGCGGCAAGAACTCCTAATGCACCCATGATAAAACTCCGATCGTTAGTGGTTGCTGATGGTTATCATCATATAAGCAAATTCTAACATTGCAAGCCCTCGGCGCGCCCTTCCGTGGATCGCGTACCCGCCGGCCCGCCGCTCCACATCGGATGGCGGCCGACCACTCTGCCGCGTCGATGCCTCCGCGCCCCGTTCCCGGGTGTCAAGCTGCCGCAGCGGCTGATCGCGAACGAGTCGCATCGCCACACGCGTCCCCTGCTATGATTTGCGCCCTCCCGCCGGTGCGCATCGGGGCGATGGCGGCGAGATGGCCGGAGAAGCGACATGCATGTGCTGGTTGGCGACATCGGTGGAACCAAGACCGCACTCGGTCTCGCACAGACTCATCGCGATCGAGTCGAGCTCGATGGGCTGCGGCGCTATCCAAGCGCGGACTTCGCATCGCTCGATGAGATCGTGCGGAGGTATCTGGAGGAGACCGGGGTGGCCTGCCGGTTCGCGGCCTTCGCAGTGGCGGGCCCCGTGCGTGGCCGGCGCAGCCAGGCGACGAATCTGCCCTGGGGGTTGGATGCCGACGCGATGGCGCAGTCGCTGGGGTTCTCCGGGGTCGCCCTGCTCAATGATCTCGAGGCCATGGCCTGGGGCCTCGCCGCACTCGGGCCGGACGACTTCGCGGAGATCCATCCGGGCGAACCATCCTTGGCAAACGCCTGCGTGGTGGCCGCGGGGACCGGCCTCGGCGAGGCAGGTTTGTTCTGGGACGGCCTGCGCCACCATCCCTTCGCGACCGAAGGCGGGCACGCCGATTTCGCGCCGACGGACGCCTTGGAGTGCGCGCTCTTGCGGTTCCTGCAGGAGCGTTTCGGCCGGGTGAGCTGGGAGCGCGTGGTGTCCGGTCCGGGTATCCGCATTCTCTACGAATTCCTGCTTGAGCGGCAGGCCGGTCAGTCGCCGCAGTGGCTGCGGGAGGCCTTCGCGGCGGGTGATCCGGCGGCAGCCATCGCCGAGGCCGCCTCGTCCGGCCGCTGTCCGCTCTGCATCGAGACGATGGATCTGTTCTTCCGGCTGTATGGTCGCGAGGCGGGAAACATGGCGCTCAAACAGATGGCGCTCGGGGGTGTCTTCCTTGGCGGCGGAATCGCCCCGAAGAATCTTGACCCCTTGCGCAGCAGCGGTTTCCTGGCCAGCTTCCTCGACAAGGGCCGTCTGGAGCCGGTGATGCGCGCGATGCCGGTGCGGGTGATCATCCAGCCCAACACCCCCTTGCTGGGGGCCGCTCGCTACCTCGCCTCCCAGTGAAGGGGCCTCTCGCCAGTGGGCGGTCCGATGCCCACGCCCGGACGAGCCGGCTGGGATCGATTAATCCGCGTCAGGTTCGCGGGCTGCAGTGCCGTTTGAGCCAGGCCGTCAGTCCCGGCAGGCCGGGAAACAGAACGCGCTCGGTCACGTTGGATTGATCGAGCTTGTCGCGAATCTCCCACTTGAGCTCGGCGGGTATAATGATGCGTCGCCACAGGGTGGGGCGCTCGACGAGCCAGTGCCAGACCGAGTCGCGTTGCACCACGTCGCGGTGGGCGTATTTCCGGAAGTTGCGCAACAGGTGCTTTTCCAGGGCGGCACCCCCCCCGCCGAGCCGGATCAGAGTCGTCGTCAGCGGATGACTGACATCGCCGAGCCCGCTCAAGACGCACGTTCAACCTGTGATTCGGCGGTCCGCCCTCCGATCGGTGGCGGGTGCCTGGCTTTGTAGACGCGGAGGCCATCGGTATGCTGAGCCGTGAGACGATCGGTGCCTGGATTGAGTCGAGCCCGATACAGCGCGTCATCATCGCGCTGATCGTGGTCAACGCCATCACCTTGGGGCTCGAGACATCGGCAGGCGTGATGGCGCGCCACGGGCACACCCTGCACCTGATCGATCGGGTCATCCTGGCACTGTTCGTGATGGAGATCCTGCTCAAGCTGCTGGCCCAGGGTACGCATTTCTTCCGGCGGGCCTGGAACCTGTTCGATTTCACGGTGATCGCCATCGCACTGATCCCGGCGACGGGTCCACTCGCGGTGCTCCGTGCCCTGCGGGTGCTGCGGGTCTTGCGGCTGGTATCGATGGCGCCGCGGTTGCGGTTCGTGGTCGAGGCGCTCTTAAAGGCGTTGCCCGGTATCGCCTCGATCGCGGGACTCATGTTGATCCTCTTCTATGTCGCCGCCGTGATCGCCACGGGTCTGTTCGGGGCAAGCTTCCCGGAGTGGTTCGGGAGTCTGGGGGCGTCGATGTACACCTTGTTCCAGATCATGACGCTTGAGAGCTGGTCGATGGGCATTGTCCGTCCGGTCATGGATGCCTACCCTTACGCCTGGCTCTTCTTCATCCCCTTTATCCTGATCGCGACCTTCACCATGCTGAACCTCTTCATCGGCATCATCGTCGATACCATGCAGACGCTGCACGAGGATCAGCATTCGGCGGAGCGCGAGCGAATCGAGGCGACGGTCCATCAAGACACCCGCCATGTCGAGCTGGAGGTGCGCGCCCTGCGCGAGGAGATCCAGGGTCTGCGCCGCGAGCTGGCAGCCGGCCGCGAGGAGAGCTAGGAGCCTGTCGGAAGAGCACCACCCCATAGGCGACAAGAGGCCAACGATTCAGATCCACCACCGACGGCGTGGCGCAGAAATCCTAAGGAAAGACGCTGATTGATTGGCCGAGCTGGCCAGGAATCAGCACGGAAGTCGAAAACGCGGATTCCGACTTCCTTCATTTTCAGGCACTGAGATGCCTGAAAATGCCGGGGCCTCCTGCCCCGGAACGGCAGAGAGATGGTGTCCTCGTCCTCGTACCCGATGTGGACCGTGAGTGCGAGGTCACAGGACTCACCGGGGGGGGCGAAGCGGATCATGCCCCGCGCGGGTGGGCGCGGTGCAGGACGCAGTTTTGGTGCTATCATCCTCGCTGTCGTTTTTCAGATGCGAGCTGTTGCAGTTTTGCGACGCCAAATCCCGAGGGCCGTCCGGCGGGGTGTGCCGTGCGTGTCCACCGGCTGCCACCCTGCCATTGCGGATCGTCATGGGGTCAAGTGTGGATCGAACGCGAAACGGTCGAGCGACACCGGGGCGCCCTTTCTGCCCGGCCGCATGCGCGTGGGTGCTCGTCTTCCCGCTGATGCTGCTCGCCGACAATGCCTTCCCGATGACGCTCGACGTCAAGGTCAACGGCCTGGAGGGCGAGCAGGAGGCGAACGTGCTCGCCTTGCTTTCGATCTATCAGGAGCGGGGCGAGGCGGACCTGACGCCGGCGCGAGCCGAGGCGCTCCATCGCCTTGCACCCGGCCAGATCCGGGAGGCACTTGCACCCTTCGGGCTGTATCGAGTGGAGGTGACCGATCGACTCGAGAGCTCCGCGGATCCCATCGGGACCTGGGTCGCGACCTACGATGTGGTGCCGGGCCCGGCGGTGCGTATCGGCCGGATCGACTATGCCGTCACCGGTGAGGGGGCCGACGACCCGACCTTTCCGAAGACCTTCCCGATGCAGGTCGGCGATGTGCTCCTGCATGCCGACTATGAGGCAGCCAAGTCGGACCTGCGCTTCCGGGCCTCCTCGGGCGGTTACCTGGACTACGAGCTGACCCGTCACCAGGTTCTGATCGATCCGGTGGCCTACGAGGCGGTCATCGAATTCCATCTGGATACCGGACCCCGCCACTACCTCGGCGAGGTGACATTCAAACAGGATCTCCTGAACGACCGGTTCCTGCATCGCTTCGTCGATTTCGAGCCCGGGGTCGTCTACAACCCGGACCTCTTGCTTGGGCTCCAGGGTCGGCTGCTTGGAACCGAGTACTTCAGTGACGTCGAGATCGTCCCCCTCAAGGACCCGACCGGTGAGAGCACCCTGGTGCCCATCGAGGTGGTTGCGACCCGCAATCTCCCCAACAAGTACCGGGTCGGTCTGGGTTTCGCCACCGATTCCGGGCCTCGTTTCAGCGTGGACTGGCGCCGCCGCTACGTCAATCAATGGGGCCATCGGTTTCGAACCGAGCTGCAGCTCGCCCCCGCCCTCTCTCAGTGGAACCTGGATTATCGAATCCCGATCCAGGACCCCACGCGCGACTACATCGTCATCAAACCTCAGTCGACCTATTATGATCTCTCGACTCGCAAGGGCTGGCTGCACTCGCTCCAGGTCGCCCATTCAACGCTCACGCCCGGAGGCTGGCGACGCACGGCGGGCATCGACTACAACTACGAGGACTTCGACATCAGCGATGTCCAGACCGGCACCTCCTCGGAGCTGGTGCCCAACATCTCCTGGACGAAGACGGTTGCCGACGACCCGATCAACACCACTCGCGGCTATCGCCTGCGCTACGGCATCCTGGGCGCGGTGGAGGGTGTCGTCTCCGATGCCTCGTATCTGAGCGGGACCGTTCAGTTCAAGTGGGTCCGCCGGTTCGCGGAGGAGTATCGTCTCATCACCCGCACCGATCTGGGTGTCACCCTGGCCGCGAATCTGGACGAGCTCCCCTTGAGTCGCCGCTTCTTCGCCGGCGGGGACAACTCCATCCGCGGCTGGGGCTTCGACGCCCTGGGCCCGACCGATCCGGATACCGGCGAGGCGGTCGGAGGGCGCTATCTGGCCGTCGGGAGCCTGGAGCTCGAGCGCCGGATCAAGGGTCCCTGGAGCGCGGCCGTCTTCACCGATTTCGGCAATGCGTTCGATCCCGATTATGACCAGAAATTCGAGCAGAGCGTCGGTGTCGGGGTGCGCTGGGCCTCGCCCATTGGTCAGGTGCGTCTGGATCTCGCCTTTGCGCTCACCAAAGACGACGACGAGACGTCCTATGGGCTCCCGCCCGCGCGACTGCACATCGTGATCGGCCCCGATCTATGAGTGAAACCGATTCGACGCAGGCAGCGAACGCGGGCCAGCCGGGGCGTGGCGACGGGGGCGCCGCGCCTCAGGTGCCGTCTTCCCGTCGGCGGCTTCGCCCATTGCGTCTGCTGCTTGAGGTGACCGTCTCCTTCACGCTTGCCCTGGTCCTCATGCTCGGGCTGGTGCTTGGCACGCAGACGGGCCTGCGCCTGGCGTTCGGGCTGGCCGAGGAGCTGGCGCCCGGTATCCTGCGTGTCGAGCGTGTCGATGGGCGCATCCTGGGTCGGCTGCACCTGAGTGGGCTGGCGTTGCGGCTCCCCGACTTCGCGATGGATGCAGGCAGCGTCGACCTGGACTGGTCGCCCTTCTCCGCTATCGGCGGGACCCTGCCGGTCTCGCAGCTCGTGGTGCAGGATCTCGACCTGGTGCTTCCGCCGAGCCCCGACGAGCCGAAAGAGCCGCTCCGGCTCCCCAACATCGCACTGCCGCTGCAGATCGATGTCGGCGAAGCCCGCGTGGAACGGGTGCGACTCTTCCGGACCGGAGAAACGTCGCCCTTCGTGCAGGTCGATCGCGCCGACCTGTCCGCCAGCCTGCGTGGCAGCGAGCTGACACTGGCCCATCTCGGTGTGGCGCTGACTGAGCCGAGGCTCGATGCCAACGCCGCCGGGAAGGCGACATTGCGTGACGGCTATCCGCTCGCGCTCGACCTCGACTGGGAGCTGACCCAGGCGCCTGCGATGGCCGTGCACGGTGCGGCGCGAATCGCGGGAGACCGTGAGGCGATCCAGTTGAGTCATCGGTTGAGCGGCTCGGCGCGTGCCGACCTCGATGTCCGAGTGGCCGACCCGCTCGGCGACCCGGCATGGGATGGGCGACTAGAGATCCTCGCCGTCGATCTGCCCGACTTTCGACCGGACCTGCCGAAGGTCGCGATCACGGGACTCTTGCAGACAGACGGAAACCTGGATCTGGCCCAGGTCACGGGACGCGTCGATGCCCGGGCGCCCGATCTGCCGGACTTCGGGCATCTCTCGGTCGTACTGGACCTGTCGTGGGCGGAGCAGGCCCTGAAGGTGCGGGCACTCGAGCTCACCGAGCAGGCGTCGCAGGCGCTTCTGACGCTGACCGGTGAGATCGCGCTGGGCCCGGATCCCGGTGGGATCGCGCTCGCGGGTCATTGGGAGCGACTGCGATGGCCCCTCAGCGGCGATCCGATCGCCGAGTCGCCGCGCGGCAAGGTCGATGTCTCGGGGACCTTCGACGCGTTCGACTACGCGCTGTCCTTGGTCGCGCAGGGGCCGGACATCCCATCGCTCAATCTCGGACTCGCCGGAGAGGGGAGCCGGACCGGGACGCGGCTCTCCGCCTTGAGGCTCGATGCGCTCGGCGGCGAGCTCCTGGGGGAGGGTGAGCTGAGCTGGTCCCCTGAGTTGACCTGGGCGGTTCGCCTGGATGGCGCCGACCTCGATCCGGCCGGCCTCGTCGAGGGCCTCGATGATCGCGTGTCGCTTCGACTGACCACATCCGGTGGATTGGACGGGTTCGACTACGGTGTCGAGGCCCGCTCGGTCGGCCCGGGCCTGCCGCCTTCCAGTCTGCAGATCGGGGGTCGCGGTGATGCCCGTCAGGCGCGGCTCGAGACCCTGATCCTGGAGACCTTGGGTGGGCGCATCCAGGGGCAGGCCGAGGTCGGCTGGGATCCGCAGGTCACCTGGACCGCAGCAGTCGACGCAGAGGGTATCGATCCGGGCACCCATGTCCCCGCATGGCCGGGCCGGATCGACGCCCGCATCACGAGCCGGGGATCGGTCGCAGCTTCGGAACCGGATCTGGTGGCCGCCATCGAGCGATTCGAGGGCGATCTTCGAGGTTATCCCATTCGCGCCTCCGGACAGGTCAGCATGGTGGGCGAGAGGATCCGCGTCGAGGACTTCAGTGCTGCCTCCGGCCCGAGCCTGGTGCGCGTGCAGGGGACAATCGACGAGGCCTTGGATCTCAACTTCGATCTGGAGTCCCCGGACCTTGCGACCCTGCTTCCCGAGGCCCGGGGCAGCCTGAAGGCAAGCGGCACGGTCTCCGGGACACGCGACATGCCACAGGCCTTGGTCGATCTGTCCGCCTCGGAGGCCGAGCTGGCGGGACAGGGCATCAAGAGCCTCTCCGGCAGACTCGACCTGGGGCTGTCACCCGATGGTCCGTTCGAGATCCAACTGGACGGCCGTGAGCTCGTCGTCGGGGACATGCTCTGGAGCACCCTGTCGGTGCGCGGAGAGGGTCGGATGCCCGATCACCGCTTCGCCATCTCACTGGCGGGTGAACCCCTCTCCTTGATGCTGGATGGGTCGGGCGCCCTCGGCCCTGAGGGCGCTTACGCAGGCCGGATCATCCGCCTGGACCTCGCCTCCAAGACCTTCGGTGACTGGGGCCTGCGGGAGCCGAGCCCGTTCTCGATCGACGGACCCCGTATCGGCGCCGGCCCCCTCTGCATCCGCGGCCCGGCCGGATCGGGCGGATGTGTCGAGCTCAGTCAGGACGAGGCGAATCGACGGGTCGCCAGCCTGGACCTCGATCTCGCGGACCTCGCGCTCCTGGCGCCGGTCCTGCCCGAGACGCTCACCCTCGCCGGGAACGGCCGGCTTCGGGGCCGGTTCGAGGCCGCGGGCGCGGTGCTGACGGGCGACGCCTCGGCGGAGTTTCCGACAGGCTCGGTCCGGATACCGATCGGCGCGGGCAAGGAGGAGGTCGTCGAATTCTCCGGTGCCCGCCTGAGTCTCGACGCGGACGCGCGGGCGCTCGCCGCCCGGCTCGGTGTTCCGCTCAGCGGGATGGGACAGATCGACGGGCGGCTCGAGCTGCCGGGTTGGCGGCTCGACGCTCCGACACGTCCGGGACAACCGATCGGCGGCACCCTGCGTGCCAGCATCGAGGGATTGGACCGGATCTCCCATCTGGTGCCTGATCTCAACGCGGTGACAGGCGCTGTCGATGTCGACCTCGGCCTCGCCGGGACCCTCGGTGAGCCGGGCGTGAAGGGCGGGGCGCGCGTCAGCCGCGGTGGCTTCGAGGTACCCTTGATCGGACTCAAGGTATCCGGCCTCAACCTCTCTGCCAAGGCCCGCAGGCTCGATGAGTTGGCGCTGCAGGGCGAGGCCGACGTGGGCGGGGGTCGGCTCGGGCTCACCGGCGACGTGCGTTTCGGCGGCGGTGGCTTCGACGCACGAGCCCGGTTATCCGGCGACCAGCTCAAGGTCGCGGATACGCGCGAATACTTTGCCTTGGTCTCACCGGACCTGGACCTGCAGGCCGACTCAAAAGGCGCACGTCTGAGCGGCGAGATCAAGGTTCCGGAGGCGCGGATTCGACCGCGCTCTCTCCCCGCCGGCACCAAGTCGACATCGAGTGACGTGGTTCTGGGAGATGGCGCCTCGGCGCCGCCTTACCCCCTCGAGATCGACCTGCGGCTGCATCTCGGGGACCAGGTGACCATCGACTCGTTCGGTGTGCGTGGGCGTCTGGCCGGGGATCTCACGCTACTGCAGTCGCCCGGCCGGGAGATGCTTGGCGACGGTCAGCTGCAGATCATCGATGGGCAGTACCGGTTGGCGGGTGGATTCGGTCTGGCCGCGGACATCGGGGTGCCGCTGAACATCGTCCAGGGACGCCTCGTCTTTGCGCAGAGCCCGGTCGGGAACCCGGGCCTCCTCCTGCAGGCCGAGCGGGAAGGCGGCTCGACCACCGCAGGGGTTCGCGTGATGGGCACCATGCGCGATCCGAAGCTGACCTTTTTCTCCGAGAGCGATCCCGGGATGACGCAGGCTGAGATCACCAAGTATCTCCTGACTGGGATCGCCCCAACCGCAGACGATAAAGGCCCGGATCCGGGGCTCGCGGTCGGGACCTATATCGCACCCAAGATCTTTCTCGAGTACGAGACCGGCTTGGGTGATCAGCAGAGCACGGTCAGGCTGCGCTACGACCTCACCAATCGCATCGAGCTGCAGACCGAGACGGGCGAGAGCCAGGGCGCGGATGTCTTTTTCACCTTCGAGCGATGACCCTGACCCATCCGCGGCATTGGCCCAGTTGGCTCCTGGTCGGCCTGGTCTATGGGCTCGGCCGACTGCCGTTTCCGCTGATCTGGGGGCTCGGCACCGGCTTGGGGCGTCTGACCTATCTGTTTGCGCCCTCGCGGCGTCTGATCGGACGGCGTAATCTCGAGCTCTGCCTGCCGGAGGCCTCCGCAGACGCACGCGAGCGGATCCTGCGCGCCCAGTTCGGCTGGCTGGGAGTCGCGGCCCTCGGCCAAGGCGTCGGGTGGGGTGCGTCGCGCGCCCGCCTGGGGCGCCTGGTCAAGATCCGCAACCGCGAGCTGATCGATCGCTGTATCGCCGAGCGTCGCCCGGTGATCGTATTGGTCCCGCACTTCGTGGGGCTCGAGCTCGGCGGTGCCGCCTTCACGGCACTGGTCCATTCTGGCGTCTACATGTATCAGAAGATCCGCAATCCGGTGATCGACCATCAGGTCCGGCGGGCACGTCAGCGGTTTGGCAGTCTCTCCATCGAGCGCCATGACGAGCTCCGCGGTCTGTTGCGCGAGATCAAGAAGGGCACACCCTTCTATTATCTCCCGGATCAGGACGGGGGGCGGCGCGGTCTCTTCGTGCCCTTCTGCGGAGTCTCCGCCTCGACCGTGCCGATGCTCGGACGCTTCGCGGCCATGACCAATGCGGTGGTCATCCCGACCTTTGCCCGCTTTCTGCCATGGGGGCGTGGGCTGGAGCTGATCTTCGATCCGCCCATGGAGGACTTCCCGACCGGCAACCCCCAGGCGGATTCGGCACGCATGAACCAGGTCATCGAGTCGCGGATACACACCATGCCGGACCAATATTTCTGGGTCCATCGCCGTTTCAAGACCCGCCCCCCGGGGGCGGCGCCCATCTATCCGTCGCGACAGCGTCGGCGATGAGTACACCCTTGGTCCTCGTGCGGTGGATAGGCGAAGCGCGTCCACCTCTGACACCAGGGCGCCTGGTGGATGCGGGTCGGACCGACGACCCGGGCGGATACGGTGGATAGCCCTCGCTCACCCGCCCCCCGCTCCGGCGTCACGCGTCCGCCGGAGCAGCCGCCCGGAGGCGCCCTGCGCATCGGCCGTACCCGCGATTGGGTGATCGGCGGGGCCTTTCTGACCGCGGTGCTCGTCACCGTGCAGCTGACGGTCGGCTGGGGACCTCTGCTGTCTCCCTGGCGCGCGCTCTCGCCGCTCCTGCTGGCAGGGCTCTTCGCGCTGTCCGCTCTCAGCTATGCCCTGCGCGCCGTGCGGATCTATGATTATTTCCGGCCGCGCTTCGCCGGCTGTTTCCTCTCCGTCCTGCGCCTGAGCGTCTTGCACAACTCGGCGAACAATCTGTTGCCCATGCGCGCGGGCGAGATGGTCTTCCCATGGTTGATGCGACGTTATTTCGGCCATGCGTTTCTCGATGCGGCGGCGGCCCTGCTCTGGATCCGCGTCCTGGATCTGCACTTCCTGGGGCTGATCGGCATCTTCATCCTCAATCTGCGGGCCCCGTCCTGGATCTGGGGGCTCGGGGCCGCCCTGTGGGTCGCGGGCCTGGCGCTCTTTGTGCCCCTCGCAGGGCGGGTGCGCCCGGGGTCGGGGCAGCGCGAACCCGGGGTCTGGGCAAGGGCGACCCGGGGCCTGCGGCGACTGCTGCTCGCGGCGCCCGGCAAGCCCCTGATCCTTGCGCGGGTCTATCTCTGGACGGCCCTGACCTGGCTGCTCAAGCTCGCCGCCTTCGCGGTGCTGCTCGAGCATTTCCTGCCGGTCGCCTTCTGGCGAGTCCTCACCGGGGTGATGGGTGCGGAGCTTTCGAGCGTGCTCCCCTTCCACGGCATCGCAGGCAGCGGCAGCTATGAGCTGGCGGTCGTTGCCGCGCTGACGCCCTTGGGTGTGGATCCGAGGTCGGCGCTGGCAGGTGCGGTCAACCTGCATCTGTTCTTGCTTGGAACGACCATGGCACTGGGCGGGCTGGCGTTCCTGCTGCCGCGGACCTCGGTCTGCTCTGGCCGCGGTGCGGCCTCGCAGCAGGCGCCGGCCTGACAGGTCAGGCCCCATGGCTCGGACTCGGATCGCCACGACCCATGCCCGGCATCAAGATTGAATCCGCCCGCTGTTGCAGCGGAGAATGAAAGGCGGACAGAACAACCGCGTATCGTGCCGGCTGCGTCAGCCTGTTGAAAGTCCAGTCCCAGCCGATGGCTGACCTGCCTCGGGCGCGGCAAAACCGGACGTGAATCCCGCTGTCGAATGCCCCGGGCCTTGGCCGCCGCGACGCTTCGTCTGAGCACCAGCAAAGGTGAGAGAATGCATCCAACACGACCCGTATTCCTGGATCTGAGGCGGATCAAGCTGCCGATGTCAGGCGTCGTTTCCATCCTTCACCGCATCAGCGGGATCTTGATGGCGCTGGCCATCCCGGGCGCCGCCATCCTCTTCCACCAAGCGCTCTCGGGACCCGACGGGTTCGCCGTCGTCGCGGCGATCCTGGACAGCTGGTTGGCCAGGCTCATTCTGATGCTTCTGGCCTGGAGTCTTCTGCACCACCTCTTCTCGGGCATACGCTATCTTCTCATTGACCTCGGGCTCGGGCTGGAGCGGCCGGCGGCCCGGCGCAGCGCCATGATCGTTTTCGCTGCGGCGATCACGGTGCTGGTGGTCGGCGGAGGACTGGCATTATGAGTCGGCAGGCATCGGGGCTGATGGCCTGGGTCGTGCAACGCGCCACGTCGGTCTACCTGGCCATCTTCCTGACCTATCTACTGGTCCACTTCGTCTTCAACGCCCCGGCCGGGCATGCCGCACTGGTAAACTGGGTCGCGCATCCAGTCGTCGCGCTCTCGCTCCTGCTGTTCGTGCCGGTCCTATTGGCGCACGCCTGGGTGGGCATCCGGGACGTCCTGATCGACTATGTGCACAACCTCGGGCTAAGGCTCGGCCTGTTGACCCTGGTTGCCTTCACCTTCATTGCCTCGGGCCTCTGGGGGATCAAGGCGATCATCACCGCGGGCCTTTGGGGGTAGTCGGGGCATGAGCATTCCAACACGTCATTTCGACGCCCTCATCGTCGGTGCGGGTGGCGCGGGGCTGAATGCCGCGCTGCAACTGGCCGGAGCGGAGCTGCGGGTCGCCGTCGTCTCCAAGGTCTTTCCGACCCGTTCGCATACGGTCGCCGCGCAGGGCGGGGTGAACGCAGCACTGGCCAACGTCCTGCCCGACTCCTGGCACTGGCATATGTTCGACACCGTCAAGGGATCTGACTACCTCGGCGATCAGGACGCCATCGAGTTCATGTGCCGCGAGGCGATCCCCACGGTCTACGAGCTCGAGCACGCCGGGGTGCCCTTCTCGCGGCTCGATGACGGCAAGATCTATCAACGCGCCTTCGGCGGTCAAAGCCAGCGCTTCGGCGGCGAGCAGGCTGCGCGCACCTGTGCCGCCGCGGACCGGACGGGTCATGCCATCCTGCATACCCTCTATCAGCAGAACATCCGTGCGCGGAGCCATTTCTTCGACGAGTGCTTCGCGATCGACCTGGTCCGGGATGGCGAAGGGGTCATCTGCGGTGCGCTGGTGCTGGAGATCGAGACCGGCGAGCCGCTCCTGATCGAAGCCAAGGCAACCCTGCTCGCAACCGGCGGCTGGGGGCAGGTCTTCCGGACCACCTCCAATGCGCACATCAACACCGGCGACGGCGCGGCGATGGCCCTGCGTGCCGGTGTCCCGCTGATGGACATGGAGTTCTACCAATTCCACCCCACCGGTATCGCCGGCAAAGGGATGCTGATCACCGAGGGCGTCCGCGGCGAGGGTGGGTACCTCATCAACAAGGACGGCGAGCGTTTCATGGAGCGTTACGCCCCGCGCGCCAAGGACCTGGCCAGCCGCGACGTGGTGTCGCGCGCAATCGTCACCGAGGTCAAGGAGGGCCGCGGCTGCGGCGAGCAGGGCGATTATGTGATGCTCAAGCTAGACCATCTGGGCGAGGCGGTGATCTCCAAGCGCCTCCCCGGGATCCGCGAGTCGAGCCGTATCTTCGCCGGCGCCGACCCCGTGGTCGAGCCTATTCCGGTGTTCCCGACCGCGCACTACGCCATGGGCGGCATCCCCACCGACCGCTTCGGCCGGGTCGCCATGCCGGCGGGGCACGGCGCCGAAGAGGTCGTGGTCGGGTTGTACGCGGCAGGGGAGTGCGCCTGCGCCTCGGTCCACGGGGCCAATCGGCTGGGTGGGAACTCACTGCTCGACATCCTGGTGTTCGGACGCCTGGCCGGCAAGGACATCATCGACTATGTCCGCGAGAATCCGTATCAGCGGAGTGTCCACTCGGCGAGCCTGGATCAGGCGATGTCGCGCCTGGAGCGCTGGGGCCAGAAAGGGGAGGGACTGACCGTGCAACAACTGCGCGCCGAGCTTCGCAGGTGCATGGAGGACCATGCTGGCGTGTTCCGCACCGAGGATGTCATGGCCGAGGGGTATCGCAAGCTCTGCGCGCTGCGCGAGCGACTCCCTGCGGTGCGTCTGACCGATCATTCCAAGGTGTTCAACACCGCGCGCATCGAAGCCCTGGAGCTCGAGAACATGATGGACGTCGGACTCTCGATCGCGGTCTCCGCGCTCCATCGCCAGGAGAGCCGCGGCGCCCACTCGAGACCGGACTACCCACAG
>Ga0316576_10000518_pt1 | contig 18079 bp, 16 predicted proteins | sample S0NA_FD_203075 | JGI IMG/M metagenome (GOLD analysis project Ga0316576, IMG submission 203075) | Rhizosphere microbial communities from salt marsh grasses in Alabama, United States - S0-2_050615r3r5 | ecosystem: Host-associated > Plants > Roots > Rhizosphere | place: USA: Alabama | collected... | reverse complement strand
TGGCGCAGCGCCTCGTAGAGACAGATACCCGCGGCCACCGAGACATTGAGGCTCTCCACCCTGCCGCACATGGGCAGACGGACCAGGCGGTCGCACCGCTCGCGGGTCAGCCGCCGCAGCCCGCTGCCTTCGCTGCCCATGACCAGACCGAGCGGCCCGGTGAGGTCCGCTGCGTAGAGCTCGGTCCCGGCGTCGCCGGCGGTACCGGTGAGCCAGACACCTTGCTCCTTGAGCCGATCCATCGTTCGCGCGAGATTGGTGACCTGGACATAGGGGAGTGTCTCCGCCGCGCCGCTCGCGACCTTGCAGACCACGGGCGTGAGCCCGACCGCATTGTCCTTCGGTGCAATCAGGGCGTGAACGCCGGCCGCCTCGGCGGCGCGCAGACAGGCCCCCAGGTTGTGGGGATCCTGCACCGCGTCGAGAAGGAGGAGGAAGGGCGGGTCTTCGATCCGGTCCAGGAGTGCAACGAGGTCCTGCTCCGAACGCGCGACCGGGACCCTGATCCAGGCCAAGGCGCCCTGATGATTGGCGCCTTCCGTGACGCGTTCGAGCTCCCCGCGCTCAACCTGACGCAGCTTGACACCCGAAGCACCCGCGACATCCGCGAGCTCGACGAGGCGCCGGTCACGGCGACCGAGGTCCAGCCAGAGCTCGTCGACCCCCTCGCTTCCGAACTTCAGCGCCGCGCGCACGCTGTGGATGCCCCAAACCGGGTGCAGATCCTTGCCGCGCCGCGGCTCCCCGCCTCGACTCTCGACACCGCGGGCCGAACCCGTCATGCGACCGGCTGATGATGGCCAGGATGGCGATGAATCAGCATCTCTTCGGGGTTTCGATTTGTGGATTCAGCTCCGTCGTCGGAGTCAATCACGACGCCGGCCCCGCTCCCGCGGGCTTGCGCTTGCGTCGGCTGCGTGAGCGCGGCTTGTTGCTGCGCTCGGCGGCCGGCTGCGCCTGAGCAGGTGCCTGGCCGGCAGACCTCTGCTTGGCCTTCGGCCTGGGCTTGCGCTCGGCCGACCCCTTCGGCTCGGCCAACACGAAATCGATCTTACGATCGTCCAGGCTCACGGCGGCCACTTGGACCCTGAGGCGATCACCCAGGCGATACACGGTACCGGTACGCTCCCCGTGGAGACGATGACCGATGGGGTCGAAATGGTAGAAGTCGTTATCCAAGGCCGTGATGTGCACCAGTCCGTCGACATACACCTCGTCGAGCTCGACAAAGATGCCGAACGAGTTGACGCTGGTGATGGTGCCGTCGAACTGCTCGCCGAGCTTGTCCTGCATGAACTCGCACTTGAGCCAATCCTCCGCATCGCGGGTTGCTTCGTCGGCGCGCCGTTCAGTCCCAGAGCAGTGCTCCCCGATCTGCTGCAGTTCCGTCTTGGAGAGGTCCAGGTCCGCTGCCGTCCCTCCGGCGAGCATGTGCTTGACGATGCGATGGACGACCAGGTCCGGATAGCGCCGGATCGGTGAGGTGAAGTGGGTGTACGCCTCGTAGGCCAGGCCGAAATGGCCTGCGTTGTCCGAGCTGTACATCGCCTGCTGCATGGAGCGCAGCAACACGGTCTGAATAAGATGGCGGTCCGGGCGGTCCTCGACCACCTCGAGCAGCGCCGCGTAGTCCTTCGCGGTGGGTCGCTCGCCGCCCGGAAGCCTGAGTCCGAGCTGGCCCAGGAACTCCCGCAGATCGCTCAATTTCTCCGGGCTCGGCAGATCATGGATGCGATAGAGCGCAGGGACTTTCCTGCGCTCGAACAGACGCGCGGCTGCCACATTCGCGGCCAGCATGCACTCCTCAATCATGCGGTGAGCGTCGTTGCGGATCAGCGGGACGACCGCGGCGATACGTCCCTGGTCGTTGAACTCGAACTTGGTCTCGACGGTATCGAAGTCGATGGCGCCGCGCTCTGCACGTGCTTGGTGCAATGTGCGATAGAGTGCGTGCAGCTCATGCAGATGAGGCAGCAGATCCGCGTGGCGCTCGCAGAGCTCCACGTCTTCGCCCACGATCATGGCGGCCACCTGATCGTAGGTAAGACGGGCATGGGAGCGCATCACGGCCTCGAAAAAGCGGGTGCGCGTCACCTTCCCCTCGGCATTGATATACAGCTCGGCGGTCATGCACAGGCGGTCGACCCGCGGATTGATCGAGCAGAGGCCGTTGGACAGCACCTCCGGCAGCATCGGGATGACCCGGTCGGGGAAATAGACCGAGTTCCCCCTCGCATAGGCCTCGGCATCCAAGGCCGTGCCCGGCGACACATAAGCCGAGACGTCGGCGATACTGACCAGGAGCTTCCAGCCTTTCGGCTTGCGCTCACAATAGACGGCGTCGTCGAAGTCTCGGGCGTCGGCCCCATCGATGGTGACCAAGGGGAGCGCGCGCAGATCCGTGCGACCCGCCTTCGCCGCTTCCGGGACCTCGCTGCGGAGTCGGGCGATCTCGGCCTCCACCTCGGGCGGCCACTCCACCGGAAGGTCGTGGGCGCGGATCGCGATGTCCGTCTCCATCCCCGGCGCCATATGGTCGCCCAAGACCTCCAGAATCCGACCGATCGGCTGGGTTCGCTGGGTAGGCTGGTCGGTGATCTCGGCGACCACGATCTGGCCCTGCTCGGCCCCGGCCATCCGATCGCTCGGGATGATGATGTCGTGGTTCAGCCGCTTGTTGTCCGGCATGACGAAACCGACGCCGCTCTCCTTGTAGAGGCGCCCGACGACGGTCCGGGTCTTCCGCTCCAGGATCTCGACGACCGCACCTTCGAGCCGACCCCGTCGATCGCGGCCGGCGACCCGCACCACCACGCGATCGCCGTGGAAGAGCGCGCGCATCTCCTTGGGATAGAGAAAAAGGTCGTCACCACCCTCGTCCGGGCGCACGAACCCGAACCCATCGGCATGCCCGATCACACGGCCGGCAATGAGGTCGCGCTTGTTCACCAGGCAGAAGGCCTGATTGCGATTACGGACCAGCTGACCGTCGCGCACCATCGCGGCGAGGCGGCGCTCCAGTGCGATGAGGTCTTGCTCGTCGGTCAGGTGGAGTGTGGCGGCAAGCGCGTCCGCGCCGAGCGGTGCACCGAGATTGGAGAGGGTCTCGAGGATGAATTCCCGACTCGGAATGGGGTTCGCGTACTTTTTTGCCTCGCGCTGGCGATGCGGATCCGCATCCTTGGCGGCTGTGGGGGTTCGGCGTCGTGTCACGTGAGCTGGTTCTGTTTCGCAAAGGGTTAGTGTACCCTTGACACCCTTTGACTGTCTCACTAATATTCCGGCCTCGCTACGGATGACCGGTGTGACCGGCCGCATCCGACCTCACGCCGAGGTGGCGGAATTGGTAGACGCGCATGGTTCAGGTCCATGTGGGCGAAAGCTCGTGGAGGTTCAAGTCCTCTCCTCGGCACCACCCCATGCCAGCACACTGGGGCGCGCATCAGACCCCGGTCCGCTGCCTCTCTCGGACCATCCCCCCATCGCTGCACCGCCTGAGGAACCACCGCCCCTGATCGGAGGACGGCCGTCGGTCCACGCGGGAGCCCTTGCACAACCGCAGAGCAGAGGCCAGTCCCGGCACCGCGGACGCGCCCTGCCCTTCGTGGGGCTCGTCCGGGCCAGGTGTCTGGGAAGGTCAGAACGCCGTCAGGCGGACGCGCGACGCCTGGATCCGGGGCCGATCAACGGACGTCAGCTCTGGCGCAGTTGGACAGCATCGAAATCCTCGGCAACCGGGTGATCGCCGCAGGGGCCGGTGACCGCTTCGCGGCGCAGCGCTGTGGTCAACATCCCGGCCTGCCGGGCGGCGTCGAGCTCCTCGCGACTGTCGGAGAGGAAGAGGATGTCGCGGGCGGGCATGCCGATAGCGGCGACGATGGCGCGGTAGGCGGCGCTGTCGCGTTTGCCCCCGATCCGGGTGTCGAAGAATCCGGAGAAGAGCGGCGTCAGGTCGCCGTGCTCCGTATGGCCGAGCAGCAGCTTCTGGGCATGCACCGAGCCGGAGGAGTAGACATAGAGACGCATGCCGGCGTCGTGCCACTCGCGAAGGCGGCGGGCCGCGTCCTCGTAGACATGGCCGCGGAAGTCGCCTCGGGCGTACCCCTCCTCCCAGATCAGCCCCTGCAACGCCTTGAGCGGTGTGATCTTGAGATCAGCCGCGATCCACTCGAGCATCTCCCTGATCAGGGCATCCTCTCGAGGTGTCCCGCCGGCATGGTCGCGCGCCGCATCGAGCAGCCGCGACACCTCCGGGTCATTGCGACGCGCGCGGACGAATGCGGGGAGCCGTTGCGCCGCATAGGGAAACAAGACGTCCTTGACGAAGGAGAGGCTCGAGGTCGTCCCCTCGACATCGGTGAGGATCGCCCTGACCATTCGCGCTACTCGTAGCGTGGGAAACGTGACGCGATGTCGCTGCCGGTGAAGTTGGCCACCCAGCCCTCCGGGTTGGTGAAGAGGCGGATCGCGGTGAATGACGGGCGCGGTCCCATGTCGAACCAATGGGCCGTGCCGTGGGGAACACTGATGAGGTCTCCCTGCTCGCAGATGACCGCGTAGACCCGCTCCCGCGCATGCAAGTAGAACAGCCCACTGCCCTCGACGAAGAAACGGACCTCGAATTCGGCGTGGGTGTGCTCCTCAAGGAATTTCGCGCGCAGGGCATCCCGGTCGGGATGGTCGGGCGTCATGCGCAGGACGTCTACGGAGCTGAACCCACAGTCGTTCATCAGGCGATCGATGTCGCGTCGATAGGCGGCGATCACCTCATCGGACGTGGCCTCGGCGGACAAGGCCGAATCGGCCCGCCAACGTTCGAAGTTGACGCCGATCTCACCGAGCTCGCGTCGGATCTCGGCGGGCTCTATGCAGACAGACTCGGACGGCGGCCCGTTTTCGGAATAGACGCGCAGCTCGCTCATCGGGTCATCCTCCTGGTCAGGGTTTCGCACTCGAGCAGGAACTCGAACGCCTCGGTCTGCCGACGCGCGTCGGCGACGCTGCTGCCCCAGGTGTAGAGGCCGTGGCCGGCAATCAAGTAGGCCGGCAGAACCGGCCCGTGCTCCAGCGCCTGCTCGACGCGCTGCGCAAGACGCGGGATGTCCTGGTCGTTGTCGAGAACGGGCAATCTCAGGATCGCCTCATGTGTCTCGATTCCGGGCAGCGCCTTGAGCAGCTCATAGTCGGATAGGATGAGGGCATCCCCCGCCAGGCGTGAGAGGACCGTGGCCGGGACGGAGTGGGTGTGCAGCACCGCACCGATTGCCGGGTCGCGGCGATAGAGCATGAGATGCAGAAGGCTCTCTGCGGACGGCCGACAGCCATCGGTGAGGGTGCCACCGTCAAGGTCGAGCACCATGATCCCACTCTCGTCCAGCTCGCCCTTGTGACGGCCGGACACGGTCATGGCAATCCGGCGCCCGTCGAGCCGCGCCGAAAGGTTTCCGGAGGTCGCGGGCAGCCAGCCGCGGGAAAAGCAGAAGCGTCCCACGGCCACCAGCTCGGCTGCGCGTGTTCTGAAGACCTCGTCGTCGCCCATCGGATTTATGCCGCTCAAAGCGGCAATTTAAGCCAGACGCCCCGACGGGTCCACCTCATGCGGGCCGCTTGTTGGCGAGGTCCGGTCCGGACAACCCGCGGCGTGACGGCCGGGTCCAGCCGGAAGATGGACCGGGACGGGGTGGAGCGAGCGGTTACCGCTCGGAGGCTGCCCGTGGCGTGCTCGACTCAGCAGCCTCACCCGGTAGGCGAGAGGTCAAGAACCATCATTAGGAGAACCGACCGCGCGGTTGCACGCGCGGCCGGCAGCAATGGTCAAACGGGGCGCCTCCAGAAGACACCCGGGGTTGGCTCACGGCTGCCGCACCAGATCGCGGTAGGCATGCCAGGTCGCGTGGCCGAGGATCGGAAACACGACGACCATCCCGACGAGAAACGTCATGAAGCCGACGCCGACCAGCGTGGCGATCAGCGCGGCCCACACGATCATCGCCGGCAGATCCGCCAAGGTGACGCGCAGGCTCGTGCGGATAGCGGTTGCCGCATCGGAGCCCCGGTCGATGATCATCGGCACCGAGACAACCGATCGCGCGAAGACGACGCAGGCCAGAACGCCGCCGACGACCAGATAGGACACCGCCTGTGCGGCGGTCACCTGCTCGAGCACACCACCCCAGATCGTCGCGCCGACACTCGGCCCTGCACTACCCAAGGCCAGATAAAGCATCATGGTCGAGGCTGCGAACCAGACCGCGCTGATCGCCAGCAGGCCGCCCGAGAACCGCAGCAAGGCCTCGCGATTGCGCGAGAGCACCGACAGTGAGGTGTCGAAATCGCCGCGCTCACCGGACAGCCTGCGCCGTGACAACTCGCACAGGCCAGCCGTCAAAAGCGGACCGACCAGCAGGAAACCGGAGATGCTCGCCGCGATGAGGTACGGGTGGCGCCAAAAGCCAAGGATCACTGTACCCAGGATCGACACCATCAATCCGTAGGCCAGGCTGGCGCGCGGCGTGTGGCGCAGGTCATCCCAACCCCTGCTGAGCCAGACAAAGGGCCGCGTCAGCGGAATATGGGACACGGGCAGCGCGCCGACCGGATGTCCGCGCAGATGGGTTGCGGTACTCATGAGGACTCCTCCCAAGAATCGTTGTGCTGCGGCGGCGCACAGGCCCGGAGCATGACCGCGCCGTTCTCCCGCATCACAACAGGGTGCCGAAGGCCCGCGGTCTGTCACCCAGCGCTGAAGAATCGACCCTTCCCGGCACGCACGACGGCGAGGCCGCCCACTGCCCTTCGCCGAATGGCCATGGAGAAACGGCGAACCCGCCAGCTGCTGCTCCGTGCTGTTGGTTGGCGAGGATTGCTCGTCAATCAGCAAGCCATGCCGCACGTCCGGAATCCGTCCCGCCGCCGCCCGTTAAAACCAACCTTTACGCTTGGTTTTGCAACTAAGGATAGTTCTTGGGCAGGCGATTGGCAAGGTCCATACGGCCCTGCTTGGCCGGAAACCCGGACGCCCCCGGCTGAGCGGCCCGGGACCGAAAAGCGGCAGACGCAGTCCAGAGGGGGATGCTGACCAATCGCGATCCCGACCATCATCAGCTCGGAAGGCTCCCTGTACAGGCACTGAGGTGCCTGCACAGGCCGGGGCCTCCTGCCCCGGCGGAAAAATGCTCTAAACGTCCGCGCTTCCAAAAAGGCCGCTGCGCGAACGAGTGGCGCTCACCAGCTCAGCACGACGAAGCGTTGCATGCCCTCTTTCCGAACCAGAAAGAGGACCCGTCCCGTCTTGCGCCCAGCCTTGACGGCGTTCTGGAAGTCGCCGACGTTCTTCACCCATTGGCGGTTGACCTGAAGGATCAGCGTCCCTGGCTCGATTCCGGCCGTGGCGGCGATCGAGCCCGGCTTGACCTCGGTCACGAGGACGCCTTCACCGGGCTGACCGCCGAATTGCTCGGCGAGCTGGGGGGTCAGGGTCTGCACGGTGAGTCCGAGCTCGTCGCTGGTCTGGGCCGGGGCGGCAGATGCAAACGCGTCTGGGGTGAGCGTGCCGATGGTCACCTGCAGCGTCTGGCGCTCACCCTCGCGCACAATGGTGAGATCCTGACTGGTTCCCGGCGTGGTCAGTGCGACCCGATTCCGGAAATTCCCCACGTCGCTGACCGGCTCACCACGATAGGCGACAATGACGTCGCCCTGCCGCAGCCCCGCCTTGGCCGCGGGTGAATCATCGGAAACCTGGGCAATCAGGATGCCTTCACCCTGGGACATCCCGAAGGATTCCGCCAGATCCGCGGTCAAGGGCTGAATGACGATCCCCAGGTATCCGCGCGTGACCTCCCCTCGCTCGATCAACTGATTGGCGATGGCATTGGCCAGATTGATGGGGATAGCGAAACCCACGCCCATGTAGCCGCCACTGCGGCTGAAGATCGCGGTGTTCATGCCCACCACCTCACCATCGAGATTGACGAGCGGGCCGCCGGAGTTGCCTGGATTGATGGCCGCGTCGGTCTGGATGAAGTCCTCGTAGTCGTTGATGCCCAGGCTGGTGCGCCCCGTTGCGCTGACCACACCCACCGTCAGTGTATGGCTGAGTCCGAACGGGTTGCCGATCGCAACCACCCACTCCCCGACCTCGAGCTGCGATGAGTCAGCCATGGTCAGCGCGGGCAGACCACCGGACTTCAACTCGATGACCGCCACATCGGACTGTGGATCACGGCCGGTCACCTCGGCTTCGAGCTCCCGCCCATCCTGAAATGTCACGCGGATCTTCTGTGCACCCTCGACCACGTGATTGTTGGTCATGATATAGGTCTTGTCGGCCAGGAGCCCCTTCTGCGCGGTGAAGACGAAACCAGAGCCCTGCCCCATCACGCGCGGCTCACTCGGCGCCTCTGGCTGAGGTCCGCTCGGACCACCGGGAAAGCGATCACCGAAGAAGCGTCTGAAGAACTCTTCGCCGAAGGGGAACTCCTCCCCGAACGGCGCGCCGAGCGGTGCCTCCCCCATGGCGGCGCCCTGACCTTCGACCTGAATGAAGACCACCGAAGGGGAAACGGCCCGTGCGACCGAGGCGAACGCCTTGCTGGTCTCGCGCAGGCTCTCCACGCCGCCGTCCAACGCCTGCGCCGGCCCGGTCAGGAAAGCGGCCAGTGCCAGACTGAAAATGAATCGATCTGATCTCATTGTTTGCTACCTCGAGTGGATTGGCTGAGCCTGGACCCGGATGGGACCGCACCGGGTCCAGGCTCGAATAACCGCGAGAACACGCATTTGAACTGCAAAGCGGCAAGCGCCGCAACCCGCTGCAATCGGCTCAGGATCCCGCCCATCCGCGATGCCGGTAGACCCACCAACCCAGGTACTCCTTCAGCGCGCGGGTGCTGTCGGACAGCGCCTCGGCATCCGGAAGCCAGCGGATCGGGTGAGCCGGCTCAGGCATGACCTCGAAGTCGATCGGGGCCGGTATCGCATCGATGCCAACCGCACGGAAGGTCGCCAGGGCCCGCGGCATGTGCAATGCCGAGGTCACCAGCAAAACCCGATCGATCCCTTCCGCGCGCACAATCTCGGCGGTATAGAGGGCGTTCTCTCGCGTATTGCGGCTGCGCCCCTCCAATAGCACCGCCTCGGGCGGAACGCCCAGATCGGTCAGGAACCGCCGCATCCCGTCGGCCTCGACGGCGCGCTCTCCCAACCAGGGCAGGCCGCCTCCCGAGACGATGATGCGGGGCGCCTTGCGGGCATGGTAGAGCCGCGCCGCGTGCCACACCCGATCCGCGGCCCGCCCCAGATCAGGATAGGACCAGTCAGGCGGTGCGCCCCGGATGGCTCCCCCGAGCACCACCGCCGCATCCGCGGCCGGCAAGGTCTGGACCCCCTGTTGGACGAAGCGACCCTCCAAGGAGAGACGCAGTCGATCCGATACCATAGGCATCGACCAGAGAGCGAGCCAAAGGATCCCGATCGCCAAGCTCAGCAGGGCGGCTCGGACCCGGCCCAGCAGCATCAGGACCAGCGCCAGCGATCCGAGGACGAGCGAGGCGCCGAGCGGATAGGCCAACTGGCTGAGCAACTTATCCAGGTAGAGCATGGATCTGGGCGCACCTGTCTGCGGATGCCTCGCACGGAGCGGTCACTTGGACGGCTGGCAGCGCGGGACTACTTGAGATAGCCGGGAACCACGGCGTCGACCGAGGTTGCGGCGATGCCGAGCTGGCCGAGCCCGTCCTCTCGACAGAGGCTGTCGACCTGAAGGGATCGATAGTTGTCCATGCTGAACGGGCGACCCGGCAGCTTCTCGAAGACACGCGCCTGGAGCCGGGACAGACCCTCGTTCAAACCGATGACGCGCACAGGCCGCCCGATCCGAGCCGCCGTATAGGCAAGGATGTCACGCAGCGTAAAGGTGCGTGGACCGCACAACTCATAGCACTTCCCGCTGGTCGACGTGTCTTCGAGCGCACGCAGCATGGCGCTCACGACATCGCCCACATAGACGGGTGCAAAACGCGAATCGGCGCAGGCCAGCGGGAAGGGTCCGGGGAACAGTCGCAGCAGCGAGGCGAAGCGGTTGAAGAGACTGTCGCCGGGTCCGAAGATCACGGAGGGACGAAGCACGGTCACCGCCAGACCCTTCCCCGCGGCGGCCAATGCCACGGCCTCCCCGCGCCCTTTGCTCCTGAGATACTCGCTCGGACCCGCGGGGTCCGCGTTCAGTGCGCTCATCTGCACATACGACCGCACCCCGGACTGACTCGCCAGCTGCGTCGCCAGCTCGACCATCCCGACGTGGACCGCCTCGAAGGTACGGCCGGCATCTTCGTTGAGAATCCCGATCAGATTGATCACCGCATCGCAGCCGTTCATCGGCTCGCGCAAGCCGGCCTCGTCCCAACGCTCGAGTCCGCACAGCTCGCAGCCAGGCACCAGTCTAAGATGGCGATGCCGATGAAGGTGCCGCGTCGGCACGCGGACCAGGTAGCCTGCGCCGGACAGGCGATTCAACAGATGCTGACCGACGAAGCCGGTCCCTCCAAGGACACAAACGCGCGGATGTCTCATGATGTCTAGGTCACTCCTCTGGGGCGTCTGGTCGCCCGTGATCTGGAGCCGACTGGCTGCACTGCAAAGCCACCCCGTGCCGCCGGGCCTCCGTTCGGGTCCGCAGCCGCCGACCCCTGTCTTGCGCCATCGCGGGCATGTGACCGCCCCGGGCACGGTGAACGCGGCGTAATATCCTACCGAATCGGCGGCCGGGCGGCTTGTCGCGCCTGCGGTCGCCGGAAACCGAAAGGGACATTGTCACTTGCTCGAGCTAACCGCCTATCTCGCCATCGGTGCCGCATCCGGACTACTCGCCGGGCTCTTCGGGGTGGGCGGCGGCGTGATCGTGGTGCCCGCACTCATCCTGCTCTACGCCCAAATCGGGCTGGCGACGGATTGGACACCACACCTCGCCGTAGGCACGTCGCTCGCCACCATCGTCGGCACCGGGGCGGCCTCGGCCCATGCGCATCATCGGCGCCGCGCGGTGCACTGGGGTCTGGTCGCCGGACTGGCGCCGGGAATCGTCTTGGGCGCCTGGATCGGCGCTGCCCTGGCCAGCTTCATCCCCGAGCTCTGGCTGAAGCGGGTCTTCGCCTGCTTCCTGAGCTTCGTCGGCGCACGCATGCTCATCCCCGGAAACGTGCGCCGCGATGGCGCCCTCCCGGGCCCGCTGGGCATGTGGACCGCCGGCGGGGGCATCGGGGCTCTTTCCGCGCTGGTCGGCATCGGCGGCGGCACCCTGACGGTCCCGTTTCTCAACGGCCGTGGACTCGACATGCGCGAGGCCGTCGGCACCTCGTCCGCCTGCGGCATCCCAATCGCGATCGCCGGGGCGGTCGGTTTCATGGTCATGGGCTGGGGACGCGAGGGCTTGCCGGACTGGAGCACCGGATTTATCCACTGGCCAGCGGTCTGCGGCATCCTGCTGGCCAGCATACCGACCGCGCCGCTGGGCGCACAGCTGGCGCAACGCCTGCCTGTCGCCTTGTTAAAGCGTCTGTTCGGGGTCCTGCTCTTGCTCGTCGCCATCCGCCTGGCGACCGGTGGCGACTGAGCCCGGTCAACGCCCGCCGTCGAGCATGAGCCGGCGATAGAGATAGACCTGACCTTGGCGATCCCGCAAGACCAGGCGACCCTGATCCAAGGCGTATTCGAACTCCTGAGCGAAGCTCTCGCGACGATTGGTCAGCTCGACACGATCGCCGGTCACGCGAATATCACCATCGATGGATCCGCTGAAGGGCGCATAAATGCGATAGCGTCCACCCTGAACGATCAGAAGCCCATCGTCACTGCCTTCCCAGATGCCTTCCAGCGGACCCGCACCCCACGGCATCGCGCCTGCCATCGGACCGCCGGGCGCGAGACGCCCCATCATCTCGGCCATCTGCCCCGCTTGGCCCATCTGGCCCATCTGACTCATCGGATCCATCTGCGAGCCGCCGGGGAACGGCATGGGAACCGAGCCCGGCACGCCTCCGGGCCAGGACCCGAACCCGGACGGCCAGCCGGACATGCCCATCGGGTTGCTCCACCCTTGTGGCCCCGCCGGAAAGGCACCACTGCCGGCACCGAACAGGCCCATCGCCTCCATCATCCGCACCATGGCGTCCGCCATCGCCGAGCGGTTCGGGTTGACATCGGCGGAGAGGTCGGACGCGAGCACGCCCCAGAGGCAGACGGCCATGACCGAAAGGCGGCGACGATTGGCGTTCGACATCAGCGATTCATTCAAGACTGAAAGAAGCCCGCGCCCGGCACGGGGGGAAGCCAGTCGGACACACGCGCCGGCAGGCCGAGCCGCTCGGCGTAGATCACCCGATAGGCGAGAACCCGTTCAACATAACGACGCGTCTCGCGGAACGGGATCGAGACGATCCACAGGTCAGCCTCGATACAGGCATCGGGAAGCCAGCGTGCGACCCGCTGCGGTCCCGCATTATAGGCGGCCGTGGCCAAGGCGACATGCCCAAAGCGATCGCGCATCCGCGCCAGGTAGGCACTGCCCAGTGTGATGTTCACGGACGGATCCAGCAGATCCCAACGCGTCGGCGGATCTAGATCAAGCCCCTGTGCGACTTCACGCGCCGTCCCCGGCATGACTTGCATCAAGCCGATCGCGCCCGCGTCGGATGCCAGGGTCCGGGCGAAGACACTCTCCTGTCGGATCACCGCAAAGACCCAGTCCTCATCCATGCCGATCTGCCAGGCCCGCTCGCCGATCAACGAGCGATGCTTCAGCGGAAAACGCAGGTCCAGATCGTCCCAATAGCCGGCGCTTGCCGACGCTTGGATGGCCAGATCGTGCCAGCGCATGACATCTGCCACGTAGGCCGCGGCCATGAGGTCGGGGACCTCGAGATCCCGGATCAGCTCCCGCCATTCCCGACGCATGTCGGTCTCGCGGCCCAGACGGCTCAGCTCGCGCACCCGAGCGATCGTCGGACTCGCGGCCAACGCTCGGATCCGCGCCGGCTCGGCCGGTGTCCCGGCAGGGTCGAGACGATAGCTCAGCCCGAGCCGATCGGCGGCGATGAAGGCCCAGAGGCTGCGCCCCTGCGCGGCCGCCGTCAGGGCGATCCGGGACTGCGCCTCGCGGCCGAGCGCCGCCTCGGCCCGCCCTTGCCAATAGAGCCAGCGATCGCGCTTCGCCTCGCTTTCGGGCATCCGCGCCACCCACTCGGCGACCCGATGCCAGGCTCCTTGGCGAATCGCCGCACGCAGGCGCGCCTCCTGCTCCGGAAGGTTGTGACTGGTCGCCCGTATGGCGCTCCACACCACGAGGCCGCGCGGGTCGCCTGCCTCGCTCAGGGCACGTGCGACTGCCGCATGTGCGCGATCGGAGGCACGCTCGTCCGCGGCCAGACGATGCCGCCAGGCGCCCAACGCCTCGAGGGCCGCCTCCGGCGAGCGCTGCGCCAAGCGGGCGACGCCATGCGCAAGGATCGGAGCCGCGCGAGGGTCGTTCTCCTCGAAACCGAGTGGCGCCAGCACCAAGGCGGGCTCGGCATCGACCGCGAGCCAATGGTCGTGCCAGAGACTCTCCGACGCCGGCAGCAGCCCGCCAAGATAGCGGGCGACGCCCCGCTCCCCCGCCTCCATCGCCAGACGCAGCCGGTCCCAGATGCGGGCCGGCGTCAGCTCGCCGGCGTCGCGCCAGGCCGCGAAGACCGGATCGCAGGCTTCCGGCTGCGAGCGTGCCGACAGCCACAGGGGCTCAACCTGCGCCAGCGCCTCGTCGCGGCGTCCCGTCTCGAGCAGCGAGCGCAGGAACAGACATTGCCGCACCGTGGATTGGTCGCCGCGATAGATCCGCGCATAGTCCGACCAGCGCTCCGCACCGGCGAGTCGCGCCAGATAAGCCCGGCGCAGCCGGTTGGCAAGCTGGGTCTGCGGAAAGTCCCGCAGAAAGTCCTCGATCTGGTCGTCCGATGCTGCGGGGAGGTCTCGCGCGAGCTCGGAGAAACGCAGATAAGGATAGAGGGGGTAGTCGGTGAGCTGGGCGGCCAGGCGTTGAAAGGTTTCCAGGTCCCCGCTGCTCAAAGCGCGCTGGGCCTCCAGGAAGGCGCCCCGATCATCCGCCTGCGCGCAACGGACAACCGCGAGCAGGATCGCCCCGACGGCGAGCAGGAGGGCCGGCGACCGCCGGTGCATTGAGAGCGGCGCGAGCACGGACTCGGGGATCCTGAATCGGCTTGTCGACACACCCATTGTCGGCGAAACTTCTCCCTTCTGTTGAGGCGCGACCGGGTCGCGCCGCCGCGCCGACCTGACAGGGACAACGCCATGCGCCTTCGCCACGGCTGCTCGACGCTGACACCCACCGCCGCCCTGGTGGCCACCCTGAGCGCGACGGCAGTTACCGCCGGACCCAAGCTTCAGGGGATCTACTCCAACATGGAGCCGTCGGTAGGGCAAGGGGAGCTGATCGGCATGGAGGTCTTCATCCTGCCGTACGTCGAGGGCAGCGGCGACGGCGAGGTCGCCTACACCGCTCTGATCCAGTTCGCGGACGGCCTGCCTGCCCGCCCGCAGCTCGTGGAGGCTGATGTCCAGGGCCAGACCATCGCGCTCTCGGCCATCCATCCGGTCTTCGGCGAGCTCCGATTCACCGGAAGCATCGACGGGGATGGCCTGTCTGGGCACTTCGACCAGCTCGGAGAGGTGACGCTGCCCCGCGGCGAGAGCATCTCGCAGTGGGGCTCGGGCGACCGCTAGTCCAGGGATCCAGACTCACCTTCAACCCTGAGAGAATGCCATGAAGACAGCGATCCTCGCCCTCATCTGCCTGCTCATCGGAAGTGCCATCGGCGGATTTCTCGCACTTGGTTTCGGCGCCGGGATAGGGGCCGCGAACGGACTCGTCATTGGATCACAGGCCGGTGTCTGCCTGGCCGTCGAGACTGCTGAGGAGCAGGGCCTGGTGAGCGACCCGGCGCAGAGCGATGCACTCATCGCCGCAGCGGTCGCCAAGATCCGCGACAAGAGCGGCGCGGTCCCGGCTGAAGCCGGCTTGGAATGGATCCACACTGCCGACCAGTGCCGCGACATGGTTCGCCAACTGGTCGAGGGGCCGGAGCACGTGGCCCAAGCGCCAGCTGCCCCGCGTCCGCATTGACCCGATCGGGTCGCCGCCCCGCTTCAGGCCTCGCGCCCGAGCACCCGCTCGCCCCAGTCGGCGAGTGCGTGGAGCACCTGCAGCTTGTGCGGATCCTCGGCGTATTGCTCAGACAGCGCACTCAGACGCCTCTGGTAATCCGCGAACACGATCCCGCCGCCCGCAGCAGGGTCGGTCAGGCGGGCGAGCCGGAACCGGTCCCAATCGTCGCGCTCGGCCGGGGTCAGCGTGTCCGGCCAATTGCGGGCACGATAGCGAAACAGCATCTCGCCCAGCCGCGGGTCCTGGAAGGTCGCGGGATAAGCCGCCAGCCCGGTCGGATCGAGTCGGTGGATCTCCTCCATGGCGCGACGGTCCGCGTCCGAGAAAAACCCTCCCGAGTAGAGCATCAGGTCGGGGTCGGTCTCCGCGTCTCTCGCGCCGGCGAGATGGACCGCCCGGACCTTCTGCTGCACCGCTGCCGCAGAATCGCGCAGCAACCGCGCCTGCTCCGCGATCGCCGCCGGCGCGATGTCCCAGCGCTTCGCCGCCTCGCGGGTCAGGGTGCTCATGGGAGCGAGGATGGGGGCACGATTAACGTGGATCGTCTTCAATGGAACGCGCTCCACCCCGTCGGGAAGGTCACCCGCCGGGCTGAACAGGCGGGCCCTGATCTCGTCCGCGGAGAGATCGAGCAACAATCTCGCCGGCGCGCGCAGATCGACACAAATCACGCCGTTCGGATTGGACGGATGCGAGCACAGCGGAAGCACGGGGGCGATGCAGCCCAGCGAGGCCGGGTACCGGGCCGAGACATGCAGTAAGGGGGCACGCCGGGCGAGAAGCCCCCGCACCGCCCGCTTGTCCCGCAACCTCAAGGCATAGTCGAACAACTTGGTCTGGGCACTGCGCAGCCGGCGTGCGAGCTCGATCGTGGCACGCACGTCTGACAGGGCATCATGTGCCTGACCGTGCTCGATCCGGTTGGCGTCCGTCAGATGCTCGAGCTTAAAGGAGGTCGCGCCGTCGTCGCGGGTCGGCCACTCCAGACCTTCCGGACGCAAGGCATGCGCAAGGCGCAAGGCATCGATTAGATCCCAGCGCGAATTTCCATTGCGCCACTCGCGTGCATAGGGGTCGAGCAGGTTGCGGTAGAGCAGATTGCGCGTGACCTCGTCGTCGAAGCGCATGCTGTTGTAGCCCGCACCGCAGGTACCCGCGACGCTGAGCTGGGCATTGACGACGGAGGCGAACTCAGCCTCGACCAACCCCTCGCGGTCGGCGATCTGCGGTGTGATTCCGGTTACCAGGCAGGCCTCCGGATGGGGCAGCAGATCCGTCGCGGGCCGACAATAGACCAGGCACGGCTCGCCGATCTCATTCAAATCGACGTCCGTGCGGACGCTCGCGAACTGGCAGGCTCGGTCCCGGCGCGGATCAGCGCCCCAGGTCTCATAGTCATGCCAAAGGAAGGTCGGCGTGCCCGGGCGACCAGCCAACGCGGCGAACGAGTCGGCTCCCGCGCTAGACCTTCTCGCGGATACGCGCACTCTTGCCGGTGCGACCGCGCAGATAATACAGCTTGGCCCGGCGCACGTCGCCCTTGCGCTTGACCTCGATCCCCGCGATCGCCGGGCTATGCGTCTGAAACACGCGCTCAACGCCCTCGCCATGTGACATTTTGCGGACCGTGAAGGCCGAGTTCAAACCCCGGTTGCGGATCGCGATGACGACGCCCTCGAAGGCCTGCAGACGTTCGCGCGTCCCCTCCTTGACCTTGACCTGGACAACCACGGTGTCGCCGGGAGCGAAGTCCGGCACCTCGGATTTCGTTTGCTCGTTCTCGAGCTCGAGAATGATGTTGCTCATGGTTTCCTTCGGCTCCTGTTCTCAACCGGTTTCGTCCCGAAGATTCAACCGGATATATTCATCGAGCAGCGTCTGCTCGTCTGGACTGAGGCCGCGCCGCACCAACAGGTCCGGACGACGCTGCCAGGTTCGCCCGAGCGCCTGTTGCCGCCGCCAGCGCTCGATCGCGCGATGATCCCCGCCGATCAAGACGGCGGGGACCGCGCATCCGTCGACCTCGAGCGGCCGGGTATAGTGCGGACAGTCCAACAGCCCATCCGTGTGCGAATCCCGAGCAGCGGACTCGGGATGACCGAGGGCACCGGGAAGCAGCCGGATCGCAGCGTCGATCAGGACCATCGCCGGCAACTCGCCGCCACTCAGGACGTAGTCCCCGATCGACCACTCTTGATCGATATCGCGCTCGATCAGTCGCTCGTCGATGCCCTCATAGCGACCGGCGACCAGGATCCAGCCGGGTTCCGTCGCAATCTCCTCCACCGCCGCTTGATCCAGCAGCCGACCCTGAGGCGAAAGATGGGCAACCCGGCTGCCCGGCGCCTCGGCGCGGGCAGCGGCGATCGCGTCGCGAAGCGGCTCGACCTTCATCACCATCCCGGGACCGCCGCCATAGGGTCGGTCATCGACCGTGCGATGCCGATCATGCGCGTAGTCGCGCGGGTTCCAGAGATGCAGCTCGGCAATCCCGTGCCTGAGTGCACGGCCGGTCACCCCCTGATCGAGGAGGATCCGGAAGAGCTCCGGTAACAGCGTCACGACATCGAAGCGCATCGCGGACACCCCGCCGGGTCGCCGCTGATCCCGGTCAGCCCCGACCGACCCTCCAACGTCACGTCCAGCCCGTTTAGAAGGACGCGTCCCAGTCAACCAGCATCCGAGCCTGCTCGAGATCGACGTCCTTGACGACATCACCCCACACGAACGGGAGCAGGCGCTCTCGATCACCCCGGATGACGATGACGTCATTCACGCCGGTCGAGAACAGACGATCGATCACACCGAGATCGGTACCCTCCGTCGTGACGACCGACAGGCCCTCAAGATCGATCCAGTAGA
>Ga0316576_10000517_pt1 | contig 18095 bp, 13 predicted proteins | sample S0NA_FD_203075 | JGI IMG/M metagenome (GOLD analysis project Ga0316576, IMG submission 203075) | Rhizosphere microbial communities from salt marsh grasses in Alabama, United States - S0-2_050615r3r5 | ecosystem: Host-associated > Plants > Roots > Rhizosphere | place: USA: Alabama | collected... | reverse complement strand
GGCCATCGTCAAGAACCTGATCGAGGCGATGGGCGGCGAGGTCGGGGTGGCAGCCGCGACGCCCCGGGGCTCGGTGTTCTGGATCGATCTCGACGACGGCGCGGCTCAGCCGCCGGTCGCCGAGCAGACCGCGACGTCCCCCACCCCGCCCGCCGTGGAGGAGCCCCGCACGTCCCCGGCGCGGTCCTCGCCCGTGCTGCCCGCGGACGCCACCCCGGGGCCCGAGAGCCAGCGCGAGCTGACCGAGATCCGCAAGCGGCTGCTGCTCATGGTCGGGCGGGTGGAGGAGATGATCGCCAACGCCTTGCGGGCGCTGGTCGAGCGCGACGTCTCCCTGGCCCAGAAGACGGTCCGCTTCGACCGCCAGGTGAACCGCAGCGAGATCGAGATCGACGAGATGTGCCTGGCGCTCCTCGCCCGCGCGCGCCCGGGGCCCGCCGAGCTGCGCTTCATCACGCTGGCGCTGAAGATGGTGATCGACCTCGAGCGCATCGGCGATCTCGCGGTGAACATCTGCGAGCGCGCGATGGATCTGGCGGCGAAGCCCCTGCTCCGTCCCTACACCGAGATCTCTCAGATGGCGGACCTGGTCCGCGGCATGCTCCGCGACGCCGTGGACGCCTTTGTCGATCACGACGCGGACAAGGCCCAGTCGGTGATCGACCGGGACGACCTGGTGGACCGGCTCTACATCCACACCTTCCGCGAGATCCTGGCCCTGATGCAGCGCAGCACCCAGGGGGTGGAGCGAGGCATCCACACCCAGGCGGTGGCCAAGCTCCTCGAGCGGATGGCCGACCACACGACCAACCTGGCCGAGCAGGTGATCTTCATGGTCAAGGGCCAGGACATCCGACACGCCGGCAAGCTGGACGTGCGCTGACCACCCGGCTTGCCACCTCGCACACGACCTTTCGCCCACTTAGGGGTGGCATACCCCTTGCTGCCTCCCCGGGCATGCGGGCCGTCCTCCTTGTTCTGCTGCTCCCCGCCGCTGCGGCGGCCCAGCCCCGCGTTCGTATCGCCCCCGAGGGGTCCCACCGGTGGCGGATCATCCAGGCCAGCAGGCTCCTCCGGCGACCCCTGACCCGATCCGAGCGAGCCGGCGTCGCCCTGGCGCACCGGGTCGGCCGGGGAGAGGCGGGCAAGGACGGCACGCCGGCGCGCCTCTACAACTACACCTTCGGCCAGGTGAAGCGGAAGATCCGCGTCCTCAAGGACGCCGGGTTCCCGCAGCTCGAGCGTCGCAAGCTGATCATGAGCGGGCTCTGCGGCGCTCGCCGCGGCCCGCTCCGGGGCCCGAGACCACCAACGACGCCGCGTCAACCGCAGAGGCCGAGCGCCCAGATCGGAAAGTAGCGCCGGTAGTTCTCGTAGTTGATCAACGTGGTCTTGTTGAACACGCCGACCATCGCCTCGCGGGGCCAGTCTCCGTCGGGCTGCTGGCGCCGGGCGAGGAATCGCGCGGCGGCCCGCGCCGCCGGGCTGTCGCGGCGGCCGGCGCGCACCAGGGTCATCAGCGCCCAGGCGGTGTTCACCGCCTGGCTCTCGGCGTGAGGCACGTAGCGCCGCTCGAGACAGCTCGTGTGGTGCTCTCCCCAGCCGCCGTCCCGGTTCTGACGGCTCTCGAGGAACTCGCAGGCCCGACGCACCGCCGGGTCCGAGGGCGAGGCGCCGGCGGCGATCAACCCCCAGACGCCGAACCAGGTACCGTAGGTGAAGCAGACGGCCCACGAGCCCTCGAAGGCGCCGTCGGCCCGCTGCCTCGCGCGGATGAAGCGCTGGCCCCGCCGCACCGCGCCCTCGATCTCGCGCTCGAAGCGCCCGGGGAACCGCCCGCGCGCCCGGACCAGGGCCTGGACGCAGGCGCTGGTGCACTCGACGTGACCGTAGTCCACCATGATGTCCGCGAAGACCTGCGACGGGTTGAGCAGCTCGAGCCAGTCACCTCCCCGCTTGCGCTCGTAGGTCGACCATGACCCGTCGGGGTTCTGGAACGAGAGGATCAGCTCCACCGCGGCGGCCAGCAGCTCCTCGGGCACCGGCCCCCGGACCCGCGGCTCGAGGGCCAGGGCGCTCTTCAGCCCCTCCGCGGTGCAGTCGGTGATCGGCCAGCCGTGGGCGCGATCCGAGAAGGGCCAGCCGCCCCGGCAACGGTGGCGGAAGTGCCCCGCGTCGCGGGGCAGGTCCTCGAGCACCTGGTTGTCCCTGATGTAGCCGTGGGCCCGCTCGAGCACCCCGTCCGGCACCACCTCCGACGGCGCGGCGAGCAGCGACTGCACGGCGAAGGCGGTGTCCCAGAGCGCGCAGGAGTTGTAGCCGTTCATCTTGACGCCGTCGTGGCCCTGGCAGAGGTAGCCCTCGAGCGCCTCGAAGCTGCGCTCGATGGCCGGGCCGTCGCCGGCGAAGAGGTGGACGAAGGTGTTGAGCACCGCGTTCACCGGCCCGATGCGGATGTAGCTCGTCGCCCGGTCCTCGTAGGCGATGTGCTCGAGGATCTTCTCCAGCGCCCGCCGCCGCAGCGCCGCCGGCCGCAGGCGCTCGTAGAGGCCCGTGGCCAGGTTCACCGGGCGCATCAGCCACGAGGGCGGCACGAGCCGGTCGCCCGGGTAGAGCGTGTCGCGGTGCTCCTCGAAGCGGATGCTCTCGTAGGGCGCGGCGTAGATCTCTCGCCGCAGCGCCCGAACAAGCCCGTCCTCCTCGATGGCCGCGCGCCGGCCGTAGAGCCAGGCCATCGGCAGGTAGACCTGGCGGCAGTGGCACCACAGACGCCCCGGGTGCACCGGAGCGGCGTAGGGCAGGAGCCAGAGCTCGGGCGTGACCGGGTGCAGCCCCTCGTAGGGGTAGAGGTTGAGCAGGGCCAGGGTCAGCTTGCCCCACGAGGCCGCGCCCAGCGCCCCGCCGTGCTCGCGGATCCAGCGCCCCATGCGGGCGACGGTCGGCTCCTCCTCGGCTTGACCCAGCAGGCGGAGCGCGACGTAGCAGAGCACCGTGGTGAACATGCACCCCCGCTCCGCCTCGGCGTGGAGCCCGACGGAGCCGTCGGCGCGCTGCACGTTGCGGAGGTACTGCACCATGCGCCGCCGCTGGGACGCAGGGATCTCGCGCCGCCCGGCGTGGAACGCCGCGACGTACATCGGCAGCAGGAACATCGGGCCGCCGTAGTCGCCGTCCCAGGAGCCGTCGGGGTTCTGCCGCGCGGCGAGGTACGCCACCCCCCGGGCGACGGCGCGCCGCAGCTCCTCGTCCTCGCGCGGTCGCTCGATCGGGACCACCATGGTCAACCCACCAGGCGCCGCGCGACCTCGCCGATGGTCTTGAGGTACGGATCCCAGAACGAGCCGCCGTCGATCTCCTGGAGCAGGTCGGCGTAGACCTCGCCCATCCGCCCGCGCCACTCCGGGTCGATCTTCACCACGCGCTCGGCCCACTCGTGGCAGTAGCGGCACTCCTCGCAGTCGACGTCCTGGCAGCCCTGGGTGCGGAAGCGGTCGATGAAGCCGTCCAGGGCGCGGTTGTCGATCTGCACCGGGTTGGGGCCGCGCCGCGGGTAGAGCACGCTCGCCGCGTGGCCGAACTCGATCACCTTGCGGAACTTGAGCAGGTTCACGACCTGGGGCTTCACGAAGTACTTGAACAGCCGGCGGTAGGAGTAGGCCTCCTTGCCCTTCCCGCCCATCTTCTCCTCGGGGTAGGCGTAGTTCTGGACCAGGTCGAGGAGGTTCCCGTCGTAGCGGCGGCTGGCGTAGGCTTGCACACGCTCGAGCAAGATCTGGGTCGGGGTGTTGCGCTCGACGATCTTGAAGTTGTGGTAGCCGAGCTCCTCGTAGACCGGCAGGTCCTCCGGCCGGATCCAGTTGGCGCGCAGGTAGTTCACCGGCTCGCGCAAGCGCAGGTCGTTGCAGACCAGCGAGCAGTAGTCGAGGGGGAAGCCCCTGCTGCCGGTCTGGGACGCGTTGGACAGGTTCACGGCGTGGTTGCCGGCGATGGCGCAGTCCTGGCGGCACCAGTTGTTGACGATGAGCTGCAACTCGACGTCGCCGGCGGCCCGGCGCATCGCCGCCAGCACCTTGAGCTCGCGGTGGATGTTCACCTCGGAGACCACGATGTAGTCGGCGCCGTTATCGACCCAGAAGCGCACCTTGCGCGGCGTGTCGGTGAATCGGTGCGCGCTGACGCGAACGCGCAGGCGCGGGTGGCGCTGCTTGATCAGCCGGAGGAAGAAGGCGTTGGACACGGTGACCGAGTCGACGCCCACCTCACCGTCGAGCCAGTCGAGGAGCTCCTCGATCTCGCGCTGCCCCTCCTTGGTGAACTCGAGGTTCCCCATCGCCGAGGCGTTGAGCAGGTAGTTGAAGGAGATCCCCGCCCGGTGGGTCTGCTCCACGTAGCGCTTCAGCGCCGGACGGTCGACCTGCGGCAGGTAGAACGACGGGCGGCCGCCGCCGAAGTAGTCGCTGGTCAGCTTGCCGTAGATCTCGTAGACCGGGTGGTCCTTCAGGCCCTCGAGCAGAGCCTCGTCGAAGTTGCAGGCGACAGACAGCTTCATCGTACGTCTCCTTTACCGGGCGTTCGCGCAGGCGACGGCGGGCGAGGGTTGGTTGACGCTCTGCGGGGCGCGGGCCAGCCCGACCTCGTCGATGAACCGCGCCAGGGCGTCGAGGTCGAGCTGCTGCTCGCTGTCCGAGCGCGCGAGGTGCGGGCAGGGGTGCGCCTCGACCATCAGGCCGCTCGCCCCGGCGGCGAGGGCCGCACGCCCGAGCGGAGCGAGTATGTCCTTGCGCCCGGCGGCGTGGCTCACGTCCACGATGACGGGCAGGAAGCTCTTCTGTCTGAGCAGCGGCACGGCCGAGATGTCCAGGGTGTTGCGCGTCTGCTTCTCGTAGGTGCGAATTCCCCGCTCGCAGAGGATCACGCGCTCGTTGCCCTCGCTGACAATGTACTCGGCGGACCAGAGCAGCTCGTCGATGGTCGCCGAGAGCCCGCGCTTGAGCAGCACGGGCCGCCGGCAGCGACCGACCTCGCGCAGCAGGTCGTAGTTGTACATGTTGCGCGAGCCGATCTGCAGCACGTCGGCGTGGCGGCTCACCAGCTCCACGGTGCGCGTGTCCATCACCTCGGTGACGGTGACCAGGCCGTGGCGGCGCGCCGCGCCCTGGAGGATGCGCAACCCCTCCTCGCCCAGGCCCTGGAACGAGTAGGGCGAGGAGCGCGGCTTGAAGGCCCCGCCCCGCAAGAAGCGCACGCCGTGCGCGGCGAGGAAGCGAGCCACCGACTCCATCTGCTCCTCGCTCTCCACGGAGCAGGGGCCGGCGATCAGCACCGGCTCGGCGCCGATGGCGGCCCCGCGGGCGGAGATCGTCAGGTCCGCCGCGCGGCTGGCCCGGCTGATCTTCAGCGTGCGCCGGCCCTGGGTCTCCATCAGCTCCACCGAGGCGCGGAAGATCTCCTTGAACAGGCGCCGGATCACCTCGTCGGGGAACGGGCCACGGTTTTGGGCGACCAGGTCCACCAGCATCTGGTGCTCCCGCTCGGGCAGGAAGGTCGGGATCCCCTCCCGCGCCTTGATCGTCTGGATCTGGCTCACCAGCTCGGCCCGCCGGCTGAGCAGCCCGAGAAGCTCCGTGTTGATGGTCTCGATCTCGGCGCGCAGCGGCTCGAGGTCCAGGGGCGCGTCGTGGGTCACATCGCTCATGCCCCGGCGCCTTGCAAGGGGCGCACCGGGGGGCTCGGGAGCTATACCGTTTGATAACAGCCTGTTACCGCGCAAGCACGAGGCCTGGCCCGTGCGAGTTCGCACGGCCGTGCGGCACGGCACGACGCCGCCCCCGAGCGCCCGGATTGCCTGGCCGGGACAGCGGGCTACAATGCCCCGATGACCGCTGCCCTCGGCCGCGCCAGCGCGTGCGGGAAGCTGATCCTTTGTGGCGAGCACTTCGTGGTCCACGGCGCCCCCGCCCTGGCCCTGCCGCTCACCGTGGTCTCCACCGAGGTGACCGTGCACGAGGCGCCCGACGCCGACGGGCCGCTGCTCGACAGCGACGCGCCGGACGCGCTCCTCGACCTCGCGCAGCGGATGGTCCGGACGGCCCTCGACGGGCTGGGCCTCGCGCCGCGGACGCCGTGGCGGATCGAGGCCCGCTCCAGCGTCCCGCTCGGCGCCGGGCTGGGCTCCTCCGCGGCCTTCTCCGTCGCCCTCGTCGGCGCCCTGGCCCGGGCCGCGGGACAGCGCCTCGCCGTCGAGGCGCTCAACGTCCGGGCCCACGCCCTCGAGGGCCTGGTCCACGGCAGCCCGTCGGGCATCGACAACACGGTGATCGCCCACCGCCGGCCGATCTGGTTCGTCAAGGGTGCGGAGCCCGAGCTCCTCGACGGGCCCGGGACCCTCGGCCTGGTGCTCGCCTCCAGCGGCGCGCCGCGCTCCACCAGGGAGGCGGTTGCCGCCGTGGGCGTCCTGCGCCAGGCCGAGCCGGCCCGCTTCGCCTCCCTCTGCGAGCGCGCCGGGGAGCTCACCACGCGGGCCCGCGCCGCCTTCCAGGCCGGCGACGCGACGGCCCTCGGCGCGCTGATGAACGAGAACCACGAGCTGCTCCGGGCCATCAACGTCTCGACCGAGGCGCTGGACCGTCTGGTGGTCGCGGCGCGCGGGGCCGGCGCCCTGGGCGCGAAGCTGACCGGCGGCGGTCGCGGCGGGTTCGTGGTGGCGCTGCTCCCGGTTGGGGGTGAGGGCAGGGTCAGCGCCGCGCTCAAGCACGCGGGTGCGACCCAGCTCCTTCGTGTCATGGTTTGACGATGAGCCGCGCCACGGCCCGGGCCAACGCCAACATCGCTCTGGTCAAGTACTGGGGCAAGCGCGATCCCGCGCTCAACCTCCCGGCGGCCGGCAGCATCTCGCTCACCCTCGACGGCCTGGGCACCGAGACCGCCGTCCGCTTCGGCGAGGCAGAGCGTGACGAGCTGCGCATCGACGGCCGACCCGCCGCCGCCGGCGCCCTGGCGCGGGCGCTGCGCGTGGTCGATCTCGTGCGCACGCGGGCCGGGCTCACCGCGCCGGTGTCCATCGAGTCACGCAACGACTTCCCCACCGGCGCAGGGCTGGCCTCCTCGGCCTCCGGCCTCGCCGCGCTGACCGTCGCCGCGGCTCACGCCGCTGGCCTCGAGCTCCCGTCGGCGGAGCTCAGCGCCATTGCCCGCCGGGGCTCCGGCTCCGCCTGCCGCAGCGTCTTCGGCGGCTACGTCGAGTGGCTCCCGGGCCGCGCCGACGACGGCAGCGACAGCCACGGCGTGCCGCTCCACCCGCCCGAGCACTGGGACCTGCGCTGCGTCGTGGCGCTGGTCGAGGAGGGGCCGAAGCCGGTGGGGAGCTCCCGCGGCATGTTGCACACGGCGGCAACCAGCCCGTACCACCGCGCCTTCGTCGAGACGTCGGCCGCGGACCTCGACGAGGCGCGGGCGGCCATCGGCGGTCGCGACCTGGAGCGCCTGGCGCGGGTGGCCGAGCGCTCCTGTCTGCGCATGCACGGCGACATGATGGCCGCCGACCCGGCGCTGGTCTACCTCACCCCGGCGAGCTGGGAGGTGATCGAGGCCGCCCGCCAGCTGCGCGCCGGCGGCCTGGGCGTGTTCTTCACCGTCGACGCCGGGCCCAACGTCAAGCTGTTCTGCGAGCCGACGGTCGAGGCCGCGGTGGAGCAGGCGGCGCGATCCCTGCCCGGCGTGCGCCGTGTGATCCTCGCCCGGCCCGGCGACGGCGCCCGGGTCGTGCGGTGAAGAAGCGGACCTTCAACGCTCCGGGCAAGCTGATGCTCGCCGGGGAGTACTCGGTGCTCGGCCCGGGGGGCGTGGCGCTCGCCCTGGCCATCGAGCCGGGCATCGACGCGGTGGTCGAGCCCTCCGGGCGCTGGGAGCTCGGCCGCCACGGCGTTTCGCCCGACGGGCCGGTGCGCTGGGTCGAGGGGGAGGCCGCGGTGCCCGGGCCCCTGGCCTACGCCCACGGCGCCCTGCAGACGGCCCTTCGGCGCCTCGGGCCGCTCGCGCCTCACCGGATCGAGACGCGGCTGCCCACCGCCCTCGGTCACGATCCCGCGCGCAAGCCCGGCGTCGGCGGCAGCGCCAGCGCCACGGCCGTGGTCGCGGCCGCGGTCCACGCCATCGGCGGCGTCGACCCGGCGCTCGAACGAGACGCCGTGCTCGATGCCGCACTCCAGGCGCACCACGAGGTGCAAGGGGGCGGCTCGGGCTACGACGTGGCCACCGTGGTCCACGGGGGTCTGGCCTGCTGGGACCGCGAGCGGGCGGCCCTCGAGCCCCTGCCCTGGCCCGCGGCGCTCGGCTTCATCGCTGGCTACAGCGGGCGGAGCGCCCGCACGCGCCGGCAACTCGCCAAGCTCGAGCGGGTCCGGACGCGCTACGTGGACAGCGTCACCGCGGAGCTCACCCTGTTGAACCGCGAGGTGCACGGGCTGGTCGCGGCGCTCCGGCGCGGCGACCCCAAAGAGATCCTCGAGCGGGTGCGGGGCAGCCACCGGGCGCTCGCGCGCTGGGACCACCGCCGCGGCCTGGGCATCCTCACCCCGGCGGTGGAGCGGATGATCCAGATCGCCGAGGAGAGCGGCGCCGCGGCCAAGGTCTCCGGCGCCGGTGCCGGCGACTCGGTCATCGCCCTCGGCGCACCGGACAGCCTCGAGGCGGCCGCCGCGGCCTGGCGCGCTTCGGGCTTCGAGCCCCTCCCCGTGGACCTGGCCGCGCACGGTGTGCGGGAGGTCCGAGGACAATAGTCCGAGGTCGCAAAATCAGACGGTCCTCGTCCGAGCCTGCAGATTCTGGACTGCACACCGGCGGTTCCCACTGCTCCGCACCCCAGTGAATTCGCGGCGGCTCGCCGCTTCGCCGACAGGAACTGTGATCTTGGCCACCAATGCGGACGACCGATACGCCCGGCACGCCTCTTGCCAGCGACCACGCGGACCTGGAAGCGCGGGCCGCGGTGGCCTGTCGCCGAGGTCGGAGGAGCAGAAAAATGGCAAGAACTGGAACGAAGACGATCATGCTCGTGGCCGGCGTGGTCGCCGCCCTCGGGCTGAGCGGTCTGGCCGCGGCACAGCGCCCCACCGCGACCCAGGCGCGTCGCGGCAACGGATGGGTGCCCCAGGAGGCCTGGAACGCCATCAAGGAGCGGGCCGGCCTGGACTTGGGATCGACCCGGGTCAAGCTGTACAAGAGCGGCTGGAGCCGCTCCCTGAGCCGGGGGCTGAAGAGCCGGCTCGGCAACTACACCGACGCCTACGTCGTCCACGCCAAAGCGTTCGGCAACCACCCGGCCAAGCGCAAGGGCAACTACCTGGCGGCGAAGTCGGGCCAGGGGCACTACGAGGTCTTCCCCCTCGCCCTGGCAGCGGACGCCCAGGGCCAGGCGGCGCGGGGCAAGCACGTCACGACCGTCGACAGCCGGCGCGCCGTCAACAACACCTACGCCTTCGCCGACGGCGCGCTGGGTGGCACCAAGGTGGTGCAGGCGGTCCGGGCCAAAAACACGCGGGTGAGCCTGGCCTACGAGGGGCAGATCGTCGCCTCCAAGCAGCGGGGCAGCACGACGACCTTCTTCGTGCTCGGGGACCCGAACCGGCAGGACAACAACCCGGCCGCGACGGCCCACGTCGGCCTGTACGAGCAGCTGCTGAGGCCGCAGCCCAGGCCGGTGCCGGGACGACCCGGGCCGGCGGCCGCACAGGCCGGCAACCGCGGCTACTCGGAGATGCAGACCAAGTTCATCGAGCTGCCGAAGCCGGCCATCGCGCCGATCATGCCGCCCGTCGTCCCGATGGCCCAGCGGTAGCAACCGGGCCGATCAGCACTGGTACTCGGCGAACAGCTCGCCCAGGGCCTCGTTGCTCGCCACCGCCTTCCGCGCCTGCACCACCACCTGTGCCACCGTCTCGCGGCTGACCTTGGGCACACGCCCCGCGCGCAGGGTGTCGCGGCCTCGCTCGACCTCGCACAGCGTGGCCAGCGCCAGCGCCAGCGGCACGGCGCAGAACTCCCGCACCGCCAGACCGGCGGGGACCGGCCAGAGCTCGGTGTACTCCCGCGCCCTGGCGAGGTGCTCCCGGGCACGGTCGCAGACCGCCGCCACCACCTCCAGCGCCGCCTCGCGCTGACCCGGGTCGAGCAGCTCCCCGGGCTCGACGCCCGAGCGCTCGGCGAGGCGCTGGGGCAGGAAGCAGTGTCCGCCCCGGGCCTGGTCCGCGGCCACGTCCTTGACGATGTTGACCAGCTGGAGCCCGAGGCCGAAGCCCACCGCGCGCTCCTCCAGTCCCCGGCGGATCCCGTCGTCGATGTCCGGCACGAGCTGCAGGAACAGGCCGGTGAGCAGCTTCCCCACCGTGCCGGCGACGTAGTAGCAGTAGCGCTCGAGGTCGCGCATGGTCGCCAGGCGCAGCCCGCTCTCGCCCGCGCGCAGAGCGTACTCCTGCATCCCCGCCGACATCTCCTGCACGCTCGGTCGGATCACTCGGCGCTGGCTGGCCGGCAGGGCACGGAAGCGGCGGAACACGGCCCCGGCGCCCTCGCACAGCTCGCGCTCCTCCGGCACCACGTCCCCCATCCAGGCCCGGCAGTCGCGCTCGAAGGCGGCGGGGGAGGGCGTGTCGTCGCCGATCAGCTCGTCGAAGGAGCGAAACAGCACCATCCGGTCCGGCAGGGCGATTCCGTCCCCGTCCTCCACCGTGTCGACGATCCGACAGAGCAGGTAGGCCACGCGCACCGCCTCGCGCAGCTCCTCGGGCAGCGCCTCGATGGAGAGCGCAAAGGTGCGCGAGACACGGGGCAGCACCCGCGCGCAGAAGCCGCGGTCCGCCTCCTCCGCCGCCCGGCTCATCTGCCCCGGCCCGTTTGCCTCGCGATCACCGGCTGGATCGGCTCGAGAAACAGATCACACATGGCGGCGACCACCAGGGCGAGCTGCTCGTGGCCGAGCAGACGCATCACCTGACGCGCTCGCTCGCGGCGCTGGGCGATCTCGCCCAGCGCGAACCCCAGAGACCCGGTCTCGGCGAACAGGTCGATCACCCGGCCGATGTCCTCCTCGGTGGTCGCGCCGCGATCGCGGTCCAGCACCTCCCGCAGCCACGCGGCCCGCTCGGGCGTTGCGTGCTCCAGCGCGTGGACCACGAGGATGCTGCGCTTGCCCTCCCGGATGTCGCTGCCCCGGCTGTCGCGGCCCTTCTCGCCGTACAGATCGAGCACGTCATCCTGGATCTGGAACAGCACGCCCATGTGCCGCGCGGCCTCCTGCAGCCCTTGCACCACCTGGCTCGACGCCCCGCAGAGGGTCGCCGCCCCGGCCATGGGCAGGGCGAACAGGCCGCTGGTCTTCCCCTCTACCATCGCGAAGTAGTCGGCCAGGGTGATCCGCTCGTTTCCCCGGAGCGAGAACTCCCGCTCCTGGCCGTCGATAACGCGCAGGGTCTCGCGGAGCACGCGGCGGGCCACCGCGTCGCGGCGGCCGAGGGGCACCTGCAGGCGGTGGACCAGCTCCAGGGTGTAGTAGAACATGGCGTCGCCCAGGTTGATGGCCTGGGGGACGCCGAAGTGGTGCCACACCGTCTCCACCCCGCGCCGCAGGCGGTCGCCGTCCTGCAAATCGTCGTGGACCAGGGTCGCGTTGTGCAGCATCTCGCACGCCGCGCCGAAGGGGACCAGCGTCGCCGGGTCAGCGCCGAGTGCCTCGGCGACCACGAGCGGGAGCAGCGCGCGCAGGCGCTTGCCGCCGCTCTCCATGTGGTAGGCGCACATCTCGGTCAGGCTCGAGCGATCGGGCGTGGCCTCCCGCAGCACGTCGTCGATGAGCTCCCGGATGTCCGCGAGGTGCGCCTTGCGCAGCTCGCGGAAGCGGTGGCGGATCGCGTCGCTGTCGGTCACCGGCCCGCGGTTGATTCGCAGGCTGGCGAGCACCTCCTGGGCCGCATCGACGTTCACCTGTCCCCCGTCAGCCATCGCCGTGGCCACCTGGTCCACCTCGAGCTCCACAGCCCCGGCGGCGACAGCCACGTTGCGGGCGTGGGCACGCATGTGTCCACGCTGGATCCCCTCGGCCGCCAGCGCCCGCAGCGCGCCGAGGTTCTGGGCCAGCCCCACCGCCGCGGTGATGCTGGCCAGCTCGGCCACCGTGGTGACCTGCGCGATCTTGCGCACGACCTGGCAGGTGGGGTGGACGCGGGTAACACCGCCGATCATCCCCACCGGCATCGGCAGCTCCAGCCTCCCGTGCAGGGCGTCGCCCTCCACGCGCCAGCGGGCCAGGGCCGTGTAACGGCCGTCCCGGGCGGCGAAGGCGTGGGCGCCGGCCTCCACCGCGCGCCAGTCCTGCCCGAAGGCGACCAGCACCGCGTCGATGCCGTTCATGATCCCCTTGTTGTGCGTCGCCGCGCGGTAGGGGTCCCGCTCGGCGAAGACAGACGCCTCCTCGATGCCCCGGGCGAGGTCCTCCGGCCCCTTGGCCCCCTTGCCGGCGAGCGCCGTGAGCGGCACCACGCCATGAGCGACCACGGTGCGCCGGTCAGCCAGGTTAGAGACGATGCGAAGCCGAACCCGCCCACCGGTGAGCTCCTCGATGCGGGGCGCCAGGTGCTCGCACATGGAGTTGACCGTGTTCGCGCCCATCGCCTCGCGGACGTCAACAACGAGGTGCACGGCCAGCATCGGCCCGAGGGGATCGCCCCGCTCCAGCGGGGGGAGGTGCCGCACGACCAAATCGGCGGCGCCGCCACCGGCCCGGACCAGGCACGGGTCGCAGGTGCTCGCGCTCTCCAGCAGCTCGGTTCGCGCCTCGAGCAGCGCGCGCTCCGCGGCCGCCATGTCCGGAACATCCAGCACCTGGATCTGCCCGATCATGTGCGCCGGGGAGACCTCGGTGCGGATGCCGCCGCCGGCCCGCAGGAGCTTGGCCGCGTGGCTCGCCGCGGCGACCACGGAGGCCTCCTCGATGGCCATGGGCACGAGCCAGTCCCGGTCGTCCACGTGAAGGTTGACGCACAGGGCGAGGGGCATGCCGATAACGCCGAGCACGTTCTCCACCATGTGGTTCGCCTGCTCGGTGGCCAGCCCCTCGTCGCCGATGATGACCCGCAGCTCTTCCTCGGTCAGGCCGGTCAGCTCGGCGACGCGCGCACGGCGCTTGGCCATGGACAGACGATAGAACTTGGCCAGGCCGCTGCTCAGCTCGGCTGGCTCCGCGTCGTCCTTGGGTCGCGGGAGACGGGCCATAGGCAGACTATATCCTCTCGGGAGCTCTCTGTTAATCATCGCAACATCCGCAGATTCTCGGGCTTGTCTCGCTTTGTCGGTCCACATGTCTCCGTGTCCAGGTCGATTTCCACTAGCACACCAGAACCGGGTGGGCCAGCCGAGATTGATCATCGCTGGGCGCCCCCAAGCAAGGCGCGTACCACCGGCCCACCGCGTCGTCGCCTCCCTCAACCGGTGGAAATCGCCCGGCGCGGCGCTCCCTCGCCGGAGCCGGCCGGTGTGTGGAATCGCACGGCCGTGCGCATGGGCACATCGATGTTGTCGCGGCTACCCACGGCCGCGGCGCGCGCCGGCCCTCGCGCCCCGCTGGGGCGCTCCGGGATGAAGCGGCGGCGCGCGCTTGTGCCTTGACGGCGAGGCCAACATCCGCTCGGATAGGCGGACGATGAGAGCCGGTCGCAGCAACCTTGAGGAGTTCCTCGGCTCGATCCTCCGCGGCGCCGCGAAGATCCTCGGCTGCACCTCGACCAACCTGATCCTGATCAACGAGCGCTCTCAGGAGATGCGGGTCCAGCTCGGGGCGATGGCGGTGAGCTACCCGATCCTCGAGGAGATCGAGCAGGTCCTCGGCAACAGCTTCAACGGCATCTCGGTCCCCATCGAGCGCGCCCAGGACAGTCTGATCTACCAGGCCTGGCGCGACCACGCCATCCGCGAGACCTCGTCGGTTGTCGAGCTGGTCGGCAGCGCCTTCCCCTCCGATCCGGTACGGCTGGTGGCGCAGATGATCGGCGAGCTGCGCTTTATCTGCGTGCCCGCCCTGAGCGGCACGCGCAACTACGGCGTCCTGCTGTTCACCAAGGAGGGCAAGCACCCGTTCAGCCGACAGCAGCGCGAGGTGCTGCTGCGCTACGCCCGCCGGATCGGTGAGATCGTCGAGAGCCAGGGCCAAACCCTCGTGGCCCAGCTCTCGCCGCTGGGTCCGGAGTACCTGCTCCTCGACGCCGACGGTGAGGTCATCGGCGACACCGATGACGAGGGCAGCGGGCTCCGGCGCCTGGCGGTCGGCTCGACCATGGAGGCGTTGCAGCGCGAGGTCCGCGGCCTCGCGGACGCCGGGCAGCGCCCGTCCGCCCGACGGATTCAGCTCGACGCCGGCCAGTCCCTCGAGCTGACCCGCTTCACGCTCAGGGGACGCCCGTGCGTCCTGTGCGCCCTGCATCACGAGGGGGCCCTTGCCGACCGCTCGCTGGAGAACCAGCTGCTCCAGCTCACGCTGGGCGACACGGCCCCGGCCCTGTTCCTCGATCCCGAGTTCACCATCACCTCGTGCAACGACGCCACGGAGCAGACGCTGGGCTACAGCGCCGCCGAGCTGCTCCACCGCCCGATCGCCATGCTGTTCCGCGAGCCGCGCGAGATCCTGGACATCCTGGGCCAGCAGATCCTCTACCCGGAGAACCCCTACTCGGCGGAGTCCGCGGTGGTGGTCCACGCTGACGGGACGCTCTCCCCGGTCCGGGTCGAGGCGCTGATTCTCGCCAACGATCGCCACGAGGTGGTCGGCTTCCTCGTGTTGATCCGCGAGGTCGAGCAGGAGCCCCAGGACAGCGCGGGGCGCCTGATGGTCCAGGAGCGCCTGGCCACCATGGGCGAGATGGCGACCCAGCTGGCCCACGAGATCCGCAACCCGCTGGTCGCCATCGGCGCCACGCTCGAGGGGTTTCGTCGCGAGCCCGGCCTCGACGACGACCAGCGCGCCGTGCTGGCCAGCCTCTCGCGCGAGATCGACCGCATGGACATGATCCTGCGCGACTACCTCGCGGCCAGGCACGATGTATCGTTCACCGAGGTGAACGTCGCCGAGCTGGTGCAGGACACGCGCCGGCTCCTCGAGGGGGCCCGCAGGGCGGCGGGCAAGCGCATCACCGTCGACATCCCGGCGGCGCTGACGGTCCTGGCCGACTACGACGCGATCAAGCACGTCGTCTTCAACTTGCTGCTCAACGCCATCGAGGCCTCCCCCGACGGGGGCGAGGTGCTCTGCCGCGCCGCCGCCGGGGAGCGCGACGTGTCGGTCTACATCGAGGACCGAGGCCCGGGGCTCGCCGCACCCGCCGCGGAGTGCTTCCAGCCCTTCTTCACCACCAAGAAGCACGGCACCGGCCTCGGCCTGGCGGTGTGTCAAAAGATGGCCCGCGCCCACGGCGGGCTCGTCGAGCTACAAGACCGCGAGGGGGGCGGGTGCCAGGCCGCGCTGCTCCTGCCCCGCCGGCGCCGGGGCGGTGTGGACCGGTGAGCGACGCGGCCTTCACCGCCCTCGTGGTCGATGACGAGGAGCTCTACGCCCAGGCCATCGGCCGCGAGCTGGACCGGCTGGGGATCCGCACCGACCTGGCCTACAGCGGCCGACAGGCGCTGCAGCAGGTCGAGAGCCAGTGCTACCAGGTGATCCTCCTCGACCACCGGCTCCCCGACGAGGACGGCATCCGGATCATCCCCCTGCTGCTCGCGCGGCAGCCCGGCGCCTCGCTGGTGATGATGACCGCGTACCACACCGTCCCGAACGCGGTGCTGGCCATCCGCCATGGGGCGGACGACTACATCATCAAGGAGACCAGCCTGCAGCCCCTCGTCGACCGCGTGCTCGAGATCCGTCGGCGGCACGAGGTGCGCAGCGCCGGCGGCGGCTGGCAGGAGCACAAGCGCAGCGGGCTCATCGGTCGCTCGGCCGGCATGGTCCAGGTCACCGCCGAGCTGGAGAAGATCGCCAGCTCCCCCGACACGACGGTGCTGATCACCGGAGAGACCGGCGTCGGCAAGGAGGTCGCTGCCTCCTACCTGCACCGGCTCTCCCGTCCCGAGGGGAGCCCGCTGGTCACCGTCGACTGCGTCGCCTTGCCGGGCAGCCTGGCCGAGAGCCTGCTCTTCGGCCACGAGAAGGGCGCCTTCACCGGCGCAGATCAGACGCGGGTCGGCGCGTTCGAGAAGGCCGGGGACGGGACGATCTTCCTCGACGAGATCGGCGACATGGACGCTCTGCAGGGCAAGCTGCTCCGTGTGCTGGAGAGCCGCTCGTTCCACCGGGTCGGCTCCCTGACCGAGATCCCCCTGCGCGCGCGGGTAATCGCCGCGACAAACCAGGAGCTGAAGCCGCTGGTCAAGCAGGGCCGCTTCCGCCTGGATCTGTACCAGCGGCTCTGTGTCTTCCCGATCCACATCCCGCCCCTGCGCGAGCGCGGGGACGACATCCTGCTGCTGGCCGAGCACTTCCGCGCCTTCTTCGCCGAGAAGCTCGGCAAGACGGTGGAGCCCCTGGGCGACGAGGCGCGCGAACGGCTCCTCGGCTACGCCTACCCCGGCAACGTCCGCGAGCTGAAGAACATCATCGAGCGCGCGGTGATCATGACCGACTCGGACCACATCGAGCTCAGGCACCTGCCCCAGCGCGTGCTCGCGGCCGACAGCCACGCCCGGCGCCCGACCGGCCCCTCGAGCCTCCCCTTCGACTTCGTGCCCGGGATCGATACCCTGGAGAGCCTGGAGAAGCGTATGATCAAGCAGGCCTTGGGCCGCGCGGGCAACGTCAAGGCCGAGGCGGCCCGCCAGCTCGGGATCAGCCGCTACCAGCTGCTGCGCCGGATGGAGAAGTATGGGATCCAGCACGAGGGAGACGACGACGGGACGCGGTGAGCCGGTCCTGCTCCGCTTCTCGGGGTCGGAGCGGCACTGCCCGGTGACCGTGGGCCAGGACGCGCGCCTGACCCTGCCCCGGACATGGCGGGGGGAGTGGCGGCACGCCGCGATCATCGGCGACGCCACGGTGCTGGCGCTCCACGGCGAGGAGCTCGCCGGGCTGCTGCGGCGGCAGGGGGTGGAGGTCGAGCTCCTCCCCTTTCCGGCGGGCGAGGCGCACAAGACGCGCGCGACCAAGGAGCAGCTCGAGGACCGGCTATCGGCGGCGGGGCTCGAGCGCGGTGGGTGCATCGTCGCCCTGGGCGGGGGCCTGAGCCTCGACCTGGCCGGCTTCGTCGCCGCGACCTACCTGCGCGGCGTGGCGCACGTGAACGTGCCGACCTCCCTGCTGGCGATGGTGGACGCCGCCATCGGCGGCAAGACCGGCGTGAACACGGCGCGGGGCAAGAACCTGATCGGCGCGATTCACCAGCCCATCGCCGTGATCGTCGATCCCCACTACCTCGCCACGCTGCCGGCCGCGCAGTGGCCCGCCGGCCTGGCCGAGCTGGTCAAGCACGCCGTGATCGCGGACGCCCGCCTGTTCGAGTGGATCGAGGCCCACGCCGCCGCGCTGCTCGGCCCCCCCTGGCGCCAGGGCGACCACCCGCTCCGACGCTGCGTCGAGATCAAGGGGGACATCGTCCAGCGCGACGAGCGCGAGCAGGGCCTCCGCAGCCTGCTCAACTACGGGCACACCGTGGGCCACGCCCTCGAGAAAGCCACCGGGCACGCGCTCGACCACGGCCGCGCCGTGGCCATCGGCATGGCGCTGGAGGGCCGCGTCGCCGTCGAGCTCTGCGGCTTCCCCGGGAGCGAGCTGGACCGACTGCGCGCGCTCCTCGAGCGGCTGGGGCTTCCGATCCGGCCCCCCGCCGACCTGTCTCTCGAGGACCTCGCCCCATTCCTCGCCACGGACAAGAAGCGCCAGGACGGCGAGCTGCGCCTCGCCCTGCCGGAGCGCATCGGACAGATGGCCGCCCCAAAGGGGCGCTTCACCGTGCCGGCCCCCCGCGCCGCGCTGGAGCGCGCCTGGCAGGAGGCCTCGGCGTGATCTGCCTCACCGGCGGCGAGCGCACGACCTCCGCCCTGGCCCGGCGCCTCGAGGCCCACCC
>Ga0316576_10000516_pt1 | contig 18113 bp, 19 predicted proteins | sample S0NA_FD_203075 | JGI IMG/M metagenome (GOLD analysis project Ga0316576, IMG submission 203075) | Rhizosphere microbial communities from salt marsh grasses in Alabama, United States - S0-2_050615r3r5 | ecosystem: Host-associated > Plants > Roots > Rhizosphere | place: USA: Alabama | collected... | reverse complement strand
TCCGGGGCCACAACCTGCGGGTCGCCGCGATGCTCGGGCATCGCTTTCGGAGCAGCGGAACCACGCTCTTCGCGGCGCTGCGCTACGACCTGACGCTCAACGCGGCCCGGCCGGGCCGCCTCTCCGCATGGCAGCAGGACACGTTGCACGCCCCGTTTCTGCGCCTCGGCTTCCACCAGTCGATCCGGGGACGGTGGGGCGTCACGGGCTACGGCCTGCTGGGCGCGGGCTCGGACATGAGCGCCCTCGAGGCGGGGGACCTCCGCCTGGTGGTCGGCGCCGCGGCGACCTACACGGTCAGCCGCGACCTCCGCTTCGTCTTTGGCGCGATGTACACCACCGTGTTCTACCTCCCGCTGCCCTTGCCGCTGCTCGGCGTGGACTACCGTCGGGGGCCCTGGCTGCTGCAGGTCCAGATCCCCCGGGGGCTCGGCGGCTGGTGGATCCCGCTGCCCTGGCTCGAGGTGGGGGCGGTCATTCAGATGCTCAACCTCCGCTACGGGCTGCACGCCGCTGACCGGATCGGCGACGAGCTCAACTGGCTCAACGTCACGGCGGGACCGGCGCTGCGGCTCTACCTCTACCGCGGGGCCCACCTCACGATCCATGGCGGCTACAACGTGCGCGACATCCGCGTCTCCGCGGCCGGGCGGGTGACCCACGACGAGCTGCTCTGGCAGGGGGGCTTCTTCTCGGCCGCCCTGGGCTACCACCTCTAGCCCTGGCTCAGCCGCGCTGTTACACCACCCGGCCTGTCTCACCCTGTATCCGGACCATGCCCACCGGCCGCTACAGGGACCCCAACCGCTCGAGATCCGGCCGGTCTCCGATCCAGCGCGTGTGGCACGAGAGGTGCAAACGGCTCCCGCGAACAGCAAGGGAGCCTGACCATGGGACATCTACGGAGCATGACCTGCCTCACCGCGTTGACGATCGCGGCCCTGCCCGCCAGCGCCCGGGCCGAGACCTACGAGGTGAAGTGCTACTTCGTCGGGATCTACGGCGACGCGGACCACGACGGCTACGCCGCGATAGGCTCCTACCCGGTCACGCTGCAGGTGGCGCGCGAGGACCGGTTGAGCTGCCCGGACGGCTTCGTCAGGCGGGCCGGGGACTGCGACGACACCAAGGCCTGGATCCACCCGCGGCGGGGCGAGATCGCCTTCAACGGCGTCGACGACAACTGCGACGGGCAGACGGACGAGACCGAGCCGATCTACTACGAGCAGGGCTACGGCAACACCACCTCCGGCTTCGTCATCCGGGCGAAGGTCAACGACGCGACCATCGTGCAGCACGCGGCGGACCTCTACGTCAGGGTGTTCCTCAACCCGCTGGACTCCTCGACCGTGCTCGCCGCGCAGCCGCTGGTCAAGGTGACCGGGCTGAGCTACGCCAACCCCTACGTCGAGGTGGCGGTGGCCAACCAGGCGCCGAACCGGGTCTTCGGCGCCTTCCTGCGCTTCTACCGCCCGCTGAGCTTCACCCCCCCCGTGGGCATCGCCTCGAAGACCGCGGGGGCCGTCTCCACCGCCGCCACGGCGTCGTCGAGCGGGTCATATCTCACCAGCGGCTCGCTCCCCGTGCGCTACGTCCAGGTCGGCGAGGACTCGCTGTGGTACACGACGACCACCGACGGGACCTCAGGCATGAGCAAGCTGCGCACCGATGTCCTGCTCCGCGCGCTCAAGCAGGTCGAGGAGTCGCGCCTGGGCCGCGTGGGCTACTGGGGCTCGGTGGACGACGAGGGAACCCGCTATGGCGCGGACATCGGCGACCTGTGGTGCTCGGAGTTCTACAGCTGGAGCGTCAAGCCCTACGTCCCGGTCAGCGGGAACACGGTCGCCGCGCTCAAGTCCAAGTTCAAGCTCAAGGGCGCCTACTACACCGACGTCCAGGGCGTCGCGGCCCGCGGAGACTGGATCCACACGAGCACGCACAGCACGATGTTCCTCGCCCTGGACACGGCGGTGCTGCCCCGGGAGATCTGGACCGTGGAGGGCAACCTCGACAACGAGGTGCGGGTCATGCACCGCAAGGTCAGCGACTACGTTGGCGTGGGGCACATCCAGAGCTCGCTCTGGTCATGGCCCTAGCCAGTCCCAACCGCCACCACGGTGAGCTCGCCGGGCCGCGGCTCCGGCTCGTCGGCCACGCGGGCGCCGAACAACCCGGCCAGGCGTCGATGGGGCTCCCCGACGACACAGAGCGGCACGTCGTGGAGCCGGGCCACGGCGAGGCTGTCCATCTGCTCGAGCAGCCGGTCGTCGGCGATGACCACGGTCACCGCGTCCTCGCAGGCCAGGCGGGCGCCGAGGGCCAGGGGCAGGCCGCCTCCGGGCAGCGCGAGGCCCGGGGTGAGCACGCGGGCCGGGCCGGGCAGGCGGGCGAGCTCCTGCCGCAGGCGCGGCTCGGGCACGGACGGGTCGCGGACCACCACCGGCCCCGCGGGCGGCGCGGGGCGCGGGGCGGGCCTCACCCGGCGCGCCGCGCGCAGCCTGCGCTGGAACAGGGCGGGGAAGGCGATGTCCAGGCGCGCCGGCCCGGGCGGGGGCTCGAGGCAGGCGGCGAGGGCCCGCTCCAGCGTCTGCTCCAGCCCGCGCCCGTCGGGCTCGATGCGCAGGCTGGCCTTGCACACCCCGCCGAGGAAGCGGCCGTGGTCCAGGCCCTGGAACACGTCGCGGATCCGGGCGAGCTTGTTCGGCGGCTGGGCCGGGCTGATGCAGAGCAGCGGCGCGCCGCTCGCCGCGGCCGAGCGCAGGCCGACGAGCTCGTTGGCCACGCCGGGCCCCAGCGTGGAGAGCAGCACCGCGGGGAAGCGGGCGACGAGCCCGTAGCCCTCGGCCATCAGCGCGCCGTTGCGCTCGGTGCGCGGGACCACGAGGCGCAGCGCCGGGCGGCGGGGCAGGGCGTCCCAGATCGGCAGGGTCTGGGAGCCGGGGATCGAGATCACGCAGCGCAGGCCCAGGGCCTCGAGGGTCGCGGCGACGCGCTCGCCGCCGGTGGCCAGCGGGAGCCTCATGAGCGGCTCACCCGCAGGATGGAGCGCAGGGTGGAAAGCGGCAGCGTGCCGCGGAGCAGGCCGCGCCCGGCGCCGAGCAGCGAGCCGGGGAGCAGCGATGCCAGCACGCCGTCGAGCTCGGCGAGGACGAAGCTCGCCCCGGCGTAGGGCACGTGGTCCCTGGGCAGGCGGATGTCCACCACGAGGGGGACGCGCCGCGCGGGATCCCGCGCGCGCCGGATCGCGCCATCCAGCTCGCCCGGCCGCCGCACGGTCAGCCCCTCGCCGCCGTGGAGCGCGGCGAGAGCGGCGTAGTCCGTCTCGGCGAGATCGGTGCCCACGTAGCGCCCGCCGAAGACGGCGGTCTGAGCGAGGCGGATCGCGCTCCAGCAGCCGTCGTTGAAGACGAAGATCGCCGGGGCCAGGCCCGCCTCGCGCAGCGTGGAGAGCTCGGCGGCGTGGTAGAAGAACGCGCCGTCGCCGACGACGCACCAGACCGGCCGGTCCGGGTGGGCGGTCAGCGCGCCGAGGGCCATGGGCAGCGGCACGCCGATGGTGCCGTGCTGCACCGGGAAGATCAGCGGCCGGAGCCAGAGGTAGGACCAGAGCCACATGCCGCAGGCCCCGCCCTCGGAGACGAACAGGGTCGCGTCGTCGGCGCCCTCGACGATGGCCCGTGCCGCGAGCGCCGGCTCGACGTGGGGCAGGCCGGCGTGGGCCCGCGCCTCCCGCTCGATCCGGTCGCGCCAGCCGCCTGCCGCCTGGCGCCAGTGGGCCGCGCCCTTGCCCGATCCCATCGCCGGCAGCTGCTCGAGGAGCCGGCCCAGGAACGCGCCGGCCCCGGCGCGGACGAAGGTCTGCGCGAGCTCGGGATCGGCGGGCTCGAGCGCGACGCGGAGCAGGCGCGCCCGCGCGAGCTGCAGGCTGCTCAACCCGAACCAGTCCACCTCGGAGAGCGCCGCGCCCAGGGCGAGGATGAAGTCGGCCTGGGCCAGGGCCTTGACCCAGACCAGGTTGCCCGAGGGCAGCAGCGCGCCGCGCTCGGCGAAGGCGCGGCGAAAGCCCTCGAGCGCCGCCGCGGGCATCGTGGTCGCGCTGGCCGTGAGCAACACCGGGCAGTCGGCGCGCTGGCTCAGCTCGGCGGCGAGCGCGGGATCGATCCCGCAGGCGCCGCGCCCGAGCAGGACCAGCGGCCGCCTGCTCTGGCGCAGGAGCCGGGCGGCCTCGCGCACACCCGTCGGATCGACCTCGGCGCCGGCGGCGCGCGGGAGCGAGATCGCGGCCAGGGCCGCCGCGACGCTCTCCCCGGGCGCGAGCTCGACGTGGAACGGGCCCCGCGGCTCGGTCACGGCCTCCAGGGCCTGGCGCACGGCCGGCCGCTCGGGGCCGGGGACGTCGCGGGTCAGCACGGCCACGGGCAGGCGATCGCTCCAGGCGGTGACCAGCGCCGAGGCGACCTGCATCGCCTGGGCGGCGCCCACGGCGAGCACCGCCGCGGGCGCGCCGCTCGCCCGGCAGCAGCCGTCCGCGGCGTAGGCCGCGGCCTGGGCGTCACGCAGCGCGACGAGCCCTGGCTCGCCGGCGGCGCCGCTGCCGAACACCGTCCACCTGTCCCGGTCCGCGCCCACGGCGGGACTATACCATCGGCCGGTGTCATCCCGGCGTATCCCTGAGGTATAGTCACAGGCGGGATGCGATCGCTGTCGATGGTGTTGGTGGGGCTGCTCGCGGGGTGCTTCATCTCGCCGGACGCGAGCCTGTGGCAGGCCGCGCGGGACGGCCGGCCCGACCAGCCGGCGGATGGCCCGGCGCTCGAACGGCCCCTGGCGGACGGCGTCGCGCCCGAGGCCCGGGCGGACGCCGAGCCCGGATCGGACAGCCCGCCGGGCTGCGACTGCCGGGCGCGGTCACCCTCGCCACGCCGCTGCACCTGGACGCGCTGAGCTCGGCGAGCACCGACATCGAGCCGATGCTCTCCGCGGACGGGCTGACGCTCTACTTCGCCTCGAACCGCGACGGCGGCATGGACAGCTTCACCGCGACGCGCACGAGCCGGAGCGACGCCTTCGGCAACGTGAGCAAGAACCTCGAGGTGAGCACGGACACCGACGTGGAGTCGCGCCTCGCCCTGTCCGCCGACGGGCTGGAGGCCTTCTTGGCCACCGACCGTGCCGGGGGCGAGGGCGGCTCGGACATCTGGAGCGCCACGCGGGCATCGACGTCCGTCCCGTTCGTGCCGACCGACTTCCAGCCCCTCGACGTGCTGAGCTCGGATCTCAACGAGTGGGACCCCTACCCGTCGACGGACGGCCTCCGCCTGTACTACATCATCCAAGACTGGCCCTCGGGCCTGGGCGGCAGCGATATCGTCGTCGCCAGCCGCGCGAGCCGGGCCGGCGCCTTCTCGGCCCCCGTCGCCGTGGGGGGCGTGAACAGCGCGGACACCGACGACAACCCGGCGATCACCGCCGACGAGCGGGTGATCCTGTTCGGCTCGACGCGGACCGGCGGCCAGGGCGGCAGGGACATCTACTACGCCGTGCGCGCGGACGCCTCCTCGAGCTTCTCCACGCCCCAGCCGGTGCCGGGCCTGAACACCGCGGACAACGACGCCGAGATCTACATCACGCCGGACGGCTGCGAGATCTACTTCGCTTCGGACCGCCCCGGGGGCAAGGGCGGCTGGGACCTGTACTACACGAAGTGGGGTCCCTAGTGGGGTCCCCGGGCGGACTCGGGCCGCCCGGGGCAAGATATAATAGAGCCCTAGCTGTCGAGGCTGCGGCGCAGCTCGCGCAGGCGGCGGAGCAGGGCCGGGAGCTGGCCCGAGCGCAGCACGAAATCCCAGTGGCCGGTGTTGAACTGCTCGCCGCGCAGGCAGTAGGTCAGCATCGAGCGTACCTGGTCCAGGGACGCTTGCTGGATCCGCTCCTCGCTCTCGAGCATCTCGCCCGCCTCCACGGGGTCGTAGTCGGCGATCCGCCACTCCTCGGCGAGCTTGAAGAACTCGACCACGTCATCGGCGTAGTCAGGCCCGGTGATGAACGTACGGTCGGGCTGCTCGAAGCGGGGCAGGTAGCCCAGGAGTGAGTCGATCTGCTCTGCGGTCATGATGGTTCAAGTTAGCACCCAGGGGCGCCGGCTAATGTGACAACAAGGTGACAAAGCACAACCTCCAAGAGATCAAACAAGATTAGCGCGTGCCAACTCCGGCCGTGGTAACTCCGCGGAACCCCTGGACACTTCAGCTGCGAGATGTTAAGCCCTGCCCTGGCGAGCACACCAGGGTAGAGAAGGAAACGATCGATGGCCAACGACAAGGTTCGAACCTTTTTCTGCCCGTACTGTAACGAGAAGCTGTCGTTCCTGGACGGCACCATCGTCAAGCTGGAGGGCGTGCTGAGCTGCGAGACCTTCTCGGTCCGCACCCAGTTCTTCTTCCCCGCCAAGCTCGGGCAGTACGGCGCGATCATCGCGGGCAACGTCCAGGTCAAGGAGGGGGCCAAGGTGGAGTTCCTCTGCCCGGCCCCGGCTTGCCGCGCGAGCTTCACGGCGAGCTACAACCACGACCTCGCCGAGATCCGCATGGTGGACGAGAGCAACCGCGAGTACGTCGTGGTCTTCAACAAGATCTACGGCCGGCGGGCGACCTTCCTCGTCGACCGGGCCGAGAAGAAGCTCGTCGACACCTACGGCGAGCACGCGGGGACCTACGTCGAGGCCTTCGAGCGCCCGCTCAACTACTTCGGTGCGGTGTGACCCGGATCCTGGATCCTGACAGCCCGATCCACAGCCTCGTGCTGGTCGGCGACTACGGCAGCGGCAAGACCGAGGTCTCGGTCAACCTGGCCCTGCACCTGGCCGCGGCCGGATCTCGCCGAGCCCTCGCCATCGCCGACCTGGACCTCGTCAACCCCTACTTCCGCTGCCGCGAGGCGCGGGAGCCCCTTGAGCGGGCCGGGGTCCGGGTGGTCTCCCCCGAGGGCGGCCATGCCTTCGCCGATCTGCCGATCCTGCTGCCCCAGGTCAAGGGGCTGCTCCAGGACCGGGAGACCCTCTCGGTGCTCGACGTGGGCGGCGACGAGGCGGGCTCGCGGGTCCTCGCCGGTCTGGCCCCGGCCTTCGACCCGGCGCGGCACGCCTTCTGGTTCGTGGTCAACGGACGCCGGCCGTTCTGCGACACCGCCGACGGCGTCGTGCGGGCGATCCGGCGCGTGGAGCAGGGCGCGCGGGGCTGGCGCGTGAGCGGGCTGGTCTCCAACACGCACCTGATGGAGGAGTCCACTCCGGAGATGATCCTCGAGGGGATCGCGCTCAGCCGGGCGGTGGCCCGGGAGCTGGGCGTGGAGCTGGTCTTCGCGGCGGTGATGGAGGGGCTCGAGCCCGAGTCCCCGGATCTGCCGCTGCTGGTGATGAAACGGATGATGGTCCCGCCGTGGGAGCGGCGTCCGGGCGGCGACGCCTCGGCCGCGCGCCTCGGCGTGACCGGCAGCTGAGAGAGAGACAGGCAATGCCAAGCATCAAGGTGGAGCGCGACCGCTGCAAGGGCTGCGAGCTCTGCGTTCACTACTGCCCGATGGGCATCCTGGCCATGTCGACGGAGATCAACGTCAAGGGCTACTTCTTCGCCCGCGTGGCCGATCCGGGGCGCTGCATCGGCTGCATGGTCTGCGCGGTGACCTGCCCCGACGTGGCGATCACCGTCGAGGGCACCGCGGTGCAGTACCGCCTGTTCGAATACGTCCCGCCGCGCACGACGGCGGACAAGCGCTAAGGGAGCTCCCATGGCGAGGAAGCTGATGAAGGGCAACGAGGCCATCGGCGAGGCGGCGATCCAGGCCGGCTGCCGGCTCTTCTTTGCCTATCCGATCACGCCCCAGAGCGAGGTGGCCGAGTACCTCTCGCGGCGCATGCCCGAGGTCAACGGCACCTTCCTCCAGGCGGAGAGCGAGCTCGGGGCGAGCAACATGGTCTTCGGCGCCGCGGCGACGGGGGAGCCGGTGTTCACCACCTCCTCCAGCCCGGGGATCAGCCTGATGGCCGAGGCGATGTCCTACATCGCCGGGGCCCAGCTGCCCGCGGTGTTCGTCAACATCATCCGCGGCGGTCCGGGCCTCGGCGGGATCCTGCCGGCCCAGTCCGACTACCTCCAGGCGACCAAGGGGGCGGGCCACGGGGACTACCGGCTGCTGGTCTTCTCGCCCGCCACGGTGCAGGAGGCGGTGGACCTGACCATGCTCGCCTTCCGCAAGGCCCAGCTCTACCGCGCACCGGTGATGGTGATGGGCGACGGGATGATCGGCCAGATGATGGAGCCGGTGGAGTTCGACCCGCCGCCGGAGAACGAGGGCCTGCCCTCCAAGGAGACCTGGGCCAGCTGCGGCGCGCGGGGGCGGCCGCGCAACATCGTGCGCTCGCTGTTCCTCGATCCCGAGGTGCTGGAGAAGAACTGCCACGAGCTCAAGGCCAAGTACGACCGCTGGCACGTCGATGAGCTGCGCCACGAGACCTACAACTGCGACGGCGAGCCGCGGCTGCTGGTCACGGCGCACGGCTCCATGGCGCGCATCTGCAAGACGGCCATCGACGAGCTCTCCGAGGAGGGGATCCAGGTCGGGCTGTTTCGACCGATCAGCCTCTACCCCTTCCCGTCGCAGGCCCTCGCCGAGCTCGCCGACCGCATCGGCCGCGTGCTCTGCGTGGAGATGAGCCTGGGGCAGATGGTGGAGGACGTCCAGGCCGCGGTGGGGCGCGATCTCAAGGTGCGCTTCTTCGGCCGCACGGGCGGCGTGGTCCCCTCGCCGGATGAGGTCAAGGGGGCGATCCTCAAGCAGCTGGAGGCCGACGCATGAGCACGATCTTTTCGCCGCCGCGCTCGATGACGGAGAACATCACCCACTATTGCCCGGGGTGCACCCACGGCGTGATCCACCGCATGGTGGGCGAGACGCTCGACGAGCTCGGCATCGCCGGGCGCTCGATAGGCATCGCCCCTGTCGGCTGCTCGGTGCTGATCTACAACTACTTCAACGTGGACTTCCAGGAGGCCCCCCACGGCCGGGCCCCGGCCCTGGCCACGGGCGCCAAGCGGGCGCGCCCCGACCTGATCGTCTTCACCTACCAGGGCGACGGCGATCTGGCCTCCATCGGGACCAACGAGATCGTCCACGCCGCCAACCGGGGCGAGAAGTTCACCACGGTCTTCGTCAACAACGCGATCTACGGCATGACCGGCGGGCAGATGGCCCCGACCACCATGCCAGGGCAGGTCACCACCACCTCGCCGGCGGGCCGCGACCCGGCCCTCGCCGGATACCCGATGCGGATGTGCGAGCTGCTCTCGACGCTCCGCACGCCGGGCTACGTCGTGCGCACGGCGGTGCACACGCCGCAGCTCATGGTGCAGACCAAGCGGGCGATCCGCCGCGCCTTCGAGCTGCAGATGGCGATGCGCTGCTACACCTTCGTCGAGGTGCTCTCCACCTGTCCGACCAACTGGGGCATGAGCCCGGTCAAGGCGCTGGAGTGGCTGCAGGAGAACATGATGCCCTACTACCCGGTCGGGGTGTTCAAGGACCCGGACCTGCCCGAGACCCAGAAGGGGCTGGTACCAACGCCGCTCGACCATCAGGTCGGGCAGCCGGAGTAGGAGGGCGAGATGGCGGAAGAGAAGGTCGCGCAGAACGAGGTGCTGTTCGCCGGCTTCGGCGGGCAGGGGATCATGCTCATCGGACAGATGCTGGCGTACGCCGGCATGAACGAGGGGAAGAACGTGGTCTGGCTCCCCTCCTATGGCCCGGAGATGCGGGGCGGCACCGCCTACTGCACCGTGGTCGTCTCTGACCGGGCCATCGGCTCGCCGATCATCGATCGCCCGCGCTCGGCGGCGGTGCTCAACCGGCCGTCGCTGGAGAAGTTCGGGCCCAAGATCCGCGCCGGGGGCCTGTTGATCATCAACACGTCGCTGATCGACATCGACTCGGACCGCGAGGACATCACCAAGCTCCACGTGCCAGCGAACGAGATCGCCCTGGAGTGCGGCACCGGCAAGGCGGCCAACATGGCGATCCTCGGCGCCTTCGTCGGCTTCACCCGCGCGGTGGCCTTCGACTCGCTGATCCCGCTGGTCCGCAAGCAGTTCGAGAAGAAGCCCCAGTTCATCGACGTGAACATCAACGTGCTCAAGCGCGGCTACGAGCTCGGCGAGCAGGCCGCGGGGAAGGCAGCGGCATGACCCAGAGCACCCAGACCCAGAGCATGACGACAGAGGTGGACACCAGGCCCGCCGAGGAGATCCTCGGGCAGTACCCCGCCGACGCGCGCTACCTGATCTCGGTGATGCAGGACATCCAGCTCCGCTACCGCTACCTGCCGCGGGAGGCGCTGGAGCGGGTGGCCGAGCGCCTGGGCGTGCCCCTGGCCAAGGTCTACGGCGTGGCCACGTTCTACAAGGCCTTCTCCCTCACGCCCAAGGGCGAGAAGGAGCTCAGGGTCTGCACCGGCACCGCCTGCCACATCCGCGGGGCCCCGCTGATCCTCTCCGAGCTGACCAAGCGCCTGGGCATCAAGCCGGGCGAGACGACCCCCGACATGCTGTTCAGCATCGAGGCGGTCAACTGCGTCGGCGCGTGCGCCCTGGCGCCTGTGGTGGTGGTCAACGACGTGGCCCACGGCAACGTCTCGGTCACCGGCGTGCGGCGGCTGATCAAGGCTCCGAGGAAGTCCGGTGGGGCGGGTGGGGGGACCAACAAAACGACCAAGAAGCAGGACAACTGATGGATACCGTGCGCTACGAAACAGTCGATGCCTTCCGCGACCACGCGGCGGCGCTGCGGGGCTCCGATCTCGCCCGGCGCCGGCGCGTGCTGGTCTGCTGCGGCACCGGCTGCCTCGCCGGCGGGGCCCGCGGAGTGGCCGAGGCCTTCGCCGAGCACCTCCCGGACAACAAGCAGACCGAGCTTGGCCTGGTGGTCAAGCGCACCGGCTGCCACGGCTTCTGCGAGAAGGGGCCGCTGGTGGTGCTGATGCCCCGGGGCACCTTTTACCGCGGGGTCAAGCCCAAGCACGTGCCCGAGATCGTGGAGCGCTCGGTGGTCGGCGACGAGGTGATCGAGGAGCTGCTCTACGTCGACCCCGGGACCGGCAAGCCGGTGGCGGGCTACGGCGACATCGAGTTCTACGCCAAGCAGACCCGGGTGGCGATGCGCAACATCGGCCTCATCGACCCGGCGAACATCGACGACTACATGCTGCGCGGGGGCTACGACGCCCTGGCCAGGGCGCTGTCCACGATGAGCCCCGAGCAGGTGCTGCAGACCATCGAGGCGGCCAAGCTCCGCGGCCGCGGCGGCGGCGGGTTCGACGCCGGGCGCAAGTGGCGCTCCTGCAAGCGCGCCGGCGGGGACGTGCGCTACGTCATCGCCAACGGGGACGAGGGCGACCCCGGCGCGTTCATGGACCGCTCGATCATGGAGGGGGACCCCCACGCCGTGCTCGAGGGGCTGATCATCGGCGGCTACGCCCTGGAGAGCAGCCAGGGCTACATCTACGTCCGCCAGGAGTACCCCCTGGCCGTGGAGCACTTGCAGCGCGCCATCGAGGACGCCCGCGGCCGGGGCCTGCTGGGGGAGAACATCCTCGGCAGCGGCTACTCCTTCGAGATCGAGATCAGCCGCGGCGGCGGCGCCTTCGTCTGCGGCGAGTCCTCGGCGCTGATGCGCTCGGTGGAGGGCAAGGTGGGCGAGCCGCGCGCCAAGTACATCCACGCCACCGACAAGGGGCTGTGGGACAGGCCCACGGTGCTGAACAACGTAGAGACCTGGGCCACGGTGCCCTGCATCGTCGAGAAGGGGCCGGAGTGGTTCACCGGCCTGGGGACCGAGCGCTCCAAGGGGACCAAGGCCTTCTCCCTGGTGGGCAAGGTCAAGAACACCGGCCTGGTCGAGGTCGAGATGGGCACGACGCTGCGCCAGATCATCTTCGGCCCGGGCGGCGGGATGCTCGATACGGGCGAGCGGGGCAAGTTCAAGGCGGTGCAGACCGGCGGGCCCTCCGGGGGCTGCGTGCCCGAGAGCCTGCTCGACCTGCCGGTGGACTTCGACACGCTGACCGAGGTCGGCTCGATGATGGGCTCGGGGGGGATGATCGTCATGGACCACTCCACCTGCATGGTGGACGTGGCGCGCTACTTCCTCTCCTTCCTGGTGGACGAGTCCTGCGGCAAGTGCGTGCCCTGCCGCGAGGGCCTGTTCCAGATGTACCAGATCGTCTCGCGCATCTGCGAGGGCAAGGGGACTCCGGCGGACCTGGACAAGATCGACGACCTGAGCCAGGCCATCATCCTCGGCTCGCTCTGCGCCCTGGGCAAGAGCGGCCCGAACCCGGTGCTCTCCACGCTGCAGTACTTCCGGCACGAGTACGAGGCACACATCAACGAGAAGCGCTGCCCCGCGGGTGTCTGCAAGGCGCTGATCACCTACAGCGTGGTCAACGACCGCTGCGACGGCTGCGGCGCCTGCCTCTCGGCCTGCGCCGTAGGCGCCATCATGGGCACGCCCAAGAAGGGCGATACGTTCAAGATCGACGCTCTCGCCTGCGACCGCTGCGGCGCGTGCGTCGCGGTCTGCAAGCGCGGCGCGATCGCGGTCGCCTGAGGTTGACATGGAACAGACAGGACCCAGCACGTTCTACATGACGATCAACGGCCGCCGGGTGCAGGCCAGCGCCGGCGAGTACGTGCTCGACGTCACCCGGCGCAACGGGATCCACGTCCCCACGCTGTGCCACCACCCGGCGGTGGAGCCCTTCGGCTCCTGCCGGCTGTGCATGGTCGAGGTGACCAAGGAGGCCTGGAAGGGCTGGAAGGGGCTGATGACCGCCTGCCTCTACCCGGCGGCGGACGGCCTGGTCATCGAGACCGACAGCGAGAGCGTGCACCGTGTCCGGCGCAACGTCCTCGACCTGCTGCTCGCCCGCTGCCCCGACAGCGGCGTGATCCAGAAGCTCGCGGCCGAGTACGGCGTGACCCGGACCACGTTCACCCCGCGGGAGAACCCCGACCTGTGCATCCTCTGCGGCCTCTGCACCCGGGTCTGCGAGACCGCGGCGACGGCGGCGATCACCACGGCGATGCGGGGCCACGAGCGCGTGGTCGGAACGCCCTGGGGCGGGCCGCCGCCCGACTGCATCGGCTGCCTGGCCTGCGCCCACGTCTGCCCCACCGGGCACATCACCTTCGAGGAGCACGGCCTGACCCGCTCGATCTGGGGCCGCGAGTTCGAGCTCGAGCGCTGCGCGGACTGCGGCAAGCCCCTGCCGATCACCCGGGACCAGGCGGCCTTCCTCTGCCGCCGCCAGGAGATGGATCCGAGCTACTTCTCGCGCTGCGCCGACTGCCAGCGCAAGATGGTGGCCGAGCGCATGGGACGCATGGCTCGCTGGCAGACGCTGGGCCTGGCCCAGGAGCCGGCGGAGCGCGGGAAGGAGGTGGCCCGATGAACCCCCTCCGCCTCGTGGTCCAGCCCCAGCACTGCATCGGCTGCCGGGCCTGCGAGCTGGCCTGCGCCTTCACCCACGGCGCCGAGGGTCAGCCCGGCGCCAGCCGCTGCCGGACCCTGACCGTGGGCAAGGACGAGTACGTCCCGGTGCTCTGCCTGCAGTGCGACCACGCCGCCTGCGTGCAGTCCTGCCCCACCGGGGCCATCTCCCAGGACCCGGTGACGAAGATCGTGCACGTGGACCAGGAGGTGTGCGTGCGCTGCATGGCCTGCACCGTGGCCTGTCCCTTCGGCAACATGCACTTCGACCCCAACGGGCAGTTCGTGCACAAGTGCGACCTCTGCGCGGGCCACGGCGACTACCCGCGCTGCGCCATGTTTTGCCCCACCCGCTGCCTGTCGGTGGAGCGGATGGAGCCGGTCAGCTAAACGCGGTATCCTGGTAAGAGGAATGACGGAACCTGCTGCCCCCACCGCCGCCGTGCGCGTCGGCGTCCGCTTCGAGAAGGTGAGCTCGGCGGTGCAGACCGAGCTCGACCGCTTCGTCTTCGCCCTGATGAGCCGCAAGGCCAGGGCCCGCGCCCCGCAGCACGAGCGTCGCCTGGCGCCGCGCGTCGACATCGTGCAGGAGAAGATCGTCCTCGAGCTGCTCCCCGAGCAGGTGCGCGGCGCGCTCTCCGGCGCCAGGAAGGCCGAGCCGCGCCGGTTCAAGCTGTACGACATCTCCACCACGGGCTGCGCCTTCCTCTGCGCCGAGAAGGACTCGTTCCAGCCGCGACAGATCATCCGCCTGCGCATCGTGGGCGAGGGGCTGGACGTCCAGGTCCAGGCCAAGGTGATCCACGCCCGGACGCCGACCCGCTTCTGAGCGCTAGTCCTCTCTCCGCACGGCAGCGTTGACCTTCAGCACCAGGCGCGTGCCGTCCTCGTCGCCGATAACCAGGTCCGGCGGCCGGTAGCCGCGGAAGGGATCGCCGCCCCGCTCCAGCGCGCCGAGCCGGGCGCTCAGCCGCCGCGGCCGGGGCACGCCCAGGACCTCCAGCCGGTCGCCCTCCATCAGCTCGACGGCCCAGCCCTTGCCGCCCACCGGGCCGTGGCGGCCGGCCAGCCTCGCCGTCCGCGCGTGGAGCCGTCCGAGCTCCTCGAGCATCGCGCAACGACGCGGCCGGGCGATGACCAGCGGCGCCAGCCCGTAGGAGATCACCACCGGTGGACCGCGCCCGGTCTCGAGCAGGAAGTCGTACCCCTCGCACACGCGCAAGCTCCTCTCGGGAACCCAGAGGTCCCTCAGGATCGGTCCGTCGCCGCCGCCGAGCGGGCACGCCCGCCCCACGGCGCGGCGGACGCTCTCGCCGGGCGCGTCCGTCTCGCTCACCAGCGGCTCGGCGCTCCACAGGCCGAGGGTGTCCGCGCCCTCCTCGTCGAAGGGCAGGCGCAGGCCGAGGGTCTCGCCGGGGAGGCCGAAGATCCGGCGAAAGAGCCCGCGCGGCCGGGCCCGCTCGAGGTAGGCCGCCTCGAGGATCTCGCCGCGGGAGACCTGCTCGGCCTCGGAGCGCAGCCCCTCCTCGTAGAGGCGGTTCTTCTCGACGAACTGCACGAACCCGTGAGGTCGCATGGCGCTTTCTGACGTGCGGGGCTACTCCCGCCGCTCGAGCGCGACGAAGTCGCGCTCGGAGATGATCCGCAGCGCGGCGCCGCCGGCGATGAGCTTCTCCGCGGCGAGGATCTTGCCCCCCTTCTTGCCCTGGCCGAAGAGCGGCGAGCCCTCGTCGCCCACCACCAGGTAGTCCAGGTCCCTGGCCACCGCGCTCTTGCTGAGCCCGCCGAGCGCCTGGACCCGCTGCTGGGCCTCGGCCCGGGTCATCGCGGCCAGCTTGCCGGTGAACAGGAAGGAGCGGCCCACCGTGGGCAGCGCGGCGCCCTTGCCGGCCTTCTTGGGCGCGGCCGCCGTCTTCGCGGTCGCCTTCTTCGTCGCCTTCTTCCTGGGCACGGGCTCCTTCCTGGCCGTCGCCTTCTTCTTCGGCGTGGCCTTCTTCTCCGACGGGCCGCCCGCTTCGTCGCGGCGCTGGAGCTGGGAGAAGACGGTCTCCGAGATGATCTGCAGCGCGGCGCCGCCGGAGACGAGCTTCTCGGCGGCGAGGAGCTTGCTCCCCTTCTCGCCCTGGCCGAAGAGCGGTGAGCCCTCGTCGCCGACCACCAGGTAGTCCAGGTCCTTGGCCACCGAGCTCTTGCTCACGCCGCCGAGCAGCGCCACCTGCTCCTTGGCCTGGGCCCGGGTCATGCGCTTGAGCTTGCCGGTGAAGACGAAGCTCTTGCCCACGGTGGGCAAGGCCCCGGCGCGCGCCACCTCCTGCTCGTCCAGGGCCGCGTCCAGGTCGTCCCGGCGCACCACCACGCCGTCGTCGCCCACCATCCAGAGCACGCCGGAGGGGCTGGCCCACATCGCCCACAGGTGCGTCGAGGTCCCGCTCGGCTCCGTGGTCCACTTCTTGCCCCGGTCGGCGGAGATCAAGAGCTGCCCGCTGCCGGTCACGGCGTAGACCCGCCCGTCGTTGCCGATGGCCAGGTCCTCGAGGTCCCCGGCGGCCTTGACCTTGCGCCGGGTCCAGCTCTTGCCCCCGTCGGAGGAGGTGAGCACCACCGAGCGGTCGCCGATGATCACGGCGTCGTTCCTGTCGAAGGCCTTGATCCGGCAGAGCGGGGTCTCGACCCCGGAGGCGACCGTCTTCCAGCTCAGCCCGCCGTCGGTGCTGCGCAGGATCACCCCCTTGTGCCCCACGGCGAAGGCCAGCGCCTCGTCCACCACGTCCACGTGCAGGACGTAGCTCTTCACCGGGACCTTGGTCGGCGTCCAGCTCGCGCCCTGGTCGGTGGAGCGCAGGATCGCGCCCGTTCCGGCGATGTATAGCGTGCCGTCCGGTGCGGCCGAGACCGCGAAGAGGTAGTCGGTGCCGAAGCCGGGGATCGCGCTCCACTTGGCGCCCCCGTTGGTCGAGCGCAGGATCAGCCCGGGGCGGCCCGCGGCGACGACGATCTTCTCCGAGACGACGTGCAGGCCGAAGACCTCGCCCTTGACCTGCTTGACCTTCTTGAACGCCTCGCCCGCGCGGGAGCGGTAGATGGCGCCCGACATCGTGGTCAGGAACACCGTCTCCCCCGCGCCGCCGACGTTGTTCACCCGGCCGTCGCCGACCCGCTGCACCGGCGAGGCGGCGGCCACCGCGCCGAGAGTGAACATCCCGCCGCAGCCGCGGCAGAGGAGCTGGTCCTCCTCGAGCTTCTCGCTCTCGGCGACCAGGAGCTTGAGGTCCGTCGCCCGGCACTCGGGGCAGCGCCTGGCCCCCGAGAGGATGCGCAGCCGGTCGGTGAGCTCCTCGTCGCAGAGCAGCAGGCGGTAGCCCTCGGCGCCGCGCTTCTTCAGGTAGGACTGCAGCCCTCCCAGGTCGCCGGTGTCCATCGGCATGTAGAAGGCCGCGGTCTCCCCGTCGGAGAACCAGAGCACCTCCTCCGGGTCGGCGTAGGGCAGGCGGCGGTCCGTGGGCCACGGCGGGCCCTCCCAGTCGTCGAGCTGCGCGCCGCTCGTGCGCTGGTCGAAGAAGGCGGAAAGCTCCGCCTCGAGCTTCTTGCCAGCGGCGCCGGCGGGCAGCGAGAGCATGACGGCCACGGTGGGGGCGGAGCTGTCCTCTCCCTCGAGCGTGGCGCCCCGCGCCGTGAGGTAGTCGCCGAGGCCGTCCTCCAGCCCGCCGCAGTAGGTGTGGTAGAGGACCAGCGTGTTCTCGGCGACCCCCACGCTGGGCTCGTCGCCGGAGAGCCCCTCGTCGCCCCAGTAGAGCGGGCTGGTCCAGGCGAAGCCGTGCTTCTCGCCGGCTTTCCGCTGGACCTCGCTCGGGGTGTCGTAGTCGAAGTCCTCGCGGGCGTCGATCTCCTCGGCGTGCCGGGTGAGGATCTCCGAGAGCTCCTTGGCGACCTCGCTGGCCCGCGTGGCGCTCTCGAAGCGGGCGACGAGGCGGTAGTCGCTGCTGTTGTTGCTGGAGAAGGATCGCCAGACGTGGATCTTCATTGCTGTTCCTCCGCAGGGTGGTTCTCGCGGCCGCAGCCGTTCTTCGCGGCCCGCGGGCGTCGGTTGCGCAGACGCCGGTATATCGTCGGGATCTCGTCGAGGCTGTCGAAGGGGGTGCTCTGGTGGTGGAACGAGCAGGGCTGGACCCGCCGGTCCGAGGTGATGGAGAGGAAGCTGTCGCCGGCGCCGCAGTCCGGCTCGTCGAGCAGCTGGGGCAGTCCGGCCAGCCGGTCGCGCCAGCAGACGTCGACCTTGAACTGCAGCGCGTGGCCGAAGCGGCGGCGCAGGCGCGCGACGCTCGCCACGAGCTGGCGGCACCGGCGGGGGTCGAGGTGCAGAGCCGGATCGTCGCCCTTGTAGGAGAGCAGCAGCACGTCCCGGGCGCCGAGGCCGAGCCAGCGGTGGACGTCGGTCTCCAGCGTGCGCAGCCGCGCGCGGGTGACCAGCACGTTGAGGCCGAAGCGGGCGCGCTCGGCGGCGAGAAGGCGGATGCGCTCCTCGGGCGCCTCGTCCTCGTGGACCGAGAGCTGGATCTGGCCGTAGCGGCCGTTGATGG